>JADMIO010606908.1_pt1 | contig 103463 bp, 91 predicted proteins | sample 8958161 | NCBI WGS metagenome assembly JADMIO01 (sample SAMN16585339, study PRJNA669376) | soil metagenome | isolation source: Crop rotation soil | place: USA: Cullars Rotation, Alabama | collected 2011
GCCGCGACTTCAAGTCACGTGAATTCCAAGCTTCGGATCCCACTGTGCTGGAAAGTGATGGATAACCTCGATGTATCCATCGAATGGCTGGAGAAAGCCTACACTGTTCTTAAAGACAAGAGCACCAGGACCAATACCGAGAAAAGCGTGATCAATAAATCAGTAGACTTCCTCGCCAACCTCTACGCCTACAAACGCGACAGGGTAAGGGGTAAGGACACCAAAGCATTCGACGCATACGATGCGAAGTATAAGGAATTTGATGCGCTGCATTCGAAGTTCTAGGAAGCTGTTGGCTGTTGGCTATTGGCTGTTGGCAGATCATCTTATCAACAGTAAATCAAGCCAACAGCCAAAAGCTAATAGCCAATAGCCTAAAAAGCCCCGGACCTCCTCCGGGGCTTTTTCATGCAGGCGCGGTTTTTGCAGCGATATAACGGTAACTTTAACAGGCCCCGTCCTTATCCTAAACATCCGATCATGTCAACCTTCAGATCGATCTGCCTCCTGGGCTGCATACTGCTGGTATGCATGCGCTGCAGTACCAAAGACAATACCACCACCCCCGACCCGGTAACACTGGAAGAACCAAAGATCAAGGTCAACACCCTTTTTACCAACAGGGAGATCGTATGGGGCATGGATTTCCTGCCCAACGGCGATATGCTCTTTACCGAAAAAAGGGGCGCGCTTTACCGTTATTCCGGCGGTAATATCACCGAGATCACCGGTTTACCGGCTGTGAATACACAGGTGCAGGGGGGATTGCTGGACATCAAAGTACATCCGTCCTATGCCAATAACGGCTGGGTATACTGTTCCTATGCGGGGTTCGATCCGCTTCAGTACGGCGTGCTCACGCTGATCCGCTTTAAGATCGAAGGCAATACCGTAACCAATATAGAAACACTGCTGAAAGCATCCACACCCAACAAATGGTACGGGCATTACGGCAGCCGTATCGTATTCGATGAGCAGGGTATGCTGTACCTGAGCGTTGGGGAAGGGGGAGAAAAGACCTATGGCGGCGAGAACAGCCCCAACAAGAATGCCCAGGATCCAAAATCGGACTGGGGCAAAGTACACCGGCTCACATTTGATGGCAAAGTGCCATCCGATAACCCGGTACTGCCCGGCAATACCATTCCCACCAGCGTATTCAGTTATGGCCACCGCAACCCGCAGGGACTGGCCTGGAATCCTTTTACGCACGAGTTATGGGAAGACGAACATGGGCCCAAGGGCGGGGACGAGGTTAATATCATCCGCAAGGGAAAGAATTATGGCTGGCCGCTGGTATCTTATGGCGTGAACTACGACGGCGTACCCGTATCCGCTTCACCCACCCGCGACGGCATCGAGAACCCCATCCATACCTGGACGCCTTCGATAGCGCCCTGCGGTATGGCTTTTATCACCGCCGATAAATTCAAGGCATGGAAGGGCAATGTGCTGGTGGGATCGCTGGCCTTTACACACCTCACCAGGCTGGAGATCAAAGACAATAAGATCGTAAAAGAAACCAAGATGCTCGAGAACATCGGCCGTGTACGGAATGTAAAGCAGGGGCCGGATGGGAATATCTATGTGAGCGTGGAAGGGCCGGGGAGGGTATTGCAGTTGGTGGCGGAATGAGGATCGCTACTCAATCTTATCCGTGTGCGACTGAACATAAAAGTTTGTTATCAGTGTTTGTATTTCCTTGAGTTCGAGGTCTTGCGATTTTTCTGCCGGGTTGATCTGTGTAAAGCGAAAAATCGCAAGACCGTCGAACTCCCCTGTGAGCGATAGCGAACCGGCAAACAGAGAATACAAACAATGATAACAGAATATTATGTCTCAATGGTTAGCCCCTGTGAAGGGGCTTTTGTAAGTTTTGAGCGCAGCGAATTACAAAAGGCCCGGTGCGGGCAGAAATTCGAGTAAAAAAGAAAACCAATAGCAAAAGTGAGGGGAACCCGAACCAATCTCCACACCGTGCTTGCATAATTCAGTTCCAATTCGTAGGTTGGAATTATGAATAAGAACCAAGCGGTATGCGCTCAAATGTTAATAGATTACATAGCAGCGCATCCCGGATTTCCGCACATGGCAAATCCACTAAGCTCCAATGCATTTAGCAACCAACTTGACCCAAACGGAGTTGTGTATCTTATGGTGCTATTAAATTCTGAAATGCCGGGCAGTTTTGATTATTCATTCAATGGGTCTACGCATTATGCTATGGCAAATGCAAAAACTATAGGCTTATCGCAAACGCAAGGAGTAATTAAACATCAAGAGGCACAGGCAGAAGAAATAGAAAGACAAATTATGAAGGATGCTAATCAGTATTTTAATACTGAATTAGCTAAAAGAAATTTTGAAAACTATGACCGAGACCAAGAAAGATTGTCTAAAGCGGAAACCAGGGCTTCGAATGCAGAGCTGCCTTGATTTTCTCAAGGTGCTGATGGATTTTCTTTCAAGTTCATCAATTCTTGACAAGATGCGTCAACGACCAACATCTGGTCTATAATAAGATTTCGCAGAAATCACCGATTACTCGCACTAAGCAAAATAGAAGCGTTGGCCGTTTTCTTTTTTACTCGAATTTCGCTGTGCGCTATTTAACATAATATTAATTATAGGCTACAAGAATCAGTTTTATGCCGGTTCGCTGCGCTCACGGGGCAACCGGAAGGGCTTGCGATTTTAGACAGGCCATCCATGCACATCTGCCGGAGGTCAAAAATCGCAAGCCCTTCCAGTTGTAGGAAATTCTTTTCGCGCTATAATTAGTCGTTATGTTCAATAAGCACACGGGTAAGAAAGAAAAAATGGCCAACGCGCCTGTTTTTATCGAAGCGGGTAAAAAGATTGGCAAAGAAGTCAAAATTCCATTGAACAAGCTGGATAGTTTTATAAAATACTGTCTCTCGCTTGGTCAACAAGCATAGTCATCTTTTTAAGTGTTTCTGGGTTGCCACAATAACACTGAATACTGAAAAATTCCCCTTCCAACAATCTCACCTTTACGGTTCCATTATTTTCTATTATTTCAGTTTCAATAGACTTTAAAAGCAACCGTAACCCATATACCAGTTTTCCAGATTGGGATAAGAAATGCTGTATTTTATCAGCCTTAGCATCTATCTCTACTTCGATGTTTATTTCCATTAAATTAAGATACCAATTTTAACGGTGCGGATGATTGTTCGGCTTCTCGCCTCACGCTGCCGCATTTTTCTTTCAAACCGCCCGCTCACAGCCCTAACTTAATGAAACATAACGCTAATACATTATAGGAAACAATATACGGGAAATATCCCGTTGACGGGGCCTGTGTACGCCTATACTTTTACGGTACCTATGACAAACAGCTCAGCCGCCTTATATTAATTTCCGCCCCCGGCAATGCAGTGATGTCCTCCCAGACCGATTAATACCCAGGCAATCCGAATCCGTGCGCAGGCTGATGATCTTATCCAGGTTCTATACTGCTGCATCATGGACATACCCAAAATATACCAGCATTACCCAGCCGTGCCGCTATCGGATCTGAGCGACCTGTATTCTGTTGGCAATAACCTGCTCGGCACGGCCAGGGCCGCCATCGTGAGCCAGCTGCCAAAAGTGCTGCGGATCGGCATCGAGGACGAACAGGTGCTGATCAACCGCTACACGCTGTTCCTGGAAAACACACCCAGTGTCGATTCCATCCAGTGGTCGGTAGCTATCTACATTGCCGGGATTAAATATGCCAATGATGAACTGATCAGCATCACCCTCGAAAACGATGACACCAATACACTGACGGCGTTTTATGATGCCGGGCTTTTCCTGACAGACGACCGTCCGCAGGCCGAACGGCTGGTCATCAGTTGCACGGTCAAGAACGGCGGGGATACGCTCACCCTTGAGATCGAACACCTGCTGGTAAAGATGCTCGACTACGACGAGATCGCAAAAACCGGTTTTGGTGAATGGTGGCACGCCCTGCTGCATATCACCAACCGCCCTACCACCAATTACCTGTTCAACTGCATCAACGACTACCTCACTAACCCGGGTTTTACCTGGAACGGAACCAGTATCGCAACAGACGACAACGAACGCGCCGGGCTTATGAAGACCATCACCGGTATCCTTTACTATTTTATCCTTAAAAACAGCGATGCAAAAGACAATAAATACAATATCATCCAATTGCCGCAGTTCGACAACCAGCACATCACCAGTTTCCTCAACGATACCACCGATAAAATAACCTATGACGGCGGTTACAGGAACGGTATGACACAATTGCCCCTGTACCTGCTCAACGATATTTTCAGCGATGTAACAAAGCTCCCCGACTTCGGTACGATCAGTGATACCGACCTTTTATATGCTATCCTGAAAAACAATACGCTTGTCAACAAAAAGAATATAGAAGACAACGACGACAATCTCCCCACCAATTTGAACACAGGTGTGATAGATGCCAAAAAAAGACTGCATGATGCGGAAGACAAATTGACCCAGTGGTACTGGTTGAGCCTGTTCCCCAAATCGGGTATCAAACTTACCGCCATCCTGCTCAAATACCTGCTTGCCTGTTCCAAAAAGAACAATTTTGCCGATTGCCATGAGCCAAAACCGGCATGGGCAGGTTATGGCTTTGCCACCGATCTCAAAGACATCCAGTCGCTGCTGGTATGCCTACTTACACATTATTTCAATGGCCCTTCGGGTAAAATGACTGATACGGGCAAGCTGGCTTTCAGTATCTGCAACCAGCATACAACGTCTTCACATATAGCATTCATCCTTTCCAACACCCCGAGGATACTGACCGCCTATTTCGCCAAAAAAAGGGTCATTAAAAAAGACAACGGAGAACTTGTATGCTTTTTTGAGCGGATCGACAGTTCGCAGCAACGTGTTGACGACGATGGCCGGGAACTGGATGTACAACCCTACTTCGACAGCGTAATGGGCAGGCAGGTTTACCTGGTCGTGGAAACACTCAATTGCCGCAAACGTGAACTGCTGGTCAACGTTCTCTCTGCCGACGATGACACCGGTGGCCGTTTCAGGCATTTTGCGGATCCTTACACGAACCTCGAACTTGTTACCGGTCCTACGCAATGGGCAGCCGATACCAACCCGGTGTATGGTATCGGTACCGATTTTATACTCACGGTTGGCGATACCAGCGCGCTGACAAATATGACCAATACGGTGGATGACTATATCAATGTGCATGATGACAGCACAGCACACAGTTATCATGTAGACCATATCGATAAAGCCATCCTGAAATTGAACATTCGCCCGGGCATCGATACCCTGTTTAACGAATGGACCGCAACGCTTGGCGAAACGCCCGGCGGTTTGGTGATCAAAGCCCAGCCGCGCTTCACCACCGAATATTACCTGGGTAATCGATCCAAACTGATCGCCTCATCTGAAGCGGGAGAATTCCTGAACAGTAATGATCCCTGGAACAAGGATGCGATCTTTCGCCTCGTTAACCGCAGGGTTTATGAGATCTTTCTCCAGGAGAATACCTTCAACCCCCTGCGGCTGAGCAACGACGGCACCCACAGGAAACTGGTAGGACATGTAGACAACCAGGATCACAACAACAAGATCGTGTATTATCTCCGCGATGCGCTGGACAACGAACATGATATCTTCTATCGTTTATCGGGTGAGCAGGACCTGTTCAACATACTTGGAAAAGACACGGGGCGTTTCGTGGGGGGCTACCGCGCCGGAAGCGATCCTTATACCTTGGTAGACTACACTCCCTACAACGCTTCGGGCGTGGATGTTCATTACTCACGGATCTATGCCGACGAAACGGTTATCTCTTACGGAAGGAAAAGCGTTCACGGGGCTTATCAAATGGTATACCTGCAATACGCACCCTTAACAGACCAGGTGGATATGGTGCCGTTGCCGGAGGCGGGTTACGACTACCAGCGCGGAGATGTAAAGATCCGGTTCAGTTTTGTAGAAACAAGAAGGCTATCCACCAATCCCGATGTGTATGCTGGCTTCCTGGGCGCTATCGCGCAAACCGGGTATGAACTTGTTAGCGTCGGATCAAGTTTTGCCGATGGCAGCTCCTTCCCCAGCCAGGAGCATAATAACGGCAATGCCATCGACACAAAGTATTTTAAATCGGGTGGCACCGTGCTCGTAGCAGAGAACGAGGCCTTTATTGAAGCCATGAAAAACTTTGGTTTTCACAAGCGGATCATCGGTTCAGATACAGATTTCGATGCGCTGGCGCGGACAGGTGAGCACACCTCCCGCAATGCCGACCATGATTCGCACCTGCATTGCGGAGAGTTCAACCTCTCCGACGGCACCGACGCAAGTCCCTATGTTTCCGATGTTTTTGAATTGATCTGATAATAATGGATCCCGGTGACATGATCCGGGGCCCCGACGATAAAACAAACCAATGACCATCGAACTGTCAGATACCAGGTTACCCGGAGGATTTAACGGTGAGGATCTTGGCCAGTCGGCATCCGCACCGGGAGAAGAGATCCTGCTCATAAGCTACCAGTCCTCTCCCATTGTGATCGATTACGTGCAAACCTATGTCCTGTTTGTATTGAATCCCGCAACGGCGGCCCGGATCAGTGCTGTAAGCTGGGAGGCATGGCTTACCTATGTTCCTGAAGGCACGGAAATCGACCTGGATATCACCATGATCTCCGCCACCTCCGTTCAACTGACAGTTGTTGAAACAGGTAATCTGACGATCATGGCTACCGTATCGATGACGGATGGAACAAGTACATCGGTTATCATGACCCAGAAAGTGATCACAAGTTTCTTTGAACAGGAGCCTTCGGTTGATGAGATCTACTGCTCCTGGGCAACACCCGCCACCACCCGGTCTATCTTTGACAATTATTTCTCCTACCTGGTGGGATTGAACAATGACGAGAACCATAGTTTTGCAGAGCTGCGTTTCCTGGTTGCGTCGATCCTCTATCATCACCTGCTTTTCTCTGATAACGATCCCCCGTTGTTTGCGGCCACAGACGACCTGAACTATTCCAATGCCGATTTTCTGGAAGGAGGCGGCATCGTACGATTGCGCCCGCAATTACTGCTTTACCTGTTCTCAACCGACACCGGAACGGATACCGCGGCGATCTACGAAGCATTGATCAGCTATGATCCGACTGATGTGTTTGAAGACAACACCATGTCCATGTTCAAGACCTTGTATGACACCTTAAGCACGGACCAAAAAATAGATTTCTATAATTTACTGCGCTTCCCCAAAGCACAATTGACGATCTGCAAAGATTACCTGGTATTCCTTAACCGGATGTTCCACCCTACAAATACCATCAAAGAGACTTTTGATACGGAAGAAACACGGCAGGAACTTTTACGCCAATACTATTGCGGCCCTTACAACACCGAGGATGACCTGTCGGAGACAAGCCCGTTTTATGACAAGCTTTCGTCCACGCTTGTTTCGCAGATGGAAAGCCTGATGCCCGACCTCGGTTTTCTGAAAAGAATGCTGTATGCCGAAAGGTACGGTCCCTACAAACTACAGAGAGACGACAGCGATACAACCCTGGTCTTTGAAGGAGCGACACATGCACTGGAGGACATTCCTTTTACCGTAAACGATAACGGGCATACCGGCACGCCGAACTTTATCCGCAACCTGAAAAGCGATCTGTATGCGCTTGGGTTTGACCTGTTTACCTCCACCGAAAGAACCAGTGCCGTTTTTGACAGGCACACGGAATGGGCGGTGAAGGAATTCCAGATTTATGCATCATTGAATTACACTGCCCGGATACGATCGAGTGTTGGTCTTTCCATTGCGGACAACCTTGAAACGGTAGCCAATACCTTACAGTATACGGGCCCGAAAACCGGTGTGCTGAACCAGGAGACCGCAGTGATCATGCAGTATTGGCTCGACAACAATTACCATTGCCCGGTGGTGATCAGCAGGTTCGATCAAACCGGCTCCGCAAGATCAACTTTGTTTGCCGATAATGTATGGCTTTACGATACACCGGGCCATGTGTATGTACGCGATCTATCCAATTTCTATCAGGGCTATAGTGCGGATTGCGATACCCGCCTGCCAAACTGGATAGAACTTTCGCACCATGCCAGTTATAGTGGCTGGGATGGCCCCGTGATCAACCAGGTTGAATCATGGAGCAGCTGCGCCATCGGTTTTGATGATTTCACCGGCATCGCCCGCGATGCAGCGGATACCACCCAGGCCGTGCTCGTATCAACATTCAAAGTCATACAGTCTGTTGCCAAAGCGGAGGTGGGAAGCAAGTATGACATCATGAACTGTTACGATTCGGGTATCGTGTCGTGGGGCGTTCCACATTGGACACTTCACAGCGGCGGCCAGGGAAATGAACTGGGAGCCACTTTTTACTTTATCAAACAAATACTTCCCGCCACATTCGACCGGGGTCTTAAAACATTCGGCATCGTTGACGCCGACCATAGCTATAACAGTACCTACATGAAATATACGGGGAGTATTTATGTGGAGAACGAAGAGGGTGAACATGTGATCCCCGATTATTCGGCCGCCGAGATCTCGTATTATAAATGTCTGCATCCTCTTTACCGTTTTATCATGATGGTGCGCGCCTTCCCGGAAGTGAAGGTCTTTATGTGGAACTTCCTCAGGAAACGACTGTCCGATGTACTGGACAAGGAAATTGGTCCGGGTGTTAACCAGATCGGCACCACCACGCCTGCCAGAGTAAGGGATGTGTACACTTCCGAGAGATCCATCGCTATCATATTCCGCTGGCATGTAAACAGCCCCCGCACCCTCGACAGCGGTGGCCGTTTGGCGAATGTGCTGAAAGGAACAGGCACTTCCCCTACCTCTGACGATCTCAGTGCATCCTATAACACAGACGACAGCCAGGCAAAGCTGGCCGATCGCTGGATGGAGCAGGCGCTGAACCATTCCAACACGTCCATCACGGCGTTCCCGGCAACCGTGAACGCTTACCGATATGAAACCATTGCTTTGTTAACCACGCATAACAGTTTTCAATTCTACGATACCGATATCCCCTCATTTACCTAACCCAGAACAACCGATATGTCAGAAACCAATTTTTCAGAAACAGCGCTTGCGGAGATCACTTTCCTGCTTCGCCCTTTGAAATACATCGACTCAACCGATAAAGCGATATCGCTGTTTGCCAAACTGGGGTATACCCTCCCTGAAACAGATATCACCGCTGCATTCACAGATGCTGTGGCCAAAGCCGATGCGCTGATCACTGCAACCAATACCTTGCTCGAAGCCGGATCCAGTATCGATAAATTAACGGCCATCGCAGAAATGATACTGGCCTGTAAAGACGCCATCGACAAGGTCAACTCACTGGTAACTGAGCTGAGAAGCGTTCCCGACCTGGCCTCCGATTTTATCAACAACGCGCCGCTGGATGAACTCCCGGTGCGGCTGCTCGATTACCTGCTGTTCACGGGTATGTACAAACGCCATCCCCAACTGTTCAGCATCCTGTATATGCTCGGCATTTTTGAGCAGGAAGCACGTGCGGAAGACGCTTCGGTGTATCAGCCTGCCTGTAACCTGAAAGTTGTTCGCTGGGAACGCATACCCAGGTATTTCTCCGAACCGGGAACAGTACTGGATGAGGTATATGACTGGACGACCGATTTCAATACCGATATATTCCTCGAACGGTTCGAACTGTTGATGCACGCGCTGGTACTGCCCGGCGGGCTTTACAAACAAAGCGAAAATGTAAAGAACGCATTGGGCAATATCACCGATGGACTGACCGAGCTAAGGGTGCCTGTTTTTTCAACAGGTATCTATCCAGATACTTTTGCGCAGTTCGGATTAAACCTCACCCCGGCCGAAGCGCAGTCGGGTAAACTGAAAGGCATAGCACTGATCCCCTACCTGATCGGTACAACCGGGTTTGATTTTGATATCGGTGAGAAATGGGAAGTATCGCTCGACACATCGGTGTCGCTTGATGCAGGTGCGGGCATTGTGATCAGGCCGCCTTTCTCGCTCGAGGTGTTTGAAAACATCTTCTCCTCTCCCGCTGATACCGCCAGTCTTAACCTGACGTTGAGAATCGGCCAGAAAGAAGAAGCCGATCCGCTATACCTGTTCGGCACGGCAGACGGCAGCCATCTTTCTATGGAAGGCATTTCGCTGACGGTATACGCTAAAAGCGATTCCGGCAGCCAGGACTTTGGTGCGGACCTGGATATTGAAAAGATAGAACTGGTAGTGAACGTGGATGAGGCCGATGGCTTCCTCAAAACATTACTGCCCGAGGGTATCAGCGCATCGGTTGGTATTGGTTTGGGCTTTTCCTTACTCAACGGGTTTTACATCAAAGGCAGTGGCAGTATCAGTATTTCATTGCCCACGCATATCCAGCTCGGACCCGTGGAGATAGAGAACATCACTGTATCGGTGATACCCGAAGGCAGCGAGATCCCCATCGAACTAAGCGCCACCTTCACGCTAACGCTGGGGCCTTTTACCGGCGTAGTGGAAAACATCGGTCTGAAACCAACCATTTCCTTTCCCGAAGATAAGTCGGGCAATCTCGGTCCATTGAATGCGACGATGGCGTTCAAATGGCCTACCGGTCTTGGTCTCTCTATCGATGCGCAGGGATTCAAAGGCGGTGGATTTCTTTTCATCGACCAGGAAAAAGGCGAATATTCGGGCGGCCTCGAACTCGAATTCCAGGATACCATCGGTCTGCGCATCATCGGCATACTCAACACCATCATGCCCGATGGCAGCGATGGTTTCTCCCTGATACTGATCATCACCGCCGAATTCACACCCATACAACTGGGATTTGGATTTACCCTCAACGGCGTTGGCGGGTTGATAGGCATCAACCGCACGGTAACACTCGATGTATTGCAGGCCGGTGTAAAAGATGGCACGCTCAACAGCATCCTGTTCCCGGAAGACATCGTTGCCAATGCCAGCCGTATCGTGAGCGATATACAGAAAGTATTCCCTGTTTACAAAGAACAATATGTATTCGGGCCCATGGCTGAGATCGGTTGGGGAAGCCCTACACTCATCACCGTGCAGCTAGGCCTTATCATCGAATTACCCGATCCCGTAAGACTGGCCATACTCGGTGTACTGAAAGCCTTGCTGCCCGATGAGGATACCGCGTTGCTGAAACTGCAGGTCAATTTCCTCGGCGCCATCGATTTTGACAAGAAAGCACTTTCCTTCGACGCATCCATCTACGATTCCAAACTGCTGAGCTTTACACTTACCGGCGATATGGCACTGCGGCTGAACTGGGGCAGCGATCCCGTATTCTTACTTAGTGTGGGCGGCTTCCATCCCTCCTACCAACCTCCGGCTAACCTCGGCCTGGGTGATATGGAAAGACTGGGCATCAACCTTTTTTCGGGAAACAATCCAAGGCTGCGTATCGAAACCTATTTCGCCGTTACCTCCAATACCGTACAATTCGGCGCCAACGGCGAATTGTATGTGGGTGTTGCGGGGTTTGATGTGGATGGCTCCATCGGTTTCGATGTATTGTTCCAGTTCTCTCCTTTCTATTTCATCGCAACCTGTCATGCATCGCTCTGCGTGAGTTACGAGGGCGAGGACCTGTTGTCCGTCAGCCTCAAATTATCACTCGATGGTCCTACCCCATGGCATGCCAGGGGTGATGCTACCTTCTCGGTGCTTTGTTTTGATGTGACCGTTAGTATCGACAAAACATTCGGCGATAGCAGCAATGCCACTTATGAGCCGATCGATGTGATGCCGCTGCTGAAGGAAGCACTACAGAACACCGCGAACTGGACAGCCAAAATGCCCGAAGGCAGCAACCTCCAGGTGACACTAAAAAGCATCGACCTGTCGGATGGGATCATCGTGGTGCATCCCTGCGGTGAACTGTCCATCTCGCAGAAAGTGGTACCACTGGGTTTGACGATCGAAAAATTCGGTAACCAGTCCATCGAAGGCGACAATACATTTTCTATCAGCAGGATCACCATCGGTGACAGCGAAGCGGAGTTCTCGGCGATTTCGGAAGAGTTTGCCAAAGCACAGTTTGTGAAAATGACCGATGCGGAAAAACTCTCGCAGAAAGATTTTGAACCGCTCAGGTCCGGCGCAGACCTGTCAGCCCTCGGCGATGCCAACGCCAGTTATGTGCTCACACGCGAATTCGAATACGAACTCTCCTATCTCCCTGAAAAAAGAACCTTACAGCCCTGGATACTGCAGCGCGGGCTCTTTGATGAATTGCTGAAAGGTAATGCGATCGGCAAATCAGCATTGTCGAATGTAAAAAATCAGCCTTCGGTGCTGGGTACGCAGGCGGTAAAGATCGGACGGGAGCAGTTCGTCATCGCCAACACCAGCGACCTGAAGCTGTTTGCAACAGACTGTGTATTCAATTCGGAATCTGAAGCGATCGCGAAATACAGGGAAATAACAGGCAGCAACAGGAAACTCGCAAAAAATATTCAAGTCATCCCTTCTTATGCAATAAACATATGAGCACAGCCAATTATTCTTTCATGCCATGGGTTCGCAGGGGCATCTCCAACCATATCACTGCCGAGGCCGGTTTGCGTGCACAGGTAGATGTACAGCTTACGCTGAACGAAACAGAAGTACTGGAAAAGCAACCCGTACAACTGGTAGGTCCGGGCGACATCACCGGTATCAACAGCAATGTGATCGTGCGTACGGAGCCGCGAAACTGGATCACCAATTTTGAGCCCAATTATCTTTCCTTTATCGAATTCTATGATGAGGATTTCCCGTGGCGTTATACACCGGCGGGCGCATCCGGAAAGAAATTACAGCCCTGGCTGTATCTTTTGCTGTTGAAGGAAACTGAGTTCAGCAGGGATACCAATATCCCCTCGGGGCAACCACTGCCGTCCATTACCGTGCATGCAACGCGAAACCTTGTTTTCCCCGACCCGGAACAGACATGGGCATGGGCGCATGTGCACGTGAATACCACCGTTGAAGCCGGGGAACATATACCCGATATGGAATCCTTCAACAATGAGCTCGATGCAGATCCCGATATCGCGATAGCACGCTTGTTCTGCCCGCGCAGGCTCGAAGAGAACACAGCGTATTATGCTTTTCTTATCCCGGCCTTTGAAACAGGCAGGAAAGCAGGACTTGGGCTCGACACCGATGAGACGGACTCCATCACAGGCGCTTCCTGGTCGTTGGAGGATACAGGCGACAAACAATATCCTTACTATTACCAATGGTTCTTCCGCACAGGCGTTAATGGCGATTTTGAATACCTGGCGCGACAACTGGAAGCGAGGGTATTGAGTGAAAACATAGGCGTGCGCGATATGGATGCACATGAACCCGGATATGGTGTGAACAACCTCAGCGACAATGCTATCGTGGGACTGGAAGGCGCGTTAAAAGCGCCGGGCACGGCATCCAAATACCTCACAGGCGATGACAAGACAGCTTTTACCGAAGAGATCAGCTCGCTGATCAACCAGCAGGATGCGCTGCTGTCAGAAGGCGCTTCCGATAAAATGATCGTATCACCGCCTTTTTATGGACAATGGCATGCGCTGGTAACAAGGATCACCAATGATGGCACCGGTGATGATCAATGGATCAATGAACTCAACAAGGACCCACGTAACCGCGCCGCCGCCGGGCTGGGAACGAAAGTAGTGCAGAAAGGACAGGATCAATACCTGAAAACCGCCTGGCAGCAGGTAGGCGAAATCAATGCGGCCAACAGGCAACTGCGACTGGCGCAGCTGGCAGTCAACACAGGCAGAAGCATGATCGAAAAACATATGGCGCATCTGGCCGATGATCATTTTCTTTCGATCACCTCCCCGGTTTTCAGCAAGGTATTGGGAAGTCCTACCACCCTGTATCAACAACTTAGCGAGAGCAGGATACCCTCCGCCACGCTGAGTGGTGCGTTCCGGAGGATGATACGCAGTAACGGCGGCATCGCCAAAAGACTGCAGCTTCCCCGATCATCCGGGAACCGTAAAGGTTTGCTGGCGCAATTGAATGATGGTTCCGTTACTGCGGCGGCGCCCAAACCGGTCCCATCCAATATCATCAACAGCGATAGCCTTGCGGAAAAGATCACCGATAATACCGCTGCAGGTAAGATCGCTTCATGGCTATACAGCAATCCCTGGTGGTTCCTGCTGATCGCAATGGTATTGCTGCTATTGCTGTTCCTTTTTACCGGGAGCTGGACCGCGGTGGGCGGTGTGGCAGTGGCCATCGGTACGGCATATGCGTATGCTGTTAAAAAAGCCAGGGAAACTGCGCAGGAACAGGCGGTCATCGCTACCGTCGTTTCAGGCGGGCTCACCACGGAAACTGTAACAGTCATTGTTCCCTCAGGTACATTTACCGTTACCGAACCGGGAACAGGCAGCAGCACCACACCCGATGCTGCAACGGTTACCCGGCAAACCAGGTTGTTTACCGAAGCCTTGTTCAATTTTGCCGCACTGCTGGAATTTCCGGTAGCGCAACCTGCCGCCAAACCTGCATTTGATCTCTCCAATGCACGCTATAAACTCAGTGCTGCGATCACACCTGCAACGGCCCTCGCTAAAAGGATCCTGCCAACCATCACCATCGGGGGTGTTACACCCGCAACATTGGATCCCGCCATGGCTTATCCCGATATCAAGGACCCGATGTACAAACCATTGAGCGCAATTTCCTCTGAATACCTGGTACCGAACCTTAACCTGGTACCCAACAACACCGTCTCGATACTCGAAACGAACCAGCCCTTCATAGAAGCATACATGGCCGGTTTGAACCACGAGTTCGCGAGGGAATTGCTATGGCAGGAATATCCCACCGACCAGCGTGGTACCTGTTTCAGGCAATTCTGGGACACGGCAAGAAGCATCAATACAACAGGCCTGACCGAAGAGGAGTTCGCCGAAAAGCTAAAAGACATTACGCCGATGGATCAATGGCGGAGAACATCCGGGCTTGGGGAGCACAGCAACAAAAGCAACAGCGCCGGCAGCGAAGATCCGCGTGTGGTGTTGGTGGTGCGTGGTGAGTTACTGAAAAAATATCCCAACACCGTGATCTATGCGCAACGCGCAAAATGGGACAAAGACCAGGGGAAACTGATACTTGACGACAGCGGTGGCGGCGGGCTTGACGACGGTAACCTGCTCTACCCCATCTTCAGCGCGGGTATCGACCCCGATATCAGTTTTATCGGATTCGATATGATCACCAGCGAAGCCAAAGGACTGGTGGATACGGTGGATGATCCCGCCACACTTGCGGTAACGGACCTGGGCTGGTTCTTTGTGTTGCAGGAAGTACCCGGTGAGCCGCGCTTTGGTCTTGATGAAGCATCCGGCGGAACCACGCCAACCGCAAGGGATTGGGATGATCTTTCCTGGGGCAATCTCGCCGCAGCCACCACCTGTATCGATGTAAGCGCAGCCATCACTGCCAGCGTGGGCGACAGCGAAGCAGTTTGGGGCGATAACAGCGCCGATATGGCCTATATTCTTTACCAAAAACCCGTGATGATCGCCATACACGCAAACGATATGATCGGAACACTTTAATCCCTTACACCATGAATGCACTGAAAACACAACAGGAGACTATCCGCATCGAAAGAGCGAACCTACAGCAGCACATACGCCAGTTGCTGGCTGCAAAAGCGAAGAACAGGGACCTGGACAAGGGTGGACGTCAATCGGGCGACATGATCCGGCAGCAACAAAAGCTGGAAGAAAGCTATACGAATATCGGCAGCGTGAAAGACAAACTATACCAGGCAACAACACCCCAGGAATTGACGGGCAGCCTCGACGATAGCAATCCCTGTCTGCTCCTTCCCGTTCGTCTGGAAACCAAATTCAGGCAGATCGATGGCAAACTGTTTCTCTGTATCCGTGTTTATCCCGATGATATCGCGATCAATACCCATGAGGCCTCGCTCACCAATGAAGAATACGCTGCCGGCAAGCAATACTGGACATCCCTGTTCGGCGCAGCAGATGCTACAGCGAAACGAACAGCCTGGAATACCGTGAACGCCGTTGCCGGCAGTAACCGTGCGGCCTGGATCATCAACCAGTGCAGGCCTGGTAACTGGGAAGAACCACCTGCATCCGCAGACTTGTTGGATTTTCCGCCACACCAGGCAAAAGATGCCAGCTGGACCCAACCGCCGCGGCTGATGGCCATGCCCGATAAATTCGTGTTCACCGGATACAACGACGATGATACGGTTGCCTTTGAAAAAACCGGCGAGACCATTCCCGACGACCTGCAGGTCGCATTCGACCCCCTCGCAGCAACGCCGCAGATCAGCAAGAAGACCGGCACCAAAGAGCTCGATATCGACGAAAAACTGTCCTGGATGTTCGATTTCACAACGGCCGAGAAAAAAGGCATGGCCATCCGTATCGCGCTGGATGATGACCAGGCAAGGAAAGGATTCAAACGCATCCTGGTACTGGGTCTGCGTTTATCAAGCGGTGCAACCGAAACGGTGTCGCTTATCGAAGAACTCATCGACAACCATCATTACGCAAAAAGCGGTTTCCGGTTCCTTCCGCAGGGCACGCCCACCAATAATACAGAAGAGGAAGCATCGGGATACAGCAGCGATGATGCCGGTAGCACTGATGCTTACCAGACTGAAGCGAACGAAGCGCTTTATGCCACCAGTGAGGATCCGCTGGAGAAAAAAGATGGACAGTATTTTGCGGAAGCACTCCGCATCGGCAACGACAAACTATACCATATCGCCAACAGCGATCGCTCCGACATGGCCGAAGCGCTGCTGATGAATAAAACACTCTGGCCCGGAACACTGGGGTATTACCTGAACGAAATGATGTTCCCGGTTTTTTCGGAGCAGCAGTCTTTGCTGACGCGTTCATTTTTCAATGAGCATGTGTCGGGCCGGGGACCGGTTCCTGCTTTCTGCATCAACAGGCAGCCTTATGGCGTGCTGCTGAGCAGCTGTTTTCATTCGTGGAAATGGCACCAGGGTGAAACAGGAAAGAACAGTAGTTTTTACAACGGGCTGTACGATATACTCTCCGGTATGGAGGATACCTGGCAGGAGTTGACCGCCACCACTGCGCATACAGGAAGCAGCGGAACACCCTTCAGCCTGCTGCTGTCCATCCTGGGATCGCAGCCAGGCGCTGTGGAATTCCACCAGCGCGTGGGTGTGGATGCTTACCTTAACTATAATACCATGGCCATCCAGTCAAAAGCGGTGGCCGACAAGTGGGAGAACAGTTTTACCAGGGACCGCAACGGCGTGCTCACTGCCCTTGGCATGGATATCTCCGAGCCGCCAAAGATCGCCGATATCGCTTTTTACGGACACACCAACCTGCTTACCGGCGCCCTGGTAGACGACGAAAATCCATTATCAGAAACAGATAGCATCACCACTTACGACGGCAGTAACAACTATATCGGCTGGTTATTGAGCGCCGACAGCGCCGCGTTGGAAGAGGAAGTGTTCACAGATGCAGACGGCAACATCATCGATGCGCCCAAAGCGCTGCTGTACCTTGCTTTACGCAATGCATACCTGCAACAGATATGGTACGATACCAACGATCTCTACAAAACACAGGGCCTGATCGGCTCAGCTGCCAAAGAAATTTCCATACTCAATGTGGTGGATAACCAAACGCTTACCAGGATGGACTACCTGAAAGCGGATGTCCATGCCATGCTTGGACCGGAGATCAGCGGTGGCGCCAGCATCAATGCCATCGATTTTGCGATCGGGAAAACTTCGCTGCTCTTCAACAGTTATTTGTATGAAATGAAAGCCGCGTTGACGAGATTGAAAGATATCCCTACCGCCAGGCTTGAAAGATTGTTTACAGAACACCTTGATCTCTGCAGCTATCGTCTCGATGCATGGCAGACAGGGATGTTCAGAAAAAGGCTGGAATACCTGCGCACAACAAGTACCGCCGCGCAAACGGACGGAGAACAGGGACTGTATGTTGGCGCCTATGGCTGGCTGGAAGATATCCGGCCCAAAACAGCGCGCAAAGAAGCGAATATGGCTGATATACCCGAAAAACTCAGGGAAACAGCCAGGGGAAAGATATGGGAAACAGACGCCCGGGGCGGGTATGTGCACGGGCGCTCACTGAACCATGCCATCACGGGCGCTGTGCTGCGAAGCGCGTATCTCTCGCACGCGGATGATGCCTACACGGAACAGCTATCGGTGAACCTTTCGTCGCAGCGTGTGCGCAAAGCATTGTATTACCTCGATGGCATCCGCAACGGGCAAACGATGGCATCGCTGATGGGTTATGCTTTCGAGCGCTGGCTGCACGATAACGATGAAGGTCTTGAAATGGATCAGTACATCTACCCTTTCCGCGAAAAATACCCGTTGGTGGTAAGCGAGATCGATCTGCCCGAAGATGCAGGGACCGCCCTGTCTTCGAACATGGTAACCGATGGCAATAAACTGCTCGACGCATATACCGCCGGCAGCTATCCTTTTGGCGTGACCGGTCTGCCTGCAGCCACATCTGCCGAAGGCAAATGCATCATGGCGGCCATCGATGATATTGCTGATGCCATGGACGCCATCAGCGACCTGGCGCTGGGAGAAAGTATGTACCAGCTTGTGCAGGGCAATTACGAACGCGGCGGCGCTGTGCTCAAAGCCTATTCCGAAGCCAGGAATCCACCATTGCCACAGATCGTTGACACACCCCGTAAGGGCGAACTGATCACCAACAGGATATTCCTGCAACTCGATAACGCTGCTATGGCAGATCCCTGGGGCGTTGGCAGCAGCGCCGCAGGTACGATGGAAAAAGGATTGAACAACTGGCTGTCAGCCATGCTCCCCGAGCCTGCCAATATCCGTTGTCTGGCAACATGCACCTACACAGGGGATGAGACCAGCGTAACAGAACCCTTTGAGATCAGCCTCAAACAACTCAACATAGAGCCCATCGATTTTGTGCTGCAGATGGATAAGAGTTTTGGCAAAGGCGCTTCCGGTATTGAACAACGGATCGCCCTGTATTGCAGGGAGAACCTGAGCGACAGCACCGTGACCGATGAGGGAACAGTGGAGATCCTGTTCAGGGAAAGAAGCAGCGACTGGACCGAGGAGGTGGTTGGTTTCTTCAGCATTGTTCCGCTGGTAAAGAACCTGCGCGACATCATTACCGGCAGCAGGCATCTCCATGCAATGGATTTCCGTTTACCATCCGATGCCCAGCTCACTACCGGCGAAAATCCCAAAGGGTACGATACCAGTGAGATCAGCAACGGCACAACAGGCAGGCTGGACAGCTTGTACAACGCCTTGCAGGAACTGCACACCAACACATTTACCGGTCTTTCTGCCATCATTACAGATCCCGGTGAAGAAGGCACTGCAGACCTTGGCCCCTGGCGCGAGGCATTGAAAGGATTACTGCCATATGGTTTTACAGAAGCAATACCGGCATCCGTCAGGGGCGGATCGAAGAAAAAATACGACGCATTGAAAACACAGGTGGAAGCGGTAACGGCTTTACTGGGCGACAGATTGCTGCAGGCAAAAGCATTGATCGATACCGTTCCTGAAGCATCTGTTGCGGATGATGCTTCCGACGCAGATAAATACAGGGATACCATGCGTATCAACGATGCCTACATCAGCAACTACACCGCGGCAGCGAAATTATTGCTGGGCAGTGCATTTCCCCTGGTACCTGTTTTCTCGCTGGAGAACGCGGCCGATATACAACAGGGGATCGATAACAGCGCCAACCTGCTGCGGTATGCATCCACACAAACACCATTTATTACGGAAGAATGGTTGCAGGGCCTTGGCAAGGTCAGGCCCAACACCGGTAAACTCGACCAGGCCCTGATGTATGCGCAGAACCTGTCGCTTACAACTGCACCGATAACCGCGTTCCAGTTACCTTTCGATGCAGCGGATCATTGGGTATGTGTTGAATTCCCTGCGGAGATGAAGATCGATAAAGATTATCTCGCCATCGGTTCCATGTTACCCGCCGGTTATACGGCATCCGGAACGCAAAGCGGTTTGCTGATCGATGACTGGTCGGAACTGGTACCTAAAAAATCCGAAACAACCGGTATCGCATTCCACTATGATCAGCCGGGGGCCAGGCCGCCGCAGGTGGTATTGCTGGCGGTAACGCCCGAGATAACCGGTAACTGGTCATGGTCCGATCTGATGGACACATTGAACGATACCCTCGACCGTGCCAAACGCCGCGCTGTGGAACCAGACCAGGTGGATGGTTCTGCCTATGCCCAGTTCCTGCCCGGTATCATGACGGCATTCTCGAACTCGCCCGTAACACTTTCCACTTATTGGGCCAGGAATATCACGGGGATGATTCAGACACAGAAAAGCCAGGCCATCATTATCGATAAAACCATGTTACAATAAAACTTTAGCTATGTCAGTATACAACATACAACAGGCGGCAAGCGTACAGCCCGCACTGCTCATGCAGAAGCAGGTGACCGAACCCGCGCTGGTGGGCTGGAACAGGCTTGAACCGAGGACCAGGACAGCAGATTTTGCACGCAGCCTGAAAGCGGAGATCAGGGACGCATTGTGGATGATCTCTCGCCAATGGCAGGTGGGCGAATTCAGAGGCGATGATGCGGGGTCGCCGGTGGAAGCAAGGATACTCACCCATGAACAGCGGGTGAACCGTTATGCTGCTGCAGGCAGGCAGGCGGAAGAAATGGATGATGATGCCTTACCCATGGAAACCAGCGTGGAGCGTGAAGCAATGCCTGACTCATTACAGCTGAAGATCCAGATCAGCACACAGTTCTGGAAACTATACCGGCACTATAACGCTCCCGATGCACAACGTCAAAAGATAAAGGATGTCTATACCATATCCCTCCCGGAAGATATGGAAGAACAGCACCGCATCCTGTCCAATGCGGGCAGCCTGCAACTCTTTGACCAGGCAACACTGAAGAGCATTGACGGTACAAAGCTGTACGCCGATATAGACTCAGGATCTTTTCAAACATGGATCAATGCTTTTGCCGATACCGAACTGGCTGCGGCCGACAAGACCACCATCTTACAGGCCGCAACCGCCTTGCATGAATGGTACAACCGCGTGTACAGCGTACCCGCTGCCAACAGCGACGATCCCTGGAACAGCAAAAGCCTCGAATACCAGTTCAATTGTGCCGCCCCGGCTGATGGCGGGCAAACCGTGCTGGTGGCAGACCAGTATACTTCGGGCCATCTCGACTGGTATTCTTTCGACATCGATAAAACTACCGCAACGCTCACGGATAAAACAGGTGCCGGTATCGATGATACGGATACGCAGCAGGAGAAGCTGATCTCTTTCATCCCGAGTGGCATACGCTTTGGCGGTATGCCCAATGCACGTTACTGGCAGATGGAAGACAGCAAGACCGATTTTGGTGATATCGACGCCAATACCACCGATATTTCAAAACTGCTGATCGCGGAATTCGGACTGACGGGCAGCGATGACTGGTTCCTTTTTCCCTATACCATGGAAGCAGGTAATATCTGCGAAATAAAAGGGATGCTGGTAACGGATACTTTTGGCGACAGGCACCTGGTGTCCGCCGCGGGCAAAAGCAGCGACGATGACTGGCAGTCCTGGCAATTGTATAACATGAGCGTTAAAGGAACCGGCGGAGAAACAGACAACCGCCTGGTACTGATACCCGCCCTGGTGAAATCGCTTGAAAGCGAACCTTTGGAGCAGGTCAATTTTATCAGGGATGAAGTGGCCAATATGGTATGGGCAGTGGAAACAAAGATCAGCCTGCCCTCGGGTGATACTATGAACGGCGTGGAGGCTGCGCGGGAACTAAGCGCTTACCTGGCAGATGGTGTTACGCCCGTGAGTACCGATCTCGATGCGCCGGTAAAATATACCCTCGGTACAACGGTGCCCGAAAACTGGATCCCCTTTCTGTCTGTACACGTCGATGGCGACAGCAGGCAAACACAACTGCAGCGGGCCGCTATGCCCCGAACAACCGGTGAAGCGGATACCTACTATATCATACCCCGGACACAACTGCTTGCAGGAAGCGATCCTTACTATGTGTACGAGGAAGAAGTGCCGCGCTCGGGAACAGAACTGACCAAAACATTCCAACGTGCACGATGGTACAATGGCAAGGTGATTACATGGGTAGGTAAGAAAGTGAACAACGGGCGCGGCCAGGGCAACAGCGGTCTGCGTTTTGATGCAGTGGATCCGGTACAATAAGCTCAACGCAACGCTTCGGTAAAAACCTCCAGCAAACGCGACTGGTTCCTGGCCCTTACCAGGTTATGCCCGGGATAACGGCTACCATAATAGGCGTCGTTGTTCAGGTGATCGGCCAGGAAACGTATGGCCTGCATATAGATCAGTACCTGGCCCGCAAATTCGAAATGGTCTTTTTCAAAAGGCGTCAATATCCTGTCCATGGCCGACAGGTAGCCTTCGCGGATCGCTTCCATAAAAGGTTTGCGCACCTGTAGCTTATCCAGGTCTTTTTCTTCCTCGGATACCGGGCATACATACGTGCGGTACATATCGCCAAGATCACTGGTGAAATAGCCGGGCATCACGGTATCCAGGTCGATCACACAAATACCGCGATCATTGTCATTGAACAGGATATTGCTGATCTTGGTATCGTGATGCGTTACGCGTTTGCGGGTTTCTTTGTTTTGTGTGAAGGCCTCGTAACGATCCAGGATGCCGGATTGTGAACGCAGGTAAGCGATCGTATCGGAGGATGCATTGATCCGCTCGCTGTTGCCATTGCGGGCAGCCTGCTCAAACTGTTGTACGCGTAAGGCCAGGTTATGAAAATCCGGTATCGTGGTATGCAGCCTGCCTGCATCAAACCCATCCAGCAAAGCGGTGAAACGGCCAAACTGGGCAGCAGCTTCCCGGGCCTGTTCCGGATGCTGCACCGTATCGATGGTATGCGAACCCTCCACCCATTCGAATACCCGGTATACATCTTCGCCCAGTTCTACCAGTCCCCTGCCTTCTTTATTGATCACCGGGGCGGTAAAAATATAGCCGGGTACCTGCTGTAAATATGACTGCAGCATGCGCAGGTTCTGATCGATGTATTCAGGGTGATGAAAAACCCTGGTGTTCACTTGCTGCAGCAGGTAGGTTTTGGCTCCCACCACTATCCGTAAAGTAGTATTGATCAGGCCTGAATGCACCGGGTGAACCTCGGGTTGGTCCCATCCGTACGCCGCGGCAATGCGGTCCAGAACATATTTCTCCAACATTTGCCAATAGTACAGCAAATGTGTTATTAAACCATGTAACGATACTACAATTCATCCGCGGAGTTCGCAATGGGTTTCACGCACCCGCTCGCCAAAGCTCAGCGGGTGCGTGAAATAATTCTATCGGCCTGCTATAATGTTGTATTGCTGGTTTTACCACAATCATTACCTTTCCAAAAATATCCCTATGCCGGCCTACGATACCATGGTGGAAGCTTTAAAAGACCTGAAAGCCCGTGGTTTTACCACCGATTTCAACCTTGCCTTTGATGCCATCGAATGCAGTAATACCGGTGTTTGCCTGCGACCCGACGCATTCGAGATCGTGGAGCATTACCGTTTCGAAGGCCAGACCGATCCATCCGACGCAAGCATCGTGTATGGTATCAAAGAGAAAGATGGCGAAATGAGAGGCGTGCTGGTAAGCGCTTACGGTATGTACAGCGAAGCCGCCAGCGATGATATGATCCGCAAATTATCCGTTCATGAAATACCGGGACACTGATCCCCGATTGCTTATCTCAAAACCAACTTCTATGCTGCACCGCAGACGTTTTCTGCAATTAGGTTCATTAGGATTAAGCGCTTTTTCATTCAAAGGATTTTCCGCCGCTGCCCGTAAGCCCATCGTGATCTCTACCTGGGAAGCAGGCATCGAAGCCAATAAAGCCGCCTGGCAGGTATTGCGTGGTGGCGGCCGCGCACTTGATGCGGTGGAAAAAGGCGTGATGGTTACCGAGGCTTCGCAGAACTGTTGTGTGGGTCTTGGCGCCAATCCCGACCGCGACGGTTTTGTCACGCTCGATTCCTGCATCATGGATGAGCGCGGCAATTGCGGCAGTGTGGCTTTCCTCGAACGCATCAAACATCCGGTGAGTGTTGCAAGAAGGGTAATGGAAAAAACACCACATGTGATGCTGGTAGGCAGCGGCGCACAACAGTTCGCCGTGGAACAGGGTTTCCCCCTGGAACCGGTAAAGCTCTCTGCCGAAGCGGAAAAAGAATACCGCAAATGGCTGAAAAAAAGCGAGTACAAACCCGTGATCAATATCGAGAATACCAAACAACAAAATAACCCCGGCAAACCACCCTCCAAACTGGAGAACGGTTCCTGGAACCATGATACCATTGGTATGGTGGCGATGGATGCCGCCGGCAACCTCAGCGGCAGCTGCACCACCAGCGGTATGGCCTTCAAAATGCGCGGACGGTTGGGCGACTCCCCCATCATCGGCGCCGGACTGTTTGTTGACAATGAGATCGGCGCGGCAACAGCCACCGGGCAGGGCGAAGAAGTGATACGTATCTGCGGATCGCACCTGGTGGTGGAACTGATGCGCCAGGGATTATCGCCCGAGAACGCCTGTAAAAAAGCGGTGGAGCGGATCATTAAAATCAAAGGCCCGAAGATCAGCAAAGACATACAGGTGGGATTTATCGCCATCAACAAACAGGGCGAGTACGGCGGCTATTGCCTACAGGACGGATTCAATTTCGCCGTCTGTTATGCGGATGATAAGAACTTCCTGGTTGATGGGAAACATATACTTTAAGATTTCACGCAAAGGCGCCAAGTAAGCAAAGGTGCTAAGGGAGGTTGCGATTCCAAAAACTCTTTAAAAACGCAGCGTTCATCTCATTGAACAAATCTTACCGCCTTTGCTTACTTGGCGCCTTTGCGCCCGCTGAGCTTTGGCGAGCGGGTGCGTGAAAAAAAACACTTATGCTCGAAATAGCCGTATTCAACATCGAATCTGCCCTGGCCGCCACCACCGCCGGCGCCAACAGGCTGGAACTATGCGAAAACCCGCTGGAAGGTGGCACTACGCCTTCTTATGGCACACTAAAACAGGTGCGCGCGCAGGTTAGCATCCCCGTTTTTCCCATCATCCGTCCGAGAGGCGGCGATTTCCTGTACAGTGATGCCGAGTTCGAAGCGATGCGGCATGATACCAGGCTGTGTAAGGAACTGGGCTTCGAGGGCGTGGTATTGGGTCTGCTCCTGCCAGATGGCCATATAGATACCAAACGTACCCGGGAACTCGTGGAACTTGCGTACCCGATGGAAGTGACGTTCCATAGAGCCTTTGACCGTTGTATCGATCCGCTGCAGGGTCTTGAAGACATCATCGCCTGCGGCTGTTCGCGTATCCTCACCAGCGGGCAAACGCCTAACGCGATGGATGGTAAAGAACTGATCAAAAAACTGGTGGAGCAGGCGGCCGACCGCATCATCATACTCCCCGGCAGCGGTGTACGCAGCAGCAACGCAGCGGCGCTGGCAGCTTATACCGGCGCCAAAGAACTGCATTCCTCTGCGCGTGTATCCGTTCCATCCGCGATGCAGTATACCAATACGGGAATGAACGAAAAAATGCAGCAAACGGCTGTGGATACCGATGAGGTAAAGAAAATGAAAACCGCTTTTTCCTGAAGATACAATGCACTTCACTTGAATATCCGTGAAGAAATATTAAAGGAGCATTCCAAAACACAGGCTTTGAAAATTGCGAAACACGCTTGTGCTTCCGCAAAAAATTTCAGGGCGTTGATGGATTGTTTTATGGACAAAGAGTACCGCCTGGCACAGCGGGCCGCATGGAGCGTGAGCTGGGCGGCCAAACAAAAACCCGCCATGGTGCTCCCCTATCTCCCGCTCATCGTGCAGCAAATGCAGGAACCGGGTGTGCACGATGCAGTGAAAAGGAATGCGGTGCGCATACTCGAAGACATCGATATCCCCGAAGAACTGCATGGGGCGGTGATGCACGCCTGTTTCGGCTTCCTGGAAGATCCCGCCACAGCTGTTGCGATCAAGGCTTTCTCACTCACAACACTATTCAATCTTTCCAAAAAATATCCCGAAATACAACCCGAACTCAGGTTGATCATACAAAACAACTGGGACAATGAAAGCGCAGCATTTAAAAGCAGGGGAAGAAAGATACTTGCCGGGCTGGAGAATACGCGGAAGGAGATTTGATCATTTGAAAATGTGCTGATTTGAAAATGGCAGAATTGCTGCATTGTTACATTGCTGATTGACTTGACCGGACAGCAGTAAAATAACAATGTAACAATGCAGCCATCAAGTCAGAAAGCATTTTCAAATCAGCACATTTTCAAATTTTCAAATTTTAATAAAGCATCCTCACTTTGATAGTCGCTTTTACCTCGCGCAAAAGTTCCACCGCCTGTTTGGAAAGTTTCTTGTCAACATCGAGTACCACGTAGCCTATTTCATCATTCGTTTTCAGGTACTGGCCAACGATGTTGATGTTCTTTGCCGACAATGCGGTGTTGATGGCGCCCAATACACCGGGTACATTGTTGTGTATATGCAGGATACGGTGTGCGTTCTCCACCGGCGGCAAACCAATGGCAGGTACCGTATGCGAACCGTTGGTGATACCACGTTCAAGGTATTGGAACAGTTTCAGGCTCACGTCCTCTCCTATGTTCTGCTGCGCCTCTTCGGTAGAGCCGCCGATATGCGGGGTCAGGATCACATTGGGCAATCCCTGGATAGGCGTCTCGAATGTATCGCCGTTCTTCTCCGGCTCCCAGGGATATACATCGATGGCCGCGCCACTGAGCTGGTTCTCGCTCAACGCGGTCGCCAGCGCTTTCAGATCCACCACTTCTCCCCTCGCATAATTGATCAGTATCGAACCGGGCTTGAAGGATTTCAGGAGGGCTTTGTTCACGAGGTTCTTTGTCTGGCTGGTCTCGGGTACATGCAGGGTAATGATATCCGATTTAGACACCAGTTCTTTCAGGCTTTTGGCGGCGCTGGCATTGCCCAGTGGAAGTTTTGTTTCGGTATCATAGAACAATACTTTCATACCCAGCGCTTCCGCGAGTACGCTCACCTGTGAGCCGATATTACCATAGCCAATAATGCCCAGTGTTTTACCCCTGAGCTCATAGCTGCCCTTGGCCTCTTTCATCCAGACACCCGCATGTGCGGCTTTGTCCTTATCGGGTATACGCCTGATGAGCATGATCGAGGCCCCGATCACCAGTTCGGCCACGCTGCGTGTGTTGCTGTAGGGCGCATTAAAGACCACCACCCCTGCTTTTGTGGCCGCTTTCAGGTTCACCTGGTTCACGCCTATGCAAAAACAGCCGATGGCCTGCAGTTTGGTGGCCGCGGCCAGCACTTTTTCCGAGATATGTGTTTTGGAACGGATACCCAGTAAATGCACATCCCCGATCTCTTTGATCAGTTCTTCCTCGCTCAGCGCCCCGCCCAGTTTGCGGACATTGGTATAACCAGCCTGTTTGAACTGCTGAACCGCTTTATCACTGATATTTTCGAGGAAAAGGATGTTGATACGATCTTTAGGATAGCTTGTAGTGGTTGCCTGCTTGCTCATGTCGCAAAATAAATGTTATTTACTGTAGCGCAATGGGGATAGTTTTCCACGTTGTTGGCCCCCGCTGGCACAGGTCTTATATTTGCTGTTTAGGAGTAAACAGCCTTAATGTTGCGACTGATGATCATTCCTATCCTCACATTATTAGTCATGGCCTGCGGTTCGGCGCCGGCACCGGTAGTAAAAGATACCGCCGTAGCCAAACCTGTGAAACTCTCGGGTCTCTCCGCCGCCGAAAAAACCTACTATGCCAATGCCATCGCGCCGCTGTACCAGTCGATGCTTGTCCGCACAGGTTTTAACGGCAGTATACTCGTGGCCAAGAATGGCGAGATCGTGTTTGAAGATTACAGGGGTATGATCAATTTCAAGACCAAGGAACCCATCAGCTCCACCAGTACTTTCCATGTGGCGTCCATTTCCAAGACCTTTACCGCCACTGTTGTACTCAAACTGATGGAGGAAGGAAAATTATCGCTCGACGATAAGGTGGAGGCTTACCTCCCTAATTTCCCTTACAGCGGTATCACCATCCGTGAACTGCTCTGTCACCGAAGCGGTTTGCCCAAGTACGACCATTTCATGTCGGGCACCACCACGGTAGCCGTAAAAGTCCGCAACAGGCGCGGTAAACTGGTTACCCGTTACAAATCGGTAAAATCACCCATACAGATCACGGGACTGGCCACCAACGAGGATGTGCTGAATTACATGATACGGTACCGCCCCGCACCCGAAGCTTCCCCCAACAGGCGATACAGCTACTGCAATACCAACTATGCGATGCTGGCGCTGATCGTGGAGAAGATCACGCAAACTCCGTTCCCCGAGTACATGATTACGAATGTGTTCCGCCCGCTGGGGATGCAAAATACCTATGTGTTCAGCATCAAGGATACCGCCAATTATGTGCCTTCCTACCAGCCCAATAAAGCGCCTTTCCCCCTGGAAAAACTGGATTGCGTGTATGGCGATAAGAACGTGTACACCACTGTGCGCGACCTGTTGTTATGGGACAAGGCATTGTACAACGGAAGTTTTGTAAGCCCGGAAACCCTGGAGCTGGCCTACCAGCCCTATAGCCATGAAACACGCGGCAAACGTAATTACGGGCTTGGCTGGCACCTGATCGTCAATCCGCCGGAGCCTACTGTCGTGTACCATAATGGCTGGTGGCATGGCAATAATGCTGTTTTCAAAAGACTGGTTGCCGATACCGCAACGGTGATCATTCTCGGTAACAAATTCAACCGTAATATCTGGAGCGCGGGCAAGATGAGCTCCGTATTCACAGGCCGTCCCGATAACACGCAATTGGAAGAACAGGATGGCGGGCAGTAGTGGTTACATGGTTTCGTTATTGGATTGTAGTTATCCGTTTCATTTTCAGATCGTTATAACAATGCAACCATCGGGTAATGCAACAATTGACCGGGTTGCATAAACCATCGCACACCCATTTTCCCCAGTATACCCAACTAACCCCTTTTACCCCTATTTTTGCAGACTTTTCTAAATAACTATCAGACAGAAACCAACTTATGGACAAAATGTTGTTTTACGCCGTTCCGGCGATGGGCATTTTAGGGCTCTTGTACACATTGATCAAGTTTAACTGGGTATCAAAACAGGATGCGGGTAACGAGCGGATGAAAGAGATCAGCAATTATATTGCTGAAGGTGCGATGGCATTTCTCAAAGCTGAATGGAAAATACTTGGCTATTTCGTAGTGATCGTTGCTTTATTACTGGGTGTGATGGCCAACAGCAATCCGCACTCACACTGGTCTATTGCGATCGCATTTGTATTAGGCGCTGTGTGCAGCGCTGTTGCCGGTTATATAGGTATGAAAGCTGCCACCAAAGCCAATGTGCGTACGGCGCAGGCGGCGAGGACCAGTTTATCTAAAGCGCTGAAGGTATCATTTACCGGCGGTGCGGTGATGGGTCTGGGTGTTGCCGGACTGGCGGTATTGGGTCTGGGTTCTGTATACCTGATCCTGCATAACCTGTTTGCTTCAGGTACGGCGGCCAATTCATCCGAAATGCTGCGTACCATCGAGATATTGACGGGTTTTTCGCTTGGCGCCGAATCCATCGCTTTGTTTGCACGCGTGGGCGGCGGTATCTATACCAAAGCTGCCGATGTGGGGGCCGACCTGGTAGGTAAAGTGGAAGCGGGTATCCCCGAAGACGATCCACGTAACCCAGCCACTATCGCCGATAACGTAGGCGATAACGTAGGTGATGTGGCCGGTATGGGCGCCGATCTGTTCGGCTCTTATGTGGCTACCGTACTCGCTACGATGGTACTGGGACAGGAAACATTGTCTATCGATAATTTCGGCGGTTACGCCCCTATCCTGCTGCCGATGCTGATCGCCGGCGTAGGTATTATATTCTCCATCATCGGAACATTCTTTGTACGCATCAGCGAATCTGCCGGTGTGAACACTTCCACGGTACAGAGAGCGCTGAACATGGGTAACTGGGGTTCTATCGTGCTCACCGCGATAGCCTGCGCCGGACTGGTATACTATATCTTACCTGAAACGATGTTGCTCCGTGGCCTCGAGTTTACCCGCAATGGCGTGATGGGCGCTATCGTAGTGGGACTGGTGGTTGGAACACTGATGAGCATCATCACCGAATATTATACGGCTATGGGCAAACGCCCCGTGATGTCCATCATCAAACAATCTTCTACCGGTCATGCTACCAACGTGATCGGTGGTCTGGCCATCGGTATGGAATCCACTTTCCTGCCCATCCTGGTGCTGGCTGGTGGTATCTGGGGTTCTTTCGAATGTGCAGGCCTCTATGGTGTGGCGATCGCTGCTGCCGGTATGATGGCTACCACTGCCATGCAACTGGCCATCGATGCATTCGGACCTATCGCCGATAACGCAGGCGGTATCGCCGAAATGAGCGAACTGCCCAAAGAAGTGCGCGAGAAAACAGATGTGCTGGACGCAGTAGGTAATACCACAGCCGCTACCGGTAAAGGTTTTGCCATTGCATCCGCAGCGCTTACCGCGCTGGCATTGTTTGCAGCATTCGTGGGTGTTGCAGGCATCAAAGGCATCGATATCTATAAAGCTAAAGTACTGGCCTCGCTGTTCGTAGGAGGTATGATACCATTTATCTTCTCCTCACTGGCTATCCGCGCGGTAGGCCAGGCCGCTATGGCCATGGTGGAAGAAGTACGCCGCCAGTTCCGTACCATTCCCGGTATCATGGAAGGCACGGGCAAACCCGAGTACGATAAATGCGTGGCAATCTCTACCGAAGCATCCATCAAGAAAATGATGTTGCCGGGCGCTATCGCGATCGTTTCTCCGCTGATCATCGGTTTCCTGCTCGGTCCTGAAGCATTGGGTGGTTTCCTGGCAGGCGCTACCGTGAGTGGTGTGCTGATGGGTATGTTCCAGAACAATGCCGGTGGTGCATGGGATAACGCAAAGAAATCGTTCGAGAAAGGCGTTGAGATCAACGGCGAAACCTTCTACAAAAAATCAGAACCACACAAAGCATCCGTGACAGGTGATACCGTGGGCGATCCTTTTAAAGATACTTCTGGTCCTTCCATGAACATCCTCATCAAACTGATGTCGATCGTTTCCCTGGTGATCGCGCCTACATTGGCACAGCTGCACCAGACAGAAGCGGCGGAACTGACCGGTCCTAAAATGGAACAGCTCACTGAGTACAAAGTGATCAGCGATAAGGGCGACAGCACCGGTAAGATCGTGGAAGACGTAACCGTTAACGTAAAGAAAGAAGGTGAAGAACCACAGCCACCTGTTGCTCCTGCTGGCTTGCAGTCTCTGATAGACGCGTTGAAAAAAGATGGCTTTGCAGAGAATGGGAAACTGGATGTTGAATTCAAGAAAGGTGTGCTTACGATCAACGGCAAAGAGCAATCGGCCGATGTGGTTAAAAAATACCAGCATTTGTTCAATGGCCAGCAACATTTCGAGATCAAGATAAAATAAGTCAACACGCATATTTTAGCCACAGGTTTTACAGATCATTGGTATCTGTTGGATCTGTGGCTATTTTTATTGCATGAAGCACTACCTGCTGGTCGCCTGCCTTTTTTGCGCAGCCGCATGTAAGAACGAAGCCGGTAACAACGGCCCGGCAACAGATCCCGCCGTTGTCATCACCAATGATACGATACCCGAAACAAGGCCCTCTGTCAGCCAGAAACCGGTAGCCAGTTACAGCGAACCGATACCGGATGAGCTGAACGACTGGAAATTTGCCCTGGCCGTGTATGAGACGCCCAAGACCTTCCAATTTATTTTACGTGTCCGGTATAAGGAATTGAGAATTAGCGATTCTTTGCCCATACCCAACTTCGGCAACTGGCCCAGAGTGGAACTGCGAAAGGGCCCGGAACCGCTGTCCTGCATCATCGGATTCCTGGATAAAAAAGGCGAATTCAGGCCATACCGCAAAGCCGCCATCCGCCACGAACAATTGAAACTGACCAAACTGGCCAGCTATTATGTAGGCGTTTACAAAACCCGCCAAAAGCAATAGCCCTCAGTGCAGCTCCGTGCCCTCCGTGCATCTGTGGTAAAACCCTCGCTTCGATCAATTCACCACAGATGCACGGAGCACACGGAGTTTCACAGAGATTTCCCCCATCCTCGAATAAAACCGTTTAACGAAATTTTATTTTTGGTTATACGAACAGGGTCGTAAATTGCTTACGAACAAAATCGTAGCAATGGCAGCAAAGCATATCAAGCCCACGGAGAGTGAACTGGAGATCCTTCGGGTATTGTGGGACAAGGGAACGGCCACCGTGAGAGATGTACACGAGGTATTGAGCGAGCACAAGGATGCGGGTTATACCACCACGCTGAAATTGATGCAGATCATGTTTGAAAAAGGCATCGTAAAGCGCGACGACAGCAGCAAAACGCATATCTACCGCGCCAATATCACCAAGGAAAATACGCAGCAACAGATCGTTGGCAAGATGATCAATTCGCTTTTTGGAGGCTCATCTACCCAACTGGTAATGCAGGCACTGGGTAACCACGCGCCTAACAAGGAAGAACTGGAAGAGATCCAACGACTATTGGACAACCTGAAAAAACAGTAATCCATGCAGCAACTGTTTCAATCCGCTTTTCTGCAATCGCTAGGGTTCGCCATCGCTAACAGTCTTTGGCAAACTGCCTTATTATGGCTTGTGTATACAGCGGTCAGTCATTTACTGCCTTTGTCTTCCGCAGCTAAATACCGTTTCGCTGTGTTCGCACAGCTGGTGAGTTTTGTATGGTTCGTGGTAACCATACAGTTTTATTACAGCCAGTACCAGGAATTGCTGCGCACCACGCCCCTTTCTTCCACCGATAACATACAGGCAGTGCTGGCCGGCAACCAGGGATTTGTATCGCAGTTACTGCGTTATATAGTCAAAGCAGAACGGTTACTCCCCTATGTATCGATGGCCTACCTGTTGTTGATGCTTTTCCTGTCTATCCGCTGGTTCAACGGCTACAGGCAAACACAGCAGGTGCGTAAGCAGGGTTTACAAAAGATCCCGGTAGACTGGCGCCTGTTTGTAAAGCGCGTGGCAGGAGAACTGGGTATCAGGAAGCCTATCCGTCTGTATCTTTCCGAAAACATCGGCACGCCTTTAACGATCGGTTTTCTCAAACCCATCATCCTGGTGCCACTTGCGAGCATCAATCATCTCAGCACCCAGCAACTCGAAGCGGTGCTGCTGCATGAACTGGCGCATATCAAACGATACGATTACCTCGTCAATATTATTTTATCTGCGGTGGAGATAGGACTGTTCTTTAACCCGTTCACACAGATGCTGAGCAAGCAGATACACAAGGAAAGAGAGAACAGCTGTGATGATTGGGTACTGCAGTTCCAATACCAGGCTTCCGACTATGCGGAAGCGCTGTTGCGTATCGCTTACCTGCAGACCAGCCCGGCGCTGGCCATGGCAGCCACCGGTAAAAAGGACGACCTGCTCGTGCGCGTTAAACGCATGATCGGCCAGAAAGAAAACCGTTTCAATTACCGCAGGCAATTGCTGGCGCTGGCATTGGTGACCACCATACTCAGTTCCATTGCCTGGCTTAGCCCGGCCAGGGCCACCAAAGACAGTACGGCCATTACCAGTGTAAAAGGCAAACAGGCGGTCAGGCCAAACACACGCACCATTGCTGTGGAGCCGATGGCTGTTAAAGTGAGCAACCCATTATTCAATCCCGTATTCTTTTTATCGGAGCCGTTAAAAGCCGAGATGCAGAAGAACCTGGCCGCAGCACAAAAAGAAATGGAAGCGGCGATGCAGCCTGCAGAAGGTTACCGTGCATTGGTGGAATCGATCCCTTCGATGGTGTCCGATGCGATGGAAATGACGGCGCATGCCATGACAGATAAACAGCAGGGCCTCGACAAACAACTGGACGAACTCAGCATGGCCAGGCGCTCGCTCGAAGGATTGCTGGCCGATAGCCTGTTCAGCCCCGGCAATATGCGCTTTGAAATGGGCGATGCGTTCAATACAACTTTGCGTGACCTTGTACCGGGCGCCATCGCCAAAGCGGAAAAAGAAATGGCCGCCGGTAACCAGCGCATGAAGAACCAGCTGAACCGGGAGGCAGGGAAAATCAAATGGGATTCAGAAAAAGTGCAGAAAGATATTTCAAAGGCGATGGATGAATTCAAACGTTTCTCCTTCGATAAGTTTGTTGCCGATTTTGCAGCACCCGCTGAAAAACAGCGGAACACGGAAGACAAAGAGGGACCCTTCAGGAAGCCGATGATGCGTACGAAAAAAGGAACGCCGCCCCCATCGCCCGAAGAACCGGGTTCTGCACCGCAGTTTGAAAGTAAGCTGTTACCGGATATGCCTGTGATCAATGTGGGTAACGGGAGGTTTGCATTGAATCTTTCCCCTGCCCTGCTTTCCGAAATAGCGTCCCTTGCCGAACTCGCTTTGCGCAGCGACAAAGAAAAAGCTTCACCTGAATTCCAGAAAAAAATGGAAATAAAACTTGCGCTGATTCAGAAAGCATTGTCGGGCACGAATAGACTCATCCGCACCGTAAACCGTGAAGACAATATTGAGACCATCGACTCGCTGATGATGCGTCTCCAATAAAATAAATACCATCTCACCGGATGATCGTTATCGACCCGGAAAATACGCCCTTACCGTTACGTGGGTTGATCACATAGTAATAGGTGCCGATGGCCAGCGGTTTGCCTTTGAAAGTTTCATCCCAATCCCTGTCGTAATTCAGCGAATGAAAGATGATCTGCCCACTTCTGTCGTATACATCCACTGTTGCGCCAGGGTATGCCGGATGGAAAAAGCCGCTGTTTATTTTATGAACCGGGGAATATCCTTCATGGGAAGGCTGGTATTTTCCATCGGAAATTCTGGTGTGCTGATCATCACCTACCACAAATTCCTCGGGCACCAGTCCCCAAACCTGTTGCCGATGGTAAAACCCACCAGTATCTCGTGTGTGCCCTTGCTTACGGTATTGAGGTTGGATGTCTGCATATCGTAGGAGTAACCGATATTGAATTTGTTGCTGATGTTCAATCCTGCCATCACCGCAAACCCGTCCTGGTAGCGGTAAGATGCGCCGCCCCACAAAAGATCCTGGTACTGCAGTTTGACGTTCAGGTCAAAGCCGAGCGGTAAGGGATTGGTGTACCGCACCAGTGTGGAGGGAAGCACACTCAGGTTCTCCGACAACTGGAAACGATAACCGGCACTCAGGTAAATATGCGGCACCAGTTGTCCTTCCTGTACCGATACCGTATTGTTGGAATATGTGATCGGTTGCGGTATGATCTGCTGCGCGGATAAACCAAGGAAATAATCGGCAGAATACAACCATAACCCCGCGCTGATATCCGGTTTGATCTGGTTGATCACACCACTTCCTGCAACAGCGGGATCTACCGTGGTATTGCCAAAATTGAGTTTGCTGGCGTCAAGACTCATATTGGTAAAACCAACAGAAATGCCACCCGATAAACTGGTGCGGGGTCCGATGCCCATATGATATGCGTAGGTACCGAAACCCGCAAAACGGTTCAGTGGCCCGGTGCGGTCATTCACGATCGTAAACCCAATACCATGGTGTGGTTCGGCGGAGGTATAATCCTGCCAGTATGCTTCACCCCTCGGGTTGGATCCGTTGGCATGGAAACTGGTGGCTGTTTCGCGTGCATAATCACTTTTTTGCAGGGGGCCATGCACGGTAAGATAGGTGGTTACCGGCGCATCCTGCAAACCTACCCATTGCATGCGGTGACTGACTTTCACATCCCAGTAATTCTCGATACCCGCAACCGCCGGGTTGATGATGTAGTTGTTCATGATGTACTGGGTATAATAGGGCCGTTGCTGCGCAGCCGCCTGCAAACAAGCCAATGATCCAACTACCACAAAAACACGTTTCCAGTTCATAACAACTACTTGATGATGGTGACCGATCCCGAGATCACCGGTTTCCCGTTGCGGGGATTAATGATGTAATAATAGGTGCCCACAGCCAGCGCCTTGCCTTGGTAGGTACCATCCCATTCCCTGTCGTACCCAACCGAGTGCAAAAGAAGCTGCCCGCCCCTGTCGTATACATCCAGTGTTGCTCCCGGGTAGCCATCCAGGTACTTGATGTGCCAGGTATCATTGATGCCATCGCCGTTGGGCGAAAACACATTGGGTACCACCGGGCCTTTCAAAACCCTTATAAAAATAGTATCCGTTGCGGTACAACCGCCTTCCGCAGTGATATTTAATTTGTACGTGATATCATCAACCGGTGTTGCTTTCGGAGCAACGGCTGTATCACTGCTCAGGTACGATGCCGGTGTCCACAGGTATTGCAGGTCCTTTCCATATACCCATTCGGGTTTAAGGGTGATCGTGCCCCCGTCCAGTACCACCGTCTTATGCTGCAGCACTACCTGTGGGTTCGGGTAAACCGTTAGTGTCTGGTAAGCAGTATCACTGATACAACCATCCTTGTTGATGAAATGCATGCTTGTTTTTTCGATCCCCGAATCGTTGTACTGTTTTGATGGATGCTGCTGACCCGATACATCCCCTTTACCCAGGTCCCATACCCATGAGGCAGCGGGACTGGAACCTGTGCTGCTTTTATCGGTAAAATTTACCGTTTCACCATAACACAACTGCGTGGCCGATACGCTGTAGACTGCTTTGGGTTGTGGGTACACCGTGATCGTTCTACTCGTCTCACTCACACAGGAGTTGCCGCCCGAATAAGCAAGCATACGGATGGTATACAGCCTGGGGCTTGCGGGATCAGGATACTGGTGCGGGTAGATACCGGCGCTCACAGGTGTTTCGATCGTTTCCTTTACCTCGGGTGCATTGCTATAATCCCAATAGATCTCCATCCGGGTAACAATGCCAAAGTCTACGGTTGAGTTATTTCTTAACTGCACCGGCTTTGTTCCGCAATAAGGCGCCGCATTGGCCAGCTCAAAAGCAGCTTTGGGTATAGAACCGTTCACTGTGAATTCCTCGGTACGCGTGGCGGAACAACCGAGTGCAGATACAACGGTAAGCGATACTTTGTAATAATCCGATTTATTGTATTTGACCTGCGGATTCTTTGCCGTACTGGTGGCAACGGAAGGACCCGGTGATACGGGAGGCGTACCCGCATTCAGGTTCCATGCCCAGGAAACAATACTGCCCTCGGCAATTTTGGAAGTATCGGTGAACTGTGCGCCCGCATCGTTCAGGCATACTTCGGGCAGGATGAACCCGGGCTTCGGGGCAGGGTTTACCAGCACACCGGGATCGTATACATCACTTTTACAGCCATTGCTGGTCTCCACCTGCAAAGCGGGATGCCTGGTACCCGAAGAAGTATAGTTTGCTTTCACCGCGGCATTCGTGTTGTTGATGAAACCGCCTTTGCCATCATCCAGGTCCCATATCCATTTCACAATAGTACCCAGCGTGGTACTGGAGGCGTCTGTGAAACCCGCTTCCGTACCCTCACAGATCAGCGCCGCTGCATTGAACTTTGCCACCGGTTTTGATGTGATGGTGATGCTCTGACTGGTCTCGGCCGAAGCACAGCCCACATCGGCCACCGTTTTGTATTTGATGGTGAACACACCGGCGTTCGCATATTTTTTGGCAAAAGGATCGCCGTTACTGCGGTTCTCCGTACTGCCATCACCATAATCCCATAAACGCTGCACCAGCGTTCCGGCATAACTGCTTTTGTCGGTGAACTGCACCGAATCGCTCACACAGCCACTGTGCACAAAACTGAAAACAGCGCCTGGCTGCTCATTTACTTTCACCGGTATCGCATACACCTGCGAGGTATTACCGCAACCATCGGGTGTGGCCGAAGTGGTGTATAATTTGATCGTATCCCTTACCGCCGCCGTATTCGCTTTGGAGAAGGTATAGGTGTTGCGCGGACTGTAATAATACAAACCCTGGCTGATGCTGTCATGCGCCGGCGTTGGATTGAGCGTGGCCGATGGACTGATATTGGGCGCCGACGAAAAATCCCAGGTCATAGTGGTGGGCTGATAGGCCAGTGGGACAGCAAACTGGAACGGCGTATTGGCGCAGGTAACGGCGGAATCGATGCGTTTGAACGGATTCTGAAAAACCGTGGTTGCCGAAAAATCCCGCACATTGGTGCCCGCATTGTAGCCGTACGATTCTACATTGCCGAAGCCGTAAGCGATGGCACTGAAACTTGAATCGGCTGAAAGCGTTTGTACCGGGTTGGTAACCGACTGACTGGTGACCTCCTCCTGCAGGTAAGAATAATCGGTTCCGGGGATGGCCACAAAAGATGCACTGGGATTGGCGCCGTTGATCTTAAAGCTGCCTGTTGAATTGGTTTTGATGATGATGTTCAGGTAACAATGATCGATGGCGCTCTGGTTGGTGGGCACCCAGTTGCGGTGCGCGGAAAAGACGGTAATATTGTTGATCGTTTGCTCTACCGGGTTCAGCAATACCATTTCCGGGTCGCCGATGGTGGCATTGGCCTGGCAGGACTGCGTGGTAAAATACTGCACCACGCTGGCAGGTTTATCCGACTGGATATAAGTTGGATTACCGGTGGTATACTCATAAAACCCATTCTGCAGACCGGTCAAAGTTGTTTTGACGCCGTTTTCGGTTTTGGTGACCACCGCCGAGGGGTCGCTTACAAATACCCGGAATATATCCAGGGTCCTTGTTTTGGCAGGGGCAGTCAGAAAATTCTTCCCCCAGGAAGCTGTCGGAAAAAGTTGCTGGTAGAGGTTATCGCCGCTGGTGGCGTTCGGGCAACCAAATGCCGACCAGCTCACGCTCGAAAACACGGCGATCTTTTTGCAGGAACCACCCGAACTGGCCACAGATTGTACGGTCGTACCCGAAATATCGGCATTACTGCCGGAGAACTGCACCTGGTATGCGTCGCCCGGGTTTACAAGCATCACGCGGTAAGCGGCGCCTGCCGGTTTGCCGCTGCGGGTAGAGATGGCTGGTTTGATCTCGATCTCGGTATTGGGTTCGGCAGCCACCACGGAAATGGCCGGAATACCGCCCGGCCCATTCTGTGAGCCTCCCGCATTGGCATAGCTCGGCACCGTATACTGTTTGCCCCATACGCTGGTGGGTATCACCAGGGTAGCCGCCGATCGCGAAGTTTTGATGATATGCGCATATACCGCAACCGGGTTATCAGACACCACATGAATACCCGCACCCGACTTAACGCCATCTGTCTGGTCAAGATAAACTAGCGAATTGGACGCGTCACCGGAGTTTTGTGGACCGATGAATTTCCTGACCACAGAATTGGCGGCGAGGGAAAAACTGATGGTCTGGCTGCCTACCTGGATCGTTCCGTTGGCGGCAAGATCAGAAGTGATGTAGATCCCCATCGCCGAGGTCACGCCATCGATGTGCATGGGGTACGTGATCCAGAAATCCTTGCCTTTGTTGGAATAGTTCTGCGCCCGGCCTGCACCATACATGAGTAGCAGGCATGCAAATAGCACTGTTCGGTAACACTTCATTCGGGGGCCATCTCGGGGTTTAGCAGTTCAGTTCGGATGCAAAAACACAAAGCTTAAAATTAAGGTTTCTGGTCTATGCTGCCAGTTTAATGAGCCAGTAAAACGTTAAATCGATGTCTTTTAAGCCGATTTTATAACGGCCCTTCAGCCACGCAAAAATCCGGCGCTGGCCGGACCGGCACAGAAAAGCAGGTCGAGGATACAGAGGTTTGGCTGAAAACCGATCCTGTCTTCGAAGACCTGGCTGTAACGGACCGGCCCGGGAACCGACTGGAAATTGCGGGGTAATTCCTGGTTGCGGAGGTCCAGGTAAGCGGCATCGTATTGCCGGAGCCAGGTCTGTGTAAGCGCGTAAACAGGCTGCCAGTCCAGGGTCTTCTGCAGCCATTCCAGTATCCGCAGGTGCTTATCGAGCAGGAATTCCTGCCGCTCCTCCAGCAGCCGCTGCACATCATCGCGGTAGTATTCGAAATAGGGTGAGCGGTTATAACAGGATACCAGGGTGCGTATATGCTCCTTCTGCCAGCGCCCCGAATAATCGATCCGCACGTCCTTGGTCAGCACCCGATGATCCCTTCCCATCACCAGCGGCAAGGACAAATTCACCAGCCCATTGCTCCCGGCGATCACGCACCGGTTCCGGAAACTGGCTTTGGGGAAGCTATCATATTGTTCAAATAATATATCTGAAAATTGAAACAAAGTTTTAATATAATTGATTGTCCCAAAAAACTGATTTTCAGTTATTAATGATTTGTATATTGAATGAATCTGCATTTGTTGTTTTACAGGTTATTTTATGCGTTTTATGGCCGGTTCAATCGGCATAATTATATCAAATAAATTTTTTAATAAATTGATTATTAAATAATTAATTAAATTTTATATTACTAATAAATTTAGATCAAATTTTCCAGGTTTTAAACACCCGAATTACTATACTGTTTAGCATAATAATATTATTTAATTTAAGTATTTATTAAATGTGTTTTGCAGGCATTATTTCGCTAAAGATAAAATCGGCATCCCTCCGCTCCTTCCACATTCTCTGCACAGTTTTCGCGTCCGTATCTTCACGAAGACCCGCCCACGCCTAGCGGCCTGACAGCCCAAAGACGCCAAGGCGTACCAGATTAGCCAACCGGGCCTGGTTCCGTTTCCGCGCTAGTTTGGTCCGTCCTGCCGTCGAGGATCCGGAAGACTCCCCCAGTTTGTCTTTTGACTTTGACTTTTGAATTCTGCCTTTTGACTTTTGGTTTTGATTTTTGCGGCTATTTTGCAGGACAAATAGCGCTCCTTGAAAAAATTACTGTTTTTTGTCCTGCCTGTGCTCCTGCTTGCCTCCTGCAGCAAACCCCAGGCATTTGATTACCGCGACCTGAAAAATTTCAAGATCGAGACCATCGGGTACGACAAGACCGCGCTTTCGATGGACCTGGTTTATTACAATCCCAACGGCTTCGGTGTGGATCTGCGGAAAGTGGATTGTGATGTGTACGTAGACAATACCTATCTCGGTAAATTCCAGCTGGACACGCTCATGCATATCCCCCGGCGTTCGGAATTCACGCTTCCTTCAAGGATACTGGTAGACATGAAAACGGTGCTCAAGAACAGCCTCAATATGCTGTTCAGCCAGGAAGTCCTGGTCAATGTAAAAGGCACCACAAGGGTAGGAAAAGCGGGCTTTTTTGCCACGGTACCGTTCAGTTACGAGGCCAGGCATAAGCTGAGCCTGTTTTGATAGTGTGCTGATGTGCTGATGTGCTAATGTGCTAACTGTTGCATTGCTGCATTGTTGTAGGACGACGCTTCATACAAAACAATGCAACAATGCGGCCATTAAGCAATAACCGCATTAGCACATCAGCACATTAGCACATTTTCAAATTAGTAACTGACCGGCTGAACATGACAGGGTTTCCCCTTCTGCGGGCCTCCGCCATCAGCGGCGCGTTTGCAGGCATCGGGGAGTTTTTTGTAGGAGGTTTCGTCGGCCTTGGAGTCGTCGGCATCAAATCCCGCATTGTTCATGGCGGCTTTGATCACCTCGGGATTGGTGCGATCGGGCAGGTATTGCACTTTGATCTCGCCCTGCAGCAGGTTGATCTTCCACTGCATCATCCCCTGTTCCATATTGGATTTGTTCTCCACGATCAGGTATTTCTCCAGTCGCTCCTTGCATTCCCAGCATTTGAGGTTATTCGACTTGATGGTTACCCAGAGCGGTTTGGGTTGCTGGGCGGAAGCAGCAAAGGTCATCCCCAAACAAAAGAACAGCGTAGAAATCAGAACTCTCATAGATATTGATTGTCAATTTGAATACCGCATATCGCACACAGAATGTCGACTATCGAAGGGAGATAATCGCTCGTAATTCGACATTCCCTGTTCGATATTCAATATTCCTAACCTCCCCAGCCCGCCGGATCTTCTCGCCAGTTGAGCAATAACTGCGCTGTTTTGGCATCTACCTGTCCTTTTTCGATGGCCAGGCTGATCAGGTGCGGGTAATCGGTTAAGGAACGGTAAGATACACCTGCGGCGGCAAATGCCTGCTCGGCGAGTGCAAATCCATAGTTAAATATCGACACCATACCGGCCACTTCATAACCGGCATTGCGCAACACATCCACCACCTGCAGGCTGCTTTTCCCCGTGGAGATCAGGTCTTCGATCACCAGTATTTTCTTACCGGGCTCCACGGAACCCTCTATCTGGTTGCCCAGACCGTGTTCCTTGGGTTTTGGACGCACATAAATATAGGGCAGCTTCAACTGGTCGGCCGCCATCGCCCCCCAGGGGATACCCGCGGTGGCTACGCCCGCCAACACTTCTGCATCGGGGAAATGTTCAAAGATCACATTGCAGAGCTCACTTTTGATGAAATCACGCACATAGGGAAAGGACAGCACTTTGCGGTTATCGCAATAGATCGGGCTTTTCCATCCACTGGCCCAGGTAAAAGGGGCTTCCGGGCTCAGACGCACGGCTCCTACCTGTAACAACTTTTCTGCAACGGCTTTTTCATTTGTCATGCGGCGAAGGTAGCGGGCAATCGGGAAATTGAGGAACCGGGGAATTGGGAAATTGCGAAATTGTATTCACATTTGGTGGATTATGGACAAACCAACGATCATCGCGGCAGGCGGACTGGTACTAAATGAAACAGGCGAATTATTAATGATCTTCCGGAGAGGCAAATGGGATCTGCCCAAGGGGAAACTGGACAAAGGAGAAAGTATCGAACATTGCGCCCTGCGGGAGGTGATGGAAGAGACCGGTCTGGAAAGAGTGGGCCTGACCAGCCTGGTCAGTATCGGCTACCACGATTATTTTGACCCCTATATCCAGCAGGAGGTTACCAAGGAAACCCATTGGTACCTGATGAAAGCGCCGGGTGAACAGCAATTGGTTCCACAGGCATCCGAAGACATTACCGATATACGATGGGTGAAAGGAAAAGAGTTGCTGTCCTGTCTTGACAACAGTTTCCCAAATATCATCGATGTGATCCGTAAAGCCGGATTGATTTAAATTGCCATTATGAAAAAACTACTTGCACTGTTCCTCCTTACAGGCGCCTGCACTTTTGCCATGGCGCAGGGCAAACCCCTTTTCAACGGAAAAGACCTCAGTGGCTGGACCATCAACGGCACCGAAAAATGGTATGTGGATAACGGCGAACTGGTTTGCGAAAGCGGGCCGGATAAGCAGTACGGTTACCTGTCCACGCAGAAATCTTACAAGAATTTCATCCTCACACTCGAGTTCAAACAGGAAGCCAATGGCAACAGCGGCGTGTTCTTCCGTTCGTCTATAGAAGGTACAAAGATAAGCGGCTGGCAGGTGGAAGTGGCGCCCCCGGGCAAACATACCGGTGGTGTGTACGAATCCTATGGCCGTGGCTGGCTGATACAGCCCAAACCAGAAGACCAGCAATGGCTTAAAATGGGTGAATGGAACACCATGAAAATAAAAGTGGTTGGCGACGAAGTACAGACCTGGCTCAATGGTCATCCCATCATACAGCTCAAAGACGAAAAGATCGGCAAAGGCGATGGCTTTATCGCTTTACAGATACACGATGGTGGTGGCATAAAAGTAAAGTGGAAGAACCTGGTGATCGAAGAACTTTAAACTTATTTTGAATGTTGTATTTTAAATGTTGAGTGCAATTTTAAAATGATAACGATACAAGAATTGCTGTTCAATCGCGGCCTTGATAAAACTGCCAAAATCAAGCTTGTCAGGCACAAGGACGCGCGAAGAGATTTGTACAATATGTATCGCTATAAGCGTGAAGAGTTCTTAGACTATCAAAGATCACAGTCTAAAGACGTTTTTAATGGTGTCGATTATATTGTGTCTTTCATAGGAGAAGAAGGAAAATTTGCCAGGTTCATTGGTGTTTATAAAATCACCGGTGGCTCGCAGCTTGAGGATAAACATTTTTGGTACGAAACCGAAGAGGAAGCAGGTTTCTTAGATTTAAAAGAAAGAGTGATAATAAATTGGGGCGACGCCGCTATTTCATGGCACCAATGGATAACAAATCAAAAAGCTGTTGTTGAAATACTGCCTGGCTTGCATTATCAGCAATTCACCGACTATTTTGATTTTATTCTTGATTTTCAGGAACTTACCGAGATCATTACAAATCAGTATAGTGACTGGAAAAAAGTCCTATCGGTTACCAAAGGGATCTACCTGATCAATGATACCAAAACCGGCAAACTGTACGTTGGCGCTGCCTACGGTGACGAGGGAATATGGGGAAGGTGGTGCAACTATGTTTTTACAAACGGGCATGGCAACAATAAACTTCTCTTAAAGCTTTTAGATGTTGACCCAACCTATGGCGTCAACTTCAGATTTTCAATTCTTATGTTATTACCACGGACGATCACAGCGGATGAGGCGATCAAAAAAGAAAGACTTTTTAAAAATAAACTGGGCACGAATTCTTTCGGCTTAAATAGCAACTAATCACCATTCAACATTTAAAATACAACATTCAAAATAATCACCCCCTCCTTTCGAGAATGGCCACGGTCAGTCGGCTTACGCAAACCAGTCTTTCTTTTTCATCGAAGATCTTTATCTCCCAAACATGCGATGTTTGACCGGTATGCAGAGGTTTGGCAACTCCCGTTACAAAGCCTTCCCGCACGCCACGGATATGGTTGGCATTGATCTCCTGCCCTACGCAGATGAATTTCGACTGGTCGATCACAAAAGCCGCGCCCACGCTACCGAGTGTTTCCGCCAAAGCTACAGAGGCGCCGCCGTGGAGCAGGCCATAGGGTTGCCTGGTGCGGTTGTCTACCGGCATGGTGGCTTTGATAAAATCCGGTCCTATTTCGCTAAAGCAGATACCGATGTGTTCGCCCATGGTGTGATGACCAAGTCCTTCGAGATCGGCCAGGGCTAGATCCTGTTTGTGCCAGATTATCTTACTCATAAATGAAAATTCTCCAGCGAGCGGTTCACGGCGGCCGGGAGGAATAACGCGGCGTTGCCGCCATTACGGATGATATCGCGTACGATGGTGGAGGCTACGGAAGTGTATTTCGGTTCACCGGTGAGGAAGATCGTTTCAATGCCCTTATCAAGGGTGCGGTTGGCATCGGCGATGGTCTTCTCGTATTCAAAATCGCTCACATACCGTATGCCCCGCAAGATGAACCCGGCGCCGATACTGCGGCAGTAGTTCACCGTTAATCCATCATATGCCACGCTTTCCACTTTCGGCTCGTCTTCATAGATCTCCCTGAACCATTCCATCCGCTGCTCCGCGCTGAACATGGGGTTCTTGGCGGCATTGATACCGATGCCTACATAGATCTTATCAAACAGCGGCAAGGCGCGGTCGATGATATCGATATGACCGAGTGTTACGGGATCGAACGTGCCTGGGAATAAACAGATTCTTGGCATAAGCAAGTGTTGGAGATACGAAGATAGGAATATCGAACAAGGAACAAGGAACAGAGAATGACGAACGGAAATGGGAAATAGGAATTAGGAATTAGGGCTGTTAGTATTGGTTCCCAATTCCATTCAACATTCTCTGTTCCTTGTTCCTTGTTCAATATTCAATACTCCCTAGTTCTCTCTGTTGGCGAGAAGATACAGCACTGCCATGCGCACGGCTACACCATTTTCAACCTGGTCGAGGATGATGGAATAGGGTCCGTCGGCCACATCGCTGTCGAGTTCCACGCCCCTGTTGATCGGGCCGGGGTGCATGATCACGATCTCTTTGCCCAGTTCCTCGAGCAGTTTGCGTTTGATGCCATAAGACAGGTTGTATTCGCGCAGCGAAGAGAACAGCGGCTGGTTCTGTCTTTCGAGCTGTATACGCAGCACATTGGCCACATCGCACCATTGCAGCGCTTTTTTGAGGTTGTATTCCACTCGCACGCCCAATGCCTCGCTGATGTATTTGGGGATCAATGTTGGCGGGCCAGCCACCACCAGTTCCGCACCCATTTTTTTGAGCAGGTACATGTTACTGAGTGCTACACGGCTATGCATGATATCGCCGATGATGGCCACTTTCAGTCCCTCGAGCCGGCCCATTTTTTCCTTCATCGAATAGGCGTCCAGTAAGGCCTGCGTAGGATGTTCGTTGATGCCGTCGCCCGCATTTACGATGGCGGCGGGTATATTCCTGGCAAGAAAATGCGGGGCGCCCGAAGCGCTGTGACGCATCACCACCATGTCCACTTTCATACTCAGGATATTGTTCACCGTATCGAGCAGGGTTTCGCCTTTGGCGGAGGATGAACTGCTGGCGGCAAAATTCAGCACATCAGCCGAAAGCCTGCGCTCGGCCAGCTCAAACGACATACGGGTACGCGTAGAGTTCTCATAAAAGAGATTCACGATGGTCACGTCACGCAACGAAGGCACTTTCTTGACCGGTCTTTGTAAAACTTCCTTGAATTGTTCTGCTGTGGAGAGAATGAGCTGAATATCTTCCTTGTTGAGATCCCTGATACCAAGAAGATGTCGGGTGGATAGTTTCATTAAAGGTCAAAGATAGGGTAGAATTTGAAAATTTGAAAATTTGAAAATGGGCTGATGGGAGCAATGCCTGGGACGTGGGGTATTACATGGTTGCATTGCTGCATGGTTGCATTGTTGGACCATGCAAGCTGATAACCACCCATAAAACAATTGAACAATGCAACAATGCAGCCCCATCTCCAAATCAGCACATCTTCAAATTAGCACATCTTCAAATTAACACATGATCAAATTAACACCACTTCCTCCACCTGGTCCCGCTCCTTCCAGCAAACTTTTACTTTCTGGGAAATAAAGGTATCGATGGTTTTGCCGGAATAATCGGGTTGGATGGGCAGTTCGCGGTTAAAGCGGCGGTCGACCAGCACACAAAGCGATACTTTGGAGGGGCGGCCAAATGCCAGCAAAGCGTCTAATGCCGCACGGATGGTGCGGCCGGTATAGAGCACATCGTCTATCAGCACCACTTTCTGGTTCTCCAGGTTAAAGGGCATATCGGTACTGTTGGCGATATGCAGGCTTTTGCGCACATCGTCGCGGTAAAACGTGATATCCAGTTTGCCATAGCGGATCAGCTGTGGATCGACGATCTGTTTGAGCTCGGCCACGATCCGGTCGCTGAGGAATACGCCACGCGGCTGCAGACCGATCACCACCGTATCGGTGAGGGAAAGATTGTTCTCCAGTATCTGGTGCGCCAGCCTTTTAACGGTGAGGGACAGCTGTTGTTCCGATAAGATCGTCTTCAAATCCGAATTTTTAATAAAAATAAATGCTTTCGGCCATACTGAGAATTATTCCGCGCACAGCCGTAATTTGCCGGATGCTCAGGCTGGCTTCCTTATCACTTACCCAGTTCCGCAATTATGTACAGCGGCGTTTCGATATTTTCGAAAGGATCGTCGGTATCTGCGGCAGCAATGGTACGGGCAAGACCAACCTGCTGGATGCCATCTATTATCTTTCTTTTTCCCGCAGCTATTTTTCCCGCCCCGATAGCCAGAACGTACACCATGGCATGAGCGGTATGCGGCTGGAAGGCGATTACCTGCTCGATGATGAACCGCAGCAACTGGTGTTCATCCTGCGGGAGAATAACCGAAAGGAACTCTCCTGGAATAACGAAGCATACCGCAAATTTTCCGATCATATCGGCAAATTGCCCTGCGTGATGATCGCCCCCGACGATGTGATCCTGATCTCCGGTGGCAGCGAGGAAAGAAGAAAATTCATCGATACGATCCTGTCGCAGATCAACAGGTCCTACCTGCAGAACCTGATCGACTATAACCGTATCCTGCAGCAGCGGAACGGGCTACTGAAAAACAGCGCCGAAACCGGTCGCACAGACGAATCGCTGCTGGAAGTATTGAACGAGCAGCTGGTCGGCAAAGGCAATGCGCTGTTCAGCGAAAGGAAAAAATTCCTGGATGGTTTTCTTGTCCTGACCGGACAACTATACACCCAGATAGCCGGAAGCGATGACGGGCTTTCGCTGGGTTATGAGAGCCAGTTGTTATACGGCGATTTCGCATCGTTGTTACAGGAAAGCAGGCAAAAAGATTTCCTGTTACAGCGTACCAATACCGGTCCGCACCGCGATGACCTCTCTATCCGAATGCATATGGTGCCTTTCAAATCGGAGGCATCGCAGGGACAGAGAAAAAGCCTGCTCTTTGCCTTCAAACTGGCCGAATGGCAGGTATTGAAAGATGCCAAGGGCTTCACCCCCATCCTGCTGCTGGATGATGTTTTTGAAAAACTGGATGAACAGCGAATGTCCCAACTGCTCCAATGGGTTTGCCAGGAAACTGATGGGCAGGTATTTATCACCGATACCCATGAGAAAAGACTCGAGGATGCGCTGACCGGTTTACATACCGGGTTCCAGATGATAAGACTTGAATGAGGCAATAAGAAGTACGAATTACGAGGTACGAAGTACGAAGTAAGCGGAGAAAAACAGTATCTTTACTTCGTACTTCGTACTTCGTACTTCGTACCTCGTACCTCGTACCTCGTACCTCGTACCTCGTACCTCGTACCTCGTAATTCGTAATTCCTCATGTCAGAATACCATATCGGCGATGCATTGAAAGGGTTTTTAAGGAAAAGCCAGCTGAAGAACGGCGTTCGTGCCGTGCAGATCAGCGAGATATGGGAGGAACTGATGGGCAAGACCATTGCCAAGTACACCGATAAGATACAGATCATCCATAACAAACTGTTCATCAAAACATCGGTCGGTCCCTTAAAGAACGAATTGCTTTACCAGAAAAAACAGATCATCGACAGGGTCAATGAAGCGTTCGGGGAAAATGTGATCAGTGAAGTAATCATTCAATAATTAGTTTAGCATTCACCTACGACTCTGCGAAAACTCCCCGTCCTCCTTTCTCTGCGGTTACAACTCCTGCAATACTCGGGCGTGCCACATTTTTGAGTTTTTTTCACCGCAGAGGCGCGGAGTAAAAGAGGTTGCGCAGAGTTAGGCTAGCCAAGTTTTACGCGGGGATCGATCACGCCGTATAAAATATCCGCCAGCAGGTTCACCACGATGAAAAAACCCGCCGTTACCAACACACTTCCCATCACCACCGGGAAATCCAGTTTTTCGAGTGCATCAACGGTGATCTTGCCGATACCTTTCCAGCCAAAAATGTATTCCACAAAAAAAGCACCGGCCAGCAGTTCGGCAAACCAGCCGGTAATGGCTGTGACAACAGGGTTAAGCGCATTTCGCAGGGCGTGCCGGAATACGATCGCTCTTTTACCGAGTCCCTTGGCGTAGGCGGTGCGGATATAGTCCTGGTCGAGCACATCTAGCATGGCGCTGCGGGTGAGTTGTGTGATGATGGCCAGTGGCCGGATACCCAATGTGATCGCGGGAAGTATGAGGTTCTTTAGCTGTAGCTGTCTGCCATTGAACGGATCGATATCAAACAATCCCCCGGTCATATGCAAACCCGTATATCCACTCAACACAAAACCAAACAGGTATGCCAGCAGTATCCCCATAAAGAACGAGGGTGCTGATATACCGAGTACGCTGGCGAATACGGAGCCGGTATCCATCCAGGTATCTTTCTTCACCGCCGCCAGTACACCCAGGAGTATACCGATTACCGTGGCGAACAACATTGCCGCAAAAGCCAGTACGATCGTTCCCGGCAATGCTTCCAGCAATACTTCCGAAACATTTCTTTTGGTTTGATAGGAACGACGCAGGTAAGGCAGCTTGATACCAAATTTTGTGTCACCCCCAATGAACCATCCTTTTAGTTTTTTTTGTTCGATCTCGGCTTTGGAATGAACCGCTACCGGCGACACATCGTTCAGGTAAATGGCAAACTGCTTCCATTTGGGTTTGTCCAATGCCAGTTCGCGACGGATATTGTTGATGGTGGCGCTGTCGCCCGACTGGCCCAGCACCAGTCTCGCAGGATCACCAAATCCCTGGAACAGGAAGAACACGACCACCACCACGCCTGCCAATACCAGCAGGCCGTACAGTAGTTTACGTGTAAGGAACCGAAACATTCACAATGATTTCAAAAATTCAAAATAACACTATGTTTCACGCAAAGACGCTAAGTGTGCAAAGGCGCAAAGCCTTGGCGCCTTGATTTTCTTTGCGCCTTCTCGCCCGCTGAGCTTTGGCGAGCGGGAGCGTGCACCCTTATTTCAGGCTGTTGATCCGTTGCATTACCCGCGCTTCATCTGCATAGCTGATCTTATCGATCACAGTTGCTTTCTGCATGAGCAGGTAAGTTGGCACAACCCTCGCTGCGGTCTTGATCACGGTGGCATCACAGGTAAGGATGGTGGCATTGGTAAAAATGGTGGCTGCTTTTCCCGCATTGGCGGTTACCAGGAACACCGGGATATTTTTTTGCGCCGCGGCCTGCACAACCCTGTCGAAACCTGGCTTCCACGCTTCCGCGTTCTCCATATCCTTCGCCATCACCAGGATATAGGGATTGGGATAGCCCAGCAATTCCTGCGTGGTATCCAGTCCATCCATGGTCTGCAAAGAGAAGTCAACGATCTTGGCCTGCAATCCATTACCTTTTTTCACGAGTTTGTCATGCCTATCGATAAACTTATACGTGGAATCGAAATCGGCAGGAAATCCCGACTGGTCAAATTCAATCGGTTTACCATCTTTTTCATATTGGAACACGATCGAGAAACTGTCGGGCACCGCTCCTGCCGGTGTTTTCATCTGTTCGATGATATTGCTTCCAGGTTTATACGGAAGACAATCTACAAAAGGCAGGTGTTTGAGTACATAGAATTGCCCGTAAATAGTGCCTGCGGTAACCAGTACCAGCAGGACTACCGCAGCTACCGGTTTCAACGCGGAATGTATTTTCTTCCGGGCTGCGAACAGTACCAGGATGAGTACCAGCAGGAAGATATCCTTGCCAAATGATTGTGCGGGTGTGAGAGGCAGGCAATCGCCAAAGCAACCGCATGTTTTGATCTTACCGGAGAACAGCGCATAACCTGTGAGGAAGGTGAAGAAGATGATCAGCAATAACAACAACCAGCTGAACAAACGCATACGCCACCCGATGATCACGGCCACACCGGCCACTACTTCAAACACGTTCATCACCATCGACATGGCGAGTGTATAATCATGTAATGATGTCCATCCCCATACTTCGAAGAATTCCTGCATTTTGTAGCTGAGACCAAGTGGGTCGTTTGCCTTGATCAGTCCGGAGAAAATAAAAAGCAGTCCAACGATCCAGCGGATAATGCGTAGTGTTGTTTTCATGGTATGATTAGTGTTTGCCTTCGCCGATAAGTATCAGGGCAAAAGCAGCGTAGTTGATGATGTCTACATAATTCGCATCGATGCCTTCACTGATCAGTGTCTTCCCGTCGTTACTGAGGATCTGTTTGATGCGCAGCAGTTTTACCAGTATCAGGTCGGCAAAACTTTCCTGGCTCATATCGCGCCAGGCTTCGCCATAGTCGTGGTTCTTGTCCTGCATGGTAGCCCTTGCAAAACCAACCGCTTTCTGGTAAAGTTCGTCTGCCCGGTTTAAAGATAATTCCTCTACTGCCGATGTTCCCAGTTCCAGTTGTACAAGTCCTATCACCGCGTAATTGAGGATGCCTATGAATTCGGAAGGGATATCGTCCCCTACTTTCTGTGTTTCCAGCGACTGGAGGTTGCGGATACGCAAGGCTTTGATGAATATCTGGTCAACTACCGAGATCGGTCTTAATACGCGCCAGGCTGTACCATAATCCCTGGTCTTCTTGAGAAAAATATCCCTGCACTGTTCGATGGCTGCATCATATTGCGTGTTCGTATCCGTCATCTTGCTTTGTGGTATCTTTGGTGCAATATAGTGTAATTGATCATTCGTAATCGCTATTTTAACGCATGTTCACACTCAATTGTAACGGCAGGTTATTGACCATAGAACAGCCCATTGTGATGGGCATCATCAATGCCACGCCCGATTCTTTTTACAGTTCGAGCAGGCAGGCCACGGTGGATGCGGCGCTTGCAAAAGCCGGGCAGATGTTATCCGAAGGCGCGGTGATCCTCGATATCGGCGGGCAAAGCACCAGGCCGGGGAGCGCGGTGATCGATGCGGCCGAAGAACGCAACCGGGTATTACCGCTGCTGGAGGCGATCAGCAGGCGCTTCCCCGAGGCTTTTTTATCAGTAGACACTTATCACAGTGAGCTCGCCCGGGCTGCCGTGGAGCATGGCGCATCGATCATCAATGATATCAGTGGCGGATCCTTTGATGCGCAGATGCTGCCCGTGGTGGCGGCGCTCAAAGTGCCTTATGTGTGTATGCACCTCAAAGGCAACCCACACACCATGCACGAAGTACCGCAGTATGAAAACCTGGTACAGGAAGTGCTCGATCATTTTATCCAAAGGGTCGCTGCCTGCCGCGAAGCGGGGATCCATGATCTGATCATCGATCCAGGTTTTGGTTTCAGCAAGACCCCTGCACATAATTTTGAGCTGATCAGCAAACTCGAAGTATTCTCCATACTGGACAAACCATTGCTACTCGGCATTTCGCGTAAATCCACGATCTATAAAACCCTTGGGGTAACGGTGGAAGAATCGCTGAATGGCACCACGGTATTGCATACGGCCGGCCTGCTCAAAGGCGCAAACATCCTGCGCGTGCACGACGTGAAAGAAGCCGTTCAGGCGATCAAACTCTGTACACTGCTCACGACTGCTACCTAGCGGTTGTGCCACGGGCAGTCAGATCCTCAAAAAATATCTCTTAATAAAAATGGTTGATGAATAGCATTCATCAACCATTTTTATATACCGATAAACCGATAAACCAATAAACTATCTCTTAATCGGCGCTCCGGGCATTACAGGACCAGGCTGTTGCGCAGGCGCTGTCGCCACGTCTACCACTTCTATATCAAACACTACGTTTGAATAAGGCGGGATCACGGGCGGGTTACCACCCTGTCCATAAGCCAGCACGGCAGGAATGATGATGGTGCCTTTACCACCTTTGCCAAAGAAAGCCAGTCCATCTTCCAGGCCTTTGATCACACCACCGGTACCGATCACCACATTCAGCGGCTGGCCGGGTGTTTTAGGATCCATGTTCGTATCGAACTGTTTGCCATCCATAAAATAGCCTTTGTACATTACTTTGGCCACTTTGCCCGTATCGGCTTTCACCGCATCGCCGGCATTAACGATGTTCACTACCACACCGGAAGCGGTGCTTTGTGTTTTGTATCCTTTTTTGTTGGCATAAGCCACCACATCTTTCAGTTCTTTCTGTTTCTCTACTTCCTGTTCTTTCTGCAGATCGGCTTCAGCTTCCTGCTGGTTGGCGAAGGTCTTCAGGATCTCTACACGGCCTTTGATGATATCCCTGGCCTTGAAGATATTATTGTAATCGAGTGCACCCATTTTCTTCAGGGTATCCACGCTCATGTTGAATTCCACTTTATCGCCCACTGCGCATTTAGTGATGATCTCGAGGAAGCTATGCTTGGCGGGACGCATGGTATCGATCACCATATAAGCAGGCACATGGCCAAAGGAAGAGCTGAATACAGAATCCCTTGGAGGCACCGTATACTCGATATTGAACTTTACAAACTGTCCCTGGTGCAGAGGTTGGTTGCTACCAGCCCCTTTGGTGATCTTATAGGTAAGTCCCGAAGGGGTTTTCTCGTACTGGTTACAGCTTGCAAGCAATACGGTCGCTGCTAAAAGCGCGGTGATACGTCTCATCATTTTTATTTATTGTAGTTGAATTTGATATTCTTTGATCACGTGTTTGAACTGCCTCACGGTGGCTTCCAGGCTTTCACTGCTCCGGCCGCCGGCCGCATTCATGTGTCCGCCGCCTTCAAAATGTTTGCGTGCGAATAAATTTACGTCAAAATAACCCTTACTGCGGAAACTCCACTTACGTTCTTCGTTCCTGTCGATCACCAGGGCGCCGAATTTGATGCCACGTATGGTCAGCAGGTAGTTCACCAGTCCCTCGGTATCGCCTGTTTTGATATCGTATTCGTAAAGGTCTTCTTTGGTCACGTACATCAACGCTGTATTGTACTCATACAGTACTTCCATCCTGTTCAGCAGGGCAAAACCGATGAAACGGAGCCTGTTCTCCAGGAAGTTATCGTAAATACGCTCGTGCACCTCGGTATGCTTCAGCCCGAGTTCCTTCAGTACCGCCACCATACGGTGTACGGATGCAGTAGTGGAGGGAAAACGGAATGAGCCGGTATCGGTCATCAGACCGGTATACAGGCATTCGGCGATATCGGTATTGAGTTTGGCAGCGTGCCCCGATTGCACGATGAAATCGTATACCATCTCGCAGGTGGAGCTTTTGGCGGTATCGCTGATGCCATAGGCAAAGGCTTCGCGCTGCGGTTGTTCGTGGTGGTCGATCAGCACCTTGGTGGCGCTGGCAGCGGCAAGGGGCTGCTCCATGTGCTTGGTGCGATGCAGGATATTGAAATCGAGGCAGAAGATCAGTTCCGCCTGCTGGATCAAGGCCCGGGCCTTCTCTTTCTGACTTTCAAAATCGATCACTTTCTTCACACCGGGCATCCAGTTCAGGAAATCGGCCCAGTTGGTGGGTGATACCACGGTGGCATCATGCCCCATTTCCAGCAGGAAATGGTACAGTCCCAGCGCCGATCCCATGGCATCGCCATCGGGTTTCTGGTGCATGGTAATGACCACTTTACGCGGTGTATCCAGTTGGGGGAAGAATAATTCGATCGGCTGCATCAAGTCGGCAAAATTGCGGTATCCGGGCTATTATATCAAATCAATTTGACGGTTTTTAACAAAACAGGGCTGGTAATCCCGTTAAAATGGATAGCTTTGCGGCCGAAATTGGACAAAATTTATGAGTAACAGAACCTTTACCATGATCAAGCCGGATGCGACCAGCAAGGGCCATACCGGGGCGATCTTAGACAAGATCATCAAAGCGGGTTTTACCGTGAAAGCAATGAAATGGACAAAACTGACCGAAGAACAGGCCGGTTTGTTCTATGATATCCACAGGGAAAGGCCTTTTTACGGCGAGCTGGTGAGCTTTATGAGCAGCGGCCCTATCGTAGCGGCTGTGTTGGAAAAAGACAATGCAGTAGCCGATTTCCGCAAACTGATCGGCGCCACCAACCCCGCACAGGCCGAGGAAGGCACTATCCGTAAGCTGTTTGCCGCTTCTGTAGGCGAAAATGCTGTTCATGGAAGCGACAGTGATGAGAACGCAGCGATCGAGGCAGACTTTTTCTTCTCCAAACTGGAAAGATTCTAATCACCCCGAAATTTTATTTCACGCGAAGGCGCCAGGGAAGCAAAGACGCAAAGTCTGTTTCCGGGCGCCTTTTTTTGGTCTACGCCTTCCCTGCCGGCCTAGGCGAGCGGGTGTATGAATAAGACTAATTGTTATTGGAAACCGGTGGCGAATCACTGTAGGTAACGCCACGGAACTTCACCTGTTTGACCATATTATCGTTAAAGATGATATCGGCTGTTTTGGTGAATTCACCATGCGCATCGCCGTTAAAACCAAGCACGATAAGTGTTGATTTGCCCGGCGCTATTTTTTCGTTCACCCGGAATTTTGGCGTGGTGCAACCGCATCCCACTTTTACATCCTGCAATACCAGCGTATCTTTTTTACTGATGTTCCTGATCGTGACGGTATACTCCAGCGGTTTGCCTGCGGCGATCCTGCCCATATCATAATCCGCATTGGTAAAACCTGCGAACAGGTCGATGTTTTTGACAACCTGCGCAGCGGGCTGCTGCGCGTTGCAGTAGATAACAGCCAGCAAAAAATAGACGAAAACAGCGGAACGCTTCATGAGAACGGTTTAATCCAAAATTAAGGCAAATCAGGTGATGGTTTTGAAACGATATATGCAACCGAAGTCCTAATTTTAGGTACGGATCCTGGTAAAACCGATATTGGTCACTGACCTCTCAAAACGCTATTATGATGAAATGTTTTACTATTGTTCTTGCATGCCTGGTTACGCTTCCATCTTTTGCACAGAGCACCACGCGCAAAACATTTATCATTACTTCCACCGCCAACAACCCGGCTGGTTATACACGCATCAGTTCCATTGATGTGAATGCGAACAAAGCGTTGAACGATATCTACGATCCTTCGAAAAAATTTGCTTACCGCAGCAACTGTTTTATCTCCTACCAGCAAAAAGAGGCCGGCAGTACAGAACTGCTCAGATCGCCCATGGGCGGCGCGGTTGCCTGTATGGCTTTTGATGCGAAGAATAACCGGCTCTATTACATACCGCAGCAGTTATCCGAACTGCGTTACCTCGATCTTTCACAGCCCGAACCTTCCTTCACCGCGTATGAAAGCCAGTCGCTGAACCTCTTGCATAACCGTGAGGATGTGGCCAACCAGGTAACAAGGATGACGATCGGCGCGGATGGATCTGGTTATGCTTTGTCCAATGACGGCGAGCACCTGATCAAATTCACCACGCAAAATACACCGGTGATCCAGGACCTGGGTGTGTTGATCGACAACCCGAAGAACCAGGTAATGGTGCGTTCCAGTTGCACTTCCTGGGGTGGTGATATTGTGGGGGCGGCAGATGGCAGCCTGTACCTGGTAACAGTACACAACCATGTTTTCCGTATCAGCCTGCCCAGCAAACAGGCCGATTATATTGGCCAGATCAAAAACCTGCCGCAGGAATTCACTTCCAACGGCGCTTCCGTGGATGAGGACGGCAACCTGTTGCTGAGTTGCGGCGCTTCGATTGGAAAGAAGTTCTCCCCTATTTACAAGGTTAACTGGGCTTCGATGGAAGCCAGTCCGGCAGGCGAAAACATCGCAGGCATCGGTAATATATCCGATATGGCCAGCACCAACCTTTTGTTCCAGCAGAACGGAAAGAAGCAGACGAACGAAGTTAACTTTGGCAGCCAGACCGTGGTTACTACCGAAGACAATCTTCCTGCGATCAGCGTTTACCCCAACCCCATCAGTCATGGGCGTTTCCAGCTCAAACTGGCGAACATGCAGGAGAAAGGCGAATACCGGATGAGCATTATCGATATGGCGGGCAAAGCCATCCTCGAAAACAAACTGACTATTACAGGCAAGAGCAGCACCCAAACCTTTAATTTCCCTGCCCGTCAACCCAAGGGCGTATATGTGCTACAGCTTTCCGATGCATTTAACCGCTCGGTGTTTTCGCAGCAGCTGATCGTAGAATAAGGATAAGTACGAAATACGAGGTACGAAGTACGAAGAAAATATATTCGTACTTCGTACTTCGTATTTCGTACTTACTCAAAACATTCTTCTTACACTCACAAACCGTTTCCTGTATTGTTCATTAAGAGGAGTAATCGTTACGGCCATTTCTTTGCCGGAGGTGGAATGGATAAAACGCAGTCCTTCGGCATCATTTGATACCACCAATCCCATATGCCCTACAGTACTTTCCAGCGGATCGGTGCCGGTGAACAGGATGATATCCCCTTTCCTGGCCTGATCCACCGCTACTTCCCTGCCTACATTGGTAAAATCGACGGAAGAACGTGGCACGGTGATATCAAAATGTTTGAATACATAGCTGATAAACCCGGAGCAATCGAATCCCTTGGCCGGATCGGTCGATGCCCATGCATAGGGCGTACCGATCAGGGTTTGCGCAAAATCGATCAGTTCAGACGGCGTGGTATTGGCCATCGGAAGCGGCACCACGATGCCGCTGGTATCTTCGGCGGATAGCTCTTCGGTGTTCCTTGTGGCCAGCACCAGTAATGAATCTTTTTCTTTTTGCCGGGATACGCTGTCTGTGATAACCCATTTCCGGTCGGCTGGTGTACAGGCTGCGGCCAGCAGGTAGCCAGCCAGGATGTATCGCTTCATACCCATTGATTGAAATTCCAGTTCCGCACCCGGCAACGGGTTGCTGGGCATTATTTTCCACAAAAAAGATGGCAGGGGTTTTATGAAATTTTTGAAAAAGCGGTATGCGATCAATCGATATCATGATTGAAACACCCAAGGGAACCAGGGAAAAATACCATTACGATCCGGACAACCGTTTGTTCCATTTCAAAAAAGCCTTACCGCTTGGAATGCATTTCCCGTACGATTTCGGATTGATACCAGGCACCCTGGGGGAAGACGGCGACCCGCTCGATGCATTGGTGATCTCTGAATTCCGGTTCTTTCCGGGATCGATGGTTTGCTGCCGGTTGATCGGTGGCATACTGGCCAGCCAGGAAGAAGAAAAAAAGAAGATACGCAATGACCGGTTCCTGTTCATTCCCGAAGCATCGGTACAGTACCAGCATGTACTTGCGATCGACGCGCTTCCCAAACAGGAGATCGAACAACTGGAAACATTTTTTGTGAATTATAACCAACTCGAGGGCAAACGTTTTACGCCCCTTAAAAGAGTAAGCGCCGGAAAAGCCTGGACGCTGATCCAAAAACAAGACAATGGCGGACTTGATCAATGAACTATTCGGCCAGGGAAAGGACCTGGATACGCTCCAGGTTAGTGTGCGTGCTTTCCTGATGTTCTTTATCGCGTTACTGCTGGTAAGACTAGGCGGCATCCGCATCTTTGGCAAGAAATCGGCTTTTGATGATATTGTATCAGTGATACTCGGCGCGGTCCTTTCCAGGGGCATTACCGGGGCTGCGCCGTTCGGTTCCGTGGTAGCGGCTGGTGTAGTACTGGTGGCCACACACCGCGTTATTGCGCTCTGGTGTATCCGCAGCCCGCGGTTTGAAAAACTGATGAAAGGCCAACAACTGGTATTGTACGAAAAAGGGCGTATCCATCACAAGAACATGCTCAAATGTTCACTCAGCAAAAACGATCTACTTGAAAGTCTCCGCCTGGTTATGCAAAAAGATTCTTTAGACGATATCGAGATCGCTTATATGGAGAATAACGGGAACATCAGTTTTATTGAGAAATCCGTAGTTAAATAACATAGTTAAAGTGGTTAAATAGTTAAGGTGCATGTTGTTCTACCAATATGCCACCCTACGTTAACTATTCAACCACTTCAACCCCTTTTACCACCCACTACTTCCTGCTAGTTTTCTTTCTCGCCGTTTTCCTGGAAGCTGTTTTACGCCCCGCGGTTTTGCGGGCTGTTTTCTTCGTGGCTGTTTTTTTACGCGCAGTTTTGCTGGCTGTTTTCTTTGTTGCTGATTTTTTCGTTGCGGCTTTTTTCTTCGGCACTTTGGCGCCTTCTTCCCGTGCTTCGGAAAGACCGATGGCGATGGCCTGTTTGCGGCTGGTTACTTTTTTACCACTACCGCCGCTTTTGAGTGTACCATGTTTTCTTTCGTGCATGGCCTTTTCGACTTTGTCGCTGGCCTTTTTGGAATACTTTGCCATTGAACTTGAAATTTAATAGGTGATATGATCAGGATGCATGATTGGTGATGAGCAATACCGATCTCTTCATGGCCTTGATGCTGTGTGGCACATTAGCCCTGAGCGTAGCGATACTGCGTTCTTTCAACTCATACCTGTCCACTTCTGTTACCAGGTCAACACGTCCGTCCAGGACCTGGATCGTAAGGATGCCGTCTACCATGTTATCGTTGATCTCCGCATCGGCATGCAAACAGGTAAGTACGATGGTGAGCTTATCGTTCTTGACAAGTGTGATGCCATTGCGGTCGTTCTTGTCCCATGCTTTCTCATCCTTGAGCTGGTCTATCCGCTCGTCAATATCCGACACAACCACGGGGGCATCGATGATACGGTCGCCTTCAGGGCGGTTAAGCGTTGCTTCATTGGCTTTCATATACTTGTTTTTTGACAATCCACAAAAAACCCGTGCCATGCTGGTATGTTTTTTTCAGGGATGATCTATTCCCAATCTTTACGATCATGACCAACCGAGACGGCGCCTGTACCAGTTTATGGCAGGACAGTGTTACAGTTTACCAGCCCGGTCCCGAACCTGTTGGCAAGCGCTACGATGTGGCGATCATAGGCGGCGGCATCACGGGCATCAGTACCGCTCTGTTACTGCAAAATGCGGGTAAGAAATGCGTGGTCCTGGAAGCCAGGTCCATCGGCTTTGGTACCACATCGGGAACCACTGCGCATCTCAACACGCTACTGGACACACCCTACCCTACATTGATCAGCAATTTTGGAGAAGAGAACGCGCGGATGGTGGCCAGATCGGCAGCCGAAGCCATCATCCTTGTTGAGCAACAGGTAAAAAAATATGGGATCGACTGCGGCTTTGAAAGAAAACCCGCTTACCTGTTCTCACAAACAAAAGAACAGTCAGCCGAACTACAGGATATGTACCAGGCCTGCCTGAAGATGGGACTGGACGCTGTTTTTACAACGGATATACCGGTGCGGAACCCTTTTGAATACGCGATGCGTGTAGAGAACCAGGCGCAGTTCAGTCCCTTGCAGTATGTATACGCGCTGGCCAGGGCATTCGAGGCTGCGGGAGGTGTTATCGTACACGATTGCGCGATGGACAATGCGGAGGGCGAGGATCCCGTACGCATTGAAACAACCCGCGGCGTTTACGAAGCAGGGGCTATGATCTTTGCCACGCATATACCTATCGGTGTTAACCTTCTGCACCTGCGTTGCGCACCGTACAGGAGCTATGCGATGGCCGCGTTGCTGGAAAACGACCAGGATCTCCCCGATGCGCTGGCCTATGATATGTACGATCCCTATCACTACTATCGCAGCCAGGTGGTGAATGGAAAAAGATACCTGGTAGCAGGCGGTGAAGACCACAAAACAGCGCATGAGGAAAACACCTCCTCCTGTTTCCGTAAACTGGAAGCACATGTACGGAAATATTTTCCTGTCAAAGAAATTGCATACCGCTGGTCTTCGCAGTATTATGAACCCACAGACGGACTGCCTTATATCGGGCACCTGCCAGGACACCCCGGCAACTGGCTCGTGGCCACCGGGTTCGGTGGCAATGGCATGACCTACAGCAGCCTGGCAGCCGTATTGCTGAAAAAGATGATCATGGGCGAGGAAGACCCGCGGATCGGGCTGTTCGATCCTAACCGCATCAAACCGGTGGCAGGGTTCAGCAATTTTATCAAGGAAAATGCAGATGTAGTCAAAGAACTCGTTGCAACATTACTGCCGGTTGAAAAACTGGCATCGCTAGCAGATATGGCGCCGGGCGAAGCGCGGGTACTGAAATACGAAGGCGAAAAACTGGCGCTGTTCAAGGATGAACAGGGCGGCCTGCATGCGGTGAACCCTGCCTGTACACACCTGAAATGCAGCGTTGCCTGGAATGATGCGGAAAGATCATGGGATTGCCCTTGTCATGGCGCGCGTTTTACCTTTGACGGACAGGTGCTCAACGGCCCCGCCAGCCGAAACCTGCAGCAGGTTCCTATTCCCGGCAATACATAACAATAACATCATCCGGTATAACAGGAATGTATAACCGCTACTCCCTAAATTGACCGTATGGAAAACAGCAATATCGCCGTCATCGCCGGCGTGATCGTACTGGGACTGGGACTGGTTATTTTTCTTTTTATGAGGAATCAAAAAGACAAAAAGGGGCTGAATCCTTCTGGTCCCGACGCAGTGGAAGAAGAAAAGACCGATATCCGCAACGATCGCGAGCGCGCCTGACCTTATTTTCTCAGTTATACAACCTGCCGTGTGGATTATTGAATGTTGATGGATAAATGTTGAATGACAGGGGTTATTCACCATCATTCAACATTTATCAATCAAAATGTAAAATAATCGCTCCCCCGGCATGATTTTATTATTATTGTGTCGAGGCTATCAAAGAGCCGGATAAAATTATGAGCCAGCAAAAAACCGGTACCCGCGTGATACTGGTAGCAGATGATGATAAGGATGACCAGGCCCTGATCAGCAATAGTTTTGACGATATCGGCAGTGGCTGCCAGGTAGAAGTTGTCAGCAATGGACAACTGGCCCTGAAACGTTTACAGGATGCCGACCGGCCGCGCCCCTGCCTGATCGTGCTCGATCTCAACATGCCCGTAATGGGCGGCATGGAAACACTCGCGCATATCCGCAATAACCCCGATTGGGCCGATGTACCCGTGGTGGTGTTCACCACTTCCACCTCGAAAGAATCCAAAAATCAATCCCTGAAGCTGGGGGCGAAAGACCATATCGTAAAACCTTACGATTATAATGCGTTCATGGAAATATCGCAGAAAATGCTGGCCTATTGCCGGCAGTCCTGAAGGTAATTATCCCTTTCCCTTTTACCAGTGCCGATCCATGCCGTTCCGCCGTGCAAAAGTTTGCGGCTGCCTTTTGCGTGAAGGGTATTGGCACCGCCCGTCCTAAAAAAGCAAGCAAAGGCAAAATAAAAATAAGCGTATCTTCTCCCTGGCTGCAACCCGAACGATCGGGTTAGCGGTGCAATAGCATCCACATAAGAACAAAAGCCAACATGAAGAGATATCATGCCTTGTTATGGATATTGCTGCTGGGATGTATCGATGCAGCAAGTCAAACACCGGTCATCCTGCAGGTGGATGTATCCAAAAAAGACACAGCCAAACTGAAACCGGTATGGGCCTGGTTTGGTTATGATGAGCCGAACTATACGTACATGAAGGACGGCCGCAAACTGCTTTCCGAGTTAGCCGCTTTAAGTCCTGTACCGGTATTTGTTCGCGCCCATAACCTGCTTACCACCGGTAACGGCATGCCTGCACTGAAATGGGGTTCTACCAACGCCTATACCGAGGACGCAGCAGGCCGGCCCATTTATAACTGGAAGATAACGGACAGTATTTTTGATACTTATATCCATCGGGGGATGAAACCATTCGCACAGATAGGATTCATGCCGGAAGCGTTGTCGATCAGACCCGAGTCGGACAGTTTCCAGGTAACACCGGCAAAAGAAAAGGTTTATCATTATACCGGATGGAACTACCCTCCCAGCAGTTATGAAAAATTTGCGGAGCTCGTATTCCAATGGATACGCCATTGCATAGAACGGTACGGGGAAAAAGAAGTGGAAAGCTGGTACTGGGAGCTATGGAACGAACCGGATATCTCTTACTGGAAGGGTACCATGGAAGAATATTTCAAGCTCTATGATTATACCGCCGATGCTGCAAAAAGAGCGCTGCCCACCATCAGGATCGGTGGGCCGGAAACCACCAACCCAGGTGCTGACAAAGCAGGCAGGTTCTTAAGATCATTCCTGGAACATGTGGTAAGCGGGAAAAATTATGCCACCGGTAAAACGGGGGCGCCGCTGGATTTTATCACGTTCCATGCCAAGGGACAACCGACTGTGATCAGGGACACCGTGTGGATGAATGCAGGTGTGCAGTTGCGGCATATCGACAAAGGGTTCGAGATCATTTCCTCATTCCCTACACTCAAACACCTGCCGGTGATCATCGGCGAATCCGATCCCGAGGGATGTGCAGCCTGCCCCGCGGATATTTTCCCGAACAATGGCTACAGGAACGGTACGCTGTATGCGAGTTATACTGCCGCCACTTTCGCACGTAAATACGATCTCGCTAAAGCAAGGGGCATCAACCTCACCGGTGTGGTGACCTGGGCATTTGAATTTGAGAACCAGCCCTGGTTCCGTGGTTTCCGCGACCTCGCAACCAATGGCGTAGACAAACCGGTACTGAACACATTCCGCATGTTCGGTATGCTGGAGGGAAACCGGGTTGCGGTGGCGAGTAATAGTCCACACAGCTATACCACCATACTTGACTCCAGCATACGTGGCGCCGCTCCCGACGTAAACGCATTGGCTACTGCAACCGGGCGTTCTGCTGCTGTCATGGTATGGAATTACCACGATCAAAATAATCCCGCCGCTACACCGGCGCAGGTGCAACTTTCTTTCGACAAGATCCCATCGCATAAAGTATTGATCACCCATTACCGTATCGACCAGGAATACAGCAATGCTTATACCAGCTGGCAGAAAATGGGTTCACCGCAACAGCCAACGGCTGAACAAGTCTCTTTATTGGAAAGAGCAGGACAATTACAGGCATTCGGCTCGCCGCAATGGAAGGATACGAAGAACGGGAATGTCACGATTCAGTTGGAACTTCCCAGGCAGGGTGTTTCGCTGGTGAAGCTGGTGTGGGAGTCTGATGGGATCAAGCAGTAATCAGGAATTAGTAATTTGGAATTTGGAACTATTTAGTGCTGTCTGCGAGTCTGTTCCCTTCTTTCGGAAACACTACGACCGGTGTCCAGGACTGCGCTTCGGTCATATCGATCAGCCCATAGCTGATGATGATGATCACATCCCCTGTCAGGCCTTTGCGTGCTGCGGGCCCGTTGAGACAACATATACCCGAGCCGCGTTCGCCGGCGATCAGGTATGTTTCTATTCTTTCACCGTTATTGACGTTCACGATCTGGATCTTTTCGTGAGGGAACATATTGGCTGCGTCCATCAGGTCCTGGTCGAGGGTTAGGCTGCCGATATAATTCAGGTTCGCTTCGGTGATGGTGGCGCGGTGTATCTTGGATTTGAGTATCTGGATCTGCATGGCGTATGAGTTGCTTTTTACTATTGGCTGCAAAATTGCGAAATCCTGCAATACGGACCGTGTTTTTTCCCGGACCCTCATTTTATCCAGCGCGCCATAAAAAATTGCCATTCCATCGTAGTACCGGCACGGTTTGTAACCTGTTCAGACAAAAATTTCCATTGTCTTTTGTAACTTTATACAACAACCCGACGCGGTCTGCACATCCATATCCCACCGTTTTATACCCTGATTCTTTTTTTCAAATCTATAATCTGTATTGTTGCAAACCCATGACCATACATCTGCCGAGACCAAAACCCAGCCGGCAGCAAATATTTTATCCGCGCAGCAAACTGACGCTAAAGCAACATTGCCGTTTGAGGACAACCGTCCTGAGGCGATCCAGATGAAAGCGCTCCAGGACATGGCGAATAAAAGCGTCCAGGTAAAGCAATTAAAAGCTTACCAGGATATGGCCAACCAAAACAGGCAGCCCATGCAACTACCTGCGGTTGGCAACAGTCCCTCAGTTGCTCAACGACAGGATAATTCATCGGCCACTATTCAGAAGGTGGGCAGGGTATCATGGATAAGGGCCATGTTAAATAGTGGTCGCTATTCCATTATCCTGGCCGGCGAAACTCATGGACAGATTGATCGGTACATTGAGCAAAACACCTGGTATCCCCATAGGATAACAGTCAAACACGAAGACAGTCAGCTAACCGGCGAAGCGCCGGCACTTGGCGACATGCATCTGGATGATCCATTTATGCGGTTGGTTTCAAACGCATGGGGATTTTTGAAAGCATCAGATGAAAATGACAGAGGTTCCATGACAACTGAATTTGGCCAGTTCCGGATCTGGTTCGATCGCTGGACAACCGCTTCTGTTGGCAAGAGAGATACCGAGCTAAAAGAATGGAATAGTCAACGCGATATTGTTAGTGAAATTTGGCAAAACACAGGCACTCTGCATCAAGCCGTATTGCAGGGAGGGCAGGCGCCGCGTAACCTCAAAAACGCTCTGTTTGAAAGCATTGCAAAAGCGATGGAATCAAAAAAAGGAAAAGGGGCAGGAACAACAGAAGATCAACAGTCAGACGACCCCTTCGCACAGCTAACATACCATAGTCGCAGCAAAACCATGGCCGACCGTGCGGTACTCATCGCTACGCATTTAAAACAGGGCAGCAAGATAATCTGGAAAATCGGCAACAACCATATCCTGGATATCAGGGAAAGCGAGATGGACCGGTTGCTGGAAGCAATGGGGATTAAGGTACTGGACAAGGATGAGTACATGGAATCTTATCGCGCCGAGGAGCCATAAAAGAATGCAGGCCGGGAACACGGATAATACAGCCAAACATGATGGATCTTATGTGATACGGTAGCGGGATCTTTCATTTTTCCCCCGTCCGCAATGCAGCATACACTTCCTGGAACTGCTGGTGTATCGCTTCAAACCAGGCAATATATTCTTCCCTTGTGTAGGGGATGATATTGCCCTGCTCATCTTCGTGCTGCAGGATGATCCACCCTTGCTCTTTTGCCAATTCAACAAAATTCTCCGGTGGCGATGCTACAACAGCTGCGATAGCGTCCAGGTATTTCTTAGCCACTTCCGGATAATTGGTCACCCGCCATTTCCAGAGATGCATCGCATCCTCCGGTGTACTGTCTTTCCAGATCGTTTGAAGAAAATCTATAAATATCTGCAGGGAGTCCATTTCGTATTGTCTGTTTTTTAAAGTTGATTAATATGGCCAGGCGCTGTTAAAACCAAAACCACCTTTGGCGCTGTCTATCGACATGATCCTTACCTCCACCCCGGTTCCCGCTGCCGCGGCAGTCAGCGATGGGCCGGCCGGCCCAACCGTACCTCCGCCGCCAACCACAAAAGTAAAAGTGAGTCCTGGCGGAACAACGACAATATCACCGGGCGAAGGCGCGGTGGCTATGCCAGGTTGTGCATTGGGCTTGATCATTGTTTGGGCGTTGGCCAGGTTAGTCATGTTGGTGGTCCAGTTATCCGTCGGCAACATGGGCCGGATCCCCCTTCCTGCCTGGTGTATATAACGCGGCAGCGCCGCCGCTCCCACAGTCCCGCCGGTAAAAATATGCGAGGAAGCAGTACCACAGGCGATCTGACCCTGTTTGACGCCGGAAGTTAAAATATCTTCCCGCCAGGTTGGCCATAACCCATTGGTGTATAAATGATCCAGTGCTGCCTGTAGTTCAGTTTTTCCATTCGCCAAACTATTGAACGCCCCTGCTTTGCCCGGGCAATTGGCCGGTTGACTTCGTGTAATTCTATAGGCGAGATCGTAATCGTTCCGAATATTACCTACGCCATTGATCACATGCCTGTCCTCGATATGCGAACCGGTGGAAACCGCACGTGCGTCTTCCACATCCGGCTGATCGGCGGCCCTGGGTTTCTGCCCTTCATTTTCAAAGAACATGCGCTGTACGGCTTCGGGTTTGGGGTACTTGGTTTTTAAAAGATTGAGCGCGAGTTTTTGCCTGATCTGCGCCTGTTCTCCCGTTTCGGTTGCACCTGTCTTCAGATCCATCAGTTTAGCGCCTGTTGTGCCTGCGGGGGCGAAACCAGGGGTAACATTAGCGGGATCCAAAGCACAATGATACCATAACGCGTCGTTGGTCATGGCTGTAAAATCCTGTCCTGTGGGGAATAATTTTTCAATATCCTTACCCGCCCTGGTGCCCTGGTCAACGGTATGCCGCAGATGGCTTTCTATTTCCTTCCCCGTCAACAACTTTTGCCCGATATTGGTCCCTTGTGGTTTTACATCAGTGATATATGCTTTCTCTTCTGTTGAGGATGCCGAATCCTTTTTCAGGTGTCCCCGCATCTTGGCCATTAATGCTTCTATTTCTGTAGCACCCAATGAGTCCTTTTCAGCAAGCGTGGCGAACATTGCCCAGGCTTTGTCACTGGTCAAACCGTCATCTTCCAAAGGCGCTTTGATCTCTTCCAGTTTGTCTTTTACTTTTTTCGCATCAGATTCTTTCGTCAGCAAGTTCACCAGCGGATCTGCGGTCTTGAGCTTTTCGATCAGCAACTCCAATGCATCGTAATTGGCGGTAGCTTTATCCACGATCTTCTTCAACTCAGCGGCGTCTTTTTGCTGTGTCACCAGTTTAACCAGCACGGCAACAGTCATTTTCGGGATCATTGTTTCCAATGCATCGTAATTCGAAGTGACCACATCCACGATCTTCTTCAGTTCAGCAGCATCTTTCTCTTTGGCCAGCAGTTTGGCAAGCACATCAATGGTCATTTTCGGCATCATCGTTTCCAGTGCATCAAAATTCGAAGTAGCCACATCCACGATCTTCTTCAGCTCAGCAGCATCTTTTTCTTTGGCCAGTAGCTTTGCCAGCACATCAATCGTCATTTTGGGGACCATCGTTTCCAGCGCATCATAATTGGCAGTGGCTACGTCCACGATCTTTTTCAATTCAGCGGCGTCTTTTTGTTTGGCCAGCAGTTTGGCAAGCACATCAACCGTCATTTTGGGGATCATCGTTTCCAGCGCATCGTAGTTAGCAGTGGCGATGTCCACGATCTTCTTCAGTTCAGCCGCATCTTTTTGTTTGGCCAGCAGTTTGGCAAGCACATCAACGGTCATTTTGGGGATCAGTGTTTCCAGTGCATCGTAATTGGCATTGGCAATATCCACGATCTTTTTCAGTTCAGCTGCGTCTTTCTGTTTAGCCAGCAACTTAGTAAGCACGTCAACCGTCATCACCGGTATCATCGTTTCCAGTCCGTCGTAATTGGAGGTAGCAACATCCACGATCTTTTTCAGTTCAGCCGCATCCTTTTGTTTGGCCAGCAGTTTGGCAAGCGTATCGGCAGACATTTTCGGGATCATTGTTTCCAACGCATCGTAGTTCGAGGTGGCAATGTCCACGATCTTTTTCAGTTCAGCCGCATCTTTTTGTTTGGCCAGCAGTTTGGCAAGCGTATCGGCAGCCATTTTCGGGATCATCGTTTCCAGTGCATCGAAGTTCGAGGTGGCAACATCCACGGTCTTCTTCAGTTCAGCAGCGTCTTTTTCCTTAGCCAATAGTTTGGCAAGCACATCAATGCTCATTTTCGGGATCATGGTTTCCAGCGCATCGTAGTTCGAGGTGGTGATATCCACGAGTTTCTTCAGTTCAGCAGCATCCTTTTCTTTAGCCAATAATTTGGCAAGCACATCAACGCTCACTTTCGGCATCATGGTTTCCAGCGCATCGAAATTCGAGGTAGCGATGTCCACCAGTTTTTTCAGTTCAGCAGCGTCTTTTTCTTTGGCCAATAGTTTGGCAAGCACACCAATCGTCATTTTCGGGATCATTGTTTCCAATGCATCATAGTTCGAAGTAGCGGTATCCACGAGCTTCTTCAGTTCAGCAGCGTCTTTTTCCTTAGCGAGCAGTTTGGCAAGCACATCGGTGCTCATTTTCGGGATCATCGTTTCCAGCGCATCAAAGTTCGAAGTGGCTGTATCCACGATCTTCTTCAGTTCAGCAGCATCTTGTTGTTTGACCAGCAGCCTCGCCAGCACATCGGCAGCCATTTTCGGGATCATCGTTTCAAGTGCATCGAAGTTCGAGGTGGCAGGGTCTACGATCTTCTTCAGTTCGGCCGCGTCTTTTTGTTTAGCCAGTAGTTTGGCCAGCACATCAGCGCTCATTTTAGGGATCATCGTTTCCAGCGCGTCGTAGTTCGAACCGGCAACATCCACGATCTTCTTCAGCTCAGCAGCATTTTTCTCTTTCGCCAGCAGCCGGGCAAGTGTATCTGCAGTCATTTTCGGTATCATCGGTTCCAGCGCATCGTAGTTCGAGCTGGCAACATCCACGATCTTCTTCAGTTCAGCGGCGTCTGTTTGTTTGGTCAGCAACCTGGCAAGTACATCAGCGGCCATTTTCGGTATCATCGTTTCCAATGCTTCGAAATTCGCGGTGGCCACATCCACGATCTTTTTTAATTCGGCGGCATCGTTTTGGCGGCCCAGCAGTTTAACAAGGGTAGCCACGGCCATTTTCGGGATGATCGATTCCAGCGCATCGTAATTCGACCCGGCAGCATCCACGATCTTTTTCAGTTCAGTGGCATCGTTTTGTTTGGCCAATAGTTTTTCAAGAAGCGCATGGGATTTCAATTTGGTTAAAAAATCATCCAGGCTGATCGCGCCCCAGTTAGCACCCATATTACCCAACTTGCCTTTTGCAGCCTGTTCCTCCTCTATCTGGCCGATAAGATGCGTAACAGCTTCCCCGGCCACGCCATCTGTCTCCAGTGTATCGATCAGACTGACTATCCCGTTCAAATGCACTTCTGTTTGCTCGCTGTTATAAAGTTTGACTGCTTTTTTCAGGTTGATGAATCCCTTGGTTTCTTCTCCTCCCACGCCCGCTTTATAGCTCAGGATATCCAGGTCAATAACCCGCTGTACCGGGGATCCGGGCCGGGCATCTTCGTTTAGCGCCGGGTCTTCTTTCAGTTGTTTGGTAGGTTGCACCCTGCCTTGTTTCTGCTGCACCACATGCCAGGCTTCATGCGGTAAATGTTTGTCCTGCCCGGGCGCAACATGGATATCGGTGCCCTGTGCATAAGCATGTGCCTGTAACTGGGAAGGTTTATCAGAATTGTGGTGCACGCGTACATCGTCGAGCGAATAACCAGAAAGATTTTCTATCCCCGATTTAAGATCATCCGGCAGCCCGGTATGATTTTCTTTTTTTTGAACAACTGCAGGATGAGGCGCCGGCGGGGGGAGCTTTCCCTTTTCCATTTGCCTCACGGTGAAGCCGGCATACTGGTCGGCCATCGCCTGGTAAACAGCGGCCTGGTCTCTGCGGGCGCTGGCATTGGCCATTAACTGGTAAATTTTCAATTGTGCCTGAGGAACATTCGCGGCGACGGCTGTCTCGTTCAGGATCTCGCCCCCGGCGCTGTTATCCAGGCCAGCGGTCTGTTTGCCCGGTGCAGACAGGTTATTGGCCACCGCGCGGTTTTCCTGAGAGGAATATGAAGGGTTATGCGTTTGTTTTGGCATAGGACATAGGACTGTTCCAGGATCACAAAAACGAAGAGTAGCGGGCTAAGGGGACTGACAATATACAAAAAAATCGTTTTTTCCGACTATCCAGCAAGGAATACTGAATATCGAATCCGCCTCAGGCGGAAATATCGAATGTCGAAGGTTTTCCGGAACCATTATAAACTTTGCGCCTTTGCGGCCCCTTCATTCGATATTCGATATTTCCTGCTCGATATTCGATATTCTGCAACCTTAAATTCTGTTTAAAAAGCAATATCCTGAAATTGTACCGCGTTGGTTCAGAGGCTAACAAACCTCGGCATGCTACCAATACTGATTATCGACGACGATACGGATGATCTCCAACTCATCAAACTTGCGCTGGAAGGGACAGGTTTCGATCATCCCGTCATTAGTTTCTCCAATCCCCTGAGTGCGCTTGGTTATTTGCGTGAATCATACAAAGAACTGCTTTGCATTATTTCCGACATCAACATGCCGTTGATGGATGGCTTTGAATTGCATACGGAACTGCGTAAATCAAGATACGCTGCAGTTCCATACATATTGTTGTCCACTTCCGGGTCGAAAGGAGAACTGGCTTTGGCTAAACTCGCGGGCATCCATGATTGCCTGACCAAACCACCGAGCTATGATGAACTTGTACAATTGCTGACGGGCCTGCTGCTTGAATTAAAAGCTTCCGGATCATAAAGGGTAGAAAACAAAAAGACCGATCTTTCGATCGGTCCTGTATCAGTCGGGACGACAAGGTTTGAATTTTTTTTACACAAATTAATTTTCTACCGTACACAGACTTAACAGGCTTGAAAGCCTATTGACTTTGATAGTAAGCTTATTCACTTTTTCGTCCTGGTTCAAAGTATATAGATCATTAATATTACATGCAAACTGCCCCTCATTCAGGTTGTGGATTACGACCTTATCTGTAAAAGAGTCCCCATTGTGTTTTATACGGGTGGTAAGGGAAAGACAATTTTCCGAAGAAAATACAATAAATGACCCATCGTTTATGACACCGGCATCCGTCAGTTTTTTCAATAACGGATCACCTTCAACCAATATGCTGGAGACCTTGTATTGCTTACCCTGTTCCTTTCCAGCGAACTTAGCTGCAGATAATAGTGCAGATAGATCCGGTTCGAGTTTTTGGTATTTGCCAATCTCGGTACCATTTTCAATACAGCCGGATTGCAGTAGGGCAAATAGTAGTATGAAGGCAATCCCAAAAAGTTTCAGTTTACTTCTTGGATGAATATTTAATTTTCGCATGTGCTTTTTTATTTTCCCGAAGAATACCCTTTGGAATAAGAAAGGCCAACCTTTCGGTTAGCCTTTCTTTTGGTCGGGACGACAAGATTTGAACTTGCGACCCCACGCCCCCCAGACGTGTGCGCTACCGGGCTGCGCTACGTCCCGAAATGAAAAAGATTTACTCTATCCGCCTGAGGCGGATCTGTGGGTAATGGGGCTGCAAATATAGGGGCAGAAAAGAAAAATTCAGACTATATTGCATAAAATTTTACCCTCGCTGCATGAAGATCCTTGTAAGGCAAGCCAAGATTGCCGATACTGGTTCCCCCTTTAACGGACAGGTTACAGATATTTTGATAGACGGAGCGCATATCCGGAAGATCGCTCCCAATATTCCCGATACCGCAGACGAAACAATTGAAGCGCCCGGACTGGTGGTATCACCCGGCTGGGTAGATATTTTCGCCGATTTTGCCGATCCCGGCTATGAGTTCCGCGAAACACTCGAATCAGGCGCTGCCGCGGCTGCCGCGGGCGGTTTTACACAGGTTTTCGTACTCCCCAATACCAAACCGGTTACGGATAATAAAGCACAGGTCGAATACATCGCCCGACGCTCACCGGGTTTGCCGGTGGATATCCATCCCATCGGCGCCATGACACGCGGTACCGAGGGGAAAGAACTGGCCGAGATGTACGATATGCGTAACAGCGGCGCCGTCGCTTTCTCCGACGGCTTACATCCTGTACAATCCTCGGGCATCCTGCTCAAAGCGCTGCAATACGTAAAAGCATTCGATGGCGTGCTCATACAACTGCCCATCGATAAAAGCATCAACCCTTCAGGCCTGATGAACGAAGGCATTACCTCTACCCGGCTGGGATTACCCGGTCTGCCTTCCATCGCCGAAGAACTCATCATCAAACGCGATATCGACCTGCTGCGCTATACAGGCTCTAAACTGCATATCACCGGTATCTCTACGGCCAACTCGCTGGCACTGGTTCGTGCAGCCAAAAAAGAAGGTCTGTCGATCAGCTGCAGCGCCACCCCTTATCACCTTTTCTTCTGTGATGAAGACCTGCAGGATTACGATACGCATCTCAAACAGAATCCGCCGCTGCGCGGCCGCGCCGATATGATGGCATTGCGCGAAGCGGTGCTGGACGGAACGGTGGACTGTATCGCATCACACCACCTGCCACAGGACAAAGACCATAAGAACTGCGAATTTGAATACGCCACCAACGGAATGACAGGACTGGAAACAGCTTTTGCCGTGGTGAACCACCTGCTCCCGGAATTGGGAGATGAACAACTGGTAAAATTATTTTCCGGCAATGCCCGTAATATTTTTAACTTACCGTCAACAAACATCGCAGAAGGTGCAAGGGCCGAACTGAGTTTGTTCACGCGGCAGGAGAAAACGGTGTTGAGCAGGCGGTCGTTGCGGAGCAGGTCAGACAATACACCTTTTATCGACAGGGAACTCAATGGGATGGTGATCGGCATTATCAACAAAGCGCAACCAATTCTCAACCAAATATCCAGTTTATGAAAGTAAACGTAGTTAACGAGGGCGTCAAATACGGTGTGATCTGCGGCCTGCTGGCTGTATTGATCATGTATGGTTCATGGGCCGCAGGCCTGAACACCTTTGTGGCATGCCAGTTCTGGACCAATTTCATCCCCTACATGATCGTGATCATCATTGTTGGCGGTCTGCAGTTAAGAAAGAACAACGGTGGCATCCTCCCTTATGCCCAGGCATTGAAATTCAGTTTCCTCGCTTATGTGGTGGTGGCAGTGATCCTGGCCATTGCTACCTATGTATTGTATAACCTTATCGACAAAGAACTGACCGCAAAATCGCTGCAGATCGCGCTGGAAAAAACACGCGCCATGATGGAGAAATTCGGTTCCAGTGAAGAAGATATCGCCAAAGCCCTGAAAAGAGCCGAAGAAGGCGGGCAGGAAACCGGCATTGGTAAAATACTGCTTGGTACCGGTATCGGACTGATATGGGATTTTATCAAAAGTCTGCTGATCGCATTGGTGATCCGTAAAGAAGAAAAATTCGGAGATCAATAAATAATTATGGATGTATCGATCGTTGTTCCGCTGATCAATGAGGATGAATCGCTACCGGAGCTCTGTGCCTGGATAGAATCCGTGGTCACTGTCAACCGGCTTTCTTACGAAGTGATCCTGGTGGATGACGGTAGTACAGACGATAGCTGGGCATTTATTGAAAAGAAATCTGCGGAGAACCCGCATTTCAAAGGCATCAAGTTCCAGCGTAACTATGGTAAATCCGCCGCCCTCAATGAAGGGTTCAAAGCCGCACAGGGCGATGTGGTGATCACTATGGATGCCGATATGCAGGATTCGCCCGATGAGATACCCGAACTGCGCCGGATGATCGTGGAAGATGGCTACGATATGGTGAGCGGATGGAAAAAGAAAAGATACGATAACACCTTTACCAAGAATATCCCTTCCAAACTTTTCAACGCCGTTGCCCGGCGGAGTTCGGGTATCAAACTGCATGATTTCAACTGTGGACTGAAATCTTATCGAAAAAAAGTGGTCAAGAGCATCGAGGTCTATGGCGAGATGCACCGCTATATTCCCATACTGGCCAAATGGAGCGGGTTCCGCAGGTTTGGCGAGAAAGTGGTGGAACACCGCCCACGCAAATACGGCGTTACCAAATTCGGGTGGCAGCGTTTTGTGAATGGCTTCCTCGACCTGGGCACCATCATGTTCCTCGGAAAATTCAGCAAACGCCCCATGCAGTTCTTCGGATTGCTGGGTACTTTTTTCTTCCTGATAGGGCTTGTTTCGAGTATTTACCTTGTTGTGGCCAAATTTGTGGCCAGTGAATTCTCGCTCACCAACAGACCGAGCTTTTACATTGCGCTGGCCACCATGGTCATTGGCATGCAGCTCTTCCTTACCGGTTTTGTTGCCGAACTCATCGCCCGCAATGCCAGCGACAGGAATGTATACCTGGTAGAAAAGAAAGCGGGGCTGAATTGATTCAAAAATCAACATTCAAAAGTCAAAATTCAAAAATTTTGACACCGTTCGGATTCGATTTTTGACTTTTAACTTTTGAATTTTAAATTTTCTCCTTCCACCGTGCAGAAAAAACTGATCATTATAGGCCCGGCCTGGCCCCTGCGGGGAGGTGGAATCGCCACATTCAACGAGCGGCTGGCCATACAGTTCGGGGAAGAAGGCTGGGACACGACGATCTATACTTTCTCTTTACAATATCCCGGGTTCCTGTTCCCCGGTACAACGCAATATTCGAGCGAGCCCGCACCAACGGGTATCAATATCAAAGTGCGCATCAATTCCATTAATCCATTCAACTGGTGGAAAGTGGGAAAAGAATTAAAAAAAATAAACCCTGATATCGTTGTGGTGCGTTACTGGCTGCCTTTGCTGGGCCCCTGTCTCGGAACCATCCTGCGGATCGTTAAAAAAAACAGGCATACCCGCATTATCTGCATCGCGGATAACGTGGTGCCGCACGAGCACCGCCCGGGCGATACCGTCTTCACCCGCTATTTTGTAAAAGCGATAGACGCCTTCATCACGATGAGCGAAAAAGTGCGCAGAGACCTGGCGCTGTTCACCGCCAAACCCGTGCAACAGGTAGTGCATCCTTTGTACGATAATTTCGGAGACATCGTTGACAAGACCACCGCCAGGCAAAAACTGGGATTACCCACGCAGGAAAAGATCATCCTTTTCTTTGGCTTTATCCGCGGCTACAAAGGACTTGACCTGTTGTTGACAGCCATGAGCGATGAACGTATACGCCGCTCGGGCATCCGTTTGCTGGTGGCCGGCGAATTCTATGATAACAGGAAACAATACGATGAACTGATCAGCAAGCTCGGCATTGGCACGCAACTGGAACTGCGCACCGACTTTATCCCCGATAGCGAAGTGCGGTATTATCTCAGCGCTGCCGATTTTGTGATCCAACCATATCGCAATGCCACCCAAAGCGGTGTTACGCCTCTCGCCTATCATTTTGAGAAACCCATGCTGGTAACCGATGTTGGCGGATTGCCCGATATGGTGCCCGACAAACAAGTGGGTGTGGTGGTAAGCCCTGATCCTACTGCGATTGCCACAGGTATTTTAACATTGTATGAATTAGGTGAGCAGTATTTTTTGTCCCATCTTCGCGAAGAAAAAAAGAAATACAGCTGGGCAAAGATGACTGCCGCCATCCTCGAACTGGCGGGAAAATAAGCCGAGCCCCTGTATCACACAAGAACACCCAAGATATGAATCCGAAAATAGCCGCCAATATTGCCGCGTCCATTGCGGTAAAACAGCAACTGCTGGCTGACGAAGCGTTCCTGCAAAAGATAGATACGGTGGTGGAGCTGGTGGCCAACGCTTTTCAAAACGGCAATAAGGTATTGTTCTGTGGCAATGGCGGCAGCGCTGCCGATGCACAACACCTTGCGGCGGAATTTTCGGGGAGGTTCTACAAAGACAGGAAAGCACTCCCTTCCGAAGCACTGCACTGCAATACCTCCTATCTCACCGCCGTTGCCAACGATTACAGCTACGATGTGATCTATGCACGCCTGGTGGAAGGATGTTGTGTTAAAGGCGATGTACTGATCGGTCTGAGCACTTCGGGTAACTCAAAGAACATACTGAACGCTTTTGCCGCAGCCAAAGAACTGGGCACCATGACAGTTGCCCTGACAGGCGCAAGCGGTGGTAACATGAAAGATTCCTGTGATCATCTCCTCAATGTACCCTCGGTTGATACGCCCCGTATACAGGAAAGCCATATACTGATCGGTCATATCATCTGCGAACTGGTGGAAGCAAAAATATTCGGCTGATACGATCAACAGCAAAGAACTGAACCACTGATCATGCTCGATTTAAAACAGGTAGACAAAAGCTGGACCTTATTTCTCGACCGCGATGGCGTGCTCAACCACGACAAAGACAACGATTATATCCTCAGCTGGGAAGAATTCAGGTTCTATGATCATACGCTCGAGGCCTTGTCTCTGCTCGCCAACCTGTTTGGCAGGATCGTGATCGTTACCAATCAAAAAGGCGTGGGACGCGGGCTGATGACGGAGGCCGATCTCAGCAATATCCATGGCAATATGCAGCTGGCGATAGAAGCGGCAAAAGGCAGGATCGACAGGACCTATTACTGTTCCGACCTGTCGGATGATTCGCCCAACCGCAAACCCAATGCGGGTATGGCATCGCAGGCCAAACAGGATTTTCCCGAGATCGATTTTTCGAAAAGCATCATCGTGGGCAATCGTTTGAGCGATATGGGTTTTGGACGCAATGCGGGTATGCATACCGTATTCCTGGCAACCACCCATCCCGACACCCCTTTTCCCAACACAGCGATCGACCTGCGCTTTAACAACCTTTTGGAATTCGCAAACGCCTGTTTGCAATAATAAAAGCTTAAAATTGAAGTTTGGACAGCCTTCATTTTGCTATCAAGGCTGATATTTGTATACACGAACCATAGCATGAAAAACATCTTTCTTTTTTGTCTCGCAGTTTTACTGGGCTTTTCCTCACAGGCGCAAAAACAGCAGCCGGCATCGGTGCAACTGCTAACTACGCTTGAAGAGAATATGCGCAACTATGCCAACGATATCCTTAACCAGGACGATATGGTGGATCGTTTTCGTGCCGATAGTTTTTTTACGCGCGCATTGGTACAGGCATTGAAAGTGCCCTACTCCTTCTCCTACCGTTTTGACTCATTGAAGAATGTTTCCATGTTGTATGCACCCGACAGCAGTTTCCGCATTATTACCTGGCAGGTAATGAAGGACTTTACTTATTATCGCCAGAAAGGCGCCATCCAGTTCCATACCAGTAACGGTTCGCTGAAGCTGATACCCTTGTTTGATTATTCCGCTTTCACCGAAACACCGGTCGATTCTGTGCGTGATAATGAACACTGGATTGGCGCTGTGTACTATAATATCATTGAGAAGACTTTCAACAACAAAAAATATTATACGCTGATCGGTTACGATGAGAACGATGCGCGGAGTACCAAAAAATGGGTGGATGTGCTGACGTTTGATGCGAATAACCGCCCGCAGTTTGGCGGCAGGTATTTTGTGTATGCGAACGATGATACCAAACCACCGCAGCCGGCCTACCGTTTCTGTCTCGAATTCAAGAAAGAGGCCAATGCCAAACTGAATTACGATCCTGAACTGGATATGATCGTTGTGGCGCATCTTGTGAATGAATCGCCCGACAGCAAGGAGAAATATACGCTGGTGCCTTATGGCACGTTCGAGGGCTTTAAATGGATGAACGGGAAGTGGATACATGTTCCCGTGATCAAAGAAATGGATGCCAGGCCCAACGTCAACCCGCAACAGGAACCTACCCGTAAGAATGCTGATTTCTTCCCACCGAAAAAAGGAAAAGGCTGATGCTATTTTAAATGTTGAATGGACGCTGTCTTCATTCAACATTTAAAATTCAACATTCAAAATAATTAATCAAGCTTGAGCACCGCGAGGAAGGCTTCCTGCGGAACTTCCACATTGCCTATCTGGCGCATGCGTTTTTTACCTTCTTTTTGTTTCTCGAGGAGCTTGCGTTTACGGCTGATATCACCACCATAACATTTCGCAGTTACGTCTTTGCGCATGGCGCTGATGTTCTCGCGGGCGATGATCTTGGCGCCGATGGCGGCCTGGATGGCTATCTGGAATTGCTGTTTGGGCAGCAGTTCTTTCAGTTTTTCACAAAGCCTGCGACCAAAATCCTGGGCGCGGCTGCGGTGGATCAAGGCGCTTAAGGCATCCACTTTTTCGTTGTTCAGCAGGATATCCATCTTCACGATATCGGCATCCCTGGAACCAACGGGCGAATAATCGAATGAAGCATAACCACGGGTGGTGCTTTTCAGTTTATCGTAGAAATCGAATACGATCTCGGTAAGCGGCATTTCAAAGATCAGCTCAACCCTTGTGGTGGTGAGATAGCTCTGGTTGATGAGGATACCGCGTTTACCCAGGCAAAGCGTCATGATATTACCGATGTACTCGGGCAATGTGATGATCTGCGCTTTGATATAGGGTTCTTCGATCCTGTCGATCTTCACAGGATCGGGCATTTCAGCGGGGTTGTTCACCACGATCTTTTCACCGCGGGTGGTATAGGCATTGAAACTTACGTTCGGAACAGTGGTAATAACGGTCTGGTTGAATTCGCGCTCCAGTCGCTCCTGTATGATCTCCATGTGCAGCAATCCAAGAAAGCCGCAACGGAAGCCAAAACCCAATGCCTGCGAGGTTTCGAGTTCAAAAGTGAGTGAGGCATCGTTCAATTGGAGTTTGTCCATGCAATCACGCAGCTCTTCAAACTCATCCGTGTTCACGGGGAATATGCCGGCAAACACCATCGGTTTCACCTCTTCAAAACCATGGATCATCTCGCCGGGATTATTGGCAAGGGTGATGGTATCACCCACTTTCACTTCTTTGGCGTTCTTGATACCCGTAATGATATAGCCCACATCGCCCGCGCGCACTTCGTTTTTGGGTGTCATCGTGAGTTTCAGCACACCCACTTCATCGGCAAAATAATCCTGCCCCGATGCCACGAAACGGATCTTATCGCCTTTGCGCAAAACGCCGTTCATGATACGGTAGTAAACGATGATGCCACGGAAGCTGTTGAATACGCTGTCGAAGATCAGCGCCTGCAGCGGTGCATCGGCGCTGCCGGCGGGTGCCGGTATACGTTCAACAATGGCTTCTAAGATCTCTTCGATACCGATGCCCGATTTACCACTGGCCAGCAGGATATCTTCCTGTTTGCAGCCGATCAGGTCGATGATCTGGTCGGTCACTTCCGGTATTTTGGCGCCGTCCATATCGATCTTGTTGATCACCGGTATGATCTCCAGATCGTTCTCGAGGGCGAGGTAGAGATTGCTGATCGTTTGCGCCTGTATGCCCTGTGAGGCATCCACCAGCAGCAAAGCGCCTTCACAGGCGGCCAGGGCACGGCTTACCTCGTAGCTGAAGTCGACATGCCCGGGTGTATCGATGAGGTTGAGTATGTATTTCTCTTTCTTGTGGGTATACTCTATCTGTATCGCGTGGCTCTTGATGGTGATCCCTTTCTCGCGCTCCAGGTCCATATCGTCCAGCACCTGGTTCATCATGTCGCGCTCACCGATGGTCTGTGTATGTTCTAAAAGCCTGTCGGCCAAAGTGCTTTTTCCATGATCGATATGCGCGATGATGCAGAAATTCCTGATATGCTTCATGCGGCAAAGATAAGCCGGGGCGGGTACGAAAAACGAATTACGAAGTACGAATTAAATAGAAAGCGTTTAATTCGGTATTCAACTGTCATTTCCAGGGAATACGGACCTGACAACCCGGCATCGCTGTATCATCGCCGTATCATCGCTGTATCGCCTCCGTATCCGCCCTGTATAAGGGTCGGAAGGCAAAAAACGGGAGAAACGACAGAATGGCGCCACTACTGCGAATTGCGGGCTGCGATTCGACATCATTCGCCATTCGTCATTTTCAAACCTTTTTAACCTTTCAACGCGGCCATAATGCTCACAAATTCATCAACGATCAGCGAAGCGCCTCCTACCAGTCCTCCGTCCACATCGGGCTGACCGAATATTTCAACGGCATTGGCGGCTTTTACGCTACCACCGTAGAGGATGGATATTTTGTCGGCAATTTCCTGGCCGTATTTGGCTGCCAGTTGCTGGCGGATAAAAGCATGCATTTCCTGGGCCTGCGCGCTGCTGGCCGTTTTACCCGTACCGATGGCCCAGATGGGTTCATAGGCGATGACAACCTGTTGCAGTTGTTCGGCGCTGAGGTGGTATAATGATTCTTCGAGTTGCCTGGCCACAAAATCGTTCTGTGTGGCGGCTTCCCGTATCTCCAATGGTTCGCCGCAGCAGAAAACAGGGTGCATGCCTGCAGCAAGGGCAATATCCAGTTTTTCAGCCAGTAGCTGGTTGCTTTCCTGGAAATATTCCCTGCGTTCGGAATGTCCCAGTACTACATACCCAACACCGAGCGAACCCAGCATTTCCACCGATACTTCACCGGTATAGGCGCCGCTTTTTTTATTGGAACAGTTCTGCGCCGCGATGAATACCTGTTGTTTGCCGGCGATCTTTTGCTGCGCCATCTGCAGGTAAGGGAAAGGAACGGCAAATACCGCCAGTTGGTCTTTTTTCAGCGCAGCGGCTTTGTTCAGTACACCGTCCAGCAATTGTTCGCCCTGCTGGAGGGTCAGGTTCATTTTCCAGTTAGCCGCAGCTATTTGTTTTCTCATGGTTGCTTGTTCTTTATAACTGTTCAAAAATAGTTTTCAATACGGATGCTTCCGCCTCGCTGATCTCTTTTCCCTTCAGCTTTTTCCAGTTGTCGATATCCCGGATGGCTTTGTCGATGGCATAACCTGTTCCGTCAACACCCCAGCTGAAATGCGGGATGATACAGGGCAGCAATCCCTGCCCGAATACATTGCAACAGATCCCAATCACCGAACCGGTGTTGATGGAGGAATTGATGGCCACACGGGAATAGTCGCCCATGATCACCCCGCATTTGTTGCCTGCGGCGATCTGCTCACCCAGTCCCATGTTCCATACCCGCACTTCTCCTGCCGTATTCTTGATATTGCTGTTGGTGGCGCCCGCGCCGAAATTACACCATTCGCCCACCACCGAATCACCCAGGTATCCATCATGCGCCTTGTTGCTGTAACCCATCATCACCGTGTTCTTGATCTCACCGCCACCCAAACAAAAAGGCCCCAACGTGGTGGCGCCATATACCCGGCTGTTCATCTTCAGTACCGAATGATCACCCAGCACAAAAGGACCACGGATGGCCGAGCCTTCCATCACTTCCGCATGCCGGCCAATGTACACAGGGCCGGTGGATGCATTGATGGTGCAGTATTCGACTACCGCGCCTTCTTCCACAAAAATATCCTGCGGCCGGATGCTGTTGACCGTTGCGGAGAGCGGCTGCGAGGTTCTTCCGGCAGTGAGCAAATCAAAATCAAAACGGATCATCGCATCATTCCACTGCATCAGTTCCCAGGGATATTGGATGCGTTTGACGAGGGCATGATCCCGTATGGTATCAAAAAATGCCAGTGAACGCGCGGGTTCAAAAGCAGCAAAAACGATATCGGCCCTTCCACCCAGTAAACCAGATTCGTCGGCCAGGCAATGACCGGGTTCGAGGGAGAGGATACTGTCTGCCAGCTCCCTGTCGGGTACCAGCGCCGCATCTACCCAGCAATGCTCACCCGCAGGTGGTAATGGATACAATTGCTGCAGTGCGGGCTGCGTATGCACAAACACTTCTTCACCCGAAAGCCGTTCCCAGCGCTCCTTTACCGATAATATCCCGAAGCGCAGTGAAGCCACTGCTTTATTGGCCGTTAGCGGCAACAGCTGTGCGCGCAGCGTGTTATCGAAAAGAATGATGGACATGTGGCAAACGTACTAAAATAGTTTGTGGTCTGTGGTCTGTAGTCTGTAGTTGTGGTTGGTTTTTGGTTGAGAGGTGGATCCTGATCATGACGAACAAGCAACCTGCCATTGTTAACAACAACAGACTACAGACCACAGACCACAAACCGTTCTTTCCCTACCTTTGCAACCTCAAACTATCACACATGAGTCTTGGTTATTTCTCCTACCCCATGCCGGTAAATGAACCGGTACTCTCGTATGCCCCGGGAAGCCCGGAAAGAGCTGGTCTTAAAAAAGCGCTGGCCGACCTGAAGAAACAAACACTGGACATACCGATGTTCATTGGCGGTAAAACCGTCAAAACAGGGAATAAAGTGGCGATCCATCCCCCGCATGAAACGGCGCATACCCTTGGTCATTTTCATGCAGGTGAGGAAAAACACGTAAAGCAGGCCATCGATGCGGCGCTCAAAGCCCGTGAGGCCTGGGCGGCGATGAGTTGGGAGAGCAGGGCGCATATTTTTCTGAAAGCAGCCGATCTGCTGGCCACCAAGTACCGGTTCCGTATGAATGCGTCAACGATGCTGGGCCAGAGCAAGAATGCTTACCAGGCCGAGATCGACAGCGCCTGTGAGCTGATCGATTTCCTGCGTTTCAATGTGCATTTCCTGAGCGAGATATACAAACAACAGCCTATCTCCTCCCCGGGTATGCATAACCGTATGGAATGGCGTCCGCTGGAGGGCTTTGTACTGGCTGTAACACCTTTCAACTTTACGGCCATCGGCGGTAACCTGCCTACTTCGGCGGCGATGTGTGGCAACGTGGTGGTCTGGAAACCGGCCAATACCCAGATCTACTCCGCCCAGGTATTCATGCGCATACTCGAAGAAGCGGGACTGCCCGCAGGTGTGATCAACCTGATCTATGTGGACGGGCCTACCATTGGCGAGACCTGTTTTGCACATCCCGATTTTGCAGGCGTGCATTTTACCGGCTCTACTGGGGTGTTTAACAATATGTGGAAGACGATCGGCGAGAACGTGTCACGCTACCGCTCTTATCCCCGCATCGTTGGTGAAACGGGTGGAAAGGATTTTGTGATCGCGCACAAGAGCGCCGATGTGGATACGGTGGTAACAGCACTTGCCAGGGGCGCTTTCGAATTCCAGGGGCAGAAATGCTCGGCGGCCTCACGCGCCTATATCCCCAGCAATATCGCCGACAAGGTGAAAGCCGGGCTGGTAGCGGCTATCCAGTCGATGAAGATGGGCAGTGTGGAAGATTTCAGCAATTTCATCAATGCGGTGATCGACGAGAAATCCTTTAACAGCATCGCGAAATACATCGATAACGCCAAAAAAGACAAAAAAGCGAGCATACTCACCGGGGGCAAATACGATAAGAAAAAAGGCTGGTTCATAGAGCCAACCGTTATCGAGGCCAAAGACCCGAAATATACCACCATGTGTGAGGAGATATTCGGCCCAGTACTGACCCTGTACGTGTACGATGCCGACAAATTCGGGGAAACACTGGAACTGGTTAACAGTACATCGGTATATGCGCTCACCGGCTCGATTCTCTCGCAGGACCGGTCGGCCATTGAGTTGGCAACAAATGTGTTACGCCATGCTGCCGGTAATTTTTATATAAACGATAAACCTACCGGCGCCGTCGTTGGGCAGCAACCGTTTGGGGGCGCCAGGGCTTCGGGTACGAACGATAAAGCGGGCAGTATGCTGAATCTCTACCGCTGGCTGAGCGCGCGGACGATCAAGGAAACCTACCATCCGCCGGTGGATTATAGGTACCCGTTTTTGCAGGAATCCTGACCGGCGGATGGAATATCGGATATCGAACAGGGAATATCGAATATCGAAGGGGAATATCGAAGGGGTTTGCGCTTGCGTAAATCTGCTGAAAATCATTCTTTTTAAGGTGTTTTCCCGATGCCTTCGATATTCGATATTCCCTGTTCGATATTCGTTATTCTTATCCTATATTTGCCCCCTCAAAATCACTACGAGTGCCCACTAAATTTTCAAAAGAGACCTATCTCTACTGGTATGAGTTGATGCAGCTGATCCGCCAGTTTGAGCTGAAAGCAGAAGAAATGTATAAGATGGCCGGCAAGATCCGCGGTTTTTTCCATGCCTATGTGGGGCAGGAAGCCATCGCCGCCGGCTGTATGACCGCAACCAACCCTGACGATCCGTTTATCACCGCTTACCGCGACCATGGACTGGGTCTGGCAAAGGGCATGTCGGCCAATTCCTGTATGGCTGAGCTGTACGGTAAAGCCACAGGTTGTTCCAAAGGCAAGGGAGGCAGTATGCACTTCTTCAGTGCCGAACACAAATTTTTTGGCGGCCATGGTATCGTGGGCGCACAGATAGGCACCGGCGCCGGTTTGGCTTTTGCCGAAAAATACAAGGGCACCCAGAATGTGGCGCTTTGCTTTTTTGGCGATGGCGCTGCCAGGCAGGGTATCCTGCATGAGACCTTTAACCTGGCCATGCTCTGGAAACTGCCCGTGATCTTTATCTGCGAGAACAATAACTACGCGATGGGTACATCTGTTGCCCGTACCAGTAACGTGGTAGATATTTATAAACTGGCCGATGCTTACGATATGCCTGCCGATATGCTGGATGGCATGACCGCCGAAGTGGTGCACGAAGGAGTTGCCCGCGCGGTGAAAAGAGCGCGTGAAGGCGGCGGCCCTACCCTGCTGGAGATCAAAACCTACCGTTACAAAGGACACTCTATCTCCGACCCGCAGAAGTACCGTTCCAAGGAAGAAGTGGATGAGTATAAGGAGCAGGATCCTATCACCAAAGTGAAGAATACCATCCTACAGAACAAATTTGCAACCGAAGAGGAACTGAAAGCCATCGATGACCGCATCAACACCGTGGTGGAAGAAAGCGTGAAGTTCGCAGAAGAAAGCCCCTGGCCGGATGACAGCGAACTGCTGAAAGATGTGTACCTGGATCAATCCTATGAGTTCGATGTGGATTAGCTAATTTGAAAATGTGCTAATGTGCTGATGTGCTACTGAGAAACGATAGCCTCCACTTCAGGACGCATTTTCAAATTCAAATTTTCAAATTTTCAAATTAAATAGCAATGACTGAAAAGCATGTAGAACACAATGACGCGATCTCGAAAATGCAGGGATTCTGGGAAAGGTTCCAAAAACCTTTGCTGATCGTTCTGGCGGTGATCGTGATTGGTGGCGGCGGATGGTATGGCTACAACGAATACATCGTTAAACCCAAAGAAGAAAAAGCAGCTGATGCGTTGTTCAAAGCGCAGCAATATTTCGGTATGGATTCGTCTAACCTGGTATTGAATGGTGATGGTCAGAGCCGTGGTGTATTGTACATCATCAACAATTATGGCAGCACCAAGTCGGCCAACCTCGCACATTACTATGCCGGTGTGAGCTACCTGAAACTGGGCGATTTCAACAACGCGGTAAAACACCTGAAGGATTTTTCTACCGATGCCAAACAGATCCAACTAATGGCTTATGGTTGCCTGGGTGACGCTTATTCTGAGCTGAACAAGAAAGAAGATGCCATCGCCAGCTACAAAAAAGCCGGTGAGGTGTTTGAGAAAGACGAGAACAATTCCTCTGAATACCTTTTCCGCGCGGCATTACTGGCCGAGACCAGTGGCAATGCCACACAGGCGCTGGACCTGTACAAGGAACTGAAAGAGAAATATCCCCGTACGGATAAAGGATTCCAGGCTGATAAATACATCAACCGCCTGAGCATTGAAAAGAACTAGGAAAATGTAAGCAATGGCTACAAAAGGCAATACATCTTTGAACAAAGGCATCCCTGTAACCAAGGATGCCTTTGTTGTTATAGTGAAGACAGAATGGAACGCGTCTATCATCAACAAACTGGAGGCGGGAGCCAAAAAAGTGCTGAAAAGCCAGGGCATCGCCAGTAAAACGATCACGGTACCGGGTGCGTTCGAGATCCCTTTTGCGGTAAAGAACCATTATGCTTACAGCGATGTGCTGCCCGACGCTTATATCGTGCTGGGAACGGTCATCCGTGGCGATACGCCGCATTTCGACTATGTGTGCAAAGCGGTAACCGATGGCGTTGTACAACTCAACCTTTCCCTCGATGTGCCCGTTATCTTTGGCGTATTGACGGTAGACAACGAACAGCAGGCGAAAGAACGCATTGGTGGCGTACATGGCCACAAAGGCGAGGAAGCGGCCATCACAGCGATCAAGATGATCGCGCTGAACAGGAAACTGCGCGGATAGTACCGGATGGTTGCATGATTGAATTGTTTTATTGTTGCATTGTTGAATGGATGCATTTGTGTAACCTGATAACAATGTAACAATGCAGCCATTCAGCAGTGAAACATCCAGCCAAAAAAACTAACTAACCATAATGACCGTTCAACTCTTCATCCCCTGCTTTGTTGACCAACTGTATCCCCAGGTTGCTTTCAATATGGTGAAAGTGCTGGAAAAAGCAGGTTGCCAGGTTACCTATAATACCAACCAGACCTGCTGCAGTCAGCCCGCGTTCAATGCCGGTTTTTGGGGTGAAGCAAAGGATGTCTGTAACAAATTCCTGAAAGATTTTTCCGGTGAAGGCGTTATCGTGGCGCCAAGCGCCAGTTGCGTGGGTTTTGTGCGCAACTATTACGCGAAGATCTTTGAGAACAGCTCCGATAAAGTTTCCTATAAAAATATCAGCAACCGCATTTATGAATTCTCCGAGTTCCTGGTGAAAGTGCTGAAGGTGGAAGACCTTGGCGCCAGCCTTACGGGGAAAGCGACCTACCACGACAGCTGCGCCGCGCTGCGCGAATGCCAGATCAAAGAAGAGCCCCGCACACTGCTGCGGAACGTGAAGGGTCTCGAGATCGTTGAGATGAACGATGTGGAGACCTGCTGCGGTTTTGGCGGCACTTTCGCGGTGAAATTCGAACCCATCAGCATTGCCATGGGCGACCAGAAAGTGAACAATGCCAGCGCTACCGGAGCCGAATACCTGATCAGCACCGATATGAGCTGCCTGATGCATATCGACGGCTGTAATAAATTCAAGAACGCAGGATTAAAAGTGCTGCACCTGGCGGATGTGCTGGCCAGCGGCTGGTAGTGCTGTTATTTTAAATGTTGTATTTTGAATGTTGAATGGATCCGTTTGACTATTCACCATCGACCATGCACAATATTCATTCAAAATTTACCATACAAAATTCAAAATAATGAATTATTGGTTGATCAAATCCGAGCCGTCCGTGTATAGTTGGGAACGTTTTGAAAAAGAAGGACAGACTTTTTGGGACGGTGTTCGCAACTATGCCGCCCGCAACAACCTCCGCACGATGAAAAAAGGTGACCTCGCATTCTGGTACCATAGCAATGAAGGCACCGAGATCGTTGGCATCGCCAAAGTAGTGAAAGAAGCCTACCAGGACCCCACCACCGATGATCCTGCATGGCTGGTGGTGGATTTCAAACCGCACAAAAAACTCAAAAAACCTGTAAGTCTCGCGCAGGTAAAAGCCGATAAACGTCTCGCCAACATGGACCTTGTCCGCCTCGGCAGGTTATCCGTCCAGGCCGTTAAACCAGAAGAATGGGAGATTGTGATGGAGATGGCGGGATGAGTGATAATGTGCTAATTTGAAAATGTGCTAATGTGCTAATGCGAGCGACAATGTGCTAATTTGAAAATGTGCTAATTTGAAAATGTGCTGATGTGCTAATGTGCTAATGTGCTAATGTGATGATGTGGTAGTGGCTATCAATTGCTGCATGGTTACATGGCTGCATTGTTCTTACAGGGTGGGACAACAGTCCAGCCATGCAGCAATGCAACAATGTAACTATGTAATCCTATCCATTTTCAAATTAGCACATTTTCAAATTAGCACATTGTCGCCCATTCCTCCAAAATATTTCACAATTCTTTTGGGTTACTATTTTACCTCAAACGGTATTCATGGCTGCAGGCCTGCATTTTAATTCATCACAATTAAAAACCTGTAACCATGAAACGTTCAACCGTTGCTGCAATTGTTATTGCAGTCCTGCTGGTATTTTCTGTTTTTCTTTTCCGCGCCTACCGTAACACGCCAGCAACAGCTTCGGCTAATACCGGTCCCCAGCTGTTGGGAGAATGGCAACTGGATTCTGTATACGCCATAGCGCCTGCGGGTAACGCGTCTGCGGTATCGGCCCCGATCCAAAAGGGGGCGATACATTTCAAATTCAAAGCCGATAGTACGCTGGAGCAGTTTACCGGCTCCGACAGCCTGGTGATGCATTACTACCAGCAAGACAGTGCGTTGTTTATCGACAAAGGCGCAGGCTATACGGCACATGCCCTGAAACAACTATCCGACAGTCTTATCTCCTTTGCCACTGCCGATAGCCTGGTGTATGTGCTGAAACGTAAATAGTCTATAACGATTGCCTGCCTGTGAAATCTTCGCGCTTTTTGCATCTTATCTAAAACCTATTTTATGAAACACATGATCTACATGGCTGTGATAGCCATGCTGCTATCCGCATGCAACAGTGGAGCGCGGCAACAGGCAGAAGCAAAGGATACGGCACTCGCCGCCTATATACCGGGCGATCAAAACAAGGCGGAATCGCCAGACGGGCTTTATGATAAACAGTTACCGCCACCGGTAAAGATTAGTCAGTTCACTCCTCCGCAGGTGACGCATGCCGACTGGGACAAGAAGATCATCCGAACCGCTGAAATCACGCTTGAGTTAAAAGATTACGCCTCTTATAACCAGCGGCTGCATGAAGGATTGAAGGCTTATGGCGCTTATATCGTCAGTGAAGAACAGGCTTCTTCCACTGAACGTATCGCCAACGAGGTTACCATCAGGGTGCCTGTTGGGCAGTTTGACAAACTGGTGAGTTCGTTTTCGGGTGAGGGTATCAGCCTGCTGCAAAAAAAGATCCATGCAGAAGATGTAACAGCGGAAGCGATAGATACCAGGTCGCGGATGGAATCCAGGAAACAGGTGCGCGACCGTTACCTGCAATTGCTGCAGCAGGCAAGGAATATGAAAGAAGTGCTGGAAATGCAGAAAGAGATCAATTCCATCCAGGAAGACATTGAATCTGCCGCCGGCCGGGTGGGTTATCTCGATCATCAATCAGCCTACAGCACTATTCACCTTAGCTATTTCCAATACCTCCATGGCGCTACTCCACAAGAGGGCATGGGGCTGGCCGCGCAGCTGAAAGAAAGTTTTTACAGTGGTATCCGTGCTTTGGGCAACCTGTTGGTGTTACTGGTGTCGATCTGGCCATTGCTGCTCGCTGTGTTGCTGGTAATACGCTGGATGCGGAGGAGCAAACAACCGGCAGGTAACAAACCGCTTTCCTGATTTTTACGGGTGAACAACCTAATTTTAAGCATGGATAAAAAGAAACTGGTGGTACTCACCGGCGCCGGCATCAGTGCGGAAAGCGGGCTCAGGACCTTCCGCGACAGCGACGGGCTTTGGGAAGGATACAACGTGTACGAAGTGGCCAGTCCACGTGGCTGGCACAAAGACCCCGCACTGGTGCTGGACTTTTACAATATGCGGAGAAAGAATGTAGCCGAAGCCATACCGAATGCAGCCCATATTGGTCTGGCCGAACTGGAAAAGGATTTTGACGTAACGATCATTACCCAGAACATCGACGATTTGCATGAGCGCGGGGGAAGCAGCAAAGTGATACACTTACATGGCGAGATCTTCAGGATGCGCAGTGAATTCGATCCTGTTACCACCTATCCTATCCGTGGTGATATCAAACTTGGAGATAAAGCACCGGATGGATACCAGTTGAGACCGCATATTGTGTGGTTTGAAGAACCCGTGCCACTGATCGAAACTGCCGCTGCGATCACGGCAAAGGCGGATATATTCGTGGTGATCGGCACTTCGCTGGCGGTATATCCTGCGGCGGGGTTGCTGCATTATGCACCGCGGCATATCCCGAAATTTATCCTCGATAAGAATATACCGCATACCTCTTCCATTGCCAATCTTACAGAGATCGAATCTGCGGCATCAACCGGCATCCAGGTACTGAAGGAACATTTATACTCCCTCCTTGGCTAACGCTGCCCCTCTGCGTCTCTGCGGTGAAAAAAGCCTTACAAATCCATGATGGCTGGATACCTGAGATATCTTTAACCGCAAAGACGCAGCGTTATACGCAGCGTTAGAGGCAGCGTTATTTGAAGAAGATGTAGGCGATGAAGATGGCGGCGATGACGCCGATAAGATCTGCCAGCATACCCGCCCATATCGCGTAACGGACTTTTTTGATACCTACGCTCCCGAAGTACAAGGCAACGATGTAAAACGTGGTATCCGCACTTCCCTGGAAGGTGGAAGCGAGTTGCCCGATAAAGCTGTCCGCGCCATGGGTCTTGAACACATCCAGCATCAATCCCCTTGCTCCGCCTGCACTGAAGGGGCGCATAATGGCAACGGGCAAAGCCGGCACAAACTCTGAAGTCAATCCCAAAGAAGTAAAACACCAGGTGATCCCATTGATGATAGCCTCCAATGCACCACTATCGCGGAACACACGAATGCCTACCAATAATCCCACGAGATAGGGCAACACCTTCATGATCACGTCCCAACCCTGCCTGGCACCTTCTATAAATGCATTAAATACATCGATTTTTTTGACAAACCCACCAATAAGAAAAGAGCATATCACCAGGAATAGAATCACATTGCCCAACACATTGCTGAATGTTTCCTTGGTCATCAAACTCGGGTAAGGAACGTCTTTCTGCGAAGGCAATGAATTGATAAATGCTGCAAATAACAAAATACCCGCGATCAGGCTGCCTAACCAAAGGATCATTATTTTATCAAACTTCAACCGCTGGTAAATACCAGTGATAACGATACTTGCCACGGTTGCAACAGTGGTAGCGATCATCAACGGTACAAACACACTGGTAGGATTGGTACTGCCGCCCCCGGCACGATAAGCGATGATCGAAAGCGGTATCAAGGTCAACCCGCTGGTATGGAGCACCAGGAACATGATCTGGGAGTTGCTCGCCGTATCCTTCGAAGGATTCAGTTCCTGGAGGCTGCCCATCGCTTTTAACCCAAAAGGCGTGGCGGCATTGTCCAACCCGAGCATATTGGCACTGAAATTCATCACCATCTGTCCCATGGCCGGGTGTTTGGGCGGCACTTCGGGGAACAGGCGTTTCATGAACGGATTGAGTAAACGCGCGAGAAAATTGATAGCGCCGGCTTTCTCCCCGATATTCATCAATCCCATAAAAAAGATCATTACACCCGCCAATGGCAAACCTATGTCCATGACAGATGATTTGGATGCATCGAAAATTCCTTCCACCAGCTTTTTGAATATCTCGTAATCCTGGAAAAAGATCAGTTTGATCAGCGCGATCACCAGACCGATAAGGAAGAAAAGTATCCAGACGTAGTTGAGGGCCATAGCAGGGGATTGAATCGTGAAAATAGGGAATTTGTTTCACGGAAAAGAGCCGGAAAGTAAGTTCATCAAAAGGAAGTTCGCAACGCAGGTACCCCTCAAAAGGGAGTCATGCAATGTTTCGTAACTCCCTTTGCGCCTTCTCGCCCGCTAAGCTTAGGCGAGCGGGTGCGTGAAACCCTCACCATGTAAATTTCTGACAACACACCACTCAACCATCCCAAACAGCTTGAGCATAGCCACCACAATGTTTAACTTAACAAAAAACACGACATGAGATGCCGATTACTGCTTTTGTTTTGTTTGGCCACGCAGGTACTGCCGGCCCAATTCAGGAATGATAATATTGCTTATCGCACAGTATTCATCAACGATCTCTGCGATTCATTGAGAAAAAACCCGGACAGGCTGATCCTCGATGTGCGTACAAAAGGCGAGTTCAGCGACACTTCCTCTTCCGCGAGTCTGAATATCGGCCACCTGAAAGGCGCCGTGAACATCGATGTGAACGAAGTAAAGAACAGGCTGAACGAGATCCGCGCCTACCAGGACAAACCTGTTTTTGTGATCTGTTCCCATAGCCAGCGCAGCCGTGTCTGTTCGAAGATGCTTGCCGACAGTGGATTTACCCGCGTCATCAACGTGAATGGCGCCATGACGGAATTCAATCTCCTGAAAAATACGGCTGTTCCCTGCGCCTCGCAGCTGTATGAAACTGCGAATAAGTTCCGGCTTTTATCGCCCCGGGAAGTTGCTGCATTGATCGTGAGCAACAACAACCTGTTTATTCTCGATACCAGGAACGATTCCGCGTTCCGTGGCATCAGCCGCGATGTTTCGCTGAACGCGCAGGGAAGACTAAAGCATTCGGTCAATATCCCGCTCGCGCAGTTACAAACCTCACTTGACCAGGTGCCGCGCAACCGCCCGGTACTCGTCATCGCAGATTTTGGCCGCGATACCAATCTCGGCGCCAAACTGCTTACCGATAATGGCTACACAAATGTTTACGCAGCTTTTAACGGGTTAAATGAATGGATGGGCGCATCCGCTGCAGACCTGCCGCAACGTAACCAGTTATGGGAGCAAACCAACCGCTACGATTTTATCACGGCTGTTGAGATGGACGCCATGCTTAATACGCAGCCCGCCACTTTTGTTCTTGATGCACGTACAAAAGAAGAGTTTACCAACACCGTAAAAGACAGGCCATGGATGAATCGCGGGCATGTTCAGAACGCCGTCAACATCCCCAACGCGGAACTGGTGGGGCGTTTGGGTGAGTTGCATGCATTCAAGGACAAGGATATCATCGTATACACTTTCGGCACCAATCCCGAAGCTTACCAGGCGGCAAAAACACTTGCCGACAATGGCTTTACCCGCGTGCACCTGCTTACCGGCGGACTGTTCTCCATCCGCTCCAAAGCCGCGAACCAGAAAGGACTGTCAAGATTGATGAAATGGGTGGTGGATGTGCCGGCGGAGAATCTGTGAGGGGAAGCAGTTGGCAATTAGTAATTGGTAATTGTGGATGCCATTTTAGGTGATGGTTTACTGCCTTGTGTTCAAGCCAATTCCTAATTCCCAAAGACCAATTCCTAATTCCTACTTCAACCGATACCCTGCCATAAACACCAACCCTATATTCCTGTCCTGGAGTTTGCCGGAATAGTATCCTTTTAATTCGGAGCCGAGATACCATTTTCTACCTGCTGCTTTGCGGTAGCCGATCGCTGCACCGAAATCGCTCATCGAAAAAGTGCTGGCATTTTCCTCGCCTTTACCGGGAGAGCTTACTTTATTGAGCAGGATCGATTGCCCCATGGTGAAACTGCCGTAGAAATGCTGGAAGAATTTCATCGAAACAACACCCTGCAGCGGTACCGCTGCATTCACAATATGGATCTCGTTGGGCGTTCCCATCCCTGCTTTAACCGTGTAAAGTTTGTTGTAGCCTGTCTCAAAACCAATACTCAGGAAATACTCGGGTTCCCACATAAACCTTGCAACAAAAGCGTAGTTAAATTCATTCACCTGTTCTTTGGCGAGCCCCAGGTTGTTGAAATAGTAATTGGGACCCAGCCCGGCGTATAATGTAAACTTTGATGGCTTTGCAGCCTGCTGCGCGACGGCATTGCCCGCAGTGCAGGCAAGCGCCGCCAATAAGATATAGACAACAAATGTTCTCATAATTTAAAACAAAGTATAAATATCATACACTACATAAGCCGGGTAATCGGTGATAAACCCATCAAACTGCCCGTTCTGTATATAGTTCCTGATCAGTCCCCTATCGTTCAAAGTCCAGCTAATCACCCTGATGCCGTTGGCATGTGCTTTCGCAACATCATCGAGCAGCAATCCCTGTGAGAACCGCGGACCATAGTATTTGCTCTTGTTCTCGATGGCTTTGTCAACCGACTGCTCGCATAAAGTGGGCAGGCTCGCAAAACTGGGTTGTTCATGAAATTCCTCGATCACTTCGTCCGATGGCATACCGGCGAATATCACCACAGTCCTTTTCAATGCCGCGGCGCGCTGATAGGCATTGCGGATGACCGGTTCCAGGTATTTGAACACATCATTATTACCCTTGATGTCCATCCAGAAATAAGTAAGCGTGGTGCTGTCTACAAAAGCGTTCAGGGCCTGCTCCAGGGACGGTACTTTCTGACCGTCGGTCAGGCTGATATAATCGCTGATCGTTTTAAAAGTATACTGGTCCCAGCTACCGGAGATCGGTCCTTTTACGGTAAGTCTTGTGCTGACAGAAGGATCATGGATGCAGATAGGCACATTGTCTTTGGTCATACGGATATCAAATTCCAACCCGTTAACGCCATAATCCTCATCATGCAATACGCCCAGCAGTGAATTCTCGGCGTAAGGCGGATCTACGGTTGTCTGCACGCCATGATGCGCGAAGATCATGAACTGTTTGTTGATGGCTGCTGTACTGAAAGCGCGTTCGTACTGGAGTTTCATGTCATTGCCCATATCCACGCCGGTAATGACAAGGTTCTTCACTACACCTTTCAACAGGTCGGTGGCGCCATTGGCCTTGGTGATCGCAAATTGTATCCTTCCCTGCTCCGTAGTTTCCGTATACCGCCAGAACCCGGAGAACTGGATAGAGCTGTCGGACACTCTCAGACCGTATTTGAGTATGATGAATATGCCTTCTTTTTCGCTGAAAAATGACACGCGGAACTTCGATACTTTACAGACAAATTTTTTCCCCAGCACATCCGTACCGGCGCCGAGCATATAGATCCCTTCCATGGCACGCATGGTGGTATCGGTCAGACGCTGTGTGGCCACCAGGTTGCTTTCATCGGCCAGGGGCGGACGGATGATCTCGTTCTTATTACAACCAAAACACAGTAAGAAGAACAGCAGGTACACGGTTATGGTCAGTTGTTTCATATCGTTTATTTAAAACACCAGCCCTATTTGAAATTCGGGTATCCAGTACTGGTAATTATTCACCGGCAAAGCTGGCCAGGCGAGAATATGGTAATGGAGATAATCCATTTTAAGTCCCATACTCAATAGCCGCGTTTTATGCAGGCGCTGTTCAAAGCTGGCGCTGATGCTGTACCCGTTGAGATAATTATCGTTATAAGCTATTTTATGTCCCCCTTCATTTATCTGCATGGCCGTGGTATAGTACAGATCTCCTCTCAAGGTCAGCGCTGTCTTTTTAAAACTGTAACCCACGGTGACCGATGGTTGCTGTTCCCATCCCGTTAAAACCGTCTGGAATCCAAAATGGTTAAGCATGCCGAAGTTGAAGGCCACCTGGTAGCCTACGCCAACATGCAGGTTGCGATGGCTGTAGTTCCAGAAAGGGCCCGCGTTGAGGCGGTTGGAGATCAGCAGTGTGGATATACCGCCCTGCAGGTTAAATCCTTTACCCAGGGTGTATTTGGCCGTGTAGTTGAACATAGGCGCCTGTATCATATCCAGTGTCCAGATAGCAGGTGGCACCACATAATAGATCGACAAAGTGTAACTGTACCTGCCTTTGGGCAGCGGTTGTGGAAGATGGAAGCTGTATTGTTTGATGTCAAAACTGTCAGCAGCGGTCTTATCCTGTGCATGCAATACCATCGTAGCCAGGCTGGCGATCAGTCCCAGCAGGATCATACGTACAACGCGTCTGGTTTTCCGGGAAGCGGGTATATTTTTCACAAGCATGGATGGCCGTTAAAATGAACTTACTCTCCTTCTTACCAAATATACCCAAAGAAGAAGGCCTGATGCCCGGAACCGCTCATTGAACCGTAAAACGGTAAGCATTTTCAAAACCGGTAAGACCAGGCAACAGGCGGCGTGAGACCAGGTCTAACGAAGCGCCATTCCGCTGAAGCAGCAGGTAATGAAACTCCGGATCATAGAAATCCGATGCGCTGCGGATCCGGCCGGCGCCTTTATTCAGCGGGTGATGCACACCGCCGCCGCCGCCTATCGTGAGGAAATCCTTTCCACCGATCCTGAAATGCTCAAAATCGTGCGCATGACCGGTGACGAAGAGTTTTGCTTTTACAGACAGCATAAAAGGTTGCACAAAGCGCTCCTGCACCTGTTTATTCGATCCCACCACCTGGCTGTTGGAATATGGCGCGTGATGACAGCAGACAATCACCAGTTTCACGGCAACGTCCCTGTCAAGCTCAACCAGTGTACGACGGTAAAAACTATCCTGGTAAACCATCTGTTGAGCTGACAGCTGTCTAAAATTGGAATTGAGCATCACAAATGCGATCGAATCAACCAGCTTTACAAAACCGGTACTGACCATGTCGGGAAACCTTTTGCGAAAAGCTTCCTCGCCCTTTGATGCGGAGATCCACAGGTCGTGGTTGCCCATCAAGCCAGTTACCTGTACATCCTGTTTGCGGAGGCTATCAAGCCAGTTATCTATTTTTAACCAGCGGCTTTCCTGGTAGCCTGCGGCCACCACATCTCCCAGCAGCAGCAAGGCAGCTGGTTTTCTTTGGATGATATCGGCAAATATTTTCGCGGTAGCAACTTCATTCCGGTGATCACCATATAACACCTTTTCAACACGGAACGGCGCCTGGGTATCAGCCAGCAGAACGATCTCGGGCCCCGCAGCAACCTGTTGCGCATGGGTTGGCAATACCGGCAGAGCCAGGATACAGGCCACCCAAAAACAGGTCCACAGGCGCTTCATCGTCGATCGGCGTTTGATCGAAAGTAGGCAATACGGGGGATTGGCATGGCAGTAGTTCATAGTTCAGGGTGTGGAATCACAATGGTTGAATTGAACGATCGAGCAACAACCATCAACCGCTTCCCTGTTTGCCCTAATCGCGTTATCTTTGCGCTCCGTTTTGCGACCTAAAATGCTCGCCCGGCGGCTCTAAAACATTACTTATCATGGCTTTACAAGCAGGCATTGTGGGATTACCGAACGTTGGTAAATCAACATTATTCAACGCTGTGAGCAACAGCGCCAAGGCACAGGCAAGCAATTACCGTTTCTGTACCATCGAACCCAATGTGGGGTTGGTGGATGTACCCGATCACCGGTTGAACAAACTGGCGGAACTGGTCATACCCAACCGCATCGTTCCCACCCAGATGGAGATCGTGGATATCGCCGGCCTGGTAAAAGGCGCGAGCAAAGGTGAGGGACTGGGTAATAAATTCCTGGGTAATATCCGCGAAGTGGATGCCATCATCCATGTGATCCGTTGTTTTGAAGACGAGAATGTGTTGCGTGAAGAAGGCGCGATCCATCCCATCAGTGATAAAGAGATCATCGAGACCGAACTGCAATTGAAAGACCTTGAAAGCGTTGACAAAAAAATACAGCGTGTAGAGAAAATGGCGCGTGTAGGTACCGATACCAAGGCCAAAGCAGAATTCGAGATCCTATCGCGTTGCAAGGAACATCTTGAAAAAGGGAAGAACATCCATACCCTTGGCCTCGATAAAGAAGAAAAGATGGCTGTGGCGGATCTTTTCCTGCTGACCGATAAACCCATCCTGTATGTGGCCAATGTGGATGAGGCCAGCATGCATACCGGCAATAAATACTCAGAAGCGCTGGCTGCGGCGGCAAAAGCAGAAGGCGCCGAAATGATCGTGATGTGCAATAACATCGAAGCACAGATAGCAGAAATGGAATCGGCCGAAGACAAGCAGATGTTCATGGAAGAATACAAGATGACTGAGCCTGCCCTGAACAGGTTGATCACTTCCGCCTACAAACTGCTCAACCTCGATACCTATTTCACCGCCGGCGTGCAGGAAGTGCGCGCATGGACCATCCACAAAGGATGGAAAGCGCCGCAGGCCGCGGGTGTGATACATACCGATTTTGAAAAAGGTTTTATCAAAGCCGAAGTGATCGCCTACGACGATTTTGTAAAATACGGCAGCGAAGCCGCCTGCCGCGATAACGGAAAACTACGTATTGAGGGCAAGGAATATGTGGTGAAGGATGGAGATGTCATGCATTTTCGGTTTAATGTCTGATGATTGTGGTTGTTAGCTATTAATTAGTAATTAGCAATTAGTAATTAGCAATGGTACCTGGTTTGAAAATGCCGGCATGTATTGGTCTTCCATTACTAATTACTAATTGCTAATTATCCTCCTATGCAGTCTGTCTGGGAAAAAGAAACCTTCTACCCGCCGCAGGATATCCTCATCATTGGCGCTGGCCTGATGGGGTTATGGACCGCATGGGAATTGAAACAACTGCGCCCGTCTTTACAAATTACCATACTCGAACGCCACCCGCTGCCCTCCGGCGCTTCTACACGCAATGCCGGGTTTGCTTGCTTTGGCAGTCCTACCGAATTGATACGCAACAGCGAGACCATGGGCATGGATGCGATGCTGGAACTGGTGGAATTACGTTTTAAAGGGATCAGGAAAATCAGGACGCATTTTGCAGACGCACAGATCGATTTTGAAAGTTGTGGTGGCTACGAGGGGATCAACAAAGATTACCGTTATTGGTCTGAACTGGATGACCGTATCGGGGTATTGAACAAAGCGCTTCATGCCATCACCGGGCATCCGGATATCTTCTCCCGCAACGAAGAACAACGCAGCATCGCCGGTCTTGCCGGTTTCGATGCGATCTATGCCAACCCTACCGAAGCTGCGCTTCATAGCGGCAAACTCGTACAGGCATTAACAAACAAAGTAAACCAGGCCGGTGTACAGATCGTTTACGGGTTCACTGTTGACCAATGGGAAGCAGGTACGGCAGAGGTAACCGTTCGCAGCGGGGAACAGGCATTCATGGCGCAGCAGCTCATATTTTGCATCAATGCTTTCACCCCGGCTTTAGTACCCGGTATTCCTGTTGAACCGGCGCGGGGCCAGATCATCCTTAGCTCCCCCATCCCCGGTTTACCTGTCAGGGGTACCTTTCATTTTGATGAAGGTTTTTATTACTGGCGTCATCTCGGTGATCGGGTACTGTTGGGTGGCGCACGTAACAAAGCACTGGCGGAAGAAAATACCACCGATCAAAACGGTTCGGCATTTGTGCGGCAGGAGCTGGAAGCATTCCTCCGGCGGTTGCTTCCCGGTTACCAATACGATATCGAGGCACACTGGAGTGGTATCATGGCATTTACCGGTGATAAAAAGCCATTGTTGCACCAGGTGAATGAACGCGCCTGGGCCGCCATCGCCTGCAATGGTATGGGTGTTGCCCTCACACCCATGGTGTCCGAGAAACTAGCCGCGTTGGTCTTAAAAAGCAGCTGACACGCTGCGAAACCTCTGCTCCTACACGTCTCGGCGGTTAATGGCACCACTGATTAACCGCAGAGACGCAGAGAACGCGGAGTTTTCGCAGCGTATCGTTACGAGCAGTTTGATTTTAACGCTTTGTATCTCCCAACTTATTTACATTTGTTAAAACACCACACGTGAAAAAAACGCTTTGTTTCTTTTTGATCGCAGGCTCATTTCTTTCCTGTAAAGACGATAAAAACAATCCCGATAACAATACCGCTACAATTCCACTTACTCCCCCACCGGTGGCCATGTCTTATTCGGTGATCAAGGTATATCCACACGATACGGCTTCCTATACACAGGGGCTGATCTGGGAAAACAACCGTCTTATCGAGGGCACCGGCTGGCGCGGTGTGAGTAAACTGCGTAATATCGATCTGCAAACCGGCAAGCCACAGAAAGAGATCAGCCTCGATGCGCAGTATTTTGGCGAAGGTGTTACACTGCTCAACAATAAAATATACCAGCTCACCTGGGAGGAACACAAGGTTTTTGTATACGACCCCGTGAGTTTTAAAAAGACCCAGGAATTTGAATGGCCTTATGATGGCTGGGGACTTACCAATAACGGTAAACAGCTGATCATCTCAACGGGCGGCAGCAACCTGTACTTTGTCAATCCCGAAACCTTCAAGATAGAGCGCACACTCGGCGTGACGGACAACAACGGCTATGTTTCCATGATCAATGAGCTGGAATTTGTGGATGGAAAGATCTATGCGAACATTTACGAAACAGATTATATCGTACGCATCAACCCCGAGACAGGCGTAGTAGAAGCGAAAGCCGATCTCTCCAATTTCCTCACGCAAACAGGCGCAACCTATGATCCCCGAAAGGTTGACCCGGGATATGTGTTAAATGGCATCGCTTACAATGCAGAGAAAAAGACTTTCTACATCACGGGTAAAAGATGGCCGGTATTGGCCGAGGTGAAATTTAATTAGGACGGCTATTGGCTGTTAGCTGTTGGCTGTTAGCTATTGGCTATTGGCTATTGGCCGTTAATTTTGATATACCCCATTATGAATGCGATCAATATGCTTTGCAGGTAAATGTAGCCAATAGCTAACAGCTAACAGCCAGCAACTTACCTATCCCTTCTCAAACACATAAATCACCGAACTGCATTTTCCCGTATTACCGAGCGCTTTGAGGTTGGAGATCGTTCCGTGCCAGATGGCGCCGGGGAGGTTGCCGCTGCCATTGCGGTATTTTTCGCTGAGCATGGCCACATAGTAACTGTCGAACCACATGGGGCGCATCTGTTGCAGGGAAAATCCTTTGGTGGCGGCCAGTTGCGTGATGGCTTTGGGAGAAAAATGATACAGATGTCTTGGTACATCATAAGCCGCCCAGTTCGATTTGTATACGCCCGCATCATAACTGGTATAATTGGGAACGGCTATCACCAGTTTGCCACCCGGCCGGAGTATCGCATGGAACCTTTGCAGGTAGCCATGCAGGTCGTGTACATGTTCCAGCACATGCCATAGCGTGACCACATCAAACTGGTTTTCTGCCAGGTGGTATAGTTCATCCGGCGCCAGCAGTTTTAATTTGTGCTTACCGGATGCATGCTGACGCGCCAGTTCATCCGGTTCCAGACCGGTCACACGCCAGCCTGCCTCCTGCATGGTTGCGGCAAAAGCGCCGGTGCCGGCGCCTACATCCAGCAGGGAACCGGTTTGTTTGCCCGTGATCTCGCTGATCATTTTGCGTTTTACCACCAGGGTATGGTTGCGAACGCGGTGATACAGGCGGTTGATCAGTCCTTTGTTTGTATCGGAATGGGAAACATAATCGCTGGAGCGATAGTAAGGGCCGATGGCAGCAGCCGGGGGAACGTTCTGCGTAAAGCGCAGGCTGCAGTCATCACAATGCCAGATCTCGAACACTTCCTTGCTAACCGTATGGTCTTTGGCAGATAAAGCAGGATAAATGGAAACACTGCTGCAGGCAGGACATTGAGTATAACGAATAGGCACAGGCATGGCTATTTGGGGTACGAACCGGGCAAATTTACTGGTAACGGAACAAAAGCGCCAACAAACCTGCGGCAGCCAGTACGATCACCCAAACCCACCATCTTTCGCGGCGCACGATCTCTGTTTCCTCTGTTTCTTCGATGATCTCTTCGGCTATGGTTTCTTGCGGTGGTTTGACAGCCGGCTTTCTCGGTATGGGTTGCCCGGAACCCGTCCAGGGAACCGGTGGCAGGAGCTCCAGCAGGTTATTCTCGGGGGTGAAGACAAGCCCTTCGTCCCTCTTGATGATACGGCCAATACCCGCAAGCACCGCTACGCCCTGTTGTTCCAGCCCGCTCCTGAAATTATTGCAGAAAACATAAAAATCATGGATGGCGGTGGCAGCATCCACCTGCATCTCTGCCGATAAAAAATCAAAGAAAACGGTTTCCTGAACAGGTTTTTCCGTTTCGGTAAAACGAACGGGAAATTTGGGCGCGAATAAGAGACCGCTTGCCGCATCCACCTGTGCCGACTCCTGCGCTATCACAAAACTGCCCAGCTGGGGAATGTTCAGTACACGGTGCAGTACCAGGAATTTATGCAAATGCTGCTCCAATTCGTTCCGTTTATTTGAACGAATATACAATTCCTCCCAAAACATTGAAGCCAAGTACTTCGTACTGGTTCCAGCGCTGGTAACGGCTGTTGAGCAGGTTGTTCATCTGTAACCAGAGATTCAGTTTGGGCAGGATGGTAAATTCGGCACCAAAGTTCAGATCGGCCACGGGATCGGATTTACGGCTTTCGAGTGTTTTCTCACGGTAAGCGGCGCCATCCCAGGCAAATACGTCGGCGCGCAGTTGCAGGTCTTTGAGCAGTTTCCATTTCAGGGTACCTGTTACCTCGAGTGGCAGCAGCCCCCATGGTTTGGCATTTACAGACAAAGAATGGTAATTGGTATAGGTGGCCGCGGCAAGGAAAGAGAATTTCTCCTGCTCGGTATAACCCACTTCCCCATGTACGCGGAATGCCTTCATACTGGGTTCATACAAAATATCAAATGTTCGGCCATCAGCTGTATTGTTGGCGAACAGCGGCTGGTTATCGATCTGCAGCAAAGAAAAACGTCCCTCAAAACTGAAATGATCCCCCGGCGTTCCCTTGATACCGGCATATTGCTCTTTGAAACGCGTGTTCAACAGGCTGTTCAAAGGACTGATCCAGGGATTGTACATGGCCAGCGAGCGATAGGTATTCTTCTGGAAATAACCTACCCAGCCAGCTTCGAGCGAAACACCCGCATCAGAGATACGGCCTTCGGCGGTAAAATCGGGGAGCATGGAAAAGTTCCTTTCCAGCACATTGGGATCCTAAGCTTAGAATTCCACGTGGACAAGTTGTCGCG
>JADMIO011124103.1_pt1 | contig 103445 bp, 72 predicted proteins | sample 8958161 | NCBI WGS metagenome assembly JADMIO01 (sample SAMN16585339, study PRJNA669376) | soil metagenome | isolation source: Crop rotation soil | place: USA: Cullars Rotation, Alabama | collected 2011
ACATTCGCCTTTGCGATATAAAAGTTGGCGTTGACAAGATCGCTGCTATATCGATCCCATTTATTGAGCAATTAATTCCTGAAAATGTTAAGCCTAAATATCGATCTAGTGTGGCCTTGAGCACGGGCACGTTTCCGTCCTGCAAGCCGTAGTCCCTCGACTTGAGGCTGAACCAGTTTAGCCTCGTGCCTGTCCCACTCCAGCTCGATTGGATCGCGTTCGGATTACATAGAAAATGTACTTGTAAAACCGATTATTTGTGTGGAAGGCAGGACAACGCCCGCGAAGTACAAAAATGTCAAGTAATTATAATCCAACACGAGACGAAGTCGACATCCTTTCTCAAGACTCGGTTTCAAATCGTGATTGTACCACCCAAAAATCGGGTGTGTCTACACCACTATCGCTCGGTTTTTGCACCATTTTCTATAAATCAGGCAGATTGCATCCGTCGATTGGAAATCCAACTTTGTGGGCGTCCGTTTTCCTTCCATTACTGAGCTGAGACACCTTGCCATTTAGGCACGCGCATTTCAGCCGGTGGAATTGGAGGGGCAGAGCGCTTGTATCCACGGCTTGTGCTTCAACAGGCAGTCGGACTCGGAGCTACAAGTGAGCAACGTTACGTCGTTAGTTGTCGTCTCTTCGAACGATGACAATGGAAAAAAACAATTTTCTGTAGAAGAAACATGTAAATTCTCAAAATCAATTGTCAGCTTCTGTCTAAATTCCTGGAAATTTATTATAAGATAAGTCAAAATTGTCCTCATTGTAAATTCGCAGATCCGCAGCAGGATAAAATATCCATGGCAATCAGCAACGCAATTTCGAGTCGTAGATTTCCAGAATTGCTGCATTCACGTCGGACCCTGCCTCCCAGCCATAAACTTGTCTGACAATTGTCCCCAATTCTTCGAACTCCATATCCAAATCCAAGTAACGCAATTGAATTGGGCACTGCTTTGAATTGCGACACCTCGCCATGAGGCCCTGTCGCACGCTCTTGTCAGGAGAATCGCATTCGCTCCAGCTCGAGGGAACTTTCACACGCTTTGTGGCCTGAACAGAGTACCCAACATTTCTTGCCACGAGCACATGCGTCCCATATTTCTTGAAAAACGCAATTTGTTTGCTGAGCTGGCTCTCCGGTGCACAACCTCGCTGAAACGCCGACCCCGTGGCCTGTAAATTCAGTAGGTCAGACTGGAATTCGTCAGACAGTGTCAAGCGATGCTTCCAATCGCCTACATCTACTTTAAAGAGGCCGAGCTCTCCTACAGAATTGATGTGGTGTGGCATACTGGACGAAGAGTTGCTGCCCAAAATGGTGTACCCAGGCTTCACAGTCGAGTAATGGAAATTGGCCTCGATTGGCGGATCAATTCGCGACCACTTTGTCCAAGTCCCTTCGCAACCGCCGTATGTGCACCGAGAAGAATTCGCGGGCACTGTTTCGAGATCTTGAATCCGTCTTTGAATGTAATCGCGACGAGATGCAAGAATGACACAACGTCCTGCGATCGACTCCTTAGTGTACGCTGTGACATTGGCCTTCTCGTAGTGGCGCAATCGCGCTTTCGCGGCGGGTCCCTGAATCCATTTCAGGGCTCCAAGATCGAATGGAGATCGGGGTACCCCCAAATCGTAAAACATGTTGTATCCAAAGCCAACGTGCAAGTCCGAATTCGGGATAAAATGGAAGGAGGAGTCTGAGGGTGGTTCCACCCTGATAATGGGAGCCGGTGTTGTTGATGCGGGTGTGGCCGTCACCACGGAGGTTTCCAATCCACCCACTGCCGTGGGCATGGTCACGGTCGTGGTTGCAGTGGCCGGTGTTGATTCAGGCGTTGCGGTCATCACAGTGACATCCAATTTGCTCACTCCAGATGCCGAGGACATGGTTGTCCCTATGGTTGTCGTTTCCGGTCTGGGTGCCGCTGTCGTTGTCCGCGTCCTATTCCTCCTTGGTGGCGTGTATTTCAAATTCCCAGCGTACAGAAGCTGAGTCGCCCCTTCAATGTATGTTGCAATGCTCACGTTAACTTTGGCCACCACTTGGCTGATGGGTCTCAGGGTCAGGGCCGACTCCAACACCGTGGGGGTGAGTCGCACCGACTCGAGCCACTCGGACAACAACCTCCCACGCTGATCGCTCTCGCCCAACGCGAGCATGTGCTGCATTTTTGCTTTGGGACTTCCGCCAAAGAAATTATACTCCGCAGTGGCATCGACTGATTCGTTCAAGAATTCTGCTGGCACCGAAGTGAACTCCAGTAGAGTTTGCTTCAGACTCTGGCGGGTAGCGGCGCCTTGAGATCCCTCCAGGAACTTGACTTTACTGCCGAGTCGGACAGTCCCTTGCATGTATCCGCCTCCGTACACCGACATCACAACATGTGTGCCATAAACATTGAAGAAATTGTTCCACTCCTTCTCTGACTCACGATCGCTCGCATTGAAGGCCCGCAACCGAGCCAGTCTCTGCAGAAATTCTGAGCTCAATTCCAGCTCCTCGCTGATTTCCAGGGAGAACATGCGAAATTCCCTGATAGCAGTGCCGCTGTAATGAATTACATCTTCTGGCAATGGCTTCACATTATAGGCTGGTCTCACTTGGCCCCTGAAGCTGACCACGTTCGAATTATTCACGACTTCCCCGCTCAAGTCCTGCATGCGAGCTGGGACATATTCGGAAACATCACTAAGGTATTCAAAAATATCCCGCGTTTCGTTGACGAGTGTGACAGTGTACTCAGGTGGAAGGCGGTACCCGAGTCTCGTAGGGACGGCCGCATTCATACTGAGATTCCAAGGGCTCTCCTCCAGCACAGAATCCGTCACCAAGTCATATCCGAATCCCGCCACGAGTGGTACAAAAAGTTGTGGCTGTTTGATGCTAAACGCATGCCACAAAAGCTGACCAAATATTTCATGAGTTGACGGTAGACGAAGGAAGAGGGCCACAATTTGAGGCGTGGTTGACGGAAGTTGAGAGCGCTGACCGATGCCCAGAGTTTGAAACGTCTTCTGCAGCTCGACCAATGCTGTAGGATACGCTGCCCTTTGACCAGCTTCAATTCTTGTGTCCCACGCATTCTGAAGTGCTGCGGAAACCATCGAGCTCGAGTTGACTTGCATGATTTCACCGATGAGGTGTCGCAACAGGGCGGCCTTTTGTTGGCGGCACGAGTCGCAAGCTTGGCTAACTGCCTCGTATGCGACCTCGCGAACGCTGGGCTGCAGGGACGTGTTTCTGTGCTCTAGGCGATAATTCTGCGTCAGGAAATTGGCAGCTGCCTCCCCAGCAGCATCTCGCAACCTTGTGGCAATCTGTTTGATGGCGTCAAACAAATTCTTCGGGTACCTTTCTCCATTTCGAAGCAAGGTAAATCCATTCGCGTCCTGTAGCAGCCCGTATCCTGGACCATTATTCTCACCCACCACTGTTACGATGGGCTCCTCGAATTCAGTGTAATTCTTGATTATGTTGCGGAACGTGTCCAGTTTCCGCTGTACAGCCCGCCTTGACGCCGAGCGATCGCGCCCTACTTGTGTGAACAGAAACACGAAATTTGTTATGTTGGATTTTGAGATAAGTAGTTGATTATTGAGGAGCTGGACGCGTTTCAACATCTGGACAAAATGTGAGCTTTCTCCTCCTGCACGATTGTCATCATACGAGGAGACCACAATGATGGCCGACGGCCGTTGCTGCTGCCCCTGAGTTTGTAAATAATTTGAGAGAACGACGAGCGTCTCGGAGTCCTGTTCGGGTCGCCTGTCGACCACGAGACCTGCCACGTCCAAGATCTTAATTGAGCTCATGCCTTGGGTCCCATAATGGCACTCGTGCTCGATGAGCCTAGAGGAGTTCAAATCGTTGCCAAGGTTGTTGACAGGGGCTCGCTTCAAAAGATGCTCTACCTGAAACAGCACAACACAGAATTGTTTACAAGGCCTGCATTATAAGGTTGGATGACATCAACTTACAACATCCGAAGTGCCAGCGCCATTTAGGCCAATAACGACAATGGTTGTTGAATTCCCATCAACTCCCGCCAGGAGTACGACGACGATGGCAAGGACAACCTCTGCAACGTTCGACAGCTTCCAAGCATTCACGGCCATGGCCACCGCAGTAAGACGAACCTTTAAGGGAATCTGAGTAGAAATTGGTCACTGCGATTCTGAATACTAAAATTTGGCGAATGAATCTCTGTTCAAGGTTATAATACAAGTGCGACTCTGACTAGTGAACGAAATGAATCTTTTTGCCTTAACCCTTGACACTGGATTATCGCCCGTAAATGTTGGATTTCTCGCAAGTAGAGGTTAGACAAGCGACAAGATAAGCATTTCTTCTGAAAAATGATAAGATCTCGACTCCAATAATTCACCCTACACTCAGATTCTTGAGAGTTTCTTCAGCGCAGAGTTCAAGCGGAGGTCAAGAGGTCAATTCTTATTTTCTTTCTTCGCTTGGACTCTTGGCTTATCGTCAGGAGGCCTCATCAGATCAAAGCGTCAACACCAAGTTCGGCAAGGACAGGGATTGAAATCTTTCATCGTCTGTTCACTTGTTAAATTGAAGCCGCTCTCAACTGTGACATTGAGACTGCACGTTGCGAATTCGCAAGGAAACATTTTAGAAATTGATTGAATTTCCACCACCAGCATTTATTCATGGCTGGAAATAATTCCCAGCTCATTCTGTTCATTCTTCTTCCTTGTTTCGCTTATTGCAACACTCTACCAGAATCCACATTCACAAAAACCACCAGCCAAATCTTCGCGGCGCCTGAAGCTGACTCATGCGCCTTCTTGTACCAGTCGACTTCCCCTGACGGTGTCAATGCCACGCAAATCTCCATCCGTCGGGACCAACGAGTTGCAAATGTTGAAGAATGGTATCAATCTGAGAAAGACGGCGCAACATGGAGTCCCATTTCTTCATTCATTATAAGGCCGGGCTGCTCTCTAACTGCGTGCAATTTAACTGACTTTGATGGTTTGTGCAAGACCTTCCACGCATCGGGAGGAGCAACTGACGTTCCATCTGCATTTGGGGATTTCCGATCATCGAGTTGTACATGCGCCAAGGTAAAGCAGTTTAGGTCATGCGCATAAGCCTGTTGCTTGATGGACTTGATTCAAAAGTATTTGTGTGTGCCATGATTCAGGAATGCAAATGCGCAGACGTGCGCATTCGTAAAACTGGTTGCGCTCGTGCGTACTTGGAAGAAACGTGCAACTCGTGCACTGCGTACTACACAGATCTGAAGGGGAACAAGAGCAGTCTGCTGCTGGAATTCCGGGACAGGATTAGTTCAATTGTGGTACGGCCAGGTTGCACGCTTACAGTCTATGACGATGAGGAATTTGATGGCGACAACATCATCGCCATTGAAGGACTTACAAATGAACAGTGGAAAGGAGGTCAGGTGGCTTCCTACGAGTGTTCGTGTCTAGGTACGGCGCCTGAAAAGCAACCACCGAATGTGGGAATTGCAAGGGAACGTCCTGCAAATTGTAAGTTGGATTTGACCATTGCAATTTGCAGTATGCAATGTATTACCTTCATGTAGAGTAATGCTGCTTTTGAGTAGATCCGCCTGAAATTGCAATTCCCGCCACTGTCGATGAAGTGAGCAATTTGACCGCCACCTACGGACGGCACAAAGGCTTGCTGGCATCACTCAAATCCTACAAGCGGAAACGAAGCCTAAAGAATGCATACATTTTACTACTGGGTCTAACAGGCGCGGGCAAATCATCGGCCGTGAGTGTAGCCTTCGTAGCAAAGACGAACTGAAATATTCGGTTACAGATTCATTCCTATTCTTTGACCACAGATTAATTTACTATTCGACAACGACAAGCTGACGCAAGTGGGCAACGTAACGTCGACAACCTCTCACATTCATGAGTTTCGGGTTCCTGTCCCCATTGACGAACTTGGAATCACAAATTCAGAGTTGCGAATTATCGACACACCAGGGCTACCAGACACACGCGGCCTTGAGCGTGACGCTCGCTTCCTTGCCACCCTGGACGAGTACTTGAGCGGGCACGAAGAACTCAGCCATCGAATCCCAAATATCGTGCTGGTTTTCGGGAAATTCCATGACAACCGTTACAGCGGCAAAGGCTCGAACTTCGTCAAGATGCTGAATGGCCTAGAACTCTTCCGCGATCGCCTCACAGACAAGAAATTTTCCAACGTCATTTTCGTACTGTCACATTTCATGTCGGAAACCGTAGAAGTTACTCGCAGGCCGACCTCGAAGCTTCGCTCTTTCAAGAAGGTCATTGAAGAGTTCAGCCTGTTCCCAAAGCCAATTTCAATCGTGGTCGCTGAAAACAAAGCAGAGTCACAGGGGCTGACAATGTTGAACGGATATTTCAAACTTCCAAACGGCGAATTTTACCCTAGGAACTTGTTTGACAAAATTCAGCAAATTTTGACACATTCTGAAGATCCCATTGGTGAAGCGGTGATTCGTCTAGGGTTTAAGGACTCGGACAACTTCAACATCACAGGAAGACATTTTACGCTGGTGGAGTCGGATAATGGAAAGGCGATTAAATATTTGAGTCACTTGAGTGGGGCATTGTTTGAAATAGAAGAGACTGAGGTTTCACAGATCCTTGCTCAAACGCATGCCAGCATGGCCGACTCACTCAAGGCGAATTATCCCGAGGCACTGCCGTACCTGCAACGAGCGTTGAATTTGAGGAACATTCGACACAAGACAGACGTGCCGCGGACAACGTTGGAAATTGTTGACCTCCTTAAAAGCCTGAAACAGAATGACGCAGTCAGCTTCTTGCTCCAATCGGCGTTCGGGCTCAGCCCACCCACGTTGAAGGAACAACTGCTCACAGGACACAGCTACAACCTGCTCGAAGATAAACCGTTGACAATTTCACCGTTTAAATTCGGAGCTTTAAAAATATCTGACTCGGGTTACAAATTCCCGAACGTAATGTCTTGCGAAATTCAGCACGAGACAAAGGGGATTCTAAGAATGTTTGGCAGCAGGGAGGAGTACGTAAAGGACCGGCTACAAAGTCTGGGTGAGGATCCAACCGCCGTACCAGCGGACAATTTTACGGGTGTGGTGCGTCCAGGGTGCAATGTGTATTCGTTCTCTGTTACAAGACCCCCGGGTGAAGTCGACACATTCACACTCAGCGCAGTTCGGGAGCATCGCACATTCGAACTGCTGCTGAATGACAAGCCTGAGCTCACGCCTGAATTCTCCCGCGTGGTGCAAGCCCTGCCGCAATTCAACACAAGCGATCGCGACTCTGTGGATGCTTGGAAGTCGTTCTTCGCCACGTACGGGACTCACGTCGTGAAATCCACGCATGGTGGCGGGTCCATTGAGATTCAGGTCACAGCACGAGGCGACATGGGAGCACTTACAGAAATCGCCGAGTCCATGTTCCAGCTGATACAATTTGCAGAAGACTTGACGGCAACACATCTTTCGTATTCCAATGACACATCCAGAAACGCAACTGGAGTCCCGAATCACGTGCTCAAGTTCAAGGGAGGGAATGTCAAATACCACGCCACCGATTTGACAAGTATGGGTCTCGGTGCAGCCGCTGAACTTCTTGAAAAATGGAGGGAATCAGTCGACTTGAGTCCGGCCATTCTCACGTCTGACATGAGACTTTTGCCAATCTCCCAGGTCGCGAAAAAACTCGGGCGAAATATTTCTAGTGAAATTGAGCGAGCGGCCCGGTTGCTATTCAATTCTAAATTCGAGTACAAGAAACCGACTCAAACCCAGTCGACCGTGCCCCGGGATAGAACAGACACACAGCAGATCGGGGCTGGTCACAACGAGTTTGCGTCATTCCTCGAAGTGATGATGAAGCAAATGCAAAAGTCGGATGAAAGATTTCAACAGATGATGGCCCAAATGCAGCAGGATGCAAGGGATGCCCAAATTCGTCGAGATCAGGCCGCAGAAGAAGAACGGAAATGGCAACGAAAACTCGCAGAGGAGAATGCTAACTTTACCAGGCAGGCAATCGAGAACGAAAAGGATCGCCAACTCAAACGCGATACTATGGCAGCCGAAATAGATGCGCGTGATAAGAAGTTTAAACTTGAAATGATGAATTTGGAACGAGAGCAGGCACGCAGACATCAGGAAGCTATGGCTCGCATTGCTGCGAGTGCCGGCGGCGGTGGAAGTTGTTTGAAGGCGGGGACCAAGATTCTAACATGGAATGGGAATGAGGTGCCCGTGGAAAACTTGCAGGTTGCGGATTGGATCGTTGGCGGTGATTTGAATCCTACGCAAGTGTTGGGCGTATCCCACGAGTTTATTTTGAATCAGAGTTTCTACGGATTCGACAGCAACAAGGATGACTGTTCCTTCTTCACTGACACGCATCTATTCTCTGGCGGCGACAAATCGACTTTGTACGCAGCTGACCCGGGCTGGCTCTACGCGAACAATCCGCTCATGGCATTTCTGGATGTACAGATGATGAGTGCGAGCCAACGATTCATCGTGAACCGAGTCCTTCGATCCAACGTGAGTGGAGACTTGGAAATCGTCCCCACGGCCGTGCAGCTGAGCAAAAGCACTGCCCCATCGCCGCCAGGCACTCTGGTGTACTTCCTGCAAGTCAGCAATCCAGTCGGGACATACTTTGCCAACGGATACATGGCCCGTCACGAAATTCCTCCTTTTCACATCTGGCCAAGGACAATGGCTGTACTTTTCACGGCACAAAGTGATCCAGAACTTGTGGAACGCCTCTCGAGACTTGAGTACACGCTGGAAAATGTGGAACGGTTGCGACATGTCGTGGACGCTGTTGATGCTGCAATCCGGGAGACCATCGTACGAAATTGCATGGATTCAACGTTCAACTCCACCACTGCAGTGAAATTTGAGTTTGTGGGTGATGAAGGAGTCGTGAAGGATTTGGATGAATTCGACATGGATTCTTTGATTGGTGACATTTTCGGCAATCCCGTCCTCTCCACTTTGGCAATGGGAGTTTATGGGAGATCGGGGAAACTAATGGCGCAGCATTTGGATTTCGGAGAATGCTCAGGCACGCGTGTAGGCCTCAAGAGAATTGAAGAGAAGCTCGTGCTTGCAATTTCTTCTGCTCTTAAAAGCCATTCACTTTAGTTTATCAAACACGGAGCAAAATACAGTGTGGATATAATTGCATTCATTTAATAATTTCTACGGAATAAAATTGGCATGTTTACTGTCACTGCGAATTTGCTTAAACACGTATCTTGCTGATAAGACAAGTCAAAAGTTCAAAGATTTATTAAGCTCCTGCTTGTGTGACCTTCCATCATGAACCCACGTTCGATAAGGTCGCAGTCGAATATCTCGAGAGAAATTTCTTGAGAAACTTGTCGCTTATTCAAAAGTCCATTGCGATTCATTCTCGGTGCAGTGCACCGTTTACTTTTCTAGAAAACCTTAACTTTAAACGCCTTCGTTTGTTCACAATTGTAGTATTTCTGATTCAGACTTACCACAAATGACCGCCTATAGAGAAGTCGTCACATTGTTTTGTATTTTCTTCGTTAGTTTCGAAGCAATTCAAGTGACAGCAGACTGGAGACACGTTGACGACGCAGCCTCAACCTGTGCTTCCCTGTTCACGAATGCAGATTACACCGGGACAAAATTCCAACTCAAAAGTGACGAAGCAACGAGCAGCGTGTCAGATTTGTTGACCATATCGAGCTGGAATGAAACGCGGTCCCTGCGTGTGCATGCTGGCTGCACACTGACGCTATGCGGGACTGAGATTAATGCCAGGGAGGCGACAAGGTCGGGTGATACATGTCACAACTTCAGTGCCGGCCCAAATATACCACCGATCGAGGCTTGGAATTCGGAATCGAGTGTGGTGCGATGTCGTTGCGAGAAGGTTCGTTTTGGTACACTAGGGTCAGGACTCAAATTGGAATGGAATCGAAATTGAATAGGCTTTAATCATTTATAGGAGTGCAACTGCAAGGACGTCCAGCAGACGCTGGGGAGAAAAGAATGCGCGAGGGCGTACGTTGAAGGTGATTGCAATACATGCAATTCGTTCTATACAAATCTTAAACGGGACAGCAGTGCAGGAGCTGCCACAGACAAGGTCGGACTTCCCTCACGCTTCCAGGGCAAAGTTCGAGCCATTGTCGTGCGAACCGGCTGCACCCTCAAAATGATGAGTTCAAATTCTTCTTCTGTTCCTGCAAGGAAATTCGTATCCGGTAGCTATGTGCAGGTAATGTTCTGAGAACTTGATTCAAATTTGAAATTGGCGCACTTTTTACAATTGCGGCTGTCAAGCCAGGATCTTGGATCGGAACTAAACACGTATGTCTGTACGTGTGATGAGAACGACACCTGTTTGGAAGCAGCCAGGAATGTACCCGGAGCCAGTAGTTGTAAGTTTAAATTTCAGGCTGGAAATGTGTCTAATTCCATGTGCCCATGAATTTGATTTCAGACCCTACAATCCTTGAGGTGCCGAAAACGACGGGTTCCATCTATTCAGCACTTGCTGGGCACGGAAACAACCACCCAGGCCTGACAGGAGCGCTGCAATCCGTCGCAAACAAGCGAAGTGCACGAAATGCATACATTCTGTTGTTGGGCTTGACTGGATCCGGGAAGTCTACAACGGTATGCAGGCTAAGAAATTGTCACTACCACACGATACGAGTAAACCGAGCTTGAATTGGTTACATAGATCAATTTTCTGTTCGAGTCCAACATCACGAAAGTGGGTGACGCGCAATCGACCACGACGGACATCCACGAGTACCGCATCCGAATGCCTTTGGCCGAATTGGGACTCAACAACACCGAACTTCGGATTGTGGACACGCCTGGCGTGTTGGACACGCGTGGTCTCGAGCAAGAAGCGCGGTTCGTCGCAACTCTCGACGCGTACCTGCGGAATCATGAAGATCTGAAGCGGTCTATCCCCAACGTAGTCCTCATCTTTCTAAGATTCGACGACAATCGTTTCGCGGGGTACGGTTCGAATTTCGTGCGGATGCTACGCACGCTGGATTTGTTTGGAGAAAAACTGTACGACAAGAAATTCTCCAATGTCATTTTCGTGGCCACACATTACATGTCGGAGGTGCGGGACACGGTACGAAGACCGAACTCGCGTATCGCGGCACTAAAGCGGGTTATTCAAGAACACACACTGATTCCAGCTCCAATAATCATCACAATGGCTGAAAACAAACCGCATGCCACCGGTTTGCTGTCCGTCAACGGGTTCTATGCGCTTCCCAACGGGCAGTTTTACCCAAGGAACTTATTCGACCGGATACAGCTGGTCACGACTGCTGGCGGAGATCCGATTGGTGAGGCTGTGATTCGAAACGCATTCAAGTCACCCGATTTCAGTTTCTGCCCGGACAAGATTCGAGAGTTTGTATATCCGCTTCTAGCACCCAGTCATGCCCGCGTGACTAAATTTATGGGGACGCTTATCGCACTCAACAGGAATCCAGCCAATACGGAAATCTCTAGAGCGTTGGACCAGGCGTTTGAGTCCCAGTCAGACCCGAATTTCGACACCGAACAACTCGGAAGTCTCCAACGGACATTTTACTTGAACCGAATCAGCACATACGATGATCTCCCAACGACCTCGGAAGACAACTTCAAATTCTTCAAGCAATTACAGAGGCATCCTGCCGTGCTTCATATTGTGCGGTCCGCCTTCAACCTCACCGCGCCAAAATTCGACCCTGCTAATTACATGTTTGTTGGGTACGGCTATGATGTGATGGGGGACGTGAGCCTGCCTTCTACACCCCTTCTTGAATCAGGGTTCGAATCAAATGCGGACGATTGGGTGTTGACCGATGCCCGACTTTTGATGCCTCCACGAATGTACAAATGTGAACCCCGAGCAGAGGTCAGGACCGAGTTTCGCATGTTTGAGACCAAGGAGGATTATTTCAGAAATAGGCTCGATTCTGTTCTCGGCCCAGGCAGAGGAAATTTGCTGGAAGCAATTCAAAATCCCAAACTGGTGGTTCACGCCAAGCCAGGGCACAATATTCTTACCTCGGACTCCGAATCAGGTATGTCCCGGTTCCTGGAGCTCAGCACGGTTGTAGAATACCAAACATTTTCGTTGGCGCTCAACCATGACACAATTCAGCTGAACACCGACTTTCTCGATTCCGTTGCGGGTTTGGCCGATTTCAACTCAAGTGACCGAAACATTGTCAGCGCATGGCAACAATTTTTCGAAAAGTACGGCACTCACATTGTGGATTCATCCCTCGGGGGTGGATACATTGAAGTTGTGGTCAAGAGAGCCAACTCCCGTGCGGAGAATGAAACTGATGACGATCCACTCGAAACGCATAGAATTCTTACGCAAGCTGCGAGTAAAATCGTAGATTTCGTCGCTGGGCTCATGGTTGGCAGGGAAACGCGACTTGATCTCGACGCGGGGGAAGTCGAGTACAACATCCGATTCGGTGGCGGAAGTTCCAAGTACAAGGTACACAATTTGTCAGATTCCGACGTCCGAACAAAGCTGGGGAACTGGAAAGAGTCGCTAGCCTATGAACCAACTCTTTTGACGCAAAACGATCGATTCAAACTGCTGCAAATCAGTCAACTCTTTCAAGGTCCCGACGACGACGGCACACACGCAGAGAAAATAGCTGCAGCGGTCTCGGCACTTTTCAACAGTTCCTTGACGTATTCCGGAGAAGAGGAAGAATCCTGGGGGTTGCTCGATCGTTCTCAAACGGAGGTTGTGCCCATGACGGCGGCAGATTACGTAGCGTTGAAGGAATTGGCCCAAATGCTGCAAGCGATGGCGGACAAGGCACGGGAAAGAAATGAAATGCTGATCACGAAACTCACCGAAGAGCAAACAGCGGCGGCAGTCAAAGACGCAGCTGAGAGAAAAAGTCGACAGGAGCAGTTCACGGAGGCTATGAAGGCTTCTGTTGCAGCTGTACAGAATTTGGGCAAAGGCGAGCAAGGAGGTGGGATTACAACCGCAAAGGATGTGGGGCAGAAGTTTGACGAGCAAAGGCAGGAATATTTGCAAGCTGCTAAGTTGGACGAACAACGCCATCAGCAGATGCTAAACATGATTATGGAGGTGAACAACAAAGCAGCAGAAAGGCGGAAGAATTCTTTCTTGAATCGACTCATTGATAATCTTCTGCCAGGACTTGTCACGAGGCTGGTGAATTTAATTCCCGGTGGGAAGTCGGCAGAGATGGGCAAGATGGTCGGTAATGTATCTCCAAGATACTTAGAGAAAGATACAAAATTGGACCCAACAAGATAAGATGCTCAAATTTTCCAAGATACAAGATACAAGATTGTGGCTCAAGATACATTTTTTTGAGCCAAGATAAGATAAAAGTATCTTGAAGATACTTTGAATGAAAATTCAAGTTTAGTCCGCTTGAACGTTTTATTTTTACATAAAATGGGTATAAAGTGCTAATAGTACAATCCTCGATACAATCCTCGTGACGACTCAGGTAATTAATCACAGAATGGATAAAATCTAAAGCTGCTGGTAGTTAGTTTCAAGATCCTTAAGACGTTACACATAATTAAATTACTGACTCGAATTGACTAAGCCTAAATCACATATTTGTTGAGTTTGAGAAGAAGTACACTTTCAAATAGGTCGTCGCTCAATAATCGGCGCTTTGGAGATAGGATCATTCCAGCATAGTTGAACATTCGCTCCACCGGCCCGGAAGAAGGGAGCGTGGTGTTGAACTTGATGAATCCCTTCTTGACGAAAGGGAACTTGTGCAATAGTTGTATCCCGTCATCTCTGTCCGCTAGGTATTGGGAACACTGCACCCGTATTTCCTCTTCCAGGGTGGGATGTTCACTTTTCTCCGCCGTTGTTGGAAATTCAAAAAATTGATTGTCCATCTCTTGTAATTTGCAAGCTGCTGATGTACTTTCATTTGCCGCTACATTGAGTTTTGAGGTGTTATTCAGGGCTACCATCTTGTTTATGAAGATTTCGCGAGCAAAGTCAGCCTTCTGCACAGGAACCCAGCGTAATTTGAAAAATGGATGACTGACTGCTGCCACAATCGCGTCAGATTTGGTTTCATCCAGCTCCAAGTATTCTTTGAAACGTCGACGAATTCCACTCAAAACGGCTGCCACTAGCTGTTGACAATACTGTGTGTCTTGTATAGTGGCAAGCTTCTTTTCGAAGACCAACAAAGTTGGAATTAACTCCCCATAAAAGCAATTCTTGTCTCCTTGTAGCCTGTCCAATGCCACGGCTACTGGCTGTAGACATGTGCGGTATTCCTCCAAAAATTCCAATTCATTTTCAGAAATATAGGGCACGGCCAATGCATCGCACAGCAGTTGAAGTTTCTCTTTATGCTCCAAGATAGACACAATGCTGTCGAAGAATGAGTTCCATCTTGTTGGGCACGGTCGACTAAGAAGCTTTCCACAAATGGCTTTCACTTGCTCTGAGGTTTTAGTTGAGCGTGTCATCTTGTTCAGTATAGCTGAGCATTTGGCGAAGGCAGATTTCAAGTGTCGGACTTTGACTTGGGCAATGTCTCTGACGCATATCAAACTTAAAGTGTGGCTTGCACATGGCTGATTGCGTGGAAGAAAGTCATCGGCTTGACGCTGGTCCAGTTCTGACACAGAATTGAACTCAAGCTCGTCGTGATCCTCGACACCTGTGTCCATTAATTCGTCTTCCAGTTCTGGGTTTGACGATTCTGTGCCTTCCTCGCCGTACTCTCGAAATGCCTTCTGAAAATTCGAGCCATTATCCGTCACAACATTGGTAACCTTCTTCCTGGTGATGTTGTATTGTTTCATTATTGCCCTGAACTGTTCAGCAATTCTGTCGTAAGAGTGTGTGCCATTGAAACGATGACAGGCAAGAACTGCGGAGCCACGAGTTAGATCGTCGGCTATCTGCAATGATTATAAAGACACAATTAAGAATGTCGAGTGCATATATGAGTTGAGTTCGTTGAAACGCATTTAAAATTACCCAGTGTACGGCGCAGCCAAAGAACGCTCTGCTCATCCCTTTACAGGTCCAAGCATCCGCAGTTAAACAAATGTACTCTTTTTGTTGGAGTTCCGAGACTAGCCATGACTTCATTGAATTAAATTCTGCCATTATTTCTCTACTGAGTTTCCGTCTGGATGGAATCTCGATATTTGAACTCAAACCTGAAAAATCATTATCAAACTTCAATTTGAGATTACGATTTAATTTAGAACCATACAAAGATGCCACATAAATTAATTGCTAACCCTTCAATAGATCGACAAATGCGGGTTCCTCAACTGTTGAAAGTGGATGCGAAACGAAAAGATGAAGATACAAGATGAAAATTGTATCTAGATACTTTTATCTAGATGCTTTCATCTTGGCGATAAAACCATCTTGCCCAACTCTGGAAGTCGCAGTAGTCGGTGGCGAGAAAACTCTGAATTTTTAGAAACATGTGCAGAATTGAAAGCCCTCAAGAAGTTGTTGCTCAATCTTCATTTGAAAACATTACATACATATAGAAGATTGAACTTTCACACCTGACATTAGACCTTTCACCTTCACCTTACCATAACTGATCACATAGCACGACCGTGATACCTGCAAAAAATCGAATTCATTCCGAAACCTCAATTTGTGTTATCAACATCACTCGTTAGCTTGCGTTGACCTGCAAAATGCCAACAAGGTCCTCCTTTCGCTACCTAGCACGGGTTTTTGCTAGACTGGTGCTTCTCACGAACATGATCGTCGGACTGGCGGCCATCAGCAGCACTAAGACCTGCCCCACAGTCTACATTCTATTTCTAGGCACATCCGGCTGCGGAAAATCATCAACCGTGAGTCACTCGTTCTAAACTTACCTGAACTTAAGCAACTTGTGCTGTTCTATTTCAGATAAACTACATTCTAAACCGAACCGTGGCGGCGGTCGGGGCGTTCGCCTCGACTACGTCCACGATTCACGAATATAGTGTCCAACTCGAAAATGGCAACGTGACATTCATTGACACGCCAGGGTTTGGCGACACGCGAAGCCTGCAGTACGACGCGCAGTTCATCGCGTCACTCGAGCACTACATTCGTACCCATTCCGAGCTATCGTCGCGGAAACCTGACGTGGTCTTCCTCTGCAATCGGTACGATGACAACCGTATCAGTGGCCCAAGCTCCCAATTTGTGAAGATGCTCAAGGCGGTCGCAACGGTGAGCGATTCGTGGCTTCAAGACGCTAGGATAGTCGGTGTGGGAGCGGGTTCAAATACCGCAGTGCTCCTGACACATTCTCGTTCTAAAACCGGAGAGGACATAGACTCCAGAATTCCACAGTATAACAGCGCAATTCAAAGTGACACGACTTTTACGCCGCTTAAAGTTCTGCTAGCTGAGAACAAACCAGATATGAGAAAGCCATTGCTAAGTAACGAGAAGGGAGGCGCCTCAAGTGAAGAAGGCGGGGACAGCGAGCAATCCCCACGAGCGTACAAGCAGGATTGGTACCCAGCGAACCTCTGCTCGTGGATGAAAACCGTGCTTCGAGCCCCGGCGTGTTCTGGCCTCATCGACAGTCTGTGTCAGTGGCCACAAAGATATCCGGTTGAAGAATCCAGCCGCTTCAAATTGCTGAGCATGGACGACTCAAGGACAGCTTCTGCGTTCCGGTTGTTGACAAAGCTCGAGCTGCAGATCCCGAATACGACCATTTCACTTCACCTAACAAGCGTGGCGGCCAACTCATTTACCTCGATTACAAGCAAAGTCGAGCCTCCGATCTCGGTGTCGTCAGCGTCACTGGCCTACGTGCAGAAGGCACTAAATTTGCTCCGAATCGTGGACTTGGACGACGTGCCCGTCACAGACACGGGTATCGCGCGAATGCTGCGCCACATCAACCGCCACGATGACGAAATTCTCGCTCTGCTCCATCGAGCGTTTGGAATCCAGCCTCCGAAGATTGTTGGGGTGCAAAAATTGATGGCTGGATACTTTATCAATGGCAGGACCAAGGAAATGACGCCATCGGCCGAGAGCGCTTTTGACATGACCCAATTGCGGCCTTCCCAGTTGGGGTACAGAATTCCTTCGCCTGTCTCCTGCACATACGCTGCGCCCGCCGGGAATTGTAGCCGTGGACTCTGCTTGGATGTGCAGTATCGGAAAGTTGCAACAGCCGTTCCCGCTGGCGAAATTTTGCTCGAGTTTCGATTTATGCATTGCAAGGTCAAGGACGCCGTCCCGATTGAGACCACATTCATGACAGAATTGAGGAGGGTAGCGTCGGGAGACATTAATACCAGTGACACGAGGTGGCGTTCATTTTTCGCAAAGTACGGAACCCATGTAGCGCATGAAGCCTTCATTGGGGGAACTATACAGATGTGGGGGCCCCAGGACGTTGCTGAGGCAGGGATTACTACGGGTGAGTGGATTCAGAAGCTGTCCATGATGCAAACGGGGGAATTGAGCATGCACGGTGGCAATCCGTTGCTTCATGTGAGTCGAGCGTCGCCTTCTTTCGGAGGAGGTCTTCTTCACGAATGGATCGACTCCATTCAGGACAATCCGTTGCCAGTTAATATGCAACTGGTGCCCATTGAGAATTACCTTCGAAATGTGGACGCAGCCCTCTCTGCGGAACTCGCAAAGGCTCGAGCGCGCTTTACAAACTGGAAGCCCGAAGACGAGCTTGAAGCATGTCTGAACACGACGGGCACTGTCCGAGCCGAGTTGAAGACATCACTCGCCACAGGGGCAACGTGTGACTCTCAGCTCAAGGCTTCTGTTCAATCACAGCAGCAACTTCTGAACGAAAGCCGCGCGGTGGTTCAGAAATTCGCGGATTCCGAAAGCAGAGTACGGGAACTGAACGTGAAACTCGTCGCGATGGAAATCGAAGGCAACCGGTTAAGAGATGAAGTTAAAAGCGAGACGGAGCGTCTCGCATTTGAGAGGGAAGAAAACGCCAAAGCTCAAACGGCCTCGAAGTTATTTAATAAGTTGCTGGGAGAATGCAGTGCAAGGGCGGACAACTTGCAGACAACATTAAATACCTGCACGGTAGAAAGGAACACGTGCCAACTTCGCGTTGGGCACCACAGGGGCCATGGTCATCGCCACGGTCACTGGAGAAGACAGCACAATTGATTAATTGGGACTTGGAATGCGACCTGACTCTCAACGGGGGAATAAAAACGCTGCATTAAATTTAAACATCTCAGCCCTGTATGACTCGGCGAACCGAACAAAACGAGAGAACCGTGCTTATTACAAAATAATTTTGGTTTTGCGTGCTTTGAACGCAACCTCAAGAATTCAGATTGAACGGATTTATTGCATGAGAATTTGAGAGATTAAGAAAGAAATGAGAAGATCAATCAAATTAATAATGTAATCATGGAATCAAATCTGAGAAATGAAAGTCCCTAGTCCCTTATTGCTGCCACCTCCGTTAGTGCGCTCGCTGAGTCCGTGACGTGACCCCTATCTGTTCGCTTCGTCCAGTCGTGGGTAGTGAGTATGTCCGACGCATCAGCCTGAGTAACAAACACCCTCAAAGCGACCGCATTCTTCCGTATACGACCCAGTACGGCCTGACCCTTCCATGGAGCGAAACCTTGGGAGCACAGACGGAGTGGATCGGCCAGGTTCAGGCAGTTTAGCTCGATGTCAATGTCGCAGTCGCCAGAATCTCCTTTGAGAATCGTGTCTCCTAAGTTCTAGGTTTGTTTTACAATCATGAAAAGTAATCACGTTTCGCGCTGCTGTCTGCATTGGCATACATATCCGCGCCGACTCAATGTGCAAACTGCAGTGCACGTTGATTCCTTACTACTTGAATAAAAGCACGCATACATATTCCGAATGATGCGTGTCGCAAACCATCAAACTCATCCACGTACTCAGTTGTTTCTGGCCTTCCTGGAAATATTAATATGGTTGCCAGGATATCCACCTGGTGATATCTGGACCACTGATGAGGAGTTCTGAACCATCTTACAGCGGTCACTACTGAGAATGCTTTTATGTGGAATTTCCGCAGAAAAATATTTTTTATTTGGGCAATAAAGGTAAAGATAAATTAAATCAACACACTGATTAATGCCGACCAACACACACACATTTCTTCACAAATGACCACCGTAAATTAGGTTTCTCAGCCTTGAAAAGAAGTAACTGCAGCTTTCCCTAGACTGTCAACGTCCACCTTCTTGTAGTAGTTGGTCTTGGCACCGTACAGCCCACATCGCGCGGCAGCCTGCAGGACGCGAGACCTGACTCCAGGAGGTACCTCAAACTCAACCTGTGTGGTGTGTGGTCCAAACTTCTGTATTGGAACTTGTCCAGTCGTACCCAGTCTCAACACTTTCCCCTACGGAGTAATGAAGTTTGGCATCTAAGAATGCAAAAGCACCTTCAAGCACCATGCGAAAACCCCATCTCGGTATACTTTTCCATATTTCCCAAGGATTTTCCAAGAAGGCGGGTGTATTGCTGCTGCCAACCATCCTTTGGTAAGTGCACTTCTACGGCGACGAAGACTCCTGGTTGTTGCAGATGACAGATGTCCAATGGTCGCTTGGGTCACATTCCTTGCCGGGGTCAGGAACATCACAGCATTTCACTTTTATGCCGTCCAGAGCCGATTTATCACTTGCACATGAAAAGGAGTTTTCGATATTCAATTCACGCGGGCGGCAATAAATCCAAACTTAATTCCAGGTTGAGTGTGCACTTGGGTGGAAATTCCACAAAGAGCTTGTTTATTCTTGCAGTGCTGAGCGTCAGTCCATGTCCCAGAATTGTGGCCGTTCCCTTAAGTGGTCTCAATTCGATTGTTTCCACAAAATAGTCTCAAATTGTTGCCGCATTATCATCCAATGGTCCTTGATAAGGCTGTGTTCTCATTTGGGATCCTGTCGCTAGCCTTCCCATTTTCGCAAAAGGAATCGGGTCCCCAAGTCCCCAAGTCCCCCACCGGCTAGTCGAGCTAAATTAGCTTCAATAGAGTGAGTCATAGGCTTAGGCTTCTCAGGCCAGGCGCTGCCACTCCTTCGCGGTGACCTTGACTTTGCTGGACCGAACCGCACTCCCAACGGGCCAAATATTCGCTGCTGTCGACTTCACGTGCTATCAAAATTAAAATGTCGAGGGGATTGTCCGCAAAAAGGTCGAGGATGGACCAAGCAGGTGGTCCATCCGTTCGAATATTTGCGAGCCCCGCCAGCGCAGATTCCCGGACTCGACTGCTGGCAACTTTTGAAGAATGCGAACCACTGCGCAAGCAGCTGGAAAGCCTGACTTGATTTCCCAGGCGGCTGCTCAATGCCCCAGTTCGGGTATTCGACGAATAATGACTGAATAACCAATTTGTAAATATTCGTACCGTCACGTGCATGAAGTGTCATGCTCTTCTTTCTTTTGCACACAAGGCGACGCCGCCAATTAGCAATTCAGATCAGGCGAACACAAACACAGGGGAGAGCTGCTGAACTTGCTTGTGCACTGAACTTTGGAACTGCGTAGGCGTTAGGTGTAATTATCGCAGGAAAGGAAATGAGATGCGCATTTTCGATCGGTGCCGATTACCATTTACTACATCGTTTCGTGGAGAACAAAAATTGTTGGCTCAGCGACTCGGCAGACCCGAACAACAACTTAATTGGCAATTGCAATTGGCAACTGGGCCTCGTGCGTCACAGCACCTGCATACTTAATTTTGCTCCTGCTTTTGTTACCAGGGGTGATTCCCAAATCCCAGCCTCGTCGTCGTCGTCGACGCGGTGGCAAACAGACAATTACTGGCACAAAATCTGCATGTGCAATTCAAACCGTGCAATCTGCAAATGACCACACAATAAACAGCCAAGTAGACGCAGGTGGCCCAGCTGCGAAATTCTACAGCCATGCCACGTAAATCTCAATTGAATTATGATTTTCAATTTTCAATTTGCGAATCTCAAAGTTATCATTCGTAAAGATTTGGTGTCAGGAGGTTATAAAAGCGCCGGTGAGCAGGGAGGACGCAATTCTAAGTTCAGAGCCGTCCGAACGGACTCTCATGCAGGATGGCGCCGAACCCGACCACAGTCTCGTCCCCTCGGAGCCCAAACCCCAGCCACGGCCATGCGCAGGCCGTGGCCGAACCCGTGACCGTCATTCGGGAGCGAAGCCACGTGACCCCTCGTGGCGCGCTGGCGTCGGGTTTCAACTTGATGCTCTCGGCAGGGATGCTTTACGTCTACGTCATCGGCTCATTCGCCTTCCTGGGAGACGCAGGTGCTCGCCTGCCCCGCTGCTCGTGCACGGGCTCCTGCTGCTTGTCGGCGAGAGTCCGATTTACCTCGTCCAGGCAGGAAGGCTGAAGGAAGCTGGCGAGACGATTAGCTGCCAGGGGAGCCACTCGACACTTGGGGGGGGACGCGAAAGCAGCAGTTGGCGGCCTCAGTCGCCTTCCCTCCATCGTTGACAATACTATCAGTAAGGTTTTGCGGTGTGTCGTGCGGGAGCTGAAACCGGAGCTCCGCACAAGCCCCGGCGGCACCCAACGACGCCCCTTCAAGAGGTCCACCGCTGTGATCTAGAATTTTTTTGTAAGTACTCGTCGTGCTCCTAGTCTGAATATTCGCCCGTTTGAATTGAAGTCCTTGAGCAAACATGCACGTAGTGACTTCCTCGATCTTTTCTGTAACAAAATACGTAATCAATGATTACTAATTATACATGTCGCACAGCGGGTTCGCGACAGATCACGTCAATTTGTATCTGCTACATACCTACGACGGCATTGAGCTCCTGTTCTCGTAAAATTGTCAACAGGTTTACCCGTCCCCTGCCGTGGGCATTCCAGAAGGCTAACGTTTCCGAAACGGCTTCCTCGAGCTTCCCATTTGTTATCAACCTTTTTATTGTACCTATTGACTGAGGTCTAGAAAGAATGCGCTCGACTTAGGGAAGGGATCTTGAGGATTCAAATCTTGAGAATTTCAAGGCTCTTGGATCAAGATTAAATCTCGAAAGCCAAGATGGGCAATTTCTAAAACTCTTGAAAATCTTGATGCTCAATATCGGCAAGAGTCCCAAATTTTGAAAATCTTGGAACTCAAGATTAACACGGCATCAGTTTCCAAGAGTCTTGAAATCTTGCTTTATTTCAAGATAGTACATTGAAGACTTTAAAAATTAAAAATTAGGTGTAGCTGCGTAAAAATTAAATTGAACTCATAATTTGTTGATGATAGAACTTACTATGGCTCAGAAAAATAAAATATGAGCCGTTAAATAAGCACTTAATTGGTGCTCAAGTTCAAATAATTCAGCTTCACAATCATAGGGCTGACTGAAATAAAATGCCGCTCCAAATAAGCACTTAATTTCCAGAATTTATTAGCACATCGTAATGTGCTTATGCATTCGCAATTCTCTGTCTGTCGGTCTGTCAGTCTGTCTGTCGGTCTGTGTGTCACGGTATATTTTTTAAACACAATTGGACACTGCTTCATGAATTCAGATGAAAAGGTGTTGAATGTGGGGCGTATCGCTGCTCAATAGATGCGCGCGGTGACAGCACTTACAAAGCATGAGATAAAACGGTAAAATGAGAGACAGTAGAGTTGAATTTGCAGCATGGTTGTAAAACCTTGAAGCAACAATCGAAGCAATTCATACTTGGCATTTTCTGTGTTCCGCCGATATTAACATGGAATGTATGCATCAATACCTGTCTCTCATCTTTTCTATTTAGCATTGGAAGCTGGGTGGCAGTGGAAGAAGCAAAATGCGTTGGGCACGTGCGAATTGCGCCATGTTTATACTAAATTATATGAACCTATTGTCGAATGCTTGACATTACTAAAACTTGCTTCTGACAATGAAGTTATAGCGAAGCAGATGTAAATGTGTATCACTAAAGCTAGAGTTAAGCGGATACAGATGGACGCAACAATATATTTCCCATTGAGCCCTAGTCCCGAGTAAACCCGGGCCCTAAACGCTATAGTAATGGAAACATTCTAATTATGTCAATATACATTGAACGTGAGGGTTAACCCTGCCGCTGCATGTTGTATGTATGTTCATGGAGGGTTTTGTTGGCCAGACTTGCTTTCGCTTCTACACGTTCCCATCGAAAGGATTTTGCTGGAAGTCACTTCCGGTGTTAGAGTTGACCGTGCCGCTGCAATGTGTACGCACTTCGATATGGTCACCAGAGTAAACACTTTCGGGTGATACTTACCCTGTTTGCTAGGTAACTCGTTAACAATGGTTTCGCCGGTTCGTGCATGCTACATTTTGAGACCCTTATCTTGCATCTGATACTTCTATTACGGAATTACTTTTGAAAGTTGTTTGAACGAAGTGACAGTCAACGTAGTAACCGAGAAAATAGGTCGCAAACAATTGTCGACTCGCCAACGAATGGCGAATCAACTGGAGCACACGAAGAAGGCAAGAAAAGACGATGAACGAATGTAAATTGATGTTCAAAAATTCGCAAAATGTTTCCAATGTTGCGTGTGGTGTACAGCATACTAAGCAACACTGATGCAGTAACGCATTGCTTCAGTTGCTATTTTATGCTTAAGATGTGTTCACGTGGTCATTACTTGTAATGATTATTGCCATAATAATCACCATCAAAGCCTGGCTCATGTACTAAGGTCGATCTTGTCCATTGTTTAGCTTGCAGTCTTCGCAGAAGCAGATTAATATGGCGTCAATTGCCATCTGAAAATAAACGAAGCATGATAAATTGAGGTTAAAGAAGTTGTGGCTTTAAGGTATCATCCTAACTTCATAAACACTGATGAAACAGTAGCACCCCACTCCAACCACCACGTACGTAAGGCCCTCTTTCTCTTTAACCATGCACTCGTATCCGATGAATACCGTCACGGCAACAATTCCAAGTTTACTCAGAAACAGTACAAACCCACCCAACGAGTTGATGGTCGCCCATCCCAATGCATTGGTAACGGATGAGCGTAAAAGCTTCTCTAGCAGATATACAAAAGGAATTGCCATGAATTGCAATTTCTAAAAAAGGTATTTCAACTGAGGAAGATGAGCAATTTTTCCAAACACCAAAGCCAGCATACTATTCTGGCGTATTCTACCTTGGATTTTTCGTTCGAAAATACCTGCACGAGAATACCTTTGATTTTGAAAGTACAAAATATTTTGTCTTTCCATGGAAAAAATTGAGAATACCCCCGCTGATGTCACGAGTCAACGGGCAAAATATTTATCAATTGCGGGGATCAAGTCAATTGCTTTGTTCCATTACGAGTTATTCAAGGTGAGATTCATTCTTTAATGTTAACAGTACGAATTAGAGCGTATGAGTGCAGTGTAGGTTCCACTCTCATTGCAAATCACGTATGGTCACTACGTGACTACTATCACATGAAAGTTTTTCGGCATCGGAATTCATTTATAGTTCCTCGACAGCACAGTTTCCTGAAACATAAGTCGTGTAAATTATCAATAGGAGTATTTAAAGCCAGCAATTAGACCGATTAGGAGACAACTTGCCTTCAGCATTCCATTCGTGAGTGTATATGCTCGATCATAGTGAGCCACGGTTTGTAGTCGATGGGCAACCGTTATCACAGTACAGTTTGAACAGAATTCATTCAGACTTGCTTTCATCAGTTCATCCATGTTAGAGTCCACGTTTGCAGTGGGTTCGTCAAGCACAAGAATCTTGTTTCCTGTCAATATTGCTCGGACAAGTGACAAAATCTGTTTTTGACCTTGACTCAGATTATGTCCATCCTCCTCGACTTCTGAATAGATTCCATCGAAGTAGCTGCTGAAGCAGTTGAACACTTTGCAGATGTCGTCGTCGCTAACCTGTCCAGTTGGGTCCAAATTATCACGTAAGGTTCCTTTAAAGAGGTAAGGCTCCTGCGGGATGACCGAGACACTGGACCTTAAGCATCTGAGCTTAATGTCTGTAGCGTCCACGTCATTGAAACTGATCACGCCCGTATAATCACAGAGCCTGTAGAGTGTTTTCAAAAGAGTCGTCTTGCCACAGCCAGTTCTACCAAGCAGCGCGACCTTTTCACCTTTCTCGACTCTTAAGTTGATGTCACTCAGAACACAATGATTGTCATCATAAATGACTTTGACATTCTTGAATTCAATTGGTGCATCCACTTTGATGTCTGCAGAATATGAGTCACATTGTAGCACAAGGCAGGAAAATACAATTCAATCACGCTCTTTGAATAAGAAATGGCCGTGATTACCATCTCGCCCACTCGAGAAATCCTCCACATCAAGTTTTTCATACTCAAATATTCTTTCCACTGCCACAAGTTGGTTTTCAACATCTGCACTTTGTCTTGCTCCGAGCTGAAATGTGCCAGCGAGAAAAAGAACGGATGTAATTGCAAGGCCAGCGTCTGACCCAACTGCAAAGATCGGAAAAGAATCGCAATTGCCAAAAAGGTTAAACTTGACAATATAAGTTCAGTTTCTCCAATAAGTTCAATAGTTTACGATGCAGTGCTTACGTTGGTGTCCCACAACAAAACTCCCAACAACAATTGCCGTATACAGAACAGAGATCCAATCTAACCAAATGCCAAACCAACGTGAAGCTGCCAAGTTGACGTACCAGGTCGCACTGTGTTTGTCAAGTCGTGATTGGAATTCTTCCAAGAATCGTTCCTGTGCGCCATAACACCAAATTGTTGAGAGACCCGAAGTGGTAGAGCTTACAAGTGTGTACAATGGTGAGAGTCCTAAAGCTTCGAATCTTCTTATGGCGCATCCGGTACGAATGTAGAACCGACGCAATGTGTAAAATACAACGGAGAGAATCACGGCAGGAATCAGGGAATACGGTTGCAGGATACTGATCAAAATGACGGTGCCCAGAACTTGAAGCAAGACTCCGGACGCATTGAAAAATGTTGTTGGTAGTGACTCGTCCATCAGCGCCATGTCTTTACTGAACCGGTTGATAATTTTCCCATGACTAAGGAAGAACTGCAGTTTTGATGTAATAACTTGGTCAAAAATCTTCTCATGAATTCGGACGGATGACTGGAGGCACACTTCAAAGAATAGGAGAGTCCTCAAGATGGACGCAAGCACCACCGTGCCGGTCATACAACCGAAAATGGTCATACTGTTGGTTGGCGCTTGGTCGGACGTCCTGCAGAATTGGAATGAAAATACACTAATCAAAACTGAGTTCATGAAGATATGACGATGAGATGACGAGTGGTGAAGATGCCCTACCAGACTCGTAAGTAATAATCCGTTCCGGTAAAGGATGCTTGACATAATACATTGGCCAAGATCAGCACAAAGAAGCCGTACGGTCCACATCCACTCTTGAAATATTTGTACAGTGTCTTCCAACTGACGCCTCCACTTTTCCCAAACTCATCTACGGCCTCTGTTCTCTCTTCTTCCTCTTGCTTGGGTTGTGGATCTTCAAAACTGTCTGGGACACTTTTCCTTCGAGCCATTGTCACACTATCAAGACTGATCGTCTTCCCCAACCCTCCATCTCCTCCACAAATTATTACAATTTTCCCACACAACACTTTATTAATTAATTCTTTGAGAATGTGTGTTTTTGTATTCTTGTCAAGTGCAGCAAGTGGGTCATCGAAGAGGTAAATGTCCGCTTCTGAGTAGGCTGCACGCGCCAAAGAAATCCGTGCTCGCATTCCTCCACTCAAGCTCTCCATGCTGATATGACCCAAATTACTCAGTGCGCAAGCCCGTAGAATTCGGTCGTACTTCTCCTGATTGTACTCATGGTTCAGAATAATGTTGTCTCGCATTGGTGCTGGATAAATCCATGGCGTCTGTGGGCAGTAGCCGAGTCTTCCCTTGTAAGTGATTCGACCGGATGGTAGCTGAGTCTCATTCAAGATCGCTTTTAGTATCGACGTCTTTCCGGTGCCCACGCCACCGACGATATTGATCCTTTCCCCATTGTGAATTTCCAAGTTCAAATTCTGTCCTCCAGACCACAGCGAAACGTTGCTGAGTCGAATGAATGGATCCGATTCAGAGTCTCGGATCTGCTGGCCGTACGTTGGGCAATGTTGGATGCTGTATTGATAGTGGCTTTCATTGGCTGCTGAATTGAGATATTTCTCAATTCTCCTCATTGCAACTCGAGCTTCTGCAAGTTGGAGAATTCCATTGGGAAGATAACTTGTGATAAGGTTCCGAATATTGTTAAAGAGTGCAAGAGCCACAAATACTTTGGTTGAGCTCTCAGTACTGCCGTACCACCAGATGATAACGAAAAATACGACTTTAATGCTGCTGTAGAAAAAGGTGAGGTTGACCACGCGGAGGAAAGCCATCCTTCTAATCATTTTCACTTCATTTCTGTAAAAATAGAGCACACATTAAAGTCATGCTTATTTCAGATTTGATTGAACTTGAGTAGCTTACGCCCGAAGTGTCCGACAAGTTTCCTTGTACATTTCCTCGAGTCCGAGCAGTTTGATCTGTTTCATCTTCTTCAGCATTCCACTCAAGAACTCCAGTCTCAAATCAGTTTCACCCGCCGTCCGAGTTCGGAACATAGCGAACTGGACGCCGAGCAAACCCTGGAGCCCTGTGAATCCCAGCAGCACACCAAGGCCCATCACGCTCGTCCATCCGAACTCTTGGTACAGGATTGTAAATACCATGATGAGGTTACATGGTGCAATCCAGAGATAGTGTAGCGAGACACAAGACTGGTCGAATCGTTGAACATCACTTGATAGGAGGTTCAGAAGCTTCCCTTCTCGCCCGCTCCGTGTATGGAGGCATTTACGGTAGATTAAACAAGAGGCCACCACACGAACGCGCATTCCAACGTGTTGTACACAAAAGTAGAACCAATGTGTTGTGAACATGGACAAGACGGAGCAGAGAACAATAAGAAATGCTTCCAAGTACGGTGGATCGGAACATGTGGCCAGTTTTTCCATCAACACTCCAATCAGAATTGGCTGAATGACCCTGTAAATGATGTAAGATTAATCGTCGGATTGTTAGAAGTCCGTAAACATCTCCTGATTCGTATCGATGACTTACCGAAGCCCACATTCTTCAATGAAAGGTAGAATCCCAAGAATTGCGTACCGATAACCAAATTGCTTCCATATCACGTAAAACAGACTTCTTCCATTAGCCTTTTGTGCCTTCCCTAGTTGACCTGCACCAGCTTTAACCTTGAGCACGTTCGGATAGTTGTGGGAACTACATGGCTGTGTATCCCAAAGGCTGAACGCTTCCGCACTTAGCCTGGATGCTGAGTCTGAACTTCGGAGCTGATCCTTCAGATCATCACCTTGAAGTTTGTGCTGGTAGCCAAGGCGAAGGATATCATTCAGCCACCTGAAATACGCACGATAACCGAAGAACCATTAGGAATATGAATTTTGCATCCTTCCTCACATAAAAGTGTGATGCACACAAGATTCGACTGTTCCAAATATAGAATTCGCAAACGCGAGTGTTGTACAGCCTCATCTTGGCCCAAGAAAGCTAAGCTATGACATGAGACCATCGCCATGCAATCGGACTGATCTTGAAGGAAAAAGGTTGTAACAATGAGATTCTTAGATGACAAATCTTAGCTGATTATTAATTAACATAATATTATATGAACATGTTATTAGCACATATTATTATATCATTATCAATATTATCAATTAAATATTAATTATTCAAGTTGCAAGCGATGGCACTTACCAGAAGAACAGTTTTGAAAGGAACCCTGCCTCCGCGTAGGTTCGTATACCCATTCTTTTTCCTCCTCCTTCTCCTAGATTAAAACTTAAACCAACTTTCACTTTCTTGGACTTGGACGGTCCCGTTGTGCTTGTCACTTCTCGGCGGGAGAGACTTCTCTCTGTTCGTGGCTTGCGTTCATGCAGAATGTCAAAAAATAGAAGAGGAACATCAACAGTCAACACAAATGACAGAGAGAGAAATAAGTTACACTGTGAGAAGGTACTGAAACTGTAATAGCTTCAATTCAATTTGGATTCTGGGGGCTTCGTTCACACACGTCCGATGATGATGAAACTTAAGTGCTGGAATACGAACCAATTCAATAAACTGCGAATGTACGCAATGAGTCTGGGAGGACAAAAAGACCTTTGGTGTCACTAATTGCCATGATCTTTGACAGAACAACATCAAGTTCATGATAAACCTCTCGTCTTTCATTATGAAATCTTATTTCTCAAGAAATTTTATGCTGCAAAGGTCTGTTTAGCAGCAGCAGACGTTCACGTTTACGCAGCAGGAATTCCAAGAATAATGGTTTAAAAAAGCAAACGTGATCCAATGGTATACAAGATACAAGGGAGACTAATATTTATTGATTATCCGTAAACCTGTGAAATGACCCTAAATTCAAATCATTAACTTCGAACTTTTTCTGGTCTCAGCCGTAATTCCTGGGATGAGTTGGGCTGGATCCGGTCCATGTTGCCGTTCGGGTGCCAGTTTCGGCTTTGGAGGTCACAACAGTCAAAGTCGAGAGCCTGCGTCATAAAGCGTCCGCTGGTTGAGTAGAGGTCCATTGCAAAGTACGAGAATGAGGGATTGTTGAATACTTGATCCATGCCTATATCCTCCGCGTCCTTCACCGACTCCTCGGCGGATTCACGGCGGTCTTCCACGAGGATCCATGGAAAATTGGGTGACTGACAATTGGTGACTTGCTAGATCACGCTGTCCATTCTGTCGACAGCTTTCCTCAGTCGGTCCACATTCTCCATCGTGTATGGCAGTGCCGAGATTGGACGAAGGTATTCAGGACGGACTAACCTAACCTACCCTTTTTTGCAACGTAGCTGATTACCAGGAGGGTCATGTCCGAGACGAGGATGGACGGACTCAAGTCCAGGGACTCCTTCCAGTTCTCCAACAGGTCAGCTGCAGCGCCGAGAGTCATGCTCGTCAACTCCGTCGCGTGATACTTGATGTCCCCGCCCTTGAATTTCAGGGTATGTTTCAGACCCGACACGTCCCCAAAGGTCGCCGTGGAATTTGTGCCATTTCTTCGTATTTGCCCAGTGCTCACGTCCTCCGCAAACCGAATCAGTTGAAACATTACTGTTGAGCGCTGGACTCAAACAACACGCAATGGGAGATCGTTCCCGGGGGCATCTGCACGCAAAAAGTATTTTGTTACTTGTATAATTCAAACCTGATCAAATCCTCCTACCGAAAAACTTTGGCTGTTTCTTCTTATCGAGAGCATAAGTGTCTTCATAGATAGTGTCATCGGCTACAGCTTCTTCAGCAGCTAAATGCTGCATTCAAGCATGAGCATGGACGTTGGACATAAGTCCAATTGTAATCAGATACAAATATTGGCCATGTATGAAATTTTAATTCGAGAATCATGAGAAATAAAATTACGGATTTGGCAGTGCAAAATCAGATAGATGAAATGAAGGGCCATTTAAATCAATTCTGTGGTTAATGACTTCTTAAGTTTAGGCCTGTATAGCACTGCATTGCTTCATGCGACCGCATCATGTTAGTTTCCAAGAAATGCTTCGTGGTTTGCTCATGCTGATGTCCTTACAATATTAAAATCCTGAGGTACTTGCACTGGTGAGGATGCGACTCACAAACGACGTCCTGTCCACTCCGTCGTCGTACTGCAGGAAAGTGTACACTGCATGTTTGCGAGAATTCTGCAGCATGAGAATTTATGCAGAATGATTTACATTCTGGATACGAAAACACTGATACTGAATACTTAAGAAGCTGTATGGGATTAAAATGATTTTTTGGATTTTGCACAGTCTGGACTCAAGACTTTGCGCTCTCCATTCGAACATCCAGTAAGTGCAGTGCTTCTTTGCATTCCAAAGCTCTCCTATTCTTGCAATTTTCTTTAACAATGGCACGTTTGATACCTTGTGAGAATTTAAGCGGCATCATTACCATCTTCGTACTGCTCCTGCTTGCGATTTCAGCCTTCTCGGCCGGCCATGTGACATTGTATCAGGATTCGCACCATAATTGTTGTTCTGACACCGGCAGAGGTACGAGTACGAACTCGATCTTGAGTTTGAATTGCAGCAGGAGCAGTGGGTCATGCGAGACGCTCGAGATCGGCGACACGGAATGCGTGACTGTGGACACTGCTTACAGGGACGAAGTTTCATCGATTAACACGCATGGCGGGTGTGCGCTGATTTGGGAGCATATCGCATGCACTGGAGAGTCAAGGCGGATCCAACCCACAGCAGAAGACAGCGACGATGACTCATGTGAACACACCGACCTGAGCAATTGCAAACTTCGGATCTCTCAGCACTGGGATGATGAGCTCAGGTCGTTGAGTGGTTGCGATTACAAAGAACCAGAACCAGCACTTCCACCACTCAGCTCGACTTCCGGATCATGTCACGACGGGACCTGGATCAAGCAGGTTCGGGTTAAGCCAGGTTATAAGTACGGTCTTGAGCTGGATTGCTACGCGCCTGGAGCTGCTGAGAAGAACGCGACGATTTACGCAGCGGAAGGGCTGAAAATGGGGCGGAATGTGCTTACAAGCTGTGACAGCGAGCCGATGAGGGGAATCGGATTCATGGACCTGTCGGACAGCAAAGGAGCAGTGCTGTTCGGCTACTGCCATTACGGCCAACACTCGCAGTATCCATACGGAAGTCTCTGCGCCGACCAGCGCACTGCAGTTTGCGGAATTACGATTCATAGTCGAGGTAAGACTTGAAGGGCCTTCTGCAAATGGAACCAGAATTTGACTTAACAATATTGTATTGCAGCAAACCTGTTAGTGGGAGGTGGACCGCGTTGCTGTCAAGTACCTAATCCCGGAATGACGTGCATTCCGACAGATTCGTACGAGCTGATCAAAGTATGCGAGAACCAACATGGCACCAAACCGATGGATTGCACGTACGAGAAATCAGTTGGGATCTCCACCTCTGGCGCTTCACCTGAGTTCTCTCGGGTGGCAAATTTCTACCGCAGCTTCTACGGCTTGGACTTTGACTCCGGCTCCAGCAACAAATCCAGCCAGTGGCGAGACACCAGCCGCATCTCAGCGGAGCTCGCCCACAATTTTCGAACAAACGTTGGCTTCAGCGCCAGTACCCAGTACAATTGGGTGACTACCATACCTGAACCTGGCAGCAACAGTGTGAGTATCTGGAGCCCGCGAATCTCGCAGTCGGCCACTTTCACGGCTACGAGCGGAACGCGTGTTCATTTGTTGCAAGTTGTCGGCACATGCGGGTTTTTCAAGGTGAGGACGAACCAGATACGAAGGAATGATGTCGGTGTCGATGGTGTTGTATTCATGCGGACAATCGCCGAAGGCTTGGAGAAAGACAACGACAAGGACTCGAATGATTCGAATATGTCAAGCCATACGGTGGCCATTATCATCGGAGCCGTCGTCGTTGGTCTGCTGCTGCTTGGATCCTTCGTGTGGGGATTCGTGTCTTTGCATATCAGACTCAACAGAGTCGGTTTGGGCGTAGACAGAGGAGCAGGGTCTGAAGCTCGGGCACTGCTGACGAAGGAGGACGTTGAATGGTTCCGGAAGGGACGGCTAAGCTCATCATCAGGCGGTTCTGTTGAAGTAGAAGTAGCAGCTACGTCCGTCGCAATCCTTCCATCCATTCCAGTAGGTAGTGGCCAGGAGCTAAATCACACAATTGAATCCCTGCCGTACAACGCCATAGAATTTGAAATAACCGAGGAAGACCTGGTCGTAGATTTCAACTATGAGCTCGGATCTGGCCAGTACGGAGTCGTATTCTCCGGTAGGGTCAACAAGAAGAAGCTGCAGCTCAAAGTAGCCGTCAAAACAGTGCGCCCCAACGTCCCGGTCGAATATTTCAAGGCTCTGCTGTCTGAACTGAAGATCCTCGCTTGGATTGGGCGCCATGAACACGTTGCTGCGTTGGTTGGAGCCAATACGAGCAGGATCGAGCATCGGGAGCTGTATGTCGCGGTGGAGTTGTGCAGGACATCTTTGCTACAGCATTTACGTGACGGAGACTTCGCCATTGACACTGGCGCTGAATTGTGTGAAGCTTCCTTTAATACCGCTCCTGACTACCAAAATCTTACCCGGGCCATAACAACCAAAGACCTGATCCGATGGGCTACTGAGCTGGCGACGGGAATGGAATTCTTGTCTGACAAACGCGTAGTGCACGCTGATCTCGCTGCGAGGAATGTGCTGCTCTCATTCGACTGGCATATCAAAATCTCTGACTTTGGCCTTGCTCGTCAACTCGTCGATTACACTTACATTAAAAAGTCACGGTGCTCACTTCCTTGGAAATGGATGGCAATCGAAGCTCTGGCAGAAATGAAATTTACGAGTATGTCGGATGTTTGGGCATATGGAGTCACGCTGTGGGAACTCTTTTCGTTGGGTCAAGTCCCTTACCCGTGCATGGCGTGGAATTGGGATTTTGTGAATCTTCTTGTTGCGGGGAAACGGCTGCCTAAACCGAAATACGCTACGGGCCTCGCGTACGAGAAGATGCAGCAATGTTGGCGAACCAAGGCGGAAGATCGCTCCGCGTTCTCCGAACTTAGGACATTTTTTGAAGCGCAAAAGATGGTACTGAGGACGTCAAATGGACATTCAAATCCGGGTTTTGTTGGCTGTGAGTTAGTCATAGACATGGCGACCGACTGATTGACTACTAATTGCAATTACACGGTGACGAAAATTAATTTCATAGTACAGCAAAGAATGAATAAAGAAGCCAGAAGCCGTGCGTGTGCCCAGATGCGTGTCTTGGAATAACTCATGCAGCAAACATTCGTCCTAACTTGTTAATTGCATCTCCTCTCAGACTGCCACTGCGACGATTTTCCTGAGAAGTTGGACAGACTACCAAATTAATGCACACACAGGCGCAGACGTGGACGCAGGAATTGTGCGTATCGTTCCTCGTTTCTGTGCTTTGTTTGTTATTATTGTTTCTTGTGTGGAGCTCTCGACCATTCATTCGTCAGTTCAGCGAACTGCCAGTATCCAGTCGCTGCGTTGCTGTTACATCGTTAGATGGGTGCTTGCCTGCCCACTGCGGGTCGTTCAGCTTCGTACAAGGTGTCATCCAGAAGACAGCGAGACGGAACCGCAAGAGCCGGAGAAGGCCATCATCATTCCCGGTCTTCACCAGGCCACGGTTCCCCGCTAAGTGAGACATTGGAATTATACACGGTCCCCGAGCTGGAGCGGTACGGAGCAATTTGGAGCAGTGGCTGGTGTGGCGACGGAGGAGGCGATGGTGGGAATGGGAATGGGAATGGAAACGGTGGAGGGAATGGAGGAGGAGGTGGCAATGGTGGCGGCAATGGAGGTGGCAATGGAGGTGGCAACGGTGGCTGAATTAAGCACTTGCGACGTTCCAACCTTCTCTTGCGGAGTGTCTTGAGGTTATTTTGCTTTGCATTTGCAATTTTGCTGCCTTTGTTTTGTAATTTGTACATAGAATAAACAGAATGCTCAAATATTACTTTTGCTCTACTTTTCTTGTTCTCATCTTCAAAAGGGTTGCTCATCTTGAAACTTCACATGACTTGAATGCACGAAATAAAACATTAAATGGATATGATTCGAGACCTTCGTGTTGTAGTATTCTTCTGACATTGAATGGAAGGGATGTGGAGCTTCTCCCGCTCGAAACCCCAGAAAAGCATCAAACCCAACTTTAATAGGCGACACATGTGGAAAGTATCCACAGCACCAAACGTCCTTCTCACACGCCTGCGAACTCATACTGGAGAAAAGTCCTTCAAGTGTCCGTACTGTAACTGCGTTTTCATATATATCAGCATCGAATACTCATGTACTGCATCTGCATGAGACAAGGAGACCACATGTTTGTGATGAATGTTGATACAAATTTGTCAGCGTCAGTAAATTGAAGGAATGATTGATAAACGGAATCATGAGAAGGGAAAGACCATAACATATTTTCAACGCTACCAGACTCAAGTACAGCTCCCGGTAGCAACAGAAATTGCAATAACAGAAATGCAAGCATCAAAAATGCCCAACTCGGCTTAATAGCAGCACGCAGACCACGCATCACCAATCTTGTACGGTTAGAAGTGTAGAACAATGTTTATTGAAAATTTTACCAACAATATAAAGTCGGTTCTTCATTGTGATCATTGTTTGATTTCAACGCAGATCGAGTCCACTGCTTGTGGTCAACTAGAATGTTAATTATGGTGAGTTTGTTCTGTTATTTACAGTTTTATAGATAAGTAGCTAAAACGGCCGGTCATTGAGTGACCGGCGAGAATGAATTGTCAAAACTGGGTCGGGGCACTACCCAATATAACTCGATAACACCGCCTGACCATGGCGGACATGCTTATGGAAACCATTTTTTAAAATATTAATTCGTTTCGAAGGAGTAGTATCACAAGCAAGCAAGAATAACTTCAAGAGCATTATAAGCTCGGATGATAACAACAGGTTATTTCTATTGCCAGGTATTGTTTTCTGAAACTCAACACGATCCAACGTTGTGCTGATTAAATCTACATCTGCAATCTATTACATGTCATTATGGCTGGAATTCAATACATCTGGTGCGACTGAAAACTCCAGGGCAGTCAGAATAAAACCCGTGCGGGGGTGGTCGCGTTGCGCTTTCTTTTGTTTGTGGCTCTGCCACGCCTCGGCCGCCAAGGCGAGGACGCTGAGAGCAGCTCCGCCTGCAATGAGGGCGAGGAGGAGGTTGACGGAAGAGCGTTCGAGGGGTCGGAGGATGGGGAGGGGGTTGGTGGTGCAACTGGGGTAGTAGTCGTTCTTGTAGCGGAGTCTGATGAGTTGGTTGCGCCTCAGCACGCCCGTGTCCCGCATTCGGGACTGCGCGTAGTTGAAGTGCTTGCGGAGTGGCGACCCCTTCTGGACGATGGCGCCCGAGAGACTCTCGCCGTCGAAGGGAATCTGCCCGAGTCTGGCACACTTGTCGTAGTCGGTCACGTTGGGCCCGAAGTTCTCGAAGAGGTCGTAGAGCGAAATGTAGCCGTACTTCGAACTCCGCAGAATGCGTGCCAAGAACTCCTCGTCGGGGAAGTCGGCGGGCGTGGAGTTGTCGAGTCGGGCGTGGAGCCTCGTGACGACGGAGTCCGGCCCCACGTTGTTCGCCGTGATTGGGTGCAGATAACTGCGCTCGTGGATGTTGAACTCGAAGCCCTGGTCGAGCAAGTCAAGGATGTTATCGAAGTTGCTACGCTTGAAGAGCAGCGAGCTGAGCAGTTCGGAGGAGAACCACGCGTTCACAAGCAGGCCGAAGACGCTCAGCACGAAGGCCGCGGCCCGCAGCGATTTCTTCTGCGGCCTTGCGTCGAGATCGAAGTCCTGGCCGGCGAGGAGAGCGACGAGGAAGAGGACAATGTCGGGGGTGGTCAGCCAGAAGGCCGCGAGCAGGCCGGTCAGCACACAGACGCAGAAGCCGAGCAACGAGAGCCAGGCTGAAGTGCGAAACGTTTGCAGGATTCGTCCGGACGCCTTCTGGAATCGGTCATGGGCGTTGAAGTAAATCATGCACTGGGTGCTCGTGATGGGGGCGAGGAAAGAGAAGTTGGCGGCGATGCTCGAAACGAGCTGCACGTCGACCATGTGCAGGTCTACCACACTCAGAATCGGCTGCGTGTTTGGGTCGCGACATTCTGCGAGTGTCGGATCGGCGCAGTTGGCAATCAGGTCGATGGTGACTTCGTACAGGTCGACGACATAAGCCAGCACGTGGCTATGCAACAGCCTCCGGTCCGATACGGGCGTCAGTGGCGGGAACCTCGCCACCGCCTCGGAACCGTGCGAATACGAATCCGTGTGAGGTGGCTGTGGCCGAGGATTCAAACGTCTGCACAAGAACCTACTAGTGCTATTAACGCAGTTGTGTTCCTTACCCGCTGGCCGTAGGACACCAGCAGCCTCTGCCCCCTCAACGCCCGGATCTGCAGTTCTGCCGCCTCGGGACTACCTTTCGAGGCCTCCGACTGCCAGCACGGCTGTTCAAGCTTGTTCCGCCTCGCAAATTCCGCCAGCTCAGAAGTCCTGACAATCTTGGTGAGGTTCGGTGTGGCGTACGGGAAGACGATGGCGCGTCTCTCCGCAGAATAATTTTGGAACCAAATTTTCCATTCTTCGGTGGGCAGGCAGGCGGGACTGGCAGGAGCGGGCTTCATTAACAGTGACACGACTAAAGCCAAGAGATCCAACTGCAGGACATGCATTCCTGACTTTCTTCTGAATGACGCCACAGTCCGAGAAGCTTGCTTAACGCCGACTGAAGTCGACAATGTCGCAAGCCAAATTGAAAAAGCGTGTGTGGAAGGTCGCGTTGTTACAAAATGCGATAAGAGCCTGTCAAATTAACTCGACATTTGGTTTAACAATCTGTCTGAATAAAGCGAGGCCTGAATGAAGCAGATGACTCGAGAGCTCTTCCGCAGATATTCACGTCCTTGGGACGAGCTTCTGTCTTTGAAGCATGCCAGTGAATTCTGCCCTTTGACGCAATTCCATGTATGACGGGCCTCGTACGAACTTCAAACTCTCTGTACCAAAGAAGAAAGTAAGCAGTGGTCACTTGCCTCGACTCAAACTGAGTACCCCGACCGGGACTGGACTGGACTCTCCAGCCTGCAGCATCGTGTGTATGACTTACATCAGCAATCAATCAAAGCTTATGGATAAACCTGGTCCTCATTTGAAATGCGCTGTATAAAGAAACCGATTTGAACTTTGACCTTGATTTCATTCTTTATTGTCTCAGCCCCGACCCGACGGGGGCGTTCATGTTGCGCACGAGAATCTCTCCCATTGCCAGGTCCACCACGAAATCTGAGTGGAAGAGTCCGTTCACAATGGCGAGCGAGCGTTGCAGGTTTTGTCCCTCCACGGAGAATTCCAGCTCCAAGTGTGCACCTGACACTTCGGAGTCGATGGAGTCGCCGTTATCGAGGTAGAGCCCGCCACTCGCCTTGCCCTCCTCCTTCAGGGCGATGATGAGCCCGTATGAGCTTTGTTTGAAGGCTCCGTGTTCAAGGAGGGCTCCTGCGTGGGCTGAATGCTCCCACCACGAACGTACAGGTTGATGAAGTCGAATGGAGCGTCGAGCGTCTTGTAGGAGCCCGTGCCAATGCTCTCCACCTCCGCGCCGTCGTGGTAGGAGAACCAGCGCGAGGTGGGGAAGTAGGCGTCGACGGTGGTGGCGCCCTCGTGGAGGACGGGCGAGATGAGGAGGCCGGTGCCCCACAGAAACTGCTGGTCGACGAGGACGCGAGGGGAAGAGGTACCACAGGGCACGAGCGACAGTGCCCCCGTCCCGCACGTGGTAAAAGGAGAGTGTATAAAGGTACGACAGGAGCGTGTAGAGGATGAGGAGCGCCCGTCACGTGGAGACGATGGAATCGGCGCCCCAGGAGCCTGGGTCCTGGTCGCGCGGTCCCCACATGTTGTGATTCCGCGAGAAGTGGTAAAAGGCGCCCACCTGCAGCCACCGCGTGCACAGCTCCTCGGTGGAGTCCTCGAAGAAGCGGCTGATGTCGGGCCCCATCATCGGAACTTCAAATTGATTGTACTCTAGGACGCCGATGATGGAGGAGCGCAGGTTCGGCCAATTCGAGAAGTTGTCGCCCAGCCAGTGTGACGTGAACTGGCTAATGCCAAGCCAGTTGGAGCAGCAGAGAAGGAAACCCCGCTTCCCCAGCGTGTTTTTCAGGGCTCTGCAAAGCGACGATAAGAATCAATCAAGACGATTGGGTGAGGGGTTGCGTGTGGGTTACTTACGGCGTCGTGGCCTCCGCCTCCTGGAGGGCATAGAGGAAGTGGAGGTCGTAGTGCAGGCCACCGTCGTGCTTGGCGTGCTTGGAGATGATGTTGCTTGACAGGTCTCCGTCGCGAATGGCGGGCAGGTGAGTGATGATGATGATTGATCGACAGAGGCCACGAATTGATGGGTTGCATCACGAGTCTGCTGTGTCTGAGACCGTGTGGCCATTGAGCGCATGAAGTTACTTGAGCTAAAGCAGGGAGCGTGTGTCGAGAGGGAAGGGGTCACTGGGTCAGACCAACTTCCTCCTTGGTTCTTCGCGATTTGAGTTTCTCAACAGCTCAACACAAACACCAAAACTCGTTTTTTATGCGAATGCAAATTCTTTTCACTTTTCTCTCTTTCTCTCCTTGTTTTTCTTACTCGTGCGTCAAGTTCAATTCCGTCATGGGCGCAGACTCTCGTCGCATGTGCGCCCTGTGGCTAAGCCTCCTCGTCGCTGGGCTGCGTGGTGGAGACGCCGAGTGGCTCGCCCAGCAGCGGCCTGACTCCAGCATCGTCGACGGGCAGGAGTGGCTCCGCTTTGGCTTCCTCGACGCCCCGCCGCCCCGTGTCGTGCACATTTCTCCTAATCCACGGCCAGCCGAACCGGCCCGGGCGCGACCGACAGTTCCACCCAAAGTGCCCAAAGTGCCCTTGGTCCATGTGACCGACGAGGTAGAAGGGGGCGAGGAGGAGGAGGGAGGAGAGCCGCACGTGAATGAGCCCGCACGTTGGCCCCAACTCGGGGAGTTGCTCAAGCTGGGCCTCCCGCGCCTTTCGCTGAAGGGCAAGAGGAGGAAAATCCTCTATGTCGAAGAGGTTGCAGAAGACAGACGACCGCCCCCACCACGCCCACGTCGGCCTAAACCTCCGCCGGGTGGTCACGCGGCGGAGAGCCCTGCCCTCCTGCAGTAAGTGAACTCTGACCTAAACTAAGCTCCTGCCTCTGACATTCTTCATCTTTTCCTTTGAGCAGGAGGTTGGTGCCCGTGACGGGGCTGGGCGGGCGGCTGGGGAGCGCCTACGCGTGGCTGAGGAACCCTATCGCACACTCGCACAAGAGGAAGCACGGGGCTCACGGAGGGGGGCAAACCAAGGTCACCTACCACAACGGATGAGCAACGGATGAGCAAAAAGGATGAAGTTAGAGCTAACTCTAACGTCATGGTATATTAGGTAGCCTTGTGTTCGGATTATGTATCAGGCTCTCTGAGATTTAAGTCCATGTGCGAAATAAAGCTTGTGCGAAATCAAACTCGTTTGTCAAATGCTGAACACTTATGTCTTAGCTACAAAACTGACACAGTAGAATTGCCCGTTATTCTTTCTTTTCCGAATTTTCGCACTTGTGATCGCAGTCGAACTTCATGAAGCTCTTTTCGAGGAATCAGACAAGGATTCACAATTTTTCTTTTGTAGCGTGGTCGGGCACAATGAAAGAAGCCGACGTTTGGCAGACGGACACACGTCCCGTCGTAACCTTGGCGGTTGTTCGAGCAGCACGACAAAGTGCGGGTTAGGTCAACTTGCCGTCAGCTAAAAACCAGGAGCGAGAGAACGGCGAAGGAGAGTAGGGGCGAGACAAATGCCGAAAACGAAACTGCACGAGTTGTCAGAGTGACTCTCTCTGGTTAAGTTACTCAATCTGGGGGAGCATCAAGGGTTCGGGTCCGTACTTATTCGAAGAGCCCACCTAGCCTCGTGCTACCCATACCCTACGGATTCACTACGGTCGAAAGTGATACGTGTTGGTGTCGTACGCAGGCAAGCAAGTTTGCGAAACTGGGGGAGTGCTGGTAGCATGAGCCGAGTCGCCGACCATCGTTCACAGAACTTCACACCTTCTTCAAAAATCCTGAAATTTGGCAATGATTTCGCAATTTCCCCTTAATTTGAAAGGAATAACCTTTCATTACTGTCAATGTTGCTGGATTAATATAGTTACAACGTTACAAGTGGACAGAGGCATCACGAGGACAAGGGTTCGCCCAATGACGCCCTGACCCCGCCCACGCCGAGGACTGCCAAGGGTCCTCGACGTGTACGTCGCCGGGCTGAGCGCTCGGTTCACAACACCAGCGGATGCCGCAATAAAGGTACCAGCAATTGAGTCCCAGCCCATGGAAAGACACAACCACAATGACGCACATTAAAAGCGTAGTTGCAAACCCGTTCGCGGAGGGGCAATCTGCACGGTTGGTCCCGTTGTCACAATTCTGGACACCGTTGCACACACAGGCTGCGGCACACATTCCTTGGTTTCCACGCAACGAAACCCGTCTATCATTCCCGCACACCCTTCGGCTTCGAAAATGAAGCAGAAGCGGCGGGAGCAGTCGAGGCAGCAGCGGAGGCCACCAGGAGCACGAGTCCAGAGAGAAGACTCATTTTGGAATGCAAGTTGTCCGGTACCGAGCAGCAACACGACTACTGTCAATTCAGCAGATGAAAAAGTGCGCCAAATGGGCTGGCTAAATTTAGCCGTCGCATTGTACTTTTTTGCTGCATTTTTTGCGTTCTCACATTTCAGAATGAGTTGGTGAGAGGAGACACAATAGGCAATTTTTGCAGTATGGCCTTGACAACGAATCGCTTGCGAATTGCTAGAGGCTATCAGGCTTTGCTGATTCTCGGTGACTTGTTATTTGCGTCAATGCGTTTGTGAAATTCATGCGGTCGTCTTGTTGGGAGCAATGGACAGGCGGAGAAATCGTACCTCGTTCAAGTTAAGGTGAACAGTTTCCAGGGACACGTTAGGAACAATTAGACACCTGGGAAAACCGCGGAATGACGCGAATGCCACCTAGATTGAGCCAATAGCTTCTAGTTCTGGAGAACTTTGAAACTTCCTGAGAAATTGAATTTACGGTTTGTTTTCTGAACTCCACTCCAGCCCTTGAAGCAGAGAAAGTGAGGAACCGTCCAAAACGAATTCAAAACGAACAATTGAATAAGAAACGTAATTCAATCAAAATGATGAGGCGTGATTCAGTCTGCTACAATAGCGGTGAGTGCTGTTCTGGCGAATACAGTGGACTGGCCCCCAACTGCGGATGGGTCCCCAAATGGGTCAAGAGTGGCCTAGGCGGTGTCAAATTCAAGTGTGAAATATCGACAGGAGTTATCCGGTTGACATCAACACACTATCAGGATACCGGCATTTAAGACCTCATCCGCACATTTGGAACCCAAGGTCAGCCCAATATCCAATTCATTGGATTGAATTTGGGTCATCACTGGTCGCTTCCAAAAGTTTCACAAAATTATACTCCTCTTCTGGCACAGTTTTCTACAACTTCAAATTAAACTGCATGGCTCTCCAAATGCAATTAATTTCAACACTTTAAATGTTCAGAGTAATTGATTAAATAAATCCAAATCCTCTTGATTTTTGTATCACTTGACCAATTGAATGGTCGAGCCGGGTGAACCGGATAATAAATACCAAAATTAATTACGGAGTTGAAGTTTCCTTGATAATCATAATCGGGCCATTCATTTATTATTTCTAAATTCAGTCCGTCTCGTTGTCGTCCGCCATTGGTCCACCAACAAGCGATGTTGCGTCCTCGTCGTCGTTTGCGATGTCGGCCGGACTTGCGAAGAAACGAGAGCACAACCAGCACTTGAAACCAATGTATAATACGAGGAGAACCACGCCAACGCCAGTTCCAACCACATTGGCGAAAAAGCCCACTGAGGGGAAGGTGGTCTCGGTGGCCTCGGTGGCCTCGTCCGCGCTGTGGCGGACACCATCGCACGGCCACGAGTCGGAAATGCATTCCCGGGTGACTGGACAGCGAAATATCGCTCCGGAGCACTCCTCCAATGAAGGCGGTTGCCCCCAGGGTGCCGCAGCACTCGGGACGGAGGCCGAGGGCAGGAAGAGAACGAAAGTCGGGAAAACCTTCATCTTGACTTGTCCGGTTGCGTCCAGCAGAGCGACTGTCCCGTCCTGCGAGCCGTGACTCACTCTTTCGCGATAAATTTGCAATTCGCATACGTGCCTGGGCGTCTGTTTTTTACCCCACGGTGCATTAATATAGATTACTTCATCCTGCATCGATTGACTGTGAATTAATGAGTGGTAAAAAATCATTGGCATTGCAAAATTTATGCAAATGAGTCGACACAAAAAAGAAATCAAACGCACAAAACTTGCCCCACTAACATTTTACAATGAAAATACCATTGAATCGGCACTGGCAACCAGGCACTGGGAAACTATCCAGATGCCCCTTTTTCCATCACAAAGCCAAGAAAGAAGTGGATGCTGGCGGACTGACAGTTGAATGCTGGCAGCGCAAGCAGTTCCGATTAGACGTTGGCGTGCCAGTATAGAACCAGCATTGTATCGACAATGTATTCCAAAATTAGTGACTGCAATATTATTAACACAAAGCTTCATTTAGAGACATACTGAACAAGCTCATATACAATGCAATGAATTAGATAAAGTTAAGATTAATTTTGATATATACATACTAATACAAGCACAGAAGCAGCATAAATGTGAATAATTTAAATCGAGAGAAACTAGTACTAGCATATCATGAGCCTAATATTAAAACTAGTACAAGTCGAATCTACTCGTACCAGTGACCTCGTGGCACAATGGGATACAAATATATTTTTCTGATCTGGGAAAAGAATACACTTCCATGTTAAATCATCAACAGTAATTATACGAGAAACAGTTGATCGATTGAAATCGAAAGTAATGAGGTGTCACAAGGATAGGATCTTAGAGGCTCCAAACGTAAGAATTGAAAGCATGCCAACTCCAATAAATCAGCACGTTTTGTGATATCAATAAGTTTGAAAATGGTATCATCTTTCAACAAGAAGCAGTTGTCGCCGGCCTCTGTTCCGATCCGGACAACGGCGTAAAGTGAACGCAGTGTCTTTACCAAATCTGCCACTGACGGAAATACCAACGGTTGCTAATACAAGGCCAGCATTGAATTGCTCGGTTGCCAGTGCTAAATGTTGTGGGGTGTTCATTGATTCTTGAAAGACTGGGCATTTTGAATTTATTGAGCAACAGGCGACTAAAAGTGACTCTAGTACCCTTAACAGTACCTATAGGAGTTTTTCAAGACCCAGCTTTGCTCCCAGGTATTAGGGGAATCAGTAGCATTATTAATAGCCGTTTTGTAATTTATGCATTATGACACCGTTATTATCTTGAATTCACATCCTTCAAAATACCATTTACTATAACATGATAATAAATGGGCTAGACTTACTTTAGCGCCCGGTCGCTTTTTAACCAAAGTGGGTATTTTTAACCTGTTTAGAGGGTGTTGAATCCGAATCTGAAAGAATTTTTGTACGAAAATGCATCCAGAAGTTACAGCAGTTACAGCAGTGTGAAATATGAAATGTATTTGATTTTTGCTTTAATTTGTAGAACAAAAGGGTGATAGTCGTGGAAATGAAATGAAATAAATATTAAATCACATTAAAAGCAAATCTAGAACCCGTGCGATCACAACATTCAGTATAAAATCAGGGAACGAGCCCTTGGAAATGTTCATAAATGATCCCACCTGTGTGTAAATGGTACGCGATGCTTTCAAGCTTCTTTTGTTAGCTGGAGTCAAATTAAAATCATTTCGAAGAAATGAGACAGCAAAGTTGTCAGACAAAGTGACGACTCGGTTGGCACTTTCAGTGACAAACATGAGAAAGAGGAATGCGATGACTAATACCAAACTACATGTAGCAGTGACGAGCACCTCAGCTTGGGAGTAATGACCGATGACAATGTACAGCATCGAAATTTGAATCAGGCAATCAGTGGAAATTACCCAACCGACCATACTTCGGGTTACTTCCATTCCGAGGTTGTTCATGACTTGATGAGAGCGGTAGATAGCCAGGAACTTCTCCGTGATGGCGCTCGTCAACTCCGGACTCCATCTGCGCAACATTAAATAATAATTTCAGACAATATTTTGGGTATTTTAACTAACCTGATTCGATCCAAGCTTACACAATTCATGTTTATGTACAGCAAGGCGGGCAGACCCATGAAAATTGTGATTGTGAACGCAAACATTCCATTGAGCGCGAGCAAAGCTGCCCAGAATGCCATAATCATGACCGAATCCGAATGAAAGAGTGCAGCCGCATGAATTTTGAAGTGAATTGCTCCCAAATATATCGGAAACAAATTCAAGGCGACAGTCGCTGCCATAGCAACGCAAGCGAGCATAATGTGGTCAACTCCGTCCGTGTCCCGAGGGTTTAGCTTATGGAATTTATCTGTGAAATATCAATATTTCAAGAAATTGTCGCCGCACATTTGAATTTCGCCATTTGGGCGAGCGCGCACTTACTTAGTGTTGTTACAAAATGGCAGATTGAGTCCTCCAGCTGCCACACCTCCCGCCCACACACCAGCAGAAAAACGGCGACTGACAGCGCCATGGAAAGCATTGCAATCAGGCAGTAAAATTGAGCTCTAGCGGCTAAGTTCAGGTCGGCCGCGTGATTGAGATCATAAGTGATGCCCAGAATAAAGAACCCAACAATATTTGTGGTGATGAAAGAAAATAGAGTTAGATTACACAAAAATTTATGGCGAGGGGTGCAGGAAAAGTGGAGGCGAGCCCCTACTGAGTTTTTCCCTCTATCGACAATTAGTTGGAATGGAACAATGTAAAACTTGTAAGAGATTTGCTGCAGGAGTCGCAGGAGCTCGAGTGTTTTTCGCGAGGCCATCATGCGGGTCAAGAATTGAGTCAGACACTGTCGCGAACTTTTCTAGCTTCACTAAAGCAGAATCCATTTCACGCACTGCACTTTAGGTTAAAGTAATAACTAATGGGTTTCTACTTTCTTCGGAAGGTTGATTTAACTGGAATACTACACTGGAAGTAACTGGAATAGGGCTGGAAATTCTATTAGTAAAGTTGAGTGGTCCTACTTGGAATATAATCTGGGTTTTCCGCTTTCAATCAAAAATACGTTAAAATTCGCCGAACTTGGCAACGGAAGACTCTCAAGGTTTTGCGACAAGTGCAGCTTTCTGCAGAGTATTTCGAGCATATTTTTAGCTTCAAGACCTCTTTTTGCTTGCTGCATGAATTAATTAAATTCGGTATCATATTTGTGCTTTTACTTCAGATTTACTCCGTCAGGCTCTGAGATCGTGTGCCCAACTATCGATACTTTGTCCAACTCACGTCGACTACTCAACCGCTTATCAGCTTCATCAGGGAACATTTTAAAAATGCTTCGTTGCATCAGCCAGAATTGCCTTGAAATCCAACCTGTTGTCTCTTAATCTTTTAATCAGGTGTAGCATGTCGTAGAAGGTCCAAATTTTCTCCTTTGAGCCAGGGCACTCGAAGAATATGGTGTCATGATTCAAACCCAATTCGTTCTTGAGAATTCGCTTGCTGGGAATCACAAATCATTGCTCGTGGGTGCAGCCCGATACCACGAAATGCGTCGATAATTTCATAAATGACTTGTTTTGTGACGTGGAAGTCGAACGCGAAGAAAACTGACTGTTTACATTTGGTAAAAAGCCCTCGGACATACATCATCTTCATGTTCATCATGATCTTGTCAGGCTTCACCTCGTGGCCCACAATTCCATCAACAGCCCTTTCATCGTACGCCAAGACACATTGCCGACTGAACAGAGGAATTCTTTAAGTATTCCTTGAGGAGTGACAAGATGGATCGGATGAAGATTTGCTTTTGTTTTCGCAGGTTGGTTGTGGCTAGAATCAGCCGACGTGTCAACTAGATATTTTTCAATATGACCCTTGCACTCTGCCTTCGCGCTGTTTGTAAAACAAGTGTTGGTCTGGAAGACGCAAGTACACGACGTGCGGCAAAGGTTTGAGAAGTGCTTCCGAATAAATACGACGACGTTGTCGTAAACAGCATCAGTTGGACGAGGGATGAGTCAGTTGTCAGTTGCACATCCTTCGGTTTGATTACTTTTACCTCATTCATGCATCTTTATCTCACGACGGATCCGGATGTGAATTTGTCACAGCACAGCAGCTACTGTAAATACGTACCTTGCATATGATAAAACTTTGCAAATGTGCAAATAAATATTTGTCGTTTGGGACCGAATAAAGCAAACAATTGGGCACTTGCCATACAAAGTGCAACTAATCCCAGTGTCACCATGACGCACGCTTTAATCTTTGCTCTCGGAGTCGGACGGGGAGCGGATTTGCGTGAGGTCCATAACCGCATGAGCAGAGGAGTCTTCTCTCGACATATAAACCGCATCTGCTGACCATTCGAGTTTATTCACCGTTACAACCTTTTGCAAAAATCTTTTCTTGCTCTGTTTGTGCTCAAGTGCACTAGAAAATGCCATACACGGCTGTCGAGCCGATAAGGACGGCGAAATTAGAGTCTGGGCAACCCTACAAAGGTAAGAAATAGAAATAAGTAGCCAGCTAATTCATAGAGCAGATTAGAATCTTACTGAGACAAATTTCAGGTACAGCTGAGTTGTGGTAGGTTGGCCCCGGGTCGAACCAAGCACAAGGGCAAAATAACAGGCGTTTCTCAACTTACTTCGCCAGTCGGGTACCAGAGAAGCGCTGGAGCAAGGTATGTCTCGGGGGATTCGCCATCTTTGTTGTTGTCACGCTGGTTTTCCTGGTCGTGTTCGTTATGGGAGGGTTCAATGGGCAATCACTGACCAGTCCACCGGCGAAGGACGACTCTGAGGATGAGCCACCATGTGCTGGCCGACTGTGCTGGCCGAAGTCACCGTGTGGGTCGATACCCTTTAGACCGGGGCGATGTTTCCCCTCTTACGATGTGCCCCTGTCCTTGCTTGACGAGAGGGGTGAGGAGGAAGTTGTTATTCCAATCCCTTATGAATCTGCGCCAATTTCCACAGGTAACTTGCAATTGCCACGCTCTAAATCGGCAACTAATTAATTAATTCCATACCATTCGCCCAACAGCCAAGGCCGTCATCCTTTACAAAACCAACAGTCCCCTCAGTGACTTAGAGAAGATTCACGTGGAGAACTTGATCCAGTGCAAGCAGCGATGCGAGGCGAATCCCTCGTGCAACTCATTTGTCCTCATTGGAAACGATTGCTGGCCGAAATCGAGTGTTGGAAAAATGCAGAAGGAGGTTGGAGCGACGATGGGAATCTTGAACCGGGCAGATGGTACGGCGCCCACTTTGGTACCCATTTCCTAAATTGATATTGTAATTCTTTGAATCCCCCAGCCAAATGCGTATTCGTGGCGGACAGCGACAGCCCGGGCTCGAACATTGCGGCTACTTTCGATAATGTCGCCAGCAAAGACGAATGCTGTGACCAATGCGTGAGCAATTCCGCCTGCAAGTCCTTCGCCTGGGCGAATGGGAATTGTTGGCTCAAATCATCGCAACAGGCGGTGAATACTCACGCAGGCAGTGCGGTCCCGCTTTGACTTGGCGGTGCTTCTCGAAAATAAGGAGTACGACTGCAATTGGTGGATAGCGTCAAGCACCAGCTCCTGAGTCGTATTGGGCAGATGTAAAAACAAATCCTGCGGAATCCCGGACGGGTCGCAATACGCAGCCACGTTCAGGATGGACTTGCAGATTTCCTTGCAGTCTGCCGGCAGCTTGTCACTCTTCTCGATTTGCTCCATCGAAATGGCAAGTGTTGCCTTGATGGGTTTCTCGTACTCGCCCAACACTTTCTCCGCGACCATAAATTCCAAGTCATGGCTAACCCTTTTCAGGTAGGTTTCGATGGTGTATCGATCGCCGATCTGGATAGTGGCGACGGCAGTTTGCAGAGTCAGCGCCAAGAAGCCGAGTTGTTTGCACAGGTCCAGAAACACCAGCTCGGTACCCTTACCACTCTCCTTTCAACCCTGGAGAGGACGCTCGATATACGTGCCGCAGTACGCCGAAATTTATTCCAACGTATTTCTTCCCAGGAATTGATATGGGCGACCACTATGAACACGAATCAAAGGGCCAGCTACGCTGACTCACGTTACTTTAACACGGAGGGCATGACACCCGTACTGAAAGGTCTCATGTAGTGTTAGTACATCAATTTTCTTGCGAGATAAAAGTACTTTCTTTTAAAATTCGATATGCGAATTTTAAACTCCGTTAATGACCCGATTAACCATTTTGTAGACTGCATCTATTTGTGGTCCTTTTCTCGTCGGGTACTGCTCATTGGTGTAGCCCCACCAGTCCCAGCAACCAGTTGGGTTGCTGGGTGGGTTTGGTTTTACTTGTGGCATGAGCATGATGATATTGTTCACTTCTGCAACGTCTGCTTGCCCCGTCTTCAATGCGTAATTGTAGCCATAGTCAGTCTCACTCCCACTGCAGGGATGAAATCCGACATGGAGCCTGCAGACTGCACCATTTTTGCATGCGGTTGGTACATAAAGATACGCATTCGCAGCGAGTCCCGACATGAGTGGGCTTTCGGTCATAAATTTAGTCTGATCGTAGTCCTGAATGTTGGCCCGCAACCCTTCACCTCCAACAGGCGCCACGAGTCCTCCGCCGTACACATGATTCAGCATTTTGTACGCCCCCGAGTAGTTGCACTTGTTTAGGCCGTTAGTCGGCGGCTGCCCGCATGGAGCGCCGATGTTGAGCGTTGGAAACGCATGCGCCGCGTTGATCCCGAATTCGGTTTTAAGTTTCGCGACGGCATAACGCTTGTACATTCCTGCGATTTTAGGACCAATCCCCGGTGCGACGGTCTTGTCTGCTTTGCCATGGAAAATGTACACACGTGAGTGGGCCACATTTGATACGGGGTCAATTTGTCTGTTCGCCGCGTACTTGTTGGCTTGAGCAACGAGGCGGGTAATGTTGACCTGGGCGGGCTCCTTCATACAGCGGAGGACGACGGCGAGGTCAGGACGCCCACCCGTAGCGCAGCAGTACGGGACACCCGCGAATATCCCGACTCCCGTCACATTCGCAGAGTGCGCAAAATGAAACTGGGTGGCCATCGCGCCACCAGAAGAGAATCCAGAGCATGTGAGACTCCGAGGATCCACATTGTATTTCTGCAGAGAAGGTTTTGCACCATTCACGCTCGTCGTGATGCCAAACATGCAGAATGCAAGAACCAAGGTTTCCAGACTCATTAAATTTTGCAATTGCAAAAGTATGATTACTGGTTATGCGGTAATTGGCAGGTGGCAACTGATGTCGAAGTAATTAGCTGCTGCTGTGCTTTTATATGCTGAACTTGGACCTTGTAACGTTGTAACCTACATATTGACTTCAATTGAATTGTACTATTCAAGTACATTGTTTAAACACTTGAACATGGGCAAAAATTGCGGTAAGCCGAAATACAAAGAGTCAAAGTGCCTTCTATTTGTGAATGTGTAAAAATGTGATCCATACATTAACTCTAACTCTTGACTGCCTTGACCTGATACCAGTTAGAAGTACACTCAGGTACTTGCTTTTGCGATGTTTGCGATACCTTGAGTGTTTTTCCGCTTCGTAGTTAATCTGGATTTATTCCAGTTTAGTAGTTAGGTCCTAACCTAACACTTGCAGGAGAAAGTGAAGCATAGGCTTCAGTTTGTTGGCCATTGCTTGCAATAATGCAACTCTTTTTACACGCGGAGGCGCACAAGTGAGACTGCTTTCGCAATTGGCTTGGCTTTTCTGAAGAGGGTGGTCAAATATTGTGGCACTGGCGGCATTTCGTCCTGCGTAAATCATTATAATTTTAGGAAGTTTGCCACTAATCAACAAGGCCAAGAATTTGATGCTTTATTTTTTTTTAATGCTTTTAAATCTTCAGCGGATACGACGGGATGCTTTAAAATTATAAATGATGCTTTTTCGGATGCCTTTGAAATCAACGAATTAGTGTACGTTCGAGCAAGACAAATCTTTAATTACAAGTACAAACAGAGAGTATTGAGCACATATCGATAATTTTAATCGTACTCGGTCTCATTATCCTCGTCCTCGTCCTCGTCTTGATTAATGCACAGTTTCTTATTGAAAGCGAGTTTCAGATGTGTTTCAAGATTATCGTTGGTCAAGCTACTTCTCAACTTTGTAAAAACACGTTTTAACAAGTAAAAGCTTCGCTCAACCGAAGCACTATTTGCGGAATACTTAAGGCCCTAAGAGCGAACTTTGACATAATGGGCAGTTCGTTCTTGTAATCACTCCAAAATTCATACGCCGACTTGCTGGGCGAGAGTACATTCTCCTTCACAATTAGCTTAAACTTAATTATTTCTAATAATGGCATTGGTTCAGTTAAGAATTTGTTCAAAGAACCTGGAAGGTCGTCATTTGCGAAGTACCCAGCCGCTCTCTTCGGGTCCAAGCATTGGATGTCTTGCCAAAATTGAAGGCTGGGTGTTTCTCACTAAAATAGTGGCTCAGTTTGGCGGATTTTAGTCCGGATTGTGGATTGGCGATTGATTGTGGTGTGAGCAAATTAATTATTATTTAATAGCACAAATCTACTAATAGAAAAGAATAGTCAGCAAATACCGACTACAAATCCTTCGTTTTTTGCCTCCAGCACCCAAACGGGTGAGCTCTTAAAATAATAATGCGATTGAAGAAGCCAAACCTGAAACCGGTTGGGAACCAATTGGTAAATAGTAAATGGCTTAATTAATCAGGAGCCCATAAAACTGCCAGTGCCAATGATGGTGGGACAATATGTTAACAATTATTGAGCAGCATAAGCAGAAGGCACTATGATGCCCAGAACCGAATTTTCCCCCGTGAACGCTGAGGACTGCGCGGTATATACCCAATTTGATGAGCGGTTATCCAATTTCAAGGGTTTGAGTCAAGTTTCACTCTGCCTGGTCACACAATCCATTGTCCGTCCTTTCCTCGTTCTAAACAATAAATTCTGGATTGTGCTTCGTTTCACTGCACCCGAATTTAAATAATTTAAACCTTCAAATCATTCCAGAATTTCCTTGCCATTTTCTGCAAAAGCAACCCACGGCCAGATTTCTAATTTGAGTGTAGATGTATAATTTGTAGCCACGCAAAACATTACTTTGCAAGTTATCACATCAAATCATCTTGCAAATCGATTTGGCACACGCTATCACGAAACTGGAACATGGAACTGGAACACGCAAACACGAACTCAACAACAATTGCAAACTATTTGTAATCACGTAAGGGCGTAATGACAATTCGCAAACCATCAGCTGATCATTTGCTATCACGCAAATGTCCAACTCGATCAACGCCCATCATCATCAACAGCACCAACACAAACAACGTTAGACACTTCTGAATATTCCTTCAGTCAGAGGAAGAGAATCAATATTCATGTTGAGAAGGACGAAAGGACGGATGATCGATTGTAAGGCCAGGTAGAGTGAAGTGCCGTCACCTTCATGGAATGGAACAACAACGATGGGAGGCGGACAGTGGACATGAATTCGTAATGCTGTATATATTTATTTTTGTTTTTTTGTATTTCAATTTGCCTTTGAGTGAGAAGCCTGTTAAAGTGTGCCCGCTTAAGGTTATTAAATTTTATGACTTGGGTAAGTAAACAAGATTTTATTCGCTAAATATTTACTGTTTACCCTTCGGAGGCAAAGGAGCTCCGAATTGCCAACTGATACAACACTCCTCGTAGTGTAATGGCGTGATCACGTCTTTCTCCTTAAGACAGTCACGTAGAAGTAGTTAATGTTGCAGACTTATTACTTGGTAATTTTCCGCTGCTGTACTTTGTACTTGCTTGTACACGTAGGCCACGTTTATTAGCACATCTTGTATGGGCTTTGCATATATGTCTGTCTGTCTGTGGCTATTTATTTTTAAAGGACGGCAAATTCCGAATTTTGTAGATTTACATGTGGAGTTTTTCACGCATCAGTCTTACGTAGTATGGCTGTGACAACAACAGCACAACGCTAGGTAGACGGGCAATTTCAGATGTAAATGTGCAAAGTTTAGCTGTAAGTCATGCGCGACAACTACGTCAACTAAGCAGCGCAAGGATGCAACAGTCACATGCCCATTGCGAACACGCAGATGTGATTGTGTAACTTCTCAAAACAGAATCGAGGATAGATTGCACATGGAAGCGGTCGATTCTCATTAGGAAATGATGAGATGGGTTGGAAGCATGCTAAAATAGGAACATAAATATATTTTAAATGACGAAGTTGTCTACAATCTGAGGTAATCAGCCGAAAATATGATTGATGCAATTTTGCGTCCAGCGCTGCTAAGTTTTCGCAGAATTTTGATTTTTATCTGAATAGCCCTTCAGATTCTTTAATTTAAGAGACAAAAAAGCAGAGAGTGGAGGAAGTCCATATTACACATGAGAAGTGACACGTATAAAATACAATGAACCTTTCTGCAAAACAAAACAAGACGAAAAATATTTTACTCACAATGCGCCCAGACTATGGAATCTTATTATTTCTGAAAATGTTTCTAATCTTAGTTTAGCTCTGTTCTCAAGAGCAGTTTCCTCAATTTTAAAGCAAAGGCGAATAATGACAGAAATTTGAATTTTAATGACTGTTAAATTATAAGTTTGTTATTTTTACGTATTTTCTTACTACCCTCCTATATTACGACAATTTTAATTTATTGATCCTAACTCTAATTTTTGTTAATATTACATTCCGAAGTATGCCTTCCTTTGTAAGGTTGTTCTCTTTATCGATTACTAAATAAACTACAATAACATCAATTACTTCGGTTTGAACATTATAACGAGTGACGCAACTTGTTCAGCCGAGAGTTGGAGTGCTGTTAGCCCCGTTCCAGTCTGTGCATGGAATAAAGAACCAAACCAAAATCGAATTGGTCTGAGAGGCGTACGCGACCAATTCCCTGATTTCCGCTTACCCAATTCTCCTACAATTGCAGTTGAACTTTTCAAAATGCTCTTCATAATACCAAACATGAGACTGATAGCGAATGTGATAACCAACACCAAAAGTATGAAGTGGACAATCTGGGGGAGTACGAGCTCATTGTGGAATAGGATGATAGCAGTGTAGACTACGATGAGGAAGAAACAATTTGCGAAAAGTAGCATCGGAAGTAAAGCTGGACTAAAGCATTCACGGATCACAATGTGGAATATTTGCAGGCTTTGATACACGTGTCCTGAATTTCTAGCCCTAATTCTGTTCTTAATCAGCGTTAGCCATTCTCTGAGGACGAAGACGGGTGCAAAGATCAGAAACCAGAGAAACATGAAGCGCATAACCCTTTTATAGATTAAGCACCCCATAATCATTGCAAAGGCCAATCGTCCGGCGAAGTTTGTCCCTCCCCAGAAAGTGTACAGGTTAAGTGACTCGGAGGCGGTTCGTGCTGGTAACAGAAGGCTTCCCACGGTATTGAGAATGAGTATAGGGATCAGAACGATGTACGTTCTGCAGAAACGATTGAAGACGCGATCTTTCTTTGGGCACGCCTTGAATTCCTCTTTGTACTCGTGCCGTAGTTGCTCGTTTGTTGCTAGTGTCGTATTTGCCAGCTGTATGATCTCGAGGGCGTAGGAATGACAAAAGCGTGCGGAAGCCAAGCCTGAGATCATGAACGCCAGGATGATTTGACTCGCTTGAAAGAACTTTTTGAAGTTGTGACGGTTGGTGACGGCAAAGTCCCCGTAGCAAATTATAAGGATGATTGTGGCCACCAGTTCAAGAGCAGCGCTGGCGTAGTGTCGAAGGAATAAGACTTGTTCTCGCGAGAGTTTAAGTTTTCGAGCACGCGAAGACCACACGCAGACGAGCTTTGGGAGCAATTCCAGCTTGTTATGGACCGCATTCCATTGCAGAGGACCAAGACAATGCGTTCGAGCACAAATGGAAAATACATTACGATAAAGCCGCAGTGTGTCTTCGGACAACATGGTGACTTCGATGCTGACACTGATACTGAACACGACCGAGTGGTAATGAGCCTCTACGTAAATTACTCAAGGAGTCGAGAGGGATGGGCAAATAGTGCATTGGCGCTATGGAGATGGTCAAGCATTAAAATTTTATTTTACTGCCATCGCAAAAATTGTCACGCGAGCTCAAGTAATCAAGGAAGTTCCAAATTCCGCGTCTAGTCGGTGGAATTTACTAAAAATTTATGCAGTCTCAAAAATACGTTACCATTTCAAAGGAAGTTACGATTCTTTAATCACAAATTCTATAGAACGAACTCCCATTTGCGTAATTGTTAATACACACTGGAACCATATGTTGTGTCTCGGACAAACTTATTTCAATCAAGTGATGAAACTTTAATCAAATGTCCAATCATTATATACATGAATACTTCCTTACAAATGAAAACATAGCACATCTTTCGATGCATTTATAGGTATCTAAGCTCAACCTGATTCCATATACGCGCAGCATGCCTACATCTCCCCGTCGGGCATCTACCCTGTGGCTCGGCCGCCCGGCCCTGGCGGCTTCGAAATAATTGAGTACTTATGTAAACCCCATTACTCGCGCTTCTCGGCATCTATTTTTTTAATGACAGGGTCGTCGTCACACTGCCATACCAAGCGCATGCGATCAAGAAACTCATACGGAACGTCTGTAACTACCCGGCGGTTGAAGACTCTGAATGAATGGAATGCTGGCAATGGTGGAGATCGACCGGATTTGCTGGCCGCGCTTCGGGATCAAGGGCTTAACGCTCTGGTGGGTAATACGCTTGCATTAAAAATCTGTGCGAGGGTGTCGAGCGTAAATTACAATTACTCTATTTCGTCGCAGACGATATTCAGAAGCTGATTTGCTGAGCAGGCATTTCTGCCGAAGCGTCAATGCGGCAACAAAGCGTCAGACTCAATCTCTGCTCTTTATCAGTATACTCCAACTGCGTAAATAAAATCAAGTTCAACATATTAATCATCGTGAGAACAGTGATGGTACGAGTATTTCCCGTACACGTTACGTTATCTTGAGTTGAGATCTTGTTGCTAATGCAGGGAACACAAGAATTTAATGACCTGGGTTTCCTCCCCTTGATACATGATGTTGTATCAATTCTATCAAAATAGATAGCATTTAAACTAGCATTCAAAAATACCGATTAATCTCACATGAAAAAACTCCTTGTAAACGAATATAAATGCAATGAACAAGAGCAACATAATTGCTGGTGGGCTAGCCACAATAATAAAAATCATTGCGATTGTAGAAATGTTTGACACCTTTGGATTTTCTGCACGTGTGCCCACTCGAATATTGAATACTCTTATTGCGCTATTCCCTTAGGAATGATTGCATACAAATTGTTCTTGTGGCAAGTGGTTCGCCGTCTGTGAAGTTGCACGTGCCAATACGAAACTCGATCGGATGGTTTGTGGTCATGGCGGAGGTCACTGAGACTAGTACAAGTAGAAAAACGTACAACGACATCTTGTTTGAAGTAATTTGTTTTACTCTTGATATTTGACTTCATGATAGGCAGTTCACTTTGGTTCACTCTTCGATTGTGGTAATTCATAATCAAGGAAAATGATGCACAAAGTTTCTAAAGAAAAACTAAAATAATAATTTCCAAAAGGAAAGTTTAATGCAAAAGGCAAAACACACATTCCCTGAAGTACAAAATTTCACACCCATGGCTGTCAAATTAAATCAATCTCCTAGATAATTGCAATTGCAAATTAATAAAGTATTCATGTGAATAAACAATTTAAGCATTGCCTCTTATCAAATATCCCATCCAATTAATGTTTGGTCGGCTTTCCTCTTGTAACTGCAGGACTGACGTGTAACTTGTTACACATTTTGCGAACTCATTTTTTTCAATTACAAAATTGATTGTTTCATACTGAATAAATATAAAATCGCTTTGCTAACAATTTGAATTGCTCCTGTTAACTGACACGAGCACAAAAATACAATCAAAAGCAATTGCTATGATTCGAATAACCTTCATTCCCAAGTGAGGTATCACGAGACGAAGAAGTTCTTGATCAAAATGAAGAAAACATTCAAGGAACGGGCATTGGACATTGCTCAGAATGGAACACTTTCCATTTGGTTATCACCGCTCGCAATTTCCGAGTGCTTGCGTTTCTATTGCTTGCCTTTTACAGTACAACGTCCTGATGACACTTCGGCCGTGACCATCAAAGTATCTCCAAAGCTCTGCAGATATGTCGCGTATACACTCATCGACAACTTCATCTTAAAAACAGCCATGTGTGGCTTAATCCTTCATTACTTGCTAACCGAGGAAGATGAGACCCAGTACTTAATAGAATTTTTCCCAGCAACACATCATGCATTGATTCTGGTAACAACTGGAGCCATGGAATTATGGACTTTGTGGAATTGGGAAGAAGTTTATGTCTTGGTCAAGTGTATGCTGCATATGCTAAGAGTAGAACTGGAGCAAGCGCCTGTCGGAAGTCTGACCAAATTGAACTTAATCATGATGTGTATGGTCACTGTTCTGACGTTTGGAGCTGTTGCAGCATCAGCTGGCATGCACTTCCTTAAATCTGAAGGAGTCATGTTCCAAATGTTTAGATTTTCATGGACACCGGTGAACCAGGCTGCAAGTGTTGCAATATTTTGGAGTACAAGCTTTGGACTGGGTATCTGCCTGTTCTGGTGCCTGAATGGAATGGTCTACTTCACAGTTGTATACAGGACAGTACAGCGAAGTCCTACACACCAGAAGTACAGAGCATTACAGGTACTGCAAGCCTACTCGAAGGACCTTTTGAGCCAACTCATAGCCCTCGTACTGACAGCGGGCATACTTTTCATCATTTCATCATTACATTTCGTAATCCGCCACAGCACAATTACAAATGCAACATATCTATCAGCATGTCTCCAAGCTATCGTGGTCTCTTCACTGCTCCTACATTTAGTTATCAAAATGGCTGTAAAAATCCGTACTAGTTCACTCCAGCTGGGCAGGCACAAGCGTGTTCAAAGTGCTCGCAATGATTTGGAAAGAGTTCAGGCTCTTTCTTGGCATCCGATTCAGTTCGAATTCGGATCATTGTTCCCATTTACAAACTCTGAAGCTGCGTTAGCAATTTTAGGCTTTATTCTAGATAGTACAATTTCATTGCTTGTCACATCACAGTAACTATCTTCTATGCAATAAATGCGATTAGGTGAAACTGTCATCGGCAATTTATTTCTTCATAATATGAATGAATGACTTATTCCACGCGGATTTATCTCTCAGAATCAACGACAAGCACAATTGCGCCATACTGCCAATTGGTTGTATTTATAGGATGGGATTTGGCATTTATTGAGAAATTGCTACACGGAAAACCTATTCGAAAGTCTAGGCACTAACTGCGGTACGGAGGCGAAGTGTTCCAAACATCGAGCGACAAGCTTGCGTTCGAGCCAGAATTCTCAGCGCTTCACACTTCAATCCACTAGCGGAGCAGACGCTGCACGACGGAGCCGGAGCAGAGCGCGTGTTTGCACTTTTCAATCTGGGTGACTTTGAGATGCTTATACTGTACAGCGAGTACGACAAAGCCCGCCTCAAAGCTTCTACCTCAGTTAATACGAAAACTGGCTCCCAAGTTTAACAATGGCACCCAATCCAAAGCTCGTGTACAGTACCGTCAATACGTTGCTGCAAAGTGGAGCCCGGATCAGGTACACCGTAGATCCAGGCTGTCAGCAATACTACTTGCCAACCGAAATGACCTACCGAGAGCAATTTGAGAAATGGGGTATGCTTCCTTTGCTCAACACAAGTTTTCAGCGTATCCAGCCTCCCGCAGGGCCAGCAGGTGGCCCTGGGTACCAGGTGGGACGGAATGCCCTGTTTTCAACCTTCTTCTAAATTGCAGCAGCTACGCATGGGCCAGTTTCACACTTCGGGCGCCTCATGTCACCGGATACCGCAGCCACTGGCGATTCGGAGGATATCCACCTACTTTGTGGGGCTGCTAAGCCAGGAAATGGCGGCAGTCATGCAAGCGCTGAGGGAGTCGGGATTTACGACTGGTGGCTCCAGCTTGACCTGCACTTCGGTGATTGGATTGTGGAGACGGAACGCTGACGGGTAGGGTACAGAGAGGCCAAGCGGTCAGCGCAGCTGGTCGCGATGAATTTCGAAATCATGCGTATTTTCCTGCTGTGTGTTCACATGCTTGGTGCGGTGGGGTTAATTTTCTTGATGGAAACTGCGTCGGCATTCGTGCCGTGATTAGTTTTGCAGATTTGGAATCGAGTTGATTAGCTGAGCAACTTTTAACACCGGAATTAGCCATTGAATTAACAAAGTAAGTAAATAGCCAACAGTCAATAGTCTTCAAATAACAATTTCCACGTTTATTTTCATTTCATCAGCCATCCAGGGACGGTGGGTACTCGTAACTGTCGAAGGAAAAGAACCAGTTACCATAGGACACATTTAGCACAAAGGTCACCAATATGCACGACGTATCCACAAAGGCGCCGTACTTGATCAGGTCCATGATGGTCAGATCCCCTTCGGCAATGTTGGAGATTATGAAGGCGAGAGGCGAAGAGGACAGGAGCATCGTCGCGTAGTTGCACGTTTGAGCAGCACCCACTGTCAAGTACATCGGGTGCAGGCCCATGCGCCTGGCCATGGTCAGCAGAATCGGGAGGAACAGGTTTGCACACAGGGAATTGGACACAAGTTCGGAAAGTAGGGTCATTAATACGATGACCAGGAGGACAAGCAGCCACGGTTCGATTCCCTCCAGACTTATAGCCACATTGCTGATCCAAACCGTGAGCCCGGACACGGCTGAGGCTTCGGCGAGAGCGAATCCGGCGCCAATTATGAACACGATGCCCCATGGCGTGGAATGGAGGAGGTGGGGCCAGTCGAGTAAAGTTTCTGCATCTGTGGCTGTGACAGGCAGTGCGGGCCGCCGGGGGACGATGAACATCAGCGCTACAACGAAGACAGCCACCGTCGGATCCCCGATTGGGGTCGCATGCGAGTGTGGAAAAAGTGCCGCCGCCCAGCCGGTAGTAAATCCTGGTTCTCTGGTGACGAGTAGGAGCACAAATGTTAGGAATGAGAGGACCACTCCGGTCTCGTGCCATGTCATGGGCCCAAGTGCGGCGTACTTGACCTGGAGGATCTTCCTCTTAGCGTCCCCAGCTCCGCTTCTTGGTTGGGTGCCCAGGCCGCCAGCTTCCGCTCCTGCAGACTGTCGTGCGTCACCGTCTGCGCGTCTGCTGCTACGGCTCCGCCAAGCCGGAATCCAGACGAGGAGAGCCGAGAGGTACGCCCACGTGATGGCAATATTCAGCACCATGCCTGGAAAGTTGTAGGCCAGCCATGTGAGGTAGTTGATGCCCAGGTACTTGCCCCCTTGGGTCACATCCGCACTGTTGGCAATGTCCTGGAAGATGAGCCCTGGTGGAGTGGCTGTAATGATTCCTGTCCCAATCAACTGGGCGGAATAGTAGATTGCCAGCAGGTAAATCTTCTTTGCTCGCTTATTCTTCTTGGATCTTATTGGCTCTTTTACTGAGATTGCCTTTGCGCCTCCATCCCCGACGCTGAGCAGGTGAACAGATTCAGGTGTGACCTGCGTACGCTCGACCATCTCCGCTTCCTCAACGCATGCTATCGCAATTGGTCCCATCTGAAAGAAATCGAAAGTGTATGTAGCTTCAGACTAATGTAAAAGTTGAAGATTTACTTTGTACTGACCACCACAGCCACACAAGGAGCCGAAACCCCCATTGCCAGGATGCCAGAAGTGATCATGATACCCAGCAAGAACTTCGCCTCAGAACCACTGAACACGATCAGGAGTCGGAGTGCGATGCGGAGATGGAGCCTCGAACCAACAAACCCCGAGCCAATCATGATTCCGCCAAGCATGGTCAGCATTGCATCGGTCATGTAGCGTCCAACAACCCGGCCCGTGTCCAGAATTCCAAACAGGGGGAGCAGCAGGACAGGAAGGAGTGACGTGACGGGCAGGGGCAGGGATTCGGTGCCCCACAGCGTGGCGATAAGTAGGATGCAGTACAGACATCGAGACTTGGGTCCTCCATCGTCCACAAATAAGATTGGAAGCAGAAGAAGTGGGAGTGCCACAACCAAAATCAGTTTACGACTCGCCAGCATGCTCTGCAATGACAAAGACATGGCGGCAGTTGGGCTGGGAAATTACAAACTGATACTGATACTGGAAACTGATTGCGATCCGCTTGACTCACTCACATGTGGAGAAATCTTCTAATCTGAATCTTCTTGTGGAAATGCTTTTTCCAAGAACCGATAACAATATTGTTACCCAGCAAAGAGCAAATGTTAAGCAAATTATTCATAAGGTAGTAAAGAATGAATATTTATGAAGGAATTCCTTAATTACTGAGTTGGTAAGGACTTGACTTGATTTTCAATTGAGATTTAACTGGTTCAGCAGAAACAGCGAAAGTACAAAGTACAAGCAAATCTGAGTTCAGTTCTTTGGAAGTAAAGGCAATAAACCTTCATGTTAAGATTTCCAACTGTTTTACGATATCTTAATTAGCTCGCCGATCGAGCACGTGGCAATTTGCATCAATTTTTAAGTACTGCAAAATCTCTGAATATTTTCACGATATTGCAACGATGGGCTCACTGGGTGGTCGATCATTAGTTACATATTTCACAAATCAAATGCAATTTTGTAATTTATTACACGCAGCAGAACTCGCAGCAATATGCATTTGGAGTCGGGTTGCTTTTGCACTTCGCACTCAGAATGGAACTACGTACTATTCCTACAAGCTCAACCTGCATTCCGGTGGTTGTGCTAGTATGCTGTCCATGTCCACGTCCGGAATCGTGAATTCGACTTAACTTGAAAGGAATAAAGTTGCCTGTGTCCCTGAGTGACTCGGGGATACGGGCATTAGTTTAAATCAGTTTATTTATAAATTTTTTTAATCATAGCTAATGGTGGTGGTTATGGTAGTGAATCACCACCGCCGACCCTGACACGCGTTCAGCCTGGATTGGGCGAAGTGGACGACGATTATCCAATCGCCGTAACCACTCCGCTCGTGATAAATCATGACGCTGCTCAGCTGGAGGAGCTCGTACGCCACCCCCACGCTGTCCGACCCGGCACCGACCACCGGCACGGAAACCTCTCGTCACAGACTCCTCCCGCCCGTGCGCGAAGAGTCGAAGGTAATTCATGGTATGACTTCCACCAGTCGACTGACTGTTTGAGTAATTACTGACTTACTTTCTGTACACGACTCTGCCCAACTCTTGTGTCGAGTGATTCACAATTCAATAATGTTTAGTGTTTGCCGGGCTCTATTTTGGAGGTTGAATTTAATTTAGTAACATATTCCGCATTCCTGCGTTCTGAGCACATAACAATTACAATCCCAAAAATACGAACGTGCGAGGGATCGAATGATTGTGTTCCAAATTCTAGCGAATGCAATAGGCCACTTCAAAACGACAAATAAGATGCCGACACAACGGAAATATGCCCATGATTGGCAAGTTCAGGGTTTAGGTTAGGTCACCACATAACCAAATTCGAAATGGGAAACGCGAAAGAATTTGGAAGTCACAAATACTTATACTGGCTTCATGGCAAGTGAGAATTCAAGTTTACAAAAACTACAATGTACAAACTTTAATATGAGTTTAGAGTACCAATACATATGGGATGTGCTAATAAGATAGCAGATAAGTGAGTGGACAAGAATTTCAAAAATGCAAAATGCTTAATACAAAATTAGAAAAGTGCAAAAACTAATTACTTCATAAAGTGTATTTTCACTTCACTTTTAACTGATAATGCTTCTCTGCAGCTGATCCTCAGCCTTCAATTCTCACGGTTCACGGCCTTCGGCCGTGAACCGGCTGTGCTCTGTCCTTCGGAGCCTCCTCCAGATGCCCCATCTTCTCCTTGCAGACTGGTCCATCCTGGATGATCGCAATATTGCCATGTGCCTTCTGCGCCAGAGCCTGGTGAGTGGGTGAGACTGGAACATAGATGACCAGATTGCCGTTTTCGGTCAGGTGACACTTCGTCTGGTCGTCGCGCACGTTCTTCGGAAGTATTAACGTACGCTTGAAGTTCTTGGAAATGTGTCCACGTCCACTAACGTGTTGCCCGTCGCGGTCGTATTCCAGTTTGGTGTCCTCTTCGTGCTTACCCTGAATGGTCAGGAGTCCGTTGCAGATCTTGACATGAAGTTCGGTCGGTTTGTAGTCGGTGACGTTGAGTTTGGCCTGAAATCAGGATCAAAATGTGGCAAATTAGTTTAAATTCAAGTTTAAAATGTTAAACGGCCCATAACAACGTTATTAAAGGCAGCCAACAAACCATACCTCAAAGACCTCCGGCTTTACCATGACGACAGGAGCCTCATCCTCAAACCCAGCATCCTCCATGATCTTCTCGTCCTCCACGATGGACCGGATGACTTTCACAGGTCTGTCGTCCATGTGCATGTCACCGAATCCGTGCTGCAGGATCTCTGAAACCGTGGACCGCATCACCACACCGCCACTGTGGCCGTGACGGGTTCGGCTGCCTGGTTGTGGGATGCAGCGTCGTCCCCACCAGTCGAGCAGCGGAAATGCTTCACGGTGTCGATTCCAGTGACCAAGCCCATGGAATCCCTGCAGCGGTTCGTGGATCGGAAATTCTGTCTCCATTGCTAATGCTTGTTGCTGAATTTCAATTTTGTGTATTGTGTTCTTCACTTGCTCAGCTCAAAAGTTGGAATGACGAGTGCAAGCAGGGACACAGATCCTTTTAAGCGTTATGTGTTATGCTTTCCCTGAGCGAGTACGACAAGAACATCGTGTATCATGTCACTTATAAAGAAGGGGAACCGGTACGGATGCATAGGAAGTAAGTAGATGTTGTACTGGGCAAGTGGAAATGATGCATGTGCAAGCGTAGAATGCGTACATGACCGAATGCACGTGAGGAACCAAAACGCAGTTTTGTGAACGTGATCATCAGTTCGTTCGTTCGGATCAGGAGCTGATGCTGGTGTGAGAATTAATCATGAAATGCAATGATATAATGCATGCATGACAGAATCAACAGTTGAATGGTGACTCAGAAATCCATAAAAGAAATCAGACGCTGGTTTTATTTATATTTTGACACAAATTATAATCGTAAATTCAGAAGCGATTTAAGGTCTTAGCTACAAAAGAAGTGCAAATATCAAAGATTGTCAAAATTCTGCAAAAGCACGTAAACTCATGTGAACGCAGTCGCAAGTTGCAGAATTGAGAATTTCACAGCGTCCGCCCACATGCCCGAAGGTGCTCCGGTAGAACCTGAAACTCGTGGTTGTCGTGCCTCGCCTTGTTTAGACCCGTGGCGGGTGCAGAGATGAGGGGACAGCCTTTCTGTGTCAAATTGCACTGCACTTGGTCGCCAAACACGTACGCCGGAAGGTGAAACTGCGCTGAAAGTCACGTGCAAGGTGTGCGTGGCCAAGGTACTGAATCTGGTGTCAAGCCGTGTCAAATTCGAGGCTGGCGTCTTCCTTGTGGTGGCCATGGACGGTCACATCTCGATCGCGGACGATGACGTTCAGTTCTTCTGGTTTGTAGTCACTAACGTCCAATTTGACCTGAAACAGACACAGAAGCTTAATTACACGTTATGGCAATATAAGTTTTATATTTGAATCTGTATTTGCCATTGTTCTACAAGTCTATTATTCTCAAAGTTGTTCCTTCGTTACGAATGGAAGAAAAATGTTTAAATAATTAATTGGTTGGTCTGTCCTTGTGACATTCGCAACAAAGGAAAAAATTCTAAAACAATAGATTGGAGAACATCGGGAAATGCAGCCTCGACTGTCAAACTTATCATGCCAGTAACTTTAATTGAAGCCGGGGTAAGGTGAGACTAACCTCAAACATGTTTTTGTTCTTCCTCTTCGTTGAAGCTTCATGCTGGTGTTCGTGATTCCCCTTGCCCAGCGTCTGTGACAGCCTATGGTCGTGGTCCCCTGCGTGACTTGACTGAGGAACGGTTCCAATGAGTTGGTCCAGGATGATCAAGTCGTTTAAGTGTGTGCTTCCAAGCCCAAGGCGGAGCGCGTCAGGGATCGTGGCTCGGATGCCACATGGGCCCACTACGGTGCGTGCCAGTGTTTTGGGGCCTGGGCCAGCTAATCCGCAATGCTGAACAGTTTCTGCTTCTGCTTCTGCTTCACGTCGATGTCGTCCCCAAAGTCGAGCGAATTCGTCCCGGACATGGTCGTCCTCGGTTCGGTCCCAGTGACTGAATCCGGTGCCTGTGGTCGGAGAATGCTGTAGTGGCATCATGCAAGTTGTTAATTGCAAAATGCAATATTACTTGCTGATCTGTCTGTTCGCTTGTGCTTTGATTCAGAGTCAACGCATAAATGAGTTTGAGACTGAACATGTTAGTTTTACTTTTGAAAATGTCACTACGATTTGTCACGCGAAGGCTAATATGAAAGGGAAGAGTCTTCTGGAACTTGCGGAACATGTGACGTGTACGTGACTCGGGTCACGTTGTGCAAACATGATTGCTGCACTACACGGATGCTGTATGCGTGGTTACACGATTACACCAAAACATGAAACTGTGCGACTGGGATAATTGATGATGGACGAGAAGAGTGTGAAATTAAGTGTGTACATGATTAAAAATGCCGATTACAAATGTACAAAGGGTGATATATTTACATTTTGAAACCCAAACTATTGACGAAACACATTTTCTGGAAAGATTGAGCATTAATTATTAAATATGCATTAAATATGCATTAAATATGCATTAAATTGCAAGCATAATTAATTTAAATTATTGAACATTTTTACACAGATTCTTGACGTTGACCCTGGCCATTGATCCTGATCGGAAACTTAACTCTTGGCATCTGATGTTCTTCCTGCTGTTGGTGATCCCATTTCGAGAGCAAAACCGGGGCACAGAGGATCAGCCGTCTGGCATCGGTCAGTTTGGCCTGTAACACGCCCTCCAAGACGCATCCTGGTAACGTGAATGTCCGCTTGAAGCGTTGCTGGTGCGTTTGAACTTGAGCGTGAACCTTGAGGTGTGTCCGCTGCTGTCCACTTTGATCTCGTGTCCCCAACGGTTACATACATCGTCCCCGACGTCTCTAAAGTCTTTCTCGTGTTGACCTTGGACGGTGACGAGTCCGAAACAGATCTTGACCTTCAGTTCGTGAGGATGGAAATCGGACACGCTCAGTTGAACCTGAAATCCAATTAACCGAAATGCAAAGGGATTAATTAATCAATTGGACACAAGCCCAATTAATATCACTTCTAGACTTATTAAATGCCAACGAAAACGTAAAACTTACCTCGAACACAGCATTCGCCTCCGTAGGAGTCTCTGACCCTATCCAGTTGTTGTTACCGGCGACCAGTAGCGCCATAAGCCGCCTGTCGCTCTCCGACCCTCCCACGGGCTGCACGATTTCCTCAGGCGCAACCCAGTCATCCAGATGCATGCTGCCAAACCCACACTGAATCACGTCTGGCGAAGTTCCCGGCCCGAGTCCGTTGGCTTGAGCCCCAAAGGCGTATCTCGCGATCTTCACGGCCCCAAAAATCAAGTGGAGGAGCGTGAGTTTCGGGCACGGTGCCCAGCGAGATCGTGGTCGGCTACGTGTGTGATAGGAATCTGGATTTCGAGCTCCATTGTGGACACAAGCAACTCTTATCTGATAACGTTGCACTGTAAGCTGTGGTGATTAAACTTTTGACCTGGAAAATAGCAAATTGACTGCGTGAAGTTTGGTTCATTGTTGTCTCCTCGCGCAGTGAAGGTTGAATGAAAGTGAATCTGCACTGTTATGCTGTTTGAGAGTTGAAACTTATCGCAAAGAGTACGAAAGGCATTTGAAATAGTTGAGTTGTGGTTCTTGTACGCGCACGTGACTGCTTACGTGCCAGCATTTGTGTACGTGCCAACGTTAACTCGACTCGAATACAGAAACCATTCATGATTCACGAGATCTCATGTCTCATCTTTCATCTGCTCCCATTACCATTACATCTGACTTATCTCGTGACTTATGTCTGACTCGCATTGGCGTAATTGCTCTTTTGCAGTAGCTGGCACTTTCACGGTAATTATTTAATTGCCACATCACAGGACAATCCTAAGCTGAAAAGGATCGATTTCGGGGAATCGAGGTTGAAATTTAGAATTTATTGTACCTTGATTACCATTGAAAACGATAAAAATGTGCTTTCATTTACATTTTGCAGCAAAAGAATACATTTGCACTTGCAAAAATAAATGGTCGAACAGGAAATGGCAAATTTTTTGCATAAGGAATAGTTCCATGGCTTTAACTCTGAAGGCTACATGTCTGAATATGAACTAAGCCTTCGGCGCCTGGTTCCGCTTGTGCTGAGCCACCGCCACCCTCCACAATTCCTGCTCTTTACACGCCGCAATGGTTGAGAGTCTCGCAGCGTCCTCGTCGCTGTACAGCGCCTGATCCTCCCACCTTGACCCGATTACCGGGGCACAGAGGAAGAGGTGCCCATCTTCGCCCAGTTTGACATGCAGCTGATGGGCAGAGATGCCATGCGGAAGCATGAGAGTCCGTTTGAAATGTTTTGGCTCCTCACTCGGAGCCGTGTCCTCGTGTGACTCTTGTCCCTGGATCGTAACCAAGCAGTAGCAGGTTGTGACCTTGATTTCGTGCGGCTGGAAGTCGCTCACGTTCAGTTTGACCTACAAAAGCGTAGAAATAAAAAACAATTAATTCAAGACTTTGGAACCGCGTAGTTTTAAGGCTAGAGGGTTGAATATTTTCATATGCATAAAAATTATTCTTTTCCTATCCAAAAGTGTGAATTTGTACACCAAAATTGATTAATTTTAGCTGAAATTTGCTGAAATTGAAAACTAAATCTTCGCTTAACAGCTGACTTAAAGTAAAAAAACCAAAATAATTAGCTAACCTCGAATACACTCCTGATCCTCACAGGAACCTTCACCTGTGTCCATTTGTCCTTGTCGTTGGCCAGAAGTCGTTGTATGCTTTTTCGATCGTTCGGCGTCACGGGCCCGATGAGTACGTACGGTGGAATCCAGTCGTCGAGGTGCATGACGCCAAAGCCGGCCTGGATGGCCTTAGGAATGATGACTGGAGTCCCGGCCCGAGTCCACTCGTACGACCTCCGAGGGCGGGAGTGGTCCTCCTGATCGTGCAGCTCACGTGCCCAGAGATCCATCGGCCCAGAAGACGCAACATGGGCTCGATCCCAGTGACCAAATCCCCGGAATCCGTTCGAGTGTGTGATCGGAACAACGAGAGTCTCAGGTTCCATGTTCTTGCGTTACGTTAGGTTTGATTAGGTTCGGCTAGGTTAATGCTTGAGTTAATGATAATGCTTTGACTACACAAAGTAAACTGTGATTGAGGCTGAGTTGTCAGTACGGTATGGACTCAAGGTTAGGAATGAGAGAAGCTCGCACACGAGCAGAACTTTCACGAACGCATCAAAAGGAAGAACGTGGCTGAGCACACGTGCCACTCATTGACTCACACAAGAAGGAGCTGCGAAACACCTCACGTTCAGGAAGTCTAGAATTCTTTGAATTCCTGTGTGATGCGTCAATACTCAACAAGTCAATATTTTGCTCCTGTGCACTGATAAGGCAACAATTTTGAACTTAGATGAAGGTTTAGGGATACAAAGTATTACTTTGTGCCAGGTTCTTTAAGGATAGACCATAAATTCTCGATGGGATTTAAATCCAGACTGTTTCCGGGCCAAACACCCTTCGCCCACACTCGCTGATCTTCCTCCTCCAAAATTCTCAAGTTTCCCCTCGTATTGTGGGTAAATTGGCATGATCCGCTCCCGGTAATACCTTGCGTTGACAGTTGTCCTCTGTTCACCTGCATTAATTGACATACTGAAGCAGGAACAGATTCCGTTTGAATCAGACTGCAGGTGCTCCACCAACGACTAGACGTCTCAAATATCGGCAACTGGAGACGCGGTTGTACAAGGCTGATGTCCAGGAATTCGAGCCCCGATCACTTGTACCAAACGTGGGGCAGGCATTCGACGCGGAGGCCGATCGTGAGCCGAGTCACGCCTGGGAAATATGCTGCCAAACCCTAGTGCAGCTCCACCGACTCCAGTTCACCGTCCAAAGTTAACTCGGGCACCGGCAAGATAGCCAAACTGGCCAGGAGTTGGCTCCAGGCCGTTGGGTAGAATGGCTCGTACTTGAAGGAGAACCGCTTCAAATTCGTGTAGGCGGATGGGGCATACTGGATGACGCTCAGGCTTCCGACCGGGGCGCTGATTTGCAGGTTCCGCAAAGCAGGCAGGCTCGGAAGAGGGAAGGCTCCCAGAGTGACAAGGTAGAATCCCCGCAGCTGGAGGGTCAGGTGACTCAGCCACTCTGCTTGTAACGACAGGAGCGTCGACAGCCTCGGCGCTGCTTCACCCCGCACAGAAGCCCAGAGCCCGCTGAGAGTTTGCAGCCGCAAGTGGTTAGGGCTACGTCGACTCAGCTCCGTCAGAACGGCCAAGTTGTCTATTGAGCCGAGGATAAGGATTGGATTGGACCAAAGGGGGCTCATTAAAATTTTCAAAGTCCCAGAAAAATTAAGAATTCTTATTTTTGCCTGAAACGTGTTAAAAAGGTATTTTCGGGTCGATTTGAGACAACATATTTCCCCATGCTAATAGCATTAGGGGGTCATGAAAATTACGACCTAACCTCTAAGCTAACCTAACCTAAGTCCCAAAATATATGTTAAAGATTTTGTCTTTAAAAACCAGTGAAATGTGAATAGGTTAGGTTAAGTCGTAAATTAAGATGGGGAAATTTGTCGTCTCAAATCGACCCGAAAACTACTTTTCTACATGTTTCAGACAAAAATAAGAATTTTTAATTTTTCTGGGACTTTGAAAATTTTAATGAGCCCCCTTTGGTCCAATCCAACCGAGGATAAGTCTGCGGAGCGAGGGAGAGGGGGTCGGGTTCTGGAGAAGGGATCGCAGGGCGTCGCGCCAACTGAGCTGCAGGCTGAGGGCCTCCAGCCCCCTCGTCGCACGAAGCAAGTCGCGAGCCAACTGAACCGATTCCTCTGAAGTTCCGAGCCCCAGGTCCAGGCTCCGGAGTCGCGGCAGCTCCTGCCAGTTCCACGCGTCGTCGTTAACGTCCTCGGCGGTGGAGGTTCCATTTTCCACAGGCGGCTCGTTGAGTACGAAATACGACGACAGGTTCAGCTGCACCAGCGCCGGCGTGAGGTTGAAGAGGACCCGACGGAGGCCCGTAACGTACAGGTGCTTGAAGCCTTTTTGGAGGATGGACTCGCCGGGCACTAACTGAACCTTCAGCTGGGTCAGGTGCGCGGGCTCCCAGACGGAGAAAAGGTGGCGAACGCCAGGATGACTGAATACTCTGCACTCCGAACCGCTCCCTCGACGTGTCACGATGGTAAGTTTCGACATTCGAATGGAATGATCCCGTTTCCGATGGTTAATGTGCCAGCGAGTTGTCCGAGTCTCTTGACAACCAGCGCGCACTCGCCTTCCACTCGGACTGCGGGGCAGTGGCTCCTCCGCAACTCGGAGCTCATGACGGAGTGCCACAGGCGGACGTGGAGCGGAGGAGATCGCCTTACGGCAGCGAGCGGGCTACCTTCTGCATGATTTCAGAAGAGAAAATTAACAGTTGTCAATTGGCGTGTTGATCAGATGAGATTTTCAAATTCACTGGTTCCAACTTACCAAAGGAACCTGCAGCAGTTGTTTCAGGCGATCCTCACTTCGATTCGATTGGGGTAACGGCGAATATGAGTGTCCAACGTGCCCATGTCCACCGCCCAAGGCGGCCCGGAAGCGTTTCCAGAATGAAGGGGACGATTCCTCACTGTCTTCAGCCGCCTTGCGCTTCTGGCTCCGGCTGCAACCCGGTCCGAGCCTTTCTTGCTTACTCGCATTGCTGTCACAGTCGTAATCGTACGCGTGTTTTCTTAAGCCCGTGGCCGTGACAAATCTCCGCAAGGCTCCACGGGTGCCCCCAAATGAGCTCCATTAACTCTTAATCGCAGGCCGACTGCACGAGGAAATGGACCGAGGACGTTAAATGGCAATTGCAAAAGGTGACTGACGAGTAAATTAGCGAAAATAATTAATTTATGCCAGAGTCAAAGTCAAAGTAGTCACGTGAATTGAACTGCACGCAGTTGACCGGCACACCAGCTCACCGTTCGCTTTTGAGGAAAAGAAGCCCGAATCCCAAATGCAAAAAAGTGAAAGGTCGATCTGGCTCACTTGGCTGGCTGGTACCGCAGTTGGCTATTTTTAGAACTCGTGACTGGAAGGCACGAGAACATGGGCCACCCGCCACGCCATGAGTCGATGAGCGTAAGTCCCATCAGAGCACAAGTGGCAAGCAGTCCACCGCCAATTGGCACGCTCCATGTCAACTGGGCGTTGGCGTCGGCCTTGGAATTGGCACGCGACATCAACTGTCAACGTCAACAACTTCCACGATTTCAGGCGCCGGGCCGTCTTGTCCAAACCGACAAAATGACTTGTCTCTCAGTAATTGAACTGCACGTGTTAAAGTTAAGTTACAGTTTCACTTCAACGCATAACCACAGGTACACAATTTTACTTCTTAATGATGATTGTTGATGTCTAGCCAGAAATCATTACGTGAGGTACGTAAGTACGTATCAGTTCAACTTTTTGACACTCATCATATAGATCATCGTGCACGTTGACAGGTAAAATTTAAGCTTTGATCTTTATTACAATAAATTGTAATTGTGCTTTGATTGCTAGGATTTGATTACTCACTCACGTAACTCGAAGCAAGCCTGTACTCAACACAGTTACGTATATAATACTACTTGCAGTGCAATAGTGCAATTATTTACTGGCTCGACTGCCGGGGGCCGTTGCCACAAATCTTCGCCTTCCACCTCCACCAAGCCATTATACACCTGAGCATGACTGTACTCTTTGACCTAATCAGGCCTACGATAAGCTCCAGAGTGAAAATACCCCCACAAATCAACAGCAAAGCCCCACAAGCCCAAAACACAACCACCAACTCCTCCGTCAACGCCAATGGAGTCCAGATCGGATCCTCAAGCCCACGACTGAAATAACTACGCTTAGTCCTCCTTACTTGGTTGTACCAGAAAATAGACCGGAGTGCATTATAGATTCCTGTCCCCGAAAGCCGTGACATAGTCCATGCAAATGTGCTGGACAACTGTCCAACAAAACACCATGTACCTTCCTTTTGTTCAAATACTTCAGGTTGAGCATAGCAGCGGGTTGTCAAATCTTTCCGTTCGTTATTGATAAGCTTAAGGTTATTTAGAACAAAGTCGATGACGGAATCTTGGTAAAGTCGTGCCACCTCGCCAGCATTTTCTAGTAAATGAACCCATTTCTCGTGTTCTATAAAATGTGGAGTACCAATCATCGCCTGAGAAGCGACTTCTTGACTTATTCCATTCGCTTTAAACTTCCAATCAAAGTGTTTGATAGTCCAATGCGTCTGATTCGGATAACCTTCCCATACAACTTTGTACTGGGCAGATAGGAGCTCCTTGAAGGACGGGATCACGAAATCTGGGACTGGGGCTACCATTTCACTTGTAACCACACCCTCGTAGAGTGAACTAAGTAGAACAGTGCTGATCAAGCTCCAGAGACACAATAGCAGAGGGACTGTAGCATGTTGGCCGGCTAGAATCTTCCCAGGGGTTTGTTGGCGTAAGAATTGACACGCGAAGGCGAACCAGAGTTCCACGATCTTATTGATTTTTGACTTACGTAGCAGAATTGAGACCAGCACAATCAGCAGAATGATAAACAGAATGGTGAGCCAGATGTACAGATCAAATGGACTGAAGAGCGAACTCAGTTGTACTGCACGAGATGCGCGGGCATAATCTACACAATATAACAATCGTGCTGGTCCAGCATCATGATAGAATTGATTACAACCCACAGCAGACTCGTCCCATGCCCGATGGTAATCTCCTGCACGTATTTCACCTGTAAAATTCATATCGATTGCATCGGCTGTGATTCCCAACTGTCGTATAGTAAAATTGTATTTTCTGACTAGAATGGCCACTTCTTCACGTTGTGGCATACAGAAATCGAGCAATGGCCATTGCGAAGTCGCTATTAGTCCATGGCGGCTGGTGGGAGGCATGGGTGCTTCATTATTGGAACAAGTGTAGGACACTGCAAGTGGATGGCCCTCCAGGTTGAGCCTGTTTGAATACTGACTCCACTGGACCATGTCTTCACAATGACTGCATGCTATTCCAAAGCGTGGACGTGACCCGCCAACGACAAACACCACTGTGGCATCGAACTTACGGATCTTAGTTTCAAAATCTGGATTCGTACCGAATTCTGCTTCGTATACACTCAAGCTGGACATGATAAAGTGAAACTGCAAATGTTCGTCGGCCGCTTGCCAGTTGATACGTTGACAGCCGTACGTTTGCCTGAAATGGGCGTAGGACAGGTTCCAGAATACGATGTGAATACATCCACTCCTATAAGTGTAGCCAATTCCATGTGTTATAAGGGACAGGGTTTCATTCCACCATGCTGAACCACAATCGTAGGTAGGGTTAGTGATGGACAAGTACGCAGCGAATAGAGATGGGACGTTATTGGAAAGGGATTTGAAGAGTGAAGTTGCTTGGACTTGGACGGGCGGCTGTGATTGGCGGCGACTCCAGATGACTTGCACGGTACAAGAAGAGCCTGAATGTGTTGAACTGCTAGATACAGCGTCCAGCAGATGTTCGAAATTGATGGAATGCACTTCAACAAACAACTGCAGCACAATTATGCTGCGCAAGAATAGCATGTATTCGTTCTTGGTACTCATTCTAAGACGCTGTCTGGTTTGGATGACGAGTTTTCGGACTGAATGCTCGAAGGATACTACTGGTTTACGTGGTCAGAAGTCCAAGAAATTGACATTTGGAAGGAAGATCTCGAGGGATTAAAGCCTGAATTCGAAGAAACTGTTCCGTTCAAATCCTAAGACAACACTTTAACAACACAGACAACACGCACGATGCTAACTAAGAGCGAACATTAGCAATTGTAATCGTCTTGTGTCATATACAGTACAGGTCGAGTCGATTCCGAAAATGCCGGGCTCGGAATCAAACTCACCTGCGACTCAGTCCGAACATGTCGGACTCGGAATTGTGTCGGACCCGCGATTCTGCTACCCGTTCTGGACTTGGATTCGTGGGAAGCACTAACAGGGAATATTTAATGTCTTCAGCTCCTTCTGACCACACTGAAGGAATTTGGTAACAAGTCTGAACTGCCACTGCCTCACTCAACGCCAGCGGTGATACTCCATTGGTTTGGACAATCCGTACTGGGAACATGGAAATGGGGAGATGTTTGCTGGAGCGCGAATGCAGATGCACAAAACAAGAATAAGGACGGAAAAACTGCGATCGACTGTGCTAGGAAGATTGAGAGGACGGAAGAGTTCTTGAAATTGCTGTTGTTGGTTCGAGAGGAACTCGAGAGGGTTTCCGGTCCGGGCAGTGTCAGTCCTAGCCCAGACAATTCCGTGAAAGGACAAGAGTGGAAACAGTCCGAACTGGACACCCCAAAGCCAAGTTTCAGGTAAACGGATACGAATTTTAGGCCGAGGAAGGTCAGGGCCATAACCAAACCCACCTCCCCCGGCCGCTAACCCAAATTCACATTAGTGTCAGTCTCAGCTATACGATCCATCTCACAACAAACATGTTTATAACATTTAAAACCTGATTCGAATTTATTCAGGCTTTACACATTTTCAAATAATACTCATAATTACTGTGCACATTATTTCGCTGCTGGCAATTTCCCTCGGTCTCAGTACTCGGAGTCCTCTTCGTCGGCTGCGATGAAGTGTGTGCCAAGAATGCAGACGCAGAGGAGAAGGGCGGCACCGACGAAGAGGAGAAGGAGGGCGGCGGCCGCCAGCCAGAAAGCGAACCTGTAAACGACCAAGTCGCAGTAATTGCTCTCCAGAGCCTCTCCGCCATCCAACGGCGGCAGTCCTCCGGATCCTAGCTCGGTGTTCGCGATGGCGGGCAGCGGGTGTGGGGCGAGGACGTGTTCAACGGACGACGCCATTCGAAACGTGATCATGCACATGTACAAGAAGAGGGCAAGCTGGATGATCTTCAGGGTAGAGCTCAGGCCTGCGATGTACGTCGGAGGATGCACGGTCCACGGGCAGGACTCGTCTTCACAGCCGGCCGACGCCACCTTTGCCCGGCGATGATTGATGCGGTCGAGCAGGTCCAGGATGCAAATCAGGAGGCCAAGCGCTCCAAGGACGATGAGTGTGGGCGGGAGGTGAGGTTCGGCAGGGCAGTCGTGGAGGTACGTGGCCCCCAATGCAAGTGACGCGATGGCAAGGGCGTTCATCGCAGTCAGGAGCACAATTGCCGTGAGGAATGAGCAGCAAACTGTGCCACAGACGAGGGCAAAATGCCCGGCGGGTCCTGTGCGGCTGTGGCGGATCGCCTTGTGCACTCTCGGCAGCTTGGTGACGGTGAACTCAATGAAGCTGGGTGTGCGGGCGTCGGGCTGGTGGCTGTTGGTGGCAGGCCTCCTTTCTCCAACTTGAATGGCCAGACTCCGACTCTGATGCTGTTGCTGCGTCTCGACAGTCGGGGCCATTTTCAATTTGTAGAAACTGAATTAAATTCACGCTCAAAGATTAAACTGACTGCTATAAGAGAGTACAAACCGCTCTTGCTCTTGCTCGATGCGATGCGCAACATTGAATGAAGGGTGCAAATGCAACGGATGCATTTTGAGATGTTAGTGCATCCAACATCTTTCTGCAGCTTTTGTTTACATTTACAAGAAGGGGGAACCGTGACTCGGTAACGTGTTCCTCGTCACGTACGCAGACCAAACTCGCAATGGCAACAAAGTACTGCTTGCCTTGCTCATTTCAATGCAACATCCGAGATTCGGAGAAGAGATGGTAAAGGAAACGCAAGACGAAAGCTCCTGTGACTTGGATTTCAGATTCCACTGTCCAGCTTTCTTCGTCTCACATATGAGTTCGTGTCGCTCATAGTTGAGAATAGCATCAAGGCAAGTCGAATTGTGAAAGGTTGCACGCGCGTACGAGTGGGGGTCAATGATGTCAATCGAGACTCGATTGAGTGGCGGCACGCAAATCCGTCAACGATTAAGGATGCGATTTCTGTTCTACGCTAACGTAGAGAAATTTTCGGTTGAGATTTATAAGGTTCTAAATTATCTAGAAAAATTGGTTGCGCAAAACCTGAACTATCACGAGCCATTGAGAATTGGGATAAACTTTATTTGTATTGTTGAGGTACGGACTTTGGTCTTTCGGGACACCAGTTCAAAGAAAGTAAATCAGTTACAGGTTAACATATGAAATTTCGTCCCGGTATCTGCTGAGACCTCCGTCTTCGCCGCGCCCGTATCCTCCAAAGATGTACAGCCGCTTCAGCTTGGGGACGAAGGTGCAGGAAATAAAGGAAAAGGAGGGCCAATGGTCAACAGAGAGAGCTTCAGCTTCTTCGGTCACAACGTTGTACCGCTGCACTGCATGTCCTGCCACAATGTACGCCAATTTGTCACTAATAAATCCGGCACACGCCGGGTTCGTCATGCTTGTCGCCAGATTCGTGCCCAGCCTGGTCACATTCGCCGGTGGTTCAAATTTCAAAACTTGGTGCCCATTGTCTGTTCTGGAGGTGCCACCGAAGAGGTATGCCGCCCCCTCCTTCTCGTTCCATGCCACGGCCATTTCGTACTTTTTCTCTGGAAGCACCTGCTCCACTTTGTCCACTGCATCGGTGCTGGCGCTGTACCTGTTGATCTCGTCCAGTGTTCCGCCGCCTTCCCCATAGCGCCAGCCGCCAAAGGAGTAGGCAACCCTATCGGCGCTGTTCCAAGCGATGCGGGTGCGGAATAGGCTGTCCGGGAAAACCGCGACCGGTTCATACCTGTTGGCTCCCATAGAGTATCGGTAAATGTGTGGGTCCTCGAATGGCGCCCTGTAGCCGCCAAAGTAGAGAATCTCATCGCCACTGTCGCCATCCAGAACCGCTGTTCCTCGGGAGATTTCCTGGAACGTGCCAATATCCTGAATGATCCCCGACTCTATGTTGTACCTCCAAACGGCCCGATTGTAACTGAGGGACGAATCGCCGCCGAGTAAGTAGATCGAGTCCTGCCCGTCGTACACTGCACTGAGATGTCCGACCGGTGCTGGCAGCCGTGTGTGGGTAGTTACAAGACTCAATGCAGTGGCCTGGTCAGGTCCAATGCCCAGTGATGCCACGATGGCCACCCCGAGAGCGAAAACTGTGGATGCCTTTAAAACAGAGTCCATTATGGCTTTTTGCAGTACAGATTACTGATTGAATCTGAGTTGTGGAGCCTTCTTCTTATATAACTGAATTCCAAGTTGAAATTGACGACTTAAAAAATTAATTGAACTGATAAACAACCAGGCCAGGGTCAAGTGGTTGCTCAGGTTTCTCGCGAAATAGGCGGCCGTACTTTCCATGCAAAACTATTTTTATCATTACCATAGGTGCTGTGTTGATGCTCGAGATTCAGTGTCCGTAGTTCGTACTCGGAGACCAGAGTCTCACTTCACTGTGAGTTGCTTATTGCGATCAATGAATTGCAAACTTTATTCAGATTACTGGTGAATTACATGCAACAAGTTTTAGCCAGTGGTCAGACGGATTTGCCAACTTCCGCGCCCGTTTGGCTACCCTCTGACATGGGTCACGGAGGTCCGGATTGTAGTTTGATTGTAGAGGACGAGATTCCCATCCTCTTGGAAGATGAGAGACTTTCCCCTTCCCTCGTAGGGCTTGTTCAGTCCGGGTAGGTCGCATCTAACCAGCCTTATCGTAAATGGCGAAATACTCGTCGTCTTTAAATCGTCGTCGAAGCAGAAGTCATCCGTTAAGGATAAAAATCGTGTCCACGTCCACCTCGCCAGGGGCGTTTTTCCTATCGCGAAGGGTCAAAGTTATGACGTAGAAATCAACGGCCTCAGTTAAATGCAAGAAGAGTCAGAACTTCTTACTTCGGATTGACAAAAGTCGAGGCGCCGAGGACCGTGGGTTGCTGGGGCACTACGCACTTCTTCACTTCGTCGATGACCGCTCGAATCTGCTCCACAGTCGTTTCGACGTCCGCCTCCTTCCCCTTCCCGCCGTGGTCGTGGTCTTAGCGTCTTGGTTCAACACCTTCACCACCGCCGCCGCACTCGTGTACGTGCCCATCGTCACGTCGATCGCCGCGTGTCTCGTCCTTGCCACGCCGAATTAAAAGTCAGCCGCGTCTCGAGTGAATGATTTTATCGCTTCAATTCGAATCTGAATTTGACCAGCGTTGCCCTGCATTGAATTAACCTAACTAACCTACTACTCATTGTAATGAACAGGGTGAGCAACCGTTCACGAGTACCAGGTGACATTTCCCTACCGCGGGCCATGATGTGAGCTTTTTTTAACTGCTCGTACCGTTGTCAATGGGTCAACAGTAGCTGCTAATTCCTGAGAGCAGAGAACCGAGTAGATTAGAATTCAGGAAACAAGAAAAAGACAGACATTTCCTGACTGACTGCTGGAAGTTATTTGATGCTGGAGAAATGGATCGAAGTTAGAAAGAGAGCACGCTGCTCGATAGAAGCCCGCCCGCAGGCAATTTCCGGTTTCTATTTGTGGAGCACTGTTACTCTGATCATCATCATACTCTACAGTTCTGCCCATTGTGATCTGAGCCATTAATTTCAGAATACGCTGGGTTTCAAGGTTGTATCCCGCAATCAAGCATGGGAGATGAGGCCCCTGGCCTACGATTCACAGCGGGAGGGCACATAGGGAGCGCTTGTACAGCTAGTTTAATTAAATCCGCCACCACCACCGTTCATGAATCCTTGTACATTTTCAAGAGCCTCTGTATATAACAGGCATCATTACCAAAGTGCAAATTTTAATCTCTACTATGTTGAAAGTGAAGTGGTTTATTTTCGTCTCATGATTATGAAATACTCGCTCCCATGGTTAAGAGTTATCGATTTAAAATTATATTCGGTCAGCGAGCGCTTTTAAAATGTTTTTCTTGGAAAAATTCCATCCGTATTAAATTGCAGGGCATTTGACTCGCATTTCGCAATTAATTAAAATTAGTTCAACAGTTCAACTCATTTCATTCATTCTGCCATGCAGCAGCATGTTACCAATCTCGTAATTCGTCTCTAATATTGTTTCTGATGCCTGCATACAATAAATGCGCTCCCGAACTCGTAAACCTTAATGAGCACGTGTGGAATTCCGTAAAAATGACCAATCCTCATTCGGACACAAAGTTGCAAACCAAATATTTTCAATTCGCAATTTATTTAAATTGACTATCGTTCGATTTGTCTTTTATCGTTATTTGTACTTGAAGTCTAGCCAGGCAGCCGTTCACTCAGTTTTCACAAGCGTCTGGTAAGAAATGATCTCTAATGCAACCCAGGCCTGGCTTGGAGCCATCGTCATTTGTGGCCATTTTACATTGTCTCTTCCATACACCTGGAATAAAACCACACGCAAGTTTGAGCCATCCCAATGGAAGTTTGTACGCGCCGTCTGGCAGCTCGCACTTGCCGGGAATGCTTGCTCCCGGCTGCCTGTAGTCGGACTCATGATTTATAACATTGTCACTCAACCAATTCCGATCGCGACAGTCGTAATGGCCATCGAACTCATTTCCTTCACTCTAATGACCATCGCAATCAATTACGTGCTCTTGACCAGGCGATCTGATTGGAAAGACGGCGTACGCCTTCTTAATGACATTTTTGCAATTAATGAATCATTTGGCAAAGAATACAGGCTCAAATTCCCACGCGAGCAAGACAAAATGGTAGCATTCATCAAGAAAGCTGTCTTATTCGGTGTCCTCTCTGTGGCTGTGTACCCTCCTGGACTCGTACTCCTCTTCGAAATAATGCCCGACCTCTTTCGGTATCTGAAAACAGATCGCCTTGATCTCAACCTCGGAATGGGTTTCCTTGCAGCAGGAAGTTTGTACGTGGATTGGCTTTTTCTCATCATCCTCACGATTGTTGGCGTGATTTACTTCAAGGTCAGTAGTTTTTGGCTGCGGAAAATTGTCTCCTCCCCGGTTCAAAGGCAAAGACTCCAATTTCGAGCCCTGCAACTCCTTCATAAATATTTCACCCTGTATTACGGCCCACTCGTAGCTCCTGGTTGCACTGCAGGACTCTCCATGCTTATTTCACTCATGTTTGTAGCCGTCAGACAGTCGGCAGCCTTGAATTTCCACCTTTCTGCAATTCTCATGGCTTATACGCTCATACTCCCAATGTGCATCCGATATTTTGCAGCTTGCATGTGGGAAACGGCCCTGGCTTCAATTGAGTACTCAAAACCTACACGCGAGCATGCAAGTGCTGGTCAGAAGCTTTTCTTAAAGTCATGCCCATCTTTTCAGTGCTCTCTGGGGTGTCTTTTCCATTTTAATCGCTGCTTTTATGTTGTATTTATCAATTTTGTTCTGCAACAAGTTATAAACCTTCTTGTAAGTCTCTAAGCCAACTGCACGAAATTTGAGAATAAAATAAGCAGAGTTTTGTAATATTTGCTTTTTGTTCTTCTCATTTTGCAAATTCGTGCGGAATTAAGCCCACAGTCTTAAAATGCCTTCGTACACGTTCATGGCCACCGCTGGCATTGTCCAGTCCCAAGCGCGGATCCGGAACTTTACAAATCCGGAAGCGACCCGAATCCTGAAATCAATCACATATCCACGCGCCAGTACGACAGGCGAATCCGCCTCGACTTTGACGATCTTGTGACCATTGCCAACGTAACGATATACATTCTGAGCATCTCGTCTGTATCCGAAATCAATATGGAGTTCACAGTCGATTTTTATCTACAGCAATCGTGGATAGATGACCGGCTTCGATTCTCCCACCCGTACATCAAGCAAGTCAAAGCTGGATCTGGTTACCTACGGTCTCAACTTTGGATACCGGAGACCTTCGTAAACGAGAAACAAGGATCATTCCACACAGCTACCGTCACATATGAAGATGTATGAATTGAGTCGGATGTGTTTGTAGACTGGTCCGTCCGGCTGACAGTCACGGCCCACTGTCAGATGGATCTTCATCTTTTCCCATTCGACACACAAACGTGCGCCCTCCAAGCGGAGAATTACCAGCACAAAGTAAGTGAATGGCATACGTTTGGGGGCGAGATCGAGCCGGAGCCCTTGTCCCGGTACATTTCCAAAATGTCACGTTGCCCCAGTTCCAAAACTTGGGTTGCCGTACCTCCAAGACTGAGAACGAGTCTAATGGAGGCTACAGCTCTATTTCATGCTCCATCGTGCTCTCTCGCTCTATTGTATACTTTCTGGTACGGATCTACGTTCCATGTATCCTCATCGTGGTTATTTCATGGCTTCCACTCTGGATTGATAAAAGTGCCCACCTTGAACGGGTAGCGATTGGAATTACCACCGTGCTTGCCCTGACCACGTTCATCTCATCGGTTACGGATGACCTACCGAAGATCTCGTACCTCCATGCGATCGATATCTATCTCTTTACATGCTCCCATCTTTGCAGCTTTTTAAGAATTCTGTAACGGGGCTCCGAAATGTGGGCCCAACGTCATCGGGAGCCGTAAAGAAGGTTGTTGCGTGGTCATCATTTGGCGAGGGTTCAGCGCCATTCCGGCGGGTCAGTGACATCCTCTACTGTTGATATTGAAACGGGTGAAATTAATGCAAAGGGTGGACGGGGGCGAGGCCTCAGAAGCATACTTTTCGTGTCTAAAGTTATTTTCCCACTCTGTTCTTTCTTCTTTAATTTAATTTATGTCGGTCTGTAACTTTCCTTGACTCTACTTCAAACAAAAGAGTATATCCCTCTAACTTGATACACCAATTTTTCATATAATGGCTACATTTTCCCGAGTTTAGTTCAAAGACAGATTAATGTATTAAAGTGCAAGTTCTTGGCTAAAATTAAGGTGTTAATTAGTTTGTTCGTTGATTAATCGTGCCATTTAGAAGTATGGAATAGAACTAATTTGGATGACTGCAATGAATTGTGAATCATTCTGTGAAAAAATAGAAATGAGCATGACTGGATTGATTAGGGCCAAGGATTAAAAACCTGGATCATTCTTTAAGTTTCTTTAAGCACACGAGTTCATGTTGTAACTCTTTCCTATCTTTCTTCATACAAAGTTTATCACAATAAAAGACACGTTTACATTTTCGACAAGGAACGTGACCGCTGCCCGGCCTCCCACAATACCTACAACGTTTCGGATCTGACAGAGCAGCATGTCGGAATATCATATTCGGGTCATCCACACGTATCGCGAATATCCCATCTTTCATTTTTCGGAAGTATGGATTCACAATACTGAGTCGTGTCCCGTATCCAATTTCTTCCTGTACTCTCCCGTTCCGGGGCCACCCGTACACGAAGACACGTTCCACCGCTCCTTCCGCATCCTCAACAATTAGGAAAACTGATGAAGCTCGAATGTATGCGTCCTCAATGACTGTGACCTTCAGAAGGTATCCTTCATACACTTTATCAATGATGGCCTCATCAAATTCTTTCATTGTGATTGGTTTGAGTCCCACCAGGTCCACATCAGCCTTCGGGAAGAGGTTCCCCAGACCAGCTTCCCAGGGCCGAGGTTTACCAATCTCGGATTTGATAGCATTTCGTATGCCTCGTATAAGCAGCGTACGTTTGTCAGGCCCTACTAATGGAGCCCTGGCCTTGTCCATGTAATTCACAAAGTTCTGCGGCTTTCCTGCATCAATATCCTCTCGTGCAGTCGTTGCCAGCTCCTTGAGCTCAGTTTGTCGCAACTCTTCTTGAAGTTTTTTTGCAAATTTGACTGGGTCGAATGACTTTTCCATTTCAGGTTGGATACCAAACCTCTCTTTCCGCCAGGTTAGCACAGAGCTTCCCAGATGAACTGCGTACAGATACCAACTTCGTGCCAACTCCAACTGATGAAAACCTAGATAAGTATTGGCAACATTTTCTGCAGCTCGTACCGTTCCTTTCAGTGCCCCCAGCTTGTAGTACAGCAGCGCCTTCCGAATATCTGCGAGTACGCCTCTGCCAGCTGAATACATACACCCAATATTATTTGCAGAGAAACCAGAACCATTTACTAGTGCTTTCTGATACCATTCCAGAGCGTGAGCGCAGCTGACAGGCACACCCACGCCATTCTCGTACGCTAACCCAAGGGAATGTTGTGCTTCAGCCACGCCAATATTCTTGTTCATGACTCCAGAGCCGGGTAGGAGTTCCGCCATGGAATCCTGGGCAGCCGCTTGGAGGAGAAGGCGGTGTCCTTCTTGAATATCGCGCCCTACACCTTTTCCTTCTTGTGTAAGTATCCCCAGGTTGTATAACCCCTCCGCACTTCCCTTTTGGGCAGCTTGTGCGAATAACTTGGCACCCATTTCATAATCCACTTTGTACCCATCCAGCCCATGCATATACTTGTGTGCCTCACCACAAATTCCAACCGGTAACCCCTTCTTGTATCGCTCTGTAATTCGATATTCGAGCCCTGCTGGCATAACGGAACCCAGATGTTTCTCTATACGTTCATTCATGTGTTCCCGGCTATGTACTTGAAGCATAGGGTCCAAGTGATCCATCCTCTCCTGACGTGATACAATTATGCGACAGTAATCCCGTGAGTCTCGAATCTCTTTCGAATCTGGTTTCAGCATGATTGACATCTCGTAGTTCTCCAGACCCTTATCGTACTTCTGAGCGGCTTCGTAGGATTTGGCAAGTCGGTAGTAACCACGAAACCACATTGGAGATAGAGTAACGCAACTTTTCGCATCGAATTTGGCTTCGTCGAACTCTCCAGCGGACAGGTGAGCTGCTGAACGGTTGGAGTAGAGAATGGCTAGGTCCTTGTTGGTAATTCCCTCCAACCCAATCGCCTTCGTGTAGACTTCAATGGCTTCTGCGAATTTCTGTTTTCTGTACAGCACGTTTCCTTCATCTTTTAACGCGGTGCATTTTTGAGCAGCAGGATTCTGGGCTCGAGGAGGCTCCGAATTATCTTCAAGAGGCTCGCCCCCAATTTTGAGGTTTCTGGCGTGATCAATCTCTACCTGCTCAATTCCTAACTCGAGCAGAATGTTTGCAGCCTTCGTCCAGTGTTTCTCGAATTCTTCTGGCTTCAGGCGAAAGCCACCCAGGTGTGCAATCTGATTTCTTATCTCTCTCAGCCCATCCAACCTCGAAGTCGAACCTTGAGTTACAGCTGCTGTTTTGAACGATTTCAGAACGTCAATAAGCAGTGCCAGATCCCAGTTTTCACAGTTTCCTTCTGCAAGCAACCGCTTTTGGATTTTCTGACTTCTGGAGTGCAACCCCTGTCCGAATCCTGTAATCAACTCTTCCCCATCAGCTGGACTGTTTGTCCATACTTTTTGTGTCTCGCTGGTCCATAGGTCATGGAATGTCTTGCGTAAATGCTTCGAGGCCACTTCATTCAAAAGACACTGGAGTCGGAATAGATTGGCAGTGTATTCCGTCTGGAGGGATAATGACGATGTTTCAGGATCCATGCTCATCTTCTAGTGAATTATTAAATATTTTCTATTACCGAAAAGGTTAAGAAAGTGGATATTATTAGTTACCTGGCTCGCAATCAAAATTCATCTGTTGTCAAATGACTCATCAGCTGACTTTTGAAATATTGCCTCTCACTCACAGCTTAAACAAAGATATGCAACTTAACAAGGAATTCTGTATTTTCCGTTTTACTGATTACAATACAAAATCAGAGTCCTTATCTAAATTAAGTGTAATTAACCAGAGTGGACAAAGCCAGTTTCGCTCCAGTCCAATCCTGTTGACCAGGCTTCCTCGGTGCCGTATCCTCATCACGGGTCTCCTTCAGAAAATGTCAGTAGCAGTGATCATTAAACCCAGGCGTGCCATAAGCCTGAAGCCCCATGTATCGTATTGGTTTAACGGGCATCCCACATTTGAGCCACTGTGACATGGGCTGTGTGTTGTCCCCACGTCCAATCATGAAGTAAAATCTTGTTCAATGGGTCCACAACATGGCTACTATCACCACATCAGGTTTTATGAGCATCCGAGTATGCTGGCCATGTGGGTGTATACGTATTCAGTAAGCTTTCCGTCGTCTTTACCAGTTTGCATTAATAATTAATTATAACTAATATTCAGATGGAATGATTTCCGACCGAAATTTCGACTGTCAGCATTTCTTGGACTCCAAGAACTGGCGTAAATCGTCTACAATGTTAAAGCTCCAGAGTCAATACGAACACGCTTTATACTTTGCCTTATGCTTTGTCTTGTGCTTTGCATTCTTTTATTTTGCTGCTTCTCAGGCGTCGAGCCCCGCGTCCCTCGCCAGCGAGGAGAAGGCAGAGTCGGGGTTGGCGAGGAGGGCAGCCGGCGTGTCGAGCTCCCGGAGGGTGCCCCCCTCGAGCACGAGGATTCGGTCGCAATCTAGGATGGTGTTCAGCCTGTGGGCGATGGTGATGACGGATGAGGCGGAAAACTCCTTGCGGATAGTCGCCTGAATGAGGTCATCCGTTTCCAAGTCCACCGCCGAAGTCGCCTCGTCCAGCACGAGGATCCGCGACTTGCGGAGGAGGGCGCGAGCGAGGCAGAGCAGTGCGCGCTCGCCACCGCTCAGGTTCCCGCCGCCCTCCGTCACTCTCGTCTCCAGCCAGGGGGCCTTCTCCTCCTCTTCCTCTCCTCTTTTCCTTCGGAGGTGGGCGAGGCCTAGAGCGGTCTGCAGCTCGTCGTCGGAGTGGCACTCGAAGGGGTCAAGGTTCGAGCGGATCGTCCCGCCAAACACGAACGGGTCCTGCGGGATAACAGTCAGATGGCGCCGGAGCTGGTGCAGACCCAGCCCAGAAATGTCCCTGCCGTCGATCTCGATTCGACCGGAAGTGGGCTCCAGGAGCCGGAAGAGGGCCAGGGCCAACGATGACTTTCCCGCGCCCGTCCGACCACAGACGCCAATCTAAAAGAAAAGGATTCAAGTAGAACGTTTGTAGCTGTAGCCTGAGCTTTTAATTGAGCCCACCTTTTCTCCCGGCCGAATCTCGAAGGAGAGGGCGTGGAGGACAGGCTCGAGCTCCTCTCGGTACTTGGTCCCGTAATCCTGGAAGGCTATCCGCCCCGCCTCCGGCCACTCCAACCCCGGCTTCGACCCCTCCTTGGCGTCGTCACCGTCCAGGTCCCAGGGCGCCTCCTGCGGAATCTCAGCGTACTCCTTCAGACGCTCCACGGCAACAAGGTTGTTCTCGACGTTGTTTGTCGTCTCTACAAGCCAGTTGAGGGCGGCGGTGATCTGGAGGGCATAGGAGAGGCTGAGCCCTACCAGCCCCGGCGTCAGCGTGCCCGCGTGGGTGACTGCGAAGAGCGCGGCGAAGAAGATAACGAAGTTGCCCACGCCCTCCAGCAGCACCGCCAGGAAACGGGCGGAGACGATGGACGGGAAGGCAGCCGCCGCGTTCTGGTCGACGATCGTCTCCGAGCGGGCGGTGAAAGCGTCGACAGCTCGGAAGGCGCGAACAGTGGTCGCCCCCGCCACGGTCTCGGCGAAGTGTGAGTAGATCGGCGAGCGGGAAACGGACTCGAGGCGTCGGAGCTGACGGGAGGAGGCGATGTAGAAGCGCTGGGTGGCGGCGTAGAGGGCGGCGGTGGGGACGACGACGAGGGCGAAGATGGGGGTGGTGAAAGTGATGACGCCCATTGTGGCGGCCACGTTGAGGAGGCACTTCAGCCAGGAGGTCAGCGACATGGATACCGCCGAGTCGAGTACCTCGACGTCCTTCCCCAGACGGTTGACCACCCGGCCGGAGGGCGTCGTGTCGAAGAAAGCGGCGGGTGCGCGGAGAACGCGAGCCAGGACCTCAGCGTGGAGGAGGCCCGAGGCGGAGAGCGTGCCGATCGACATGGCGAGCGTCGCGACGATGATGGCCAGCGCCTGACCGACGCCGAGTGTGGAGTAGACGCTGAGGTACTCCTTCTCCAGCGGGTGCGTCCCATTCTCCCGAGCCGAGTCCGCCCACGCCGCCAGCCACACGTTGGAGCCCACCGCAAAGCCCTGAAACACCAGCTGGAAAAGTACCGCCGTCGCCACGAGCCTCCAGCCGATGGCCCGCAGGTAGAAGAGGAAGACGCCCCACTTCACTACGCCCTCTTCCACGAACTCGTCCTCCACCAGGCGGGAGGCGTCTTCGGATGGTTTCGCCTCTTCCCCTCGTACACGGCTCTTCTGCGAGTCTCCCAGCTTTCCACTATGCGGCTCCCCAACAGCTCCGTTCTCTTCTGTCTCGATGGTAGCCGAGGTCTTGGAGTCGGAGCGAAGAAGCTCCTCCCTCTTCTTCCCCAAGGCGGCTTCGAGGTCCGAAAGAATGTCTTCCTCCTCGACTGTGCTCAGGTGCTGGAGGAGGAAATCGGCAAAGGCGCCTTTCTGCTCCAGGAGACCTCGGTAGGTGCCCTGCTCAGTGACAACACCGCCCTCCAGCACGACGACCCTGTCCACTTGCGGTAGGTGGGCGACTCCGTGCGTGACGAGGAGCCGGGTCTTCCCGCCGAGTAACCCCCGCGGGCCAAGTACCCTCTCGAAGATGTGCTTGCCCACGTGCGCGTCCACTGCCGCCAGCGGGTCGTCTAGCAGATACACCTCGGTGTTGGCGTAGACCGCCCTTGCGAGGGCGACGCGCGCCTTCTGACCCCCGCTGATGGTGACGCCCTTCTCGCCGATCTCTGTCGCGTCTCCGGCGGGGAGCACGGCGAGGTCGGGTCCGAGCGCGCAGCCCTCGAGCACCTGAGCGTACCGAATGGGGTCAAAGGGGCGCCCGAAGAGGATGTTGTCTCGCACGCTCCCACTCTGCACCCACGGCGTCTGCGCCGTGTACGCCACCGAGCCGCGCATGATGACGTCCCCTTCCAGTTTCTCGATCTCGCCCAGGAGGGCGGCGAAGAGCGATGACTTGCCAGCCCCGACCGGGCCCACGACGGCCACCAACTGCCCCTGCCCCACCGAGAGGTCGACGCCCCTCAGCGTGACGCCCTCCCCCTTCCGCCATGCGAAGCTGCCGTCCCGAATGCTGATGGGTTCGTCGCCGCCCCCTTCTTGTGGGACGGGACGGATCTCCTCCGCGTTGAGGAAGCTGTTGATGCGCTTGATGGAGACGGAGGACTGGACGAGGGAGACGAGCATCATGGGGAGGAGGTTGAGGGGCACGCGCATGATGTTGAAGTAGGCCAGCGACACGAAAGCGCGCTCCGCATCGAGGTCCCCTCCACCGCCCAGCACGAAAACGGCGAAGGTGACGATGGCGACGACGACCGGCGCGCAGGTCCAGACGAACATAGCCACCGCACCGACAACGGCGGACTCCTTCAGCACAGCCACCTCCCCGTCCCGGATCCGTGTCACCTGCGCCTCGAACGCCGGCTCCCAGGCGTACAGCTTGATTACTTTGATGCCCGCCAGCACTTCTCGAAGGAGCCGTATCCGTGCGTCCTTCGCCTTGAGCTGGCGGCTCTGGTACGCACGCACCTTGACGCCCATGACGGCGGAGACGGGGAGAAGGAGGATCATGACTCCGAGCCCGGCAAAGACGGACGCGCCGAGGAGGTCGTAGAGGAAGTGCAGCGAGAGGCCGATCTGGAGGGGGGCGCTCCAGAGAATCGTCAGGTAGGGCGCCATGTCAGTAAGCTTCTGGGCATCGACACTCATGAGGTTCACAACCTCGCCGGAGGGAGTCTGCTGGGTGCCGCTAGCGACACGCAGCGCCTTGCGGTAGACGCAACCCACAACGGCCGTCCGCACGCGGAGCCCGACAAGGTACATCCGATAGAAGTAGGCGTTTCCCACGAGGCTCCCGGCGGCGCTCAGCGCGAGGAGAGCGACGGCGAAGAAGAACCCCTTCCAGGCCTCCTCCTGACCCTCCGACTGTGTGTGGCGGATCAGGCGCCTGAGAATGAAGGGCGAGCCGAAGGCGAGGAGGTCCTGGCCCAGCTTGAGGAGGGAGCCGAAGAGGAAGGTCGACCCGAACTGCCGGCAGAGGATCGCCACGATGCTCCCCGGCTGGCGTGGTGAGGGCGCCACCACGTCGACGGACGGTCCGTCGCTCAGATCGGGCTTGTACTCGACTTCGAGGTCCACGAGGCTGGTCTTGCGCCTGAAGGAGGCCTGGGCCTGGACTCCGTTCCTGTCATGGGCGTTTGAAGGGGCAGCGTCCCTCCCCTCGCCTCGCATCATCCGGTCCCAGTAAGACACGAAGGGTGGGTTGATAAACTTGGAGGTGTTTTCAGGTGGGAGGTCCCACAGATCGGTCAGTTGCAGGGGGCGGCGATGACCGAGGCGGGCGAGGCCCTCGAACCAGAAGAAGCAGAGGCGCGAGAGGAAGGAGGCGGCGAGCTCGGGACATGGCTTCTGCAGAGAGAAGGAATATTTAGCGCCGAATAATTAGTTATCTCGACATTTGGGCATTTACCTCAGCGGGTCCTGTCCCACTGTAGACTGGCTCTGCGTCCGCCCAGCAATTCAGACCGAGTTGGAGCCCGATGAGGGCTGTGAACACAATTTCGAGGGTGTTGCGCCAGTCAGCCTGCGCCGCCGACTCGGAGAGCGGTTGGAGGAGGACGCTCAGGAGCTGAGAGCCGAGGAGGAGGAGCCAGAAGAGGAAGAGGACACCCGACGTGCGGAGGCCGTGGTTTTTGGAGAGGGCGTCGAGGTAGAGGGACAGGGCGAGGGTGGCGCATTTCAGGAAGAGGGCGTGCACGACGAGGCGGTCGGCCACCACGTCGGCGGAGGCAGTGAGCAGGACGACCAAGTAGGCCGCCTGGAGGATGAGGAGCGACGCGCCCACTCCGAACTTTGCTCCGTTGAGGAGTGTCCATGGGATCTGCTTGGAGCGTGAGGACTTGGCGGTATAGACGTGGTAGGGGGCCCAAAGCCAGAGGAAGAGGCAGGGCACCCACACGAGGGCCGTGTGACGGAAGCAGGGGCTCAGGTGGGGCGAGGTGGTGTCCCAGCTCACGGAGTAATTCTGCAAAATGGGCAATACCACAGTTGATCAACTGCGTGCGTGATGCCGAGTGCGGACGTGACTCCGACTGCACTCGAGTCACTGATAAGGTGCCTTACCCAGAATGGCGACCCACAGTACTCGTCCAGCATGACTGCTCAAAGCTCTGAGAATTCACGCCACCACAGGGCTCATAGGTTCCTGTTTAGGTTTTGCTCCTGGATGCCCAGCTCACATGCTCCGATTCCTGTCCAACAAATGCTTGTTAAACTCCGCGTACTTTTGAATTCCAAGCGTCTCCTTGTAAAGCTGGTCAACTGGCACTGGAGAAGTTCGAGATAAGATGGGCTAAAGAGCTGGCTGGTTGAGTCTAGTGTCGAACTTTAACTGTCTTGTGTGTTTGATTTGTGGCGTAATCACTGTTTCGCTCTGCGACTCGTTGTGTGTGTTCTCAGTCTTCATTCACGGAGACTGTTGACTTTAATGAGCTACTGATAAGGCTCCGTAGCTGACGTACCTCAATTGAATGAGCGTCCTGAGATTAAGGCACGTATAACTCAAACAATACACAATGTTCGCGCTAATCAGTAATCCGTCTGTGGCCGATAACCACTCGCAGTCTCGTTAAGCCAGTTAAATCGAGCAGACTACACTCGCGTGGACGAAAGGTCACGGCACAACGCATGGGCCGAAGCTGGCAGTTGCATAACATTCGCAAAATGAAGCACGCGTGTATGCCGGCACTATCGCTCGATGAATTCGCGAGGCGAGGCAGTACGGGGGCGTTTATTCACAGAACGCACTGATCTCTTAATTCTGCTGCTTTTCTGTTCCCTAATTCTAGTCACTCATTCAGCTCAATCCGTCCTTCTGATTCACTTCCGGTGGACACGATGGCCCAGCTCACAGATAACTATATAAATGGCTCAATAAACTCCTCAACTGCGCGATTTAATTCTCCTAATGTGGTGTTTGCAGCGAGAGAAGCCGCAGCTGAGCTTCGTGGCTACTGGCTCCCCGTTCGAGTTTGGTTTCGAACCGATCCGTCCTTGCCTTCTCCTCACCCACCGTTTCTCTTTGTCAGCTCGTTATTTGTACGTTGTGAAATCAGCGCTCATTGCCGACCGCAGCTGGTGAATTCGGTGATCTCATTCAGAGTGCGGGTGATCTCATGGCCCAGGAGATTCGGGTCGACAGGTCGAGCTCACGCCTGGCGAGTTTCACTGCACCTGATCCAACTCTGCCTTTGCGCTGAACTCAGCTAGCAACTGCATTTGTCTGTGATTAGCCTTAACCCCTCTGGCTGGCTAGTCAATTAGCAAAGTTATCATCGCAATTAGTCGATGAGTTCTCAGCTGCTGATTCTTTCGCTCTCCCACCATGACGGACAGCACGGAAATGTGCACATCCCTGTTCCTGCCGTTATGGGCTCAAAGGAGGCGAGAAGCAACGCACTCTGCACAGGAGTCAATCTCACCTCGCCCCAGCAGTGCACCGTGTGAAGAGGAACGAGGCGAGCCGAGTCGACCACCACAAACCAGTAGAGTCGCCTTTGACCCACAATCACTTCACAGCCCTGCTCTGCTTGCAGTTATCGCTTCCTCCGTGAGAACCCAAAAGTGAATGAATGACGTGAGAACGTCCAAAATGAAGTACTGGCTGTCAGTCTTTGTTCTTCCTTCGCACCGCCAGCTAGCAGATTCATGACACCGACGTACCCCCACGGCTCGATGCCCAGCGTGGCGATCATCGGCGCGGGCTTCTCGGGACTCTGCGCCGCCATTCAGCTCCGCCTACAGCTCGGCCTGGACTCATTCACCTTGCTCGAGGCGAATGGGGACGTTGGAGGCACGTGGCTGACGAATGTTTACCCCGGTTGCGCCTGCGACGTGCCGAGCCACCTGTACTCCCTCTCCTTCGAACCAAACCCCCGCTGGAGCCACGCCTACTCCCCACAGCAAGAAATCTACGAATACCTTCGTGAAGTGGCGAAGAAGTACGATTTGTACCCGAAGATTATGTTTGGGACACGCGTCGAGGAGTGCGTCTGGAATGAGGCGTGTAAAAATTGGAGCCTCAAGACGGTCAACGTGACCGAGCCATCGAAGGTCACGACTCTGCAGTTTGACATCATGTAAGTCGTGCTAACCTTTTGGCCTGGTGTTCATTTCTCTCAAGGTTTCGGTTTCTCTTCCGCAGCATCAACGCGTGTGGGATCCTGCGCACCCCGCACTACCCATCAGAGTTCCTCACCTTCGCCGGTCCGCTTCTACACTCGGGCGCCTGGGACCCCACCGTCTCCCTGCAGGGAAAGGTCGTCGGCGTGGTGGGGAGCGGGTCGAGCGCCGTGCAACTGATCCCCGTCATCGCGCCCATCGTGAAGGAGCTCCACGTGTTCCAGCGGAAGGCGCCGTACGTCCTCCCTCGCCTCCAGCACGCCTACTCGCCTCTGGCCAAGACCCTCTTCGCCTGGGCCCCCTTCCTTCTTTGGCTCCTCCGCTGCGTTATTTTCATGGTCTTCGATCTGAACATCAGGGCATTCAAGGTCGAGAAGGATCACGAGCCCCAAGGGCACTGGTTCGCCGCCTTTTGCCGCTTTCTGTGCGCGAAACACCTGCACGACTCGGGGATCGAGAGTGGGACGTTGTTGGCGGCTCTGACGCCAAAGTACAAGTACGGCTGTAATCGGGCCTGCTTCTCGGAGTCCTACTACGACGTGTTCAAGAAGGATAACGTGAGACTACACACGAGCGGCGTGAGTCGGGTGGAAGGGCGGACAGTGACAACGCCAGATGGGGCCCGCTCCCAGCTGGACGCCCTCGTCTTGTGCACAGGCTATAAAGCGCAAGATTTCTTCGCCCCGATGCGGGTCGTGGGGAGCGGTGGGGTCGACGTGCTCGCCCTCTGGCGGAAGGACGTACCAAGGACTTTTTATGGAATCGTGAGCGATGTGATGCCCAATGCGTTCATGCTGCTGGGTCCCAACACGCTGCTGGGCCACAACTCGGTCGTCTTCATGGCTGAGTGCCAAGTCGCCTTCGTCGTGAAGGTCATCGCCGAGATGCTGCGAACAAAGACACGTGTCTGCCGTATACGAGGGGAGACGCAGGACCGCTGGATGGCTGGGATGAAGGCGGAGATGAAGGGGACGGTGTGGGGGACGGAGGACTGCGGGTCGTGGTACACCAACGAACGGAATGAAGTGACGACGCTCTGGCCGGAGAGCTGCACGAGTTACTGGCTCCAGACGAGGAGACCAAACTTCAAAGATTTTAGTTTCGAGTAAAAATGTTTTATTCGAGCGAGAATCGACTGTCAGACTGATTTCAGCTCACTGGGCTTTGCGAGTGCATGATTGCGGGGACTATGGGAACTCCCGCTGCAGAGCTGAGAACTAGAAATTATTTATGCTCAGCCCGTCAGCACTTGTGTATTTACTTCTGGCTTTTATTGCTTTATTACTAGATTTGATGCTTGTGGCTCTACTTTTCAGGAACGGCGATCTTGCTCTTTGACCTGAAGCCGCCCTGGATCTCGTCGAGGCTCTTTCCCCGCGTCTCAGGGATGGCCCACCACACCCAGGCCACGCCCGCGGTGCAGACAGCGCCAAAGAGCCAGTAGGTCACGTCCACCCCGACCGCCTCCTGCATGTTCCCGAAGAGGTTCGTCACGGCGAAGCCCAGGAGCCACCTGATGACGAGACTCCCGCACGTGACGGCCCCCTTTAGGTGCCCAGGCACCAGCTCCGAGAGGACCACAAGCGAGAGGGGCCCGATCCCGATGCTGTAGCCCACCAGGAAGGTGGTGAGACTGAGGAGAGGGAGGAAGGAGGGGCGCTGCAGGTAGAAGTACGTTCCCAGCGCCACCAGGCTCACCGCCAGGAGGAGTTCGGAGACAAGGAGCAGAATCCGCCGGCCGTAGCGCTCCACGAGCAGCGCGGCCGGGAGCGTCGCCACCTGGCAAATCCGTCAGTTCGTAAAAATTCCCAACAAAACTTAAGAGTGCCGCCTGAGGGTGACTCACCACCTGAACCGCTCCGAGTATGATGGCGCACTCCTGCGGGTCTAAGGTTGCCCCTGTTGACTTGAAAATGTCAACGGTATAGAAGATGACAGCGTCGTAGGCGCACATGGTGTAGAAGAACATGACGGTGAAGCAGATGAGGATGGGCTTCAGCACGCTCAGTTTGAGGACGACGCGGTCGAAGTTGACGGGCTTCGAGGCCGAGTCGAGGGCCGACTTCTGCAGGACGCCCAGTTCGTGGGAGACCTCTGTGGGGCCGAAGCCGAAGAGCCAGCCGATCGCCTCGCCGGCCTCCTTCAGCCTCCCCGCCTGCACGAGGTAGAGCGGACTCTCGACGACGAGGAGGAGAAGACCGTGCACGAGGAGCGGCACGCAGGCGCAGGCGAGGGCCTGTGTCTCCCAGGTCGTGAAGGAGCCCACCACATACACGAACAGCATTCCCCCACTCAGCATCAGGTCGAAGCCCGACGCCAGTGCCCCCCGCAGACTCACGTGACTCGTCTCTGAGATGAAAATGGGCGACACCACCGAGTACGAGCCCGCAGACAGGCCTGAACAAGACTACAAGGTTAGAAGGGGTGGGGAATTCAAGGAAAGAGCAATGGAGTCTCACCTGTGACCGCCCTCCCTGCGTAAATGGCGTGGACGGTGTTGAAGGGGAGGAGCTCGGCGAAGGCGATGCAGAGCCACCCGGCCACTGCGGGCAGCGTCAGCCACAGCATTGAGCGACGCCGCCCGTAGGCCGTCATCGCATACGCTGCCAGGGGGCAGGCCGCGGCTGCCGAGAGCTGCGGAATTCGAGATGCAAAGATGGTGCTCAGTCGTTCATTGGAGGGGGCAACCCGAGACATTCAAATTCAGAAGCCTTACCGTGACGATGGATCCGATCCAGGCCTCCTCGCTCTTGCTGATATCCCCGTGGGAGGCGCGGAGGGACGGGAGCGCTGCAAAGAGAAATTGCAATCAGCCACGCCCAAGTGGGGGTTAGGAAGTGGACACCCACCTGTTGCTGACCAGGCCATGACGGTGCCGAGGGTGAAGGCACCCATGTTGGCGGCTGCGGCGGAGAGGAACTGCGCCGACTTCCTGACCTTTGCCTTCTTGGCTTCCGAGTGGTCGGGCGGGGGTTTCTCGACCGGGTGTTTCTCGGGGTGATGCTTCTCTCCGGTGGCGTGCTGGTGCTGCTCCTCTTCCCACACACGAATCGTGTTGATATTGGAGATCTTCCGCTCCCGAATAACGGGCTCTGCCTGCCCGGGGTTCGGGCTCGGCGGGGTGGGCGCGGTAGTCGGATCAGGCGCCATCCTTCAAAGCAGTCGACTCGGAGGACTCTGAATGTCTGGCTTGCGTTCGCAGGCGCTTTTATAACTTTCTGGCACGATCTCAGCCGGAGCGAGACTTTCAATTTGAAATTCAGTGGAATTGTACGACAGTGCGAGGCTGTATGATTCCGCTCGCTGCAGTCCCGACCAGACAGCTTTTTGTGCGGTCATTTGCGAATCTGAATTGCAGATTGGCTGCCAGTAATTGTAATTGTCTGTTTACCACCGTGGCCTATGGGAATCACCCCGACAAAACAGGAGCGATAGAAGGTTGCGAATTATGTTGCCTGTGACGCACAAGCCACAAAATCACAATTAAGTTTCTGTTTAGCTGTGCTGAGTCAGCAGTTGGCATTGCTTGTCTCCACAAAACGACGTAGTCGATCGTGCTAATCGTGTCGATCGAAATGCGCATCTCATTTCCTCGCTCCTCCTGTTAATTGCTCACTCAAATTATCACCAAATTCCAAAGTTCAGAACAGCATCACTCTCGTGCCTGATCGGAATTACAAATGAGGGAATTCGTGCGGACTATGCCGTCTGCAAAAGAGAGAAGAGGCTGGCTCACGTGCCTGGAGTAATTAAGATCGGCGGCATCCTAGGAGATGTGCTTTATTCACAAAATCATTCACAATCCGCCTGCACGTGGGCTTTATGCGAGCGGAGGGGGAAGCCGAGGCCCACGAGGAGGGCTTTCAGGGTGCTTCGCAGTTCGGGACTCAGCGCACGTCCGCGGCCCCAGACGGCGACCGTCTCCCACCTGTACGGCTCCTGCGAGGGCGCCGAGGGCGGTGGTGCTGTGAGGGTGCAGGAGTAGACGAGGTGCCACGACGCGTACTTAGAGTCGACGCCGAGCACCATCATCGTCGCCGGGCCGTTCGCGGTGCTCGCGTTCCAGATGGCGTTCACAACGTTTCGGTTGTCCGGCACCGTCACGCCCATCTTGAACGAGTGCGCGCGCGCCTTTGCACTTGCATTCTTGTACCTGGAACAAAGTAAGACAGGAAAAGTGTCAATAGGCAGGATGAGTTTCGCTGATGTTCGTTTGCTTTCCTTACGTCTCGGTCGCCACGAAGTGCCCGACTCTCTCCCGGAGGTCGTTCGGGGTGGTAGGTTCGTAAAGTACGGTGGAGCAGCGGAAGTCGGCGCCCGGGTCGACCCCGTCAAAGTTCCTGTCACTGGAGGCAAACTCGTGGAGGAACCACGTGCCCATCAGGTGGCGGAGCGAGAGAAAGTGCCGGGGCGTGAGCCGGGCCGCGTGGCAGTCAGCCCCCACCTGCGCTCCCACAAGCAGGGACCGTGGCCCGAAAAGAAGGGCGCCAGTGACAATGGCAGACACGACAGCGAGAAGAGAGCGGCAAGTCGACATTTTGAGTAGTGCCTCGAGATTGACTTGCCTGTTAGCAAGCAAATTTCCTTGGTGCGATCATCACTAATGAGGCTGTGGTTAATTATCAAATTAACGGACACGATAACAATGTGGTTGAAAGGTGAGTCAGCGGGCTTTCAGTTCGACTCAAAAATCCGTGGAAGAATATCTTCTCGCCATGTAACTATGACCGTATTTTTAATTGCGAGCCATTCAGGACATCGCAAGTGGGAAGCATTGCGAAATAATCCTGGCTGTCACAAGTCATGCTGGAGAAAGAACGCGAATGGGAGCGGATGACAGAATCGCGGTAGCAGCTTGCCCCACATCCAAATTTAGTGCATGGTTTGACTTTGTCATGCCAAACGCAGATGAAGAAGCCTGATCTCACTGTTCTGCTTGACTTGTGCGCACTCCTCTCTGTTGGCTTCTTCTGCTGATAAAAGAGCGAGTCTTATCGGGGATTTCGGGGATTGACGCAGTGAACCCGGGTTTGCACTGCGAAAGAGACGAGGATTGGACACATCACACCGAATAACAGCGGAATTAATCGCGAGTGTGAACTACTGTTACTCACCTCATTCGGCATTCGCATTTGCACGCACTAACCTAAACTGAAAGTGGAAAGCCTTACCTGGGACGATTCGGCGATGCTCAGCCTGACTCCGACTCCGCAGCGGGCAAAGGCGTTGCTCCTGGGGCTCATCTGTGTCTCGCTCCTCTTCCTCCTGTACTCCTTCCGCGACGTCGTCAACTACAACTTCACCCAGATCACCATCTACTCGCGCGGAGGCGCAGGAGGGGGCGCCCGTGCCCGCCGCCCCGTGCCTCTCGCCCCCGCTCCGTGGCAGCCGGCCACCGACGCAGAGTCCGAGTCGACCACGCCTGTGCCTGGGGATGAGGATCCGCCAGAAGACCTACCCGACGACCCGACGCTCATCGTTAACCAGGCAAGTTGCAAGATTCCACGTACAGAAATCTTGCCCGCCTACTTCCAGAAGGGTAGCAAGGGCGCCTGGCACACCAACTGGAGCCCAAAGTGCGACTACGAACGACAGCTCGCGACGCTCGAGCATGACGAGGTGAGTTCTACGTTTACGCATTCTCCGCAGGTAAATTTAATTTAAATTCTGCCGTCGTTCCCAGTTTTTACGACTGCTCCCCGCCGAGGAGGGCGGCCAGAACTGCTGCGTGCACGAAATAACACGGAAGGGCGCGCACTCTGACCAGGGCTACACGCTGGGCAAGTGCGAGCCTCTCCGCACCTCCACGCACGTGTACGGGAAGGAACTGCTCCTCGTCCGTTGCGGTGACCGCCTCAACTTCGAGACGACCTTCCCCACAAACAAGCCGGTGGTTGTGGAGAAGTTCAAGCACTGGAACACTCGGCCGGAGACTGATGGGGGAGGTGCGGAGGTGGAGCCCATCAGCGTGCTGTTTCTGGGCATCGACTCGGTGTCGCGCTCGCATGCGTACCGCTCCCTCCCCCGCACCCTCGACTTCATGACCTCCACCCTGGAGTTTGTGGACTTCCAGGGCTACCACTCTACCTCCGGTTCCACCCTCACCAACTTTATGGCGTTCTTGATGGGAACGACGAGGAGCGATGTGCGGCGGACGTGCGCGCCCGACTGGCATTCGACCTTCGACCGCTGTCCCCTCATCTGGCAGGAGTTTGGGGCGGCGCACTACGTGACGATGTACGTGGAGGACGGGACGCAGACGTTCAACTGGGGCGGCCAGTCGGGCTTCGCAGAGCCCCCCACCGACTTCTACGCTCACCCGCTCTTCAACGCGATGCTCCCCCTCCGCAAGAAGCATTCGCCCACCCACGCAGTCGCCCCGGGCGGACCCGCCAAGAAGTGGAACGACGACCTCCACGCCTACTGCGCGTCCAACGAAACGGTGCCCCAGTTTGTGGCGCGCTACACACGACGGTTCGCAGAGAAGTTCAGTGCGGCAGGGGTGCCGTTCTTCGGCTTCTCCTTCTTCGCGTACCCCTTCCACGACGACATCTACTCCCTCCCCACCATGGACGACGACTTCCTGGCCCTCATGAAGGCGCTCGCAGGTAACTCGGCACTCCTCGAGCGGACATTGATCGTTCTCCTCAGCGACCACGGAGACCGGACGAGCTTCTTCCACTCCGCCTCCATCGAGGCCTACATCGAACGGGCCCTCCCGCCCCTCTTCGTCAGGGTGCCCGAAGCGCTCAAGAGACGCTTCCCTCAATTCGAGGAGGCGCTGAGGTTCAACGCGGGACGGAGGCTCGTGACGCCGTTCGACCTGCACCACACCTTCAGGCACCTCCTCCACCTGGACGGAGGTGGAACCGAGGAAGAGTCTTTCCGCCCTGTGATGGAGGACCGGTCGAGCCTGTTTGTGAGGGTGGCGGGTACGCGCACGTGTGGGAAGGTGCATCTGTCTGGGGAATCGTGCGCGTGCAACACGGCAGCGCACGGGGAGCCTGCGCGGAACCCCTTCGTGATGAACAAGCTGATGCCCTTCATGCAGAAGACGCTGAACGAGCTCGTGAAGAAGGGTGGCTACGCGGGAAAGTGCGCCAGCTGGAGCACCGACGTGTTTTCGATCCTCTCCTCCCAGGTGCTCTCCAACGACAGCGCCTCCACAGACGTCCTCCTCAAGTTCCGCGCGGAGCCGCTCGAGGCCCACTTCGAGGCGAAGGTGCGGATCGCGCATGCGAAGAGCGAGTTTGACGGGGCGGAGCTGCTAGGCGCCTTCACTCGGATCAACACCTACGGCGAACAGAGCGCCTGCATCCCGTCGGTCACGGACAAGGACAAGGAAATGAAGGAGCTCTGCGTCTGCGCAGAACTCGTCAAGGGCAAGAAGGGAAAGAAGAAGACCGTGCGGAGATAGCAGATTAAGCAAATAAATTCACATTCCGACTGCTCCGTGTCTCACTCTTCCGTTTTATTAAATATCGTTCACTTTCCGTTTAAATGCAGGAGTAGTAGTCGAGGTAGGCCGACAAGTTGGTTTTTAAGCATTTCATTACGCGACGAGTTAACCATCGCGGCATCGTAGTCAAGGTCATGAAGAAGCAGCCAAGCCAATTCTTTCGTCCATGTCGTCCTCCCGAGATTATCCAAGAAAAAGAAGAGCCAAAAAAGGGGCTTTAGGAAAGAGAAAGACGAATTTTATAGAAACGAAGCAAACGCAAAAATAGAAAGCGAGCAACTGAAAAAGGAATGGGAAGAGATCGCAAAAGAAAGGGAAGCCTTGAAACAGGGATAAAAATTGAAGTTCACAAAACAAGAGGATGAGAAAATATTTCAGTCAAACGTTTTCATCGAAGTTCTCCCCACAGGGTCCTGCCATGACGCCTGCCATGCCGTGCCATGCCTGGCAACGGCAACGCCACCCACCTGGAATTAATCGGCCGACCAAGTATGACTCCTGCCGTGCCCGCCAACGGCAACGGCTGCAACGGGAACAAGCAGGCCGACCAAGTATGGTTCCTCCACCTACTAGTTTTTCAAACGACATGCGGTTTCTCTTGGAACGATCGCAGATTCCGCCAAACGTATGCTCGTCGCAAGCAATCCACCAGAAACTACTACAATGCGACCGGACACGGATGATAAGCTCCGAAAATAGATACCGGAAGTGGAAGGCATGCGAAGGACACATACCCGGAATTGAATTTCACTACCGGGTTGCTTTTCCTTTTCTCGGTTAGCTGCCCTCTTGCTCTTACCTTGCATTACGGTGGAAGTACATGCATGCCTTTACCACCTGGACCATTCCGTTTTCTCGTCATCTCCTGAGTGGGCTGAGTCCATTACTGGTTCATGTTTCCCTATGTGTCTTAATAAAGGACATGATTTACGAGCATGAATCATGAATAGTGAATGAAATACGCATGAAAGATTGTCTTATTAGATTTTAGCAGCTGTGATGGCAGATGAATATGAATTTCTGCACAGTTTATTGCAATATTCAAACAGCCTTGTATAAATTCATTACAAATTGTTTCATTTTCCAAATTCAACAAATAGATTAAAGCCGCCCGTCGAGACGAGTCAAAAGAATGGGATTATTCTAACAGAAATGAAAATCTTCATTGTTTCGGAAGGTTTCGCCAATTCATATTAAATGCATACAAGTCTCAAGTCTCAACTCAAAGTTAACTGACACATTAAAATTACGTATACCACATAAGTACATGTCTTTGCCATTAATGGCATACATTTATGATAACATGATTCAGCCTAGGTAAGTTCTGCTACATTTTTGGTCACTGGTTCCAATAATTTGTTTAACAAAAGCCAAATCGTTACCGTATTCTCCTTGTGTTCAATAATCCTTCGTGTGTCGGATTCAATTTCTCATTTAATTCTTCCAATTATCTTCAAGTCTCAAGACTCAAGAAGAGGAGGTGGAGGAGCAGGATCTCGTTGTAGTGGTGGAGCAAGGGCGATTCAGAGTCGGTCTACCTTCTTCAGGCAGATTTGCAGCAACAAGTCGTGGAGCACACCATCCTGGCTTCACTGCGGGTCGGCTGCCACCGTACAGAATCGTTGGATTTACTGGACGCACTGTCATCCGTTCTTTTGTACCCGCATCGCTGCCTTCTGCAGCTACAGATGGAAGTTCGGGTTCGCAACAGCTTCAGGCCATCGACTACCGGGCAGGAGTTTTGAATGTGCTGAAGCCTGAAGATGTGAAACCAAAAGAATTTGATTGTATTTTGAACTAAGAAATTCACAATCCGATGGCAAACGTGCCCATTTTAATTGCTCTCCACGCCGTGGCCAAAAGCAGACCAAATTCCAGCAAGAAAACCAACGCACTCACTCCGAGTACGCAAGCACAGTACGGAAAGATTTTTATAACCTCAAAGTCCATGGACACTCGTGGCGGATCGGTGTCAGTGGGCAATTCTCTTTCTCTTTGCAGAAGAAAGTTCTCCATGTATGCAAAGTGTACTTGGAACCACAAAGACATGAATCCGTGTTCTCGAATCAGTTGCACGTTCCAAAGCATTTCGTCTCGGAGCATTCCCCACATCGTAACCCAATGAGATTTTGTCAGCCCAAACGGCTCCTCCACAGTGTGACAAGTAGAGTTTGTCATCACGAGCTGGAACGTCTTGGTCGGCAGCATTTTTGACTTGGGGAACCAAGGAAACAAAGGGTACAGACTGGCAATTCTGTCCAGGGGCGTCTCCACGTTACGGTGGACTCGTTGAAATGTAGAGTTGATCCGGTGCAGTAGTTTGAGGCGCTCCAATTCACGTCTGTGCAGAATTTCAGGTGGTACACTGTTGTACCGAGTTCTGGTATCATGCCAACCAATTTTGTATCCATCCCCAAGCAATGCTTGCACAGTTTTGTGTATGTGCGGCGGGCCGGGCGCCATTGCCACACTGGTCAGGTAGTTCTCGTAGTGCGCCAGGAACACACACGCACAGAGCATGACTCCAAGGTGGAATTTAGTACGGACAGTCCCGTCTTGTTGGATGAGTCTCAGAATGTTGAACCAATCTAGATTCCTCAACCAAAGTCCAGAGTTCGGATCAACATACGCACTCTCGATGAGTGTAACTGCCAGGACGGCAAGCACAAGTGCCGCCCAGGTTGAAGAGTCGTATACATCCAGCCATCCAACTGCGTCTCGTCTCCCATGGCGCTCACAGTACACGAGGTGCTCCACCACATTCTCAGAGAGCCAACTGCTCATGGTTTGGAGCTGTCGGACACGGGTGACCAAAGATTCGACTTGCACCGTGGCGTACACGCCCGTTTTTTCCTTCCGGTCATTGGTTACCGTAATCGAAGCATTTAATTTGCTACCAATCAAAAGCACGACCGCCCGGTCACGTGTGCATGTGTTCATAAACGAGAGCCAATTCAGGTGCTTCTGACGGCGCCAACGGGTGTGCCCTGGCATGTAAAACTCTGTAGGGCAGCGCAGGGACAGGGACTTCGGTGTAGCGTAAGGATGGAAAATGCGCAGTTGTTTTCCATGAAAATTTCGCCCCATGTGGTACAACTCCAGAGAATAGCGCCCAACAACTTGTGTCCCAAGTGGTATTTGTTGGACATTGGTATCGCAGGGAAAGCAAATCCAGAGCTTCTGCCGCACTTCTCCCTTGTTCGGATCAACTTGAAAAAAGAACACTTTGAAAGTATATTGCCCAAAGAGGCCAATGTGGGTACTCCTCAAGACTTCCACAGTTAAGCTTTGATCGTGAACCAAAATGAAGGAGGCATAGTTTCCTTCCCTGACGTTTAGCATTCCTGGGTAAGTTTCTGCAGCCTCGAGAGAGGCAAAGGTTGGTTTGATGAGCAGATGCACGTTACAGAACCTAGATTCACGGTAAGGGCCCCAAGAAACCTGCTCGCGTTCCACAGTAGTGGGCAGCAAACCACGCGTTGGTCTACTGAAATTGTAAACCGTCCAGGGTTGTTGGTACTGATTTGAGTGTAAAACACCCTCGGTCATGGCTGTGTCTTGGTGTTGGTAGTGGACAAGATGGAAGGTACACTGGTTCAGGTACTCGAGGCGCAGGTTTACAGATTCCGAAAATCGTGAGAGCGCAATAAAAAGGGAGATAGCAATTTCTTCTTTCAAATTCATTGTCGAAAACGAGACCTTTAGTCTGGTTTGGAAGAAACAAAGCTTTCCAGCACAGTGGGATCCGAAGCTTGGAATTCACGTGACTTGAAGTC
>JADMIO011011064.1_pt1 | contig 103436 bp, 102 predicted proteins | sample 8958161 | NCBI WGS metagenome assembly JADMIO01 (sample SAMN16585339, study PRJNA669376) | soil metagenome | isolation source: Crop rotation soil | place: USA: Cullars Rotation, Alabama | collected 2011
GCCGCGACTTCAAGTCACGTGAATTCCAAGCTTCGGATCCCACTGTGCTGGAAAGGCCAGCAGAGCGGCCTCGACCAACGTCTCGTGCCGCCGGACAAGCCGACCGCCTATCGCGTCGCGCACATGGTCGAGGAGGAGCTCGGCTGGGATGTCGCGGGCTGGAAGATTGCGGCGATGAAGGAAGGGCTTCAGCGCGAGCTGCGCACGGACTCGCCCATCTACGGCCGGGTCTTCGCACCGTTCCTCATGCAGTCCCCCGCCAGCGTCGAACACGCCAGGCAATGCAGTCCGATTCCTGAAGTGGAGTATCAAGCGGTTCTCGGCATCGATTTGCCGCCGCGCGCCAAGCCCTACACGATTGAAGAAGTATCTGAGGCGGTGGCGTCCCTGCATCCCGGGATCGAGCTGGCGGAGTGCCGCTTTGTTCATGATGCGGCATTCCCGCCATTGACAGCGATCCTTGCCGATGGCGCCGGCTCTGGAACGGTCGTCTACGGTGCTGCCATCGCGGATTGGCAAAGGCGTGACATTGCCGGGCAGGAGGTCATGCTGAGATGCAACGGCACATTGCGACGGACGGGCAAGGCCGCGGAGTTGCTCGATCATCCGATGGTGCCGGTGACATGGCTTGCCAACGAGTTGTCTCGTACGGGCATCGGAATGAAGGCGGGGCAGGTGATCAGCACCGGCACGCTGACCGGCATGCTGCGGCCGAAGCCCGGCGAGACATTCGTTGCCGATTTCGGCCCTTTTGGAACTGTTGAAGCGAGGTACGCATGATTATCGATGCCTGGGGACAGCATCCCACATTGCGCCACAGCCAGGATCCCATTTTCGCATCGCTGCGGCGCTGGACCAAGCGCGACATTCCGACGGAGGCTCTGCCGGTCTCGGCGACGCTGGAGGCCATGCAAAGAGGAGGCGTCGACCGCATGCTGATCAGCGCGTGGGTCGCGCCGCGCAACGTCATGATATCCAATGACGAGGTTGCCTCCTTCGTCGGAGAGGCCTCGGGCCGCCTGGTCGGCGTCGGCTCAGTCGACATTTCCAAGCCGATGGAAGCGGTGCGCGAAGTCAGGCGCTGCGTGCGTGAACTCGGGTTCAAGGCGATCCGGGTGCTGCCCTGGTTATGGGAAGTCCCGCCGACAGATCGGCGCTTCTATCCCGTCTATGCGGCCTGTATTGAAGAAGGGGTGCCGTTCTGCACCCAGATTGGACACACCGGTCCCTTGATGCCGTCCGAGGTCGGTCGGCCGATCTACCTCGACCGTGTTGCGCTCGATTTCCCGGAACTCGCGATTGTCGGCGGTCATATCGGTTATCCCTGGACGGATGAAGCTATCGCCGTCGCCACCAAACACGAGAACGTCTATATCGATACGTCGGCCTACACCGTACGGCGCTATCCCACGGCACTCATCGAATATATCCGCAGCCACGGTGCCGCGAAGGTGCTGTTTGGTACCAACTATCCGATGATCACACCCGAGAAAGCGCTCGAAGGGATCGATGGGCTCGGCTTCACCGAGGAGATCAAGGCCGCCTTTCTCGGCGGCAACGCCGCGCGGGTTTTCCGGCTATAGGGATTTGTACGCGGCACCCAACTCGCTACGCGGCGGCCGCTCGCTATTTCGATTTGACTATGCTCCCGAAGACGTTCCAGCGGCCATTCTTGAACTCGGCCATGTAGCCCTCACGCAAAGGCCTGTAATCCGTCGGACTGGTGTTGAGCGAAATGCCTGGCAACAGAAGTGGAAGCTTCAGATCATGCATAGTTGCTGCGGTATGCATGATGTTTTCGCGGGTGAGATCATCTCCCGCCCGCTGAAGAAGGTCGATCGTGGCCTGTCCCAGAGAATAAGCGTAGACGTTGAAGGTGTCATACGGGTTTGCGCCCGGCACATACTTGCTCATGAACGTCTTGTACTCGCTGACCGCAACATCGTCCGCTTCGCCGGCAACAGGAAACTTGAACGCCATGATGGTCATGATGCCGTCAACGGCATCAGGTCCAGCGGGCTTGAGAACGGCGTCCGGGTTGGCACAGCTTGATGCGATAAAGCGCATCGGTTGCCAGTTGATTTCGTGCAGCTTTCGCAACGCCTGCGAACAGGCTTTGGGAGTTACTCCAAAGATCATGAGCGCGTCCGCATCAGTCGCACGCAATGTAAGGATCTGGGAGTCGACCGTCGGGTCCAGCACCTCGAATGACGCAGCGCCGGCGATGACCTTGTCGGCTGCAGGGCCGAGGGCTTCTCTTGTCGTCCTCAGATATTCCTTCCCCGCATCGTCATTCTGGTAAAGGATGGCGATCCGCGCCTCGGGCTTTTTCGATCTCAGATAATCGAGATAGATCTTGGCCTCATCTCCGTAAGGCGGCTGCCAAGGCAAGGCCATCGTCCATGGGAAATGCTCCGGGTCATTCCATTTCGAGGCCGAGCTGACGACGAAGAGGGTCGGCACCTTCTTGATAGTCAGATACTTCTGCGTCGCGGAAATATTGGCCGTGGCGGTATTGGCGAGCATGAAGGACACCTCGTCGCTTTCGACGAGCCTGCGGGTCTGCTCGACCGCCTTCGCCGGTGAATAGGCATCATCGAGGCTAATGAACTTGATCTTGCGGCCGTTCACGCCGCCGCTTTCGTTGACCATCGTGAAGTAGCCATCGAGAGTCTTTCCGATCGCACCGACGGCCGACGCGGGGCCGCTGTAGGGCACGGTGTTGCCGATGCGGATTTCCGTCGCCGATGTTCCGGGTCCGTATTTGGCCTGGCCCCACGCAGTTGAAAATAATGCAGTGGCGGCCAAGGCGCCGACGATCAAGCTGATCTTCTTCAAGGTGCGTCCTCCCCAAACGTGTTGAGCGTGCGGCCGATCAAAAAGGTCGGGTCAGCAGCCGCTCGGCAAGCTCACTCGATCGCATCCTGGAGATGGTCAAAGCAGAATGGCGCTGGCAAACGAGTTTTTTGGGGGGCGCCTTGAGTGAGACTCAAGCTACTGAGCCTTGAGAGAGCTGCATTGCGTGCGCGTTTATTTCGAACGCGTTGACGGCACCAATCATCAATCCCAATATGAATGCTCTCTCCCAATCGACGGCGTTGCCTGAAGGGATACTTTGAGATGACCATAGTCGTGTCGGTCAAATATGTTCTCAAGCCCGGAAAACGGGATGAGCTTTTGTCCTTTGTGATGGACAACGTCGAAAACACCAGGAAGGAGAGCGGAAATCTCGCCTATTCCCACTATCCTTCGTTGGAAAATGCAGACGAGATGTTCGTCTTCGAGATGTGGGAGACCCTGAAGGATCTGGAGAACCACATCAACATGCCGCACTACGTGACATTCGATGACAGGAGGAGACCTCTCCTGTCTTCCTATGACGCGCAGGTCTATGAGGCGACCCTGTGCCGCTCGACAAATAGAGCTCCAAGGGCCAATTGATTTTGAGGAGCTCGAGATCATCTGAAAGACCTCAAGACGATCAACCGCACATATGAACTCTCCAAACAGCGTAGAATTTAGGCGAGCCAAGATGCAAACTCGTGGCCTGACCACCCGCCCGAACAGGCTAGGCCGAAGCGGGCTGGGAGAGTTCAAGAAATAGGGTACGAATGCCGGCGGTGCGGCTGCGCACGGTAAAAACGCGCGTGTGCGGCCGCCGCCCAGGTCGGATATCGGAGACATCAAAGCCTTCCCGTGACAGACGTGCATGGGTCGTCTCTGCGCTGCTGGTCCGCCAACTCCATCCAAGCAGATGATCATCATCGTTCCGTACGCTGTCGCGAAGGTTTTGCGCAATTTCCAGCACGAGATCTCCGCAACGGAAGAATATGAGCCTGAGCCCCCAATCGAATCGCGTGGAGTCAAATCTCATATCGAGGCCAAGACGCGCCCCATAGAGAGCGGCTGCACGATCGGCTTGCTGCGTAGCGATCACGACATGGTCCAAGCCGCGTATATCCCCGCCGTCGTCGACGGGCCCGCGGCTACCTCCTTCTCCCAAAGAATACCCCAGCGGCACTGAGTAGGTTGCCGCTTTGTCGATGCGCATGGTCGGGACTTCGCTTCCGAGTGCGGCGCTCTCGACCGTGGGCAAGCTGAGGCGCTCGAGCCGCCGCGCCATTCGCGCGGGCGCATCCACGGCGAAGCGGAGAAGCCCAAGTCCGACTGATCCAGTACTCTGCCGCAAGAGAAGCGTGACGTTCCCGAGCCGTAGTGTCGCCCCGCTTCCTATGCTGCTTGCTTTGCGGCCGAGCAGTAGTTCGTAGTCCCGGGCCGCCTGCGGCAAGTCATCGACGAGCAGCTCGATGCAGTCCAACCCCGTAATTGGCGTCGGCATGTCGTCCCCATGTCATGAGTGGATAGAACCCGAGAATTGCTTCCTTGACCGAGGAAGCCCGAGCTGGCTCTTCGGCACCTTGAGCTACTCGGCCTCAGAGCCGCACGTCCGGGTACCGGGTGTGGGCGCCATCCGAGAGCAGATGTACTGCGCATCACGGCGCGACAATCAGGCCCTTGCTGGTGATCACGACCCAGCGGCCGTCCTGACGGCGGATCGCATCGATGCGGCCAAGGCCCGGCACGGGATCGCCGGCATAGACTTCGTAGATACCTCCCCGCCCCTCGATCAGCGCGCCGCCATTGGCGACGTCGCGCAGGCGCCAGCCTTCGACAGTCGGTAGCCGGCCGCTTTCGATCTTTGGTGCGGTAGCTGCAAGCACGGCCGCCTGAGCCGCCGCGGGCGGTGCGGGCATCGCGGCCTGTGCGGCGCGGAGCTTATCCAGTGCTTCGGACAGCTTAGCGAGCTTGGCCGTCGGCTCGGCCTGCGCCTTTTCCAGTCTGTCGATGCGATCGTTGGTCCGGTCGGATTGGCCAAGGTTGGTCTTGGAGGCGTTCTCGAGGTTCGCCTTGAGCGCAACGAGATCGGCATCGATCCGTGCGACTGAGGCTTCCAGCGCACTGTTATCGGCCATCGGTGGCGGTGACTGTTTGACAGCAAACTGCACGATGCCCGCCGTCGCCAGCGCACCGCTGATCGCGCCAACGCAGGCTGCGAGCACCACGACCGCGGTCATCGCGGCGCGCCGGCGTCTGCCGCCCGCTACGTGCGCCTCGTCCGACTTCGTATGCGACGCGATGTCCTCGCTGCCCCAGGACCGGTGCGATGACCGCTCCCTGGGGACCATCACGATGAGCTTACCGGGTTTCGACTCGGCTTTGGACTCCGTCTCCGCCGCGGCGCCGAGCTTCGGCGTGTCAGTCCACGTGGCGTCGTCTTTGGAAGCTTCGATGTCAGGAACGTCGGGCTTGGGCGGCGTCTCATGATCGGGCGCAATCGAGGGACGCTCCGCGGCAGCCTCGATCACATCATCGACGACCGGTCGCACCACGGCAGCCGCTGGAAAGGAGCCGGTGTCCGGGCCGGCCTGTTCAGACATTTGTTCGCTCACGCCATGGTTCTCCAGTCAGGATTGACATTCACCGACACAGATCGCTCTCAGTCAGCCAAGGGTCGGCATCATGCTCGGCTGTCTGTCGATGCCGACCAGCGCTGCGCTTTCGCGCCACAGCCTGTCTTGGGCCTCTTCGTTTCGCGCCAATTCAGAGGGATCTGGGAATGTCGGCTCGCCCTTGACCAGGGAGACGTAGATCCGCCCAGGCGGCGGGCTGATCGCGCCCAGAGCAACATTGGCGAGCATATTGCCGGAGTGCTCAGGTGTGTTCATGACGAACTCGGGACGGAACATGCCAATGACAGGAAAGACCGTACGTGTGAGGAGTTTGACCAGCGCTCTCTGCAAGGCCGAGGCGTCACGACCGCCAACTCCGCCGGTTAATCCGGGATTGAAGGCGATGACTTTGATGTGGCGCGCGTTCACCTCGTCAAGTCGCGCAAAGGACAGCGCCGTCATCATGTTGCAGAGCTTGGAAGCGGTGTAGGAGCGTATGCCCACGCCAGAACCATTTGGCGTCGGGTGGGCCCATTCCTGGAGATCGAGCGTCTGCGGGGCAATCCGCTTCAGAGGAGGATTGTGCATGTTGCTCGAGGTGATCACCAGCCGTCCATGGTCGGCCATGTTCGGCAACAGCAGTCGAGCCAGCAGGTAGTGGGCGAGATGGTTCACCGCGAACGCCAGCCCGTAGCCCTCCGCGCTACGTTGCTTTGCGTCCGAACCATGGATCCCGGCGTTGAGGACCAGAATGTTGATGCGGGTGTCTCCTAGCCGCCGCGTCAGCGCATCTGCAAATTCACGAACGCTCGCAAGCGAGGCCAGTTCGAGCGGCAGGACCTCGACGCCGTTCGGTACCGCTCTTCCGCTTCCGCGGGCACCTACGAAAACACGCGTGTTGGCAAGGGCGACGATTTGCCGAAGCGCATGAGCGCCCAGCTCGGATGTGGCTCCGTCATGACCACGACGCGCTGCGGTCTAGCCTGGTCCATGGCTCATTGTCCGATTCCGGTCTGTGCAGGGGAAGCCGGGCCAGGCGAGCGTGCCATTGAACGGGCTCAAGCGCGGTGAACAGCGTGTCGCCGCGGACGTTCGACCCTCGCCGGGGGTGGTCCGGCCTTCGTCAACCTCGGTCATCGCAGTGGCTGGCTTCCCGGTCGTCTGGCGCAACAGTTTTTGTGCGGGCGTCGTGACCGGCGTTGCATCAGGCTCCGCCAGAATATTCTGCCAAGCAGCGCCCCAACGGCTCAAGCCGGTGACCTCTCCCGCAAAGGCATAGTCCAGGAACGCCAGGGTCAGATCTGCCGTTGCCTCCTTGACCGCGGGATTGAGCGCCAGACCGCCGACGATCGGCCGGTCGGTGAACATGCTGTGAGACCCGCCCCGAAACACGACCAGCAGCTTTCGCTGGTTGGCGATTGCATTGTAGATCGCCACGCGATCACTGGCGGGCGAGTAGAAGCCTGGGATCCTTATGATGTCCTCGGTGGATGTCACGTGGAGGGTCGGCACGCTGATATTGGCGAGCACGCTGCCGAGGTCCGCTTCTCCGTAGAACCGGGGCGCGGAAATCACGATGGCCGCCCTGTAGCGTTGGTCGCGGAAATCGAGTGTCCGACCATTTCGAATGACGCGTGCGCCGACAGCAAGCAGTGTGGTGTTGGCACCGTAGGAATGGCCCGCGGCGATAATCCGGCGGCGGTCAATGAGGCTGGCGTATGGTCCGGTTTGCTCGGACAAGATACGGTCGAGCGCAAAACGCAAATCGCCGACCCGGGCGGCCGCTTCGTCGTCTTGCGCCGCTGCTTGCAGTCGATTCACGACCCCGAGGGGATTGCCAAACCAAACCCCGGAGTCGCTCCCGGTATGCTGGACGTGCAGGCTCGCAATGCCATGTGCGGCCCACTTCGTGGCGAGATACGTATAGCCATTTCGGGTGCCTCCCATGCCATGTGAGAACACGACCAGCGGTACGCGGCCTGACGCGACACCAGCAGGCCAATACAGGCGCGCAGGGACCCGGCGCCCCCGCGACGTATCGACCCAATCGAAGTCGACGGTCCGAAAGGGTACGACCTCTTGTTGCGCAACGGCAATCCGGGCTTCGTCGGCTTTCGCTGGAAGCGTTGTCGCGACGGCGCATGCAAGGAAGATGGCACTCAGCTGGCGTCTCATGATCCTTGCTCCTTGAGAGATGGAGGCCTTCGAAAGCTGCGCGCAGCCTTCGCTTGGACCTCCATCATTGCGTTTACAGACCAGAAGCGCGCCTACCGGCACACGCCTCGGTCCTCCCAGCTGTCGCGGCTCTCGCGCATTACTAGTCCATTCGCTCTATCAATAGCAAGCCATCGTCTTCCGGTCAATAAAATAGAGTGTTAGAACTATTTTAGACGGCCTTGGATTTGCCGCTTTCAGTTTGGCTTGTCGATCCGACGGGTCGTGCTTAGGGAGCAGCACCGGGGCGGCATGCCAGGCATGATAACTCATTTCCCTGTAGCGTCTGGCGTCGGGTCGACGCTGTGTTGCTGAAGGACCAGCAAGGCGGCACCCACCGGCAATGGTATCGTCACCGCCACCGGCATCACCAACATGGTGTTCGCGATCGGGGCCACTCGGATCTCGATGCCTTGGTTAGCCATCATGAACTTGGTCATCGTTGCGTTGGGATTATAGCCGGCCAGCGGAACGTATCGGGCCGAGCAAAGCGCAACGGGTCCGGAATAGCCCGTCGCTTCGAACGGCTCAGTTCGCACATAGGTGAGTTCTATATCCGCGCGAAACAGGCCGTTGAACACCCGCAAGGTGCGGTTGCAGGCAGACGGCCCCAAGACGCGCTCGCTGGGAGGTACCGTCAGAATCATAGCGCTTAGGGGGTCGACCACGTTGCGCTTGTGCTCCTCGGTCAGCGGTACGCGCTCCGTCGTGTCCTCGAACGGCGGATCAATTTCGACAGATGTCGCGTTTCCGGCGGTCAAGGACAGGCGCATTGTTCGCGACGGGTCCGTACCGGCTTGGTCGGAGAAGAAGGTCGAGGGCAGAACCACGCCTTTGCGAATGATTCCGCTGGCCTTCATGCTGACGCTGCGCGATGTCGCCACGGTCGCGATGCCCGTGACACGCGCATGCAACTCGGCCTGGTACGCGGAGGAGCTGATGCTGTTCTCAACCTTGAGTTCGCCGACTTCGATCCCGGCGAATTTCAATGCATATCGCGCGTGAATAGTCGTTGCGACGGCATCGGACGGAAGCGCAATGATCGCCGCGCAGATCACAAGAAGGGCGATCCGCGAAGGCGATCGCATTTCGGGACGGCAAATCGAGAACGGCAGTTGGGTTACGCCATCCGCCGATCCTGAAAGAAGGACCTTCAGCAGAGTTGTCGCGCTAGCCCGCCGGCGACTGTCTCGTTGCATTTTCACGAGCGCGCCTTGGGCTCTGAATGCTGCCCCGTTTGTAGGCCGACAATTTGTTCGGAGCCGAGGATCCTTCTTCGTGAGGTCCAGAGAACGACAAGGGACAAGGCGAGCGAAATCTGTCCGAGCGGCGCGGGCGGCGTGAGCGCTGACCAGGACGCGTGGACGCTCATCGCCAGCACGTCAGCGCCCACCAGACTGGAAGCTGCAACCACAGTGAGCCGCGGCATGATGCCGATGAGTGCGGCGGCCGCAATTCCGATCGCGCCCGCCAACTCGGCCGTCCCCACGGAGCGGACGAACCATTGCGGCGAATCGCCCGCCCACGTGACGCCCATGCTTGCCAAGGTCGCCGGATCCACAGACAATTCAACGGCTCCGGACACACCGGATGTCAGGCAAAGTGCGATCTGGGCGGCCCAGACCACAACCGACCGTAGGCTCGACGTGAGCTTGGAGATCGCCGCCGCTTCTCGTCTAAACAGCATTTCTGGCCTCCGATCTTGCGAACGCTATGTTGCTGTCCTTGTTGGCGCCCTTAGGCGGCACTGCCCCGAGTGACGTAGCCGCGCCTTGGCTTCCTTCAACGATGCCGAACTACGCCTCGCATTCACGCAAGGCGTGCGGAATCTCGCCGTGCCGCAAGTAGAGACATCACATCTACTGCTTCTGATTGACCAGATGCATATCGCTCAGTGTGTTCGGAAGGCTGCGAATGACGAGGTCAAGTATCGTGCGACGCAGGTTCTCGTCTCGCTTATCGAAACTCGCATCGATCACCAAGCTTGGGCCCGGAAGCCGGACGCTCGATGCACCGTCTGGCGGGCCGGCTGCGACCTTTTCGATGATGTCGAACGTCTTGCCGTCGACAACCCTGATCTCGTAAAGCGCGTGGAGCACGTCGAATGATTCCAGAACCGTGCTGTAATTGATGAGACCCACACCGCCCACTTTCCGATTGCCGCCGCCGAAATTGGCCTTCGCCTTGGTGATGATGATGTAGGCGTCGAGCCCTTGCGGGGACACTTCGGTCTGGACGAGCTTCTTGAACGGATCGCCGCGCACGAGATTGACGGCGGCCATTGCCGATTCCTCGGTCGCCGCGAAGGTGGCGCGGGGATAGGTGACAGGCTGGATCTGGAAGCGGGTGCTCAGCGCCTTCGCTACCTCCTGGACAATCAAGTCGTCGAGCCCCCATGAGGCGATCGGCACGCTTCGAGGGCTGTTATCGACCCCGGTGAGCCCCGTCTTTGCATAGGTGAATTGGTCGCCGATCGCCGAGACGATGCCGACTGTCTTGACCGACTTGAGCTTCTCGTCCCGGGTCTCGAACAGCGCGCGAGCGCCGCTGCTCAGGACCAGGGGGATGACCATCGCTATCCAAGCGAAACGGCTGGCCGTGCGCATTGCCGTCCTATCGGATCTTGAAGTCAAAGGAGTAGGATGCCCCGATGCCGACCGTCGTCTGATTGACCGACCCGCGGGTAGTAACGAGCGGGCTTTTTGCCGCATCCCCGAGTAGCCGGTCGTACTCGATGTAGGAATGCACCTCCCATTGGGGATCGATCCGATACTTCACTTGGGCGCCCACCCCGGCCGAGTGGGCACCGCCCTTGGCGTCGAACACCGACAGCCCTGACGCCGCCGCTTGAGCGGCGTCGATGCTGAAATAGGGGGATACAGCTTTCGCGCTTTCCAGCGTGAAGCGCGGACCGCCCGAAACGGTAATCGACCGTGTTACCGGGACAATGAAATCCGCCGAGAAGTCGGAGACGACGCCCTGATGGCCGCCAAACCCCGCGCGGGTTTCGTTGCGAACGCGAAACCAGTCGACAGGAAAATACTCGATGAAGCCGCCAACTTCGTAGGCAGCCTTGACGTCGCCAAGGCCGGTCAGCTCGGAATAGCTGCTCGCCTTTCGCGACGGCACGAACTTGCCGGCGGGGCCGGCGCGCAGATCGCCAAAATCAATGAGCGCGATGCTTATGTTGTCGCGGGGGCTACGAAACTGATCTACCGAGCCGGCACGCCGTATTGAAAAGATAGGAACCGGGCTGAACAGGCTATGGTCTGCGCCTTGGTAGCTGGGCCTGTACTGGCCCTCCCCCCCGATCATGACGGTCCAGGTACCTGACGCAGGCGGCAGTACCGGCAGTTCAACAGGAGGCGCCGGCAAGGTGAATGCAGTCTGGGCCGACGCCCGGTCAAGCACGGCTGTCGCGCTGGCCGCCGCAAGTGCCGCAGCGAAAACAGTTCGGTGCGCGCCGCCCGTGGGACGGCGAAGGACCGCTTCGATCTCGTAGTTCATTGACAAGGCCTCTGGCGGCGGGCCCGCAGGGGCCAGCTGGTGGGGACATCGTCGCACCGAGACTTCCTGGACGCAGTTGCACGCGGTCTTCGACGATATTAGAGTGATCGTTCGAACTTATCGAGCGGGGACGGTAGCGTCAATAACTAATAGACCATGCGCTCTAGGAAATGTCGCGCACACCAACCGGGATGTATCTAGCGATCATTCCGGAAAGCCACGTACGACCGTGCTACTCGACGGCTGTGGCTGGTGTCGCCAGCAAGCTTCGGGTTATGGCGCCCCTCGCTTCATTTCAATTGATACCTGGGACACCCATGAGCCGGGAGCATCCATAACAAACCATTGCCGGTTGCCCGTCGTTCGAATGGTCACGAGCGCGGCAACCGTATTTCCCTCAATTCTGGCTTCGACAAGGTCGCCCGAAATTGTGCCAACGATCTTGCCGCCTTGGCGCCACTCGCTTTCGAACCAATTGCCCGAAATCTTATCTCCATCCTCCTCGATGTCGGCTGATAGCACCAGCTTGTAGGCGTCGCTCGCACATCGAAGATCCAGCTTGATCGACTTTCCAGGCCGCTTCACGTCATAAGTGGCCTTGCAGACGATCTTTTCACGAGGCCCGTCCGAGGGCTTCATCGAGCCCACGCCAGCCCATCGACCGGCGATCGTATCAAGGCTACCAAACGCTTCCGAGGAAAGACCGATCGAGATCGCGACGAAGATCATCAAGCGCTTCATTACGGCCGTTCGTAAGACCAGTGCTAATCGGTTCATACTTCGATCCCATATTTGATCAGCCAAGCTAAGCGAGCCCATCGATCGCACCGCCTCTTGGGCACGATCCCTCCAGTAAGCCGCGGCTGATGCTCTCATTGATCACGGCTTCGCTGGACCGATCGACCCCGATCGTCTCCATTCCAGAGAGAAGGCCGCTGAAGCCGCACTATTTACTAGAGTGATTACTCTTTTATTACCGGTCGCGATTGCCGACGTCAACGTTCAGAAGACGAATGAATCGAGATTCTTATCGGGTTACGGTTCTGACGGCGCTCTAGTTGGACAGCGTGTATTGTTGGACCTCGCACGCCTCGAGAATGACCGATATCCTGGAGTCCTTGTAGACATCGTTGTCGAAGAAGACCGCATAAAGGAGTTGCTTCTTCTCGGGTCCAGGATGTGCCTCTCTCAAACATAGAAAATATTCGCCAGGCCCGTGATCAGTCTTTCGTATCGTTGAGATCTCGACAGGAAGCGTCAGTTTCGCCTCTTTGACCAAGCTATCGATACCTTTCCGCACGGCTTCGTGGCTCGGCGGATGCGACGGTGGGAGGACGGGAATCGGAAGGGGGTTATCGGCGAGAACCGAACAACCCGACAGCAGCACGCACAACAAGCACGTGTAACGCATGACGTCACCCACGAAGCGGACGCAGGATAATCCCTCAGGAGCACAATGCGGCATGGGCAGTAGCGCGCACTTCAGGGGCAGCTGCTTTCGTAGTGAGCGGATTGTTCATTAGAGATCTTCTGTCCCTAACCTGAATTGTTGCCGGGACATGAAGCGTTCGCGTACACGCATGATCCAACGCTCGAACCCGTCAACGTAGGTAAATGCGACGGGAACGATCAGCAGAGAAAGCGCTGTCGACGTGAGCAAGCCGCCGATCACGCTTATGGCCATCGGTTGACGGAACGTTGCGTCCGCTCCAAAGCCCATTGCGATCGGGAGCATGCCAGCGATCATGGCGATGGTCGTCATGACAACAGGTCGGGCGCGCTTGCGGCAAGCATCGATGAGGGCCTCTTGCCTGGAAAGTCCGCGTTTGCGCATTCCCACAACCGCATATTCGACAAGCAGGATGGAATTCTTCGCCACGATACCCATCAGCATGACGAACCCGATCATGACCGGCAGATCGAGCTCGCTGCGTGCGACGAGCAGGGCGACGAAGGCGCCGCCGACGGAGAGCGGGAGCGCGGACAGGATGGTGACGGGCTGCAGGAAATCCTTGAACAGCAGCACGAGCACACAGAACATGGACAGCACGCCGGCGACGAGCGCCATGCCGAATCCGGCTGCAAGTTCTCCAGCAAGCTCGGAATCGCCGGTGCGGATCAGCTTCACGGCGGACGGCATGTTCCGGATCGCGGGGAGAGCCATGGCCGTCGCCTGTGCTATTCCGAGCGCCATGCCGCCTAGGTCGGCATCGACCGTTACGTAGCGGCGGCGATCATAGCGGTCGATCTGGGACGGGCCGCTCTCCACCGCAATGGCAGCAACGCTCGACAGTGGGACCGAACCATCCCTTGCGTTCACGCGCATATTGGCCAGCGTGTCCATATCCTGTCGTGCCGCGTCCGAGACGCGTACGCGGATATACACTTGTCGGCTATCGAGGTTCAGGCGAGCGACCTGCGCGTCGAAATCTCCGCTCGTCGCAATTCGGACCACGTCGCCGATCGAGGCCGTGGTGACTCCGCGTTCTCCCGCCCGCTGCGGATCTGGACGAACGACAATCTCGGGACGTTCAAGACTGGCCGTCGACTTGATATTCGTAAAACGCCCGGCTCCCCTCAACTCTTGTTCAAGGGCCTGGGCGCTCGCTCTGAGCGCCTGCACGTTGTCACTGGAGAGGATGAACTGGATCTTCTCCCCGAGACCGCCGCTGCCGATTGCGAAGCGCGCACCAGGGATGGAGGGAAGTTTAGCGCGCACCTGGTTCTCGATCGTGACTTGGCGTTCGCGTTGACCACGAGGCGCCAACATGAGTGTGAGGGCTCCTCTGCGCACTTCACCCGCTTGCTGGGCGCCCGGTCCGATTTGTTGAGAATCGCCCACGGTGGTGAATACATTTTGGATTCCGGCCACATCCTTCAGAGCCGTGCGCGTCTCTTCGGCAACTCTCAGCGTGCTCTGCAGCGAGCTACCTGGGGGGAGCTCAATATTGATCGTCGTGTAGCCGCGATCGGAAGCGGGAATGAGTCCTGTCGGGATAAGCGGTACGAGGCCGACCGAAGCGAAGAAGAAGACAAGCGCCCCCAACGCGGTCGTCTTCCGGTGGTCGAGGCACCAGCGGACCGTCAAGAGATACGCTATCGTCAGGATGCGGTCTTCATGCTCTGCCGACGGTTTCGATGTGAGCAAATAGGCCGCCATCATCGGCGTGAGCAGGCGGGCAACGGCCAGCGAAGCCAGTACCGCGATAACCGCAGTCCACCCGAACTGCTTGAACAGTATGCCCGAAATGCCGCTCATGAGCGCGGTGGGGAGAAAGACCACGACCAATGTCATCGTTGTTGCGACGACGGCAAGCCCGATCTCCGTCACGGCGTCACTGGCGGCCTGCCGGATCGGCTTGCCCATCGCGCGGTGCCGCTCGATGTTCTCGATCTCGACGATCGCATCGTCCACGAGAATGCCGACGATCACCGCGAGTGCGAGAAGGGTCACGGTATTGAGCGAGTATTCGAGCCATGCCATCGCAGCGAAGGCGGGAAGAACCGATAGCGGAAGCGCGGCGGCCGCAATGAGTGTGGCGCGCCAGTCGCGCAAGAACCACCAGACGACAAGGACCGCCAGCAAGGCGCCTTCGTACAGCATGTGCATCGAGCCTGCGTACTGTTCGAGCGTATAGTCGATCGAACCCGATACCTGCTTGATGCTCAGCGTCGGATCATCCTTTTGCAGTCGCTCCATTTCCTGTCGAACAGCGCTCGCAATTTTCGTCTCATCGAAGCCCTTGGCGCGGTAAATCCTGAATCCAACAACGGATTTTCCGTCGAGCAACGCGAGCTGCGTGCGATCAGCGACGGAGTCCTTGACAGTTGCCACTTGGTCGAGGCGTGCCTTAGGCAATCCCGAGAGCGCAAGCGGTAGCGCAGCAAGATCCGAAGCTTGCCGCACGATCGCGGTCGTGCGGACGGCCTGCTCGTTCTGCTCTAATTGGGCACGTCCCCCGGATGACTGCTGTTGGACTTGGCGCAGCGTGCGCGAAACATCCGCCGCGGTGATCCCAAGAGCGGCGAGACGCACGGGGTCGACCTCCACACGGACTTCTCGCTGTACCCCGCCAACGCGCTCGAAGCGGCCTACCCCCGGAACTCCGAGGACCACCTTGGCTATGGCGTCGTCGACGAACCACGACAACGCCTCTTCGTCGAACCGGGTTGAGGAGATCGCATAGATGAGCAGGGGACTGCCGCCCGCCCGTTGCGCGCTGACGGTTGGCGGCTGAACGTCGATCGGCAGATCTGACCGAACTCGATCGACCGCGTCTTTGGTTTCGATCAGGGCCTCCGAGAGACTCTTTTCCAGCACGAACTCGACACTGATCGACACGCGCCCGTCCGTCACCGACGTTCGCAGATGTCTGAGGCCGCTGAGTGTCGCCAGCGAATCTTCGACCTTGCGCGCGACTTCCGTCTCGAGCTGAGACGGCGCCGCCCCGGGCTGAAGCAAAGTGACGTTGACGACAGGCAGGTCCAGGTCGGGAAAGCTCTGGATCGAGAGCGCCCTGAAGCCCCAGAGTCCGGCAACCGCGAGGACCGCGAACAGCATGATTGACGGTATGGGATTGCGAATCGACCAAGTCGCGAGATTCATCGGTGGTTGTCCGCAGCAGTAGACGCGACGTCGGCTTCGCTTGCCGCAGCCAACCGCACGACGTCGCCATCGTTCAGAAACCCTGCGCCTTGGACGATGACGTGGTCATCGAGGTCAATACCGGCGATGATTTCGACACTGCGACCTTGCCGCCGGCCGATGGTGACGGCTTTGAGCGCGACGCGCGGCCTCGGATCATCTCCCGCCAGTTTCAGCACGTAACTCCGGCCATCGCGGATGACGACACTTTCGGCCGGAATAACGCGGGCCGGGCTTTCGCCCAGGACGATGTTTCCACTGACATACATGCCGGCCCGCGCACGGCTTCCGGGTTCAATGTCGGCGTAAACGATGCCCAGGCGCGATTGTGGGTCCAGAGAGGGCGCGATCTGGCGGACTTGCGCAACGGCGGTGCCGCTATCCGGCAGTGCCAGCACGATGCGTTGACCAGGCTGGATCTGCGCAAGCTGAGCAGCGGTGAGTTCACCCCGCCATTCAAGACGGTTCTGCCTGATCAAGCGGAACAGCTCCTGCCCGACGGGGACGACGGCGCCGAGCGTTGCCATACGCGAGCTGATGACGCCGTCGTCAGGTGCGACGACCTCCGCATATTTCAGTTGTAATTGCTTGGAGTTGAGAAGCGCTTCCGCGGCTTTGGCGTCAGTCTCTTGTTGCAAAGCATCCTTGTCACTGACGAAACCGCGAGCCTTCAGGCTCAGCGCCCGCTGCCGGTTGGCTTCAGCTACATCGTATTTTGCTTTGAGCTGGGCTTCATCTGCGAGCAAAAGATCCGGGTCAAACTTGGCAAGCACTTGGCCTTTCTTGACCTGATCGCCGACATTGACCAGGACGTCGGATAATTGATAGCCGCCGATTTGCGCGCCCACACTCGCTTCCTGCCAGGCCGCAATCGTGCCGGACGCAGCTATCGTCGTCTGCCACATCAGTTCGCGAGGAGCTGCACTCGTAGCGGTCAATGCCGGTGCATTCTGGACCGGAACTGCGGCCATCGATGCGGGGCGATTGGCGATCGCTATCGCGACGACCGCGACAGAAAGTGCTGCAACCGTTCCCACGGCAATCTTCGCAACGAACAGTGCTCGGCGTTGACGCGGCGGGCGGGCACCTTCGCTTGGAATTGCGATCCCAGGGAAGGTCGCGGAATCGGACGTCGCCGTCCTCCGGCTCATCTCAGACAAGGGAAGCTCTCCAATGATAGATCGTTTAGTCTAATATGGGATGGCGCCTCCTTGTGTCAATGAAACGCTGTGGCGCGCCCGGACATGGTTTCCAACTGCTTGCACGAGGATACGATCGCGCAGCGGTTCCTTGTCGGCCGTTGGATGTAGGCTTAGCCCATCAAAGTCGAGAGGTTCGATCAGCAGTTCTGAGGTCCGCACCCCGTGCGACCACACGACGCACATGTTGCGCGTCCGGTGCTCTCGCAAAGAACCGGAAGGGATTTATTGCGGCCACCTCATTTCGCCCGATAAATCCGTGTTTCGCCTTCCCGGAGCGTGATGAAGGAAGTCTCGGCTATGCCGGCAGCTTCGATTGCGGCAGCCAGGTCCTGGAGTGGCCTTTCAATCGCTTCGTGAGACATCTGGAATGTCCCGTGATGCATTCCGATACTCTGTTTGGCACCGAGATCTTGATGGGCCTGGACAGCCTCCGCAGGATTCATATGCATCGGACGCATGAACCAGCGCGGCTCATAGGCGCCGATCCCGAGCAACGCGATATCGGGCGGTCCAAGGCGCCGCCTGATATCCGCGAAGTGGGTCGAATAGCCACTATCTCCCCCGAAATAGACCCGTCGATCACCTTGCTGAATGAGGTAACTGCCCCAAAGGCTTTTTTGGCGGTCGCGGAGCCCGCGCGCCGAAAAATGTTGCGTTGGCGCAAAAGTCACCTTGCAGCCAGGCCTGACCTCAAAACTCTCCCACCAGTCAAATTCGTGCACATCGGCAAATCCAATCGACCGGACCAGCTCCCGGTCGCCCGCCGCCACCAGCACAACTGGCGAGAACTTCTGCTGAAGCGAGCGCAGCGTATCGACGTCCAGGTGGTCGTAGTGATTGTGGCTGATCAGAATGACGTCGATGCGCGGCAATTCATCGATCGAAATCCCGGGCTCCCTGACGCGCTTTGGGCCAAGCCATTGGAAAGGGCTTGCGCGCAACGACCAGATTGGATCGGTCAGGATGTTCAAGCCTCGATACTGAATCAAAAACGTGGCATGGTTCACGAACGTGATGGCAACGTCGTTGACGCCGCACATGACCCGCAGGGGCACGGCAGCATTCTTCACCATGGCTGGCCAGCGGCTCCTTTTCTCGAACATCATGCCGAGCGCGCTCGATACGGTGGGCGCGAATCCCTTTGGAAGGGTGGGATTGTGGAAGCGTTGCCCGTCGAAGTGATCCGAGACTGGCCACGCCGCGGCTTTTTGCGCCCCAAGCCCCGCATCGAGCAAATTCACGCCTCTCGTCTGATGCGGCACTTTATCGGCTAGAGATTTCGATGACGCGGCACTCAGCTCATTCAAGGGCATTTGGTATTCAAGGTCGTCACAGGCTTTCACGGAGCGCCTCGAGGAAGAGCTTAAGAATTGCGTGGAGCATTGCGAGCGTGTCGCGACGCCGATCGTCTGCGTTAAGGCCCGTTTCGCCTGGCCCCGAGGTCATGATCGCCCCGCTACAATCCGATAATTAGATCGGTCGCTCTATTTTTATACCAAACTTGCGCAAAACTTCAAGCCTTAAATTGACTTAACGCTCTACTTATTAGGCAAACAGCTCGGCGCGCCCCCGGCCATCGGGAGGCAGAAGGTAGAGAGCCCTCAGCGCGCTTTTTGAAATCGGAATCGCGGATGGCGTGACTGGCGACAAGACTTCTGCGGACGAAGAAGCCTCGCTCTAAACATCAAGAGCAAGTCATGCTGCACCAAGCAGTAAGATGCCTAATTAGGCCGTCCGCAATCGTGGTGCCGCCTTTTTCCCGCTAGAGCGCTTCGCGGCCCTGTCCTCTGACGGAACGGACAGGAAATCGCTGGCGAGGCGATTAAAGAGATCCAGAACCTTTTTGACGTCCTGCTTGGGATCGTGCAGCGAAATCGCTTTTGCGGCATCAATCAGCCCGACGAGGACGAGAGCCGCAAGCTGAGGGTCCAATTCCGACCGGATCTCACCCTCCCCCTGGCCGCGGCGGATAACCTCTGCGAGAAGGTCTCGCATGCTACGGCTGCGGCCGTGCAGTATTTTAGCCATCTCGGGATTACGCCTGCTCTCCGCGAGCATTTCAAAGAATAGCGCAGACTGTGCGGCCCCTCCGGGCTGCTCCTGCAATTCAGCCAGTAGAGTGGATACGACCGACCCCTCTCCCTGACTATTTTGCTTGAATCGCTCGGACGCTCCCTCGAGCCGGGCGTCGGCCATCGCGGCAATGATCGCGTCCTTGCTGTCGAAGTAGTGGTAGAGGTGGCCAGGGCTAATGCCGGCCTCGGCACATATTTGCGCCGTTGACGCGCCGTTCAGCCCGCTTCGTAGGAAGCAACGCTTGGCGGCGGCGAGGATTTCTTGACGCTTCTTTTCGTGCTTGATCGGGTCGAGTTTGCGCATAACGGCTTATATAAACTGGACTAATCGCTCCATCAACCCTCAAATTCTTTCGGAACTAAAAATAGAGTAATTAATCTATTAGTCATGAAATAGACCGAATGATCGATCTAGTTTAGAATCCTTATCGAGAGGATTGAAAGCCGATGAAGCTGGCGCAGGCTGCTGTTCATTGCGGAGAGCCGGAAATGATCGTTGCATCTGTCGGGCATCCTATGTGGCCTGCGGCTGCGGACTTCATCCGGGCGAAATACCGCGACGTGTACGGAGCCCGTTTGAAGGCGCTTCCGACAACTCTGGTGCTGCTCGCCAACGGCCACGCGATCCGTTGCGCCGCCGGACTTCGAGACCAGTCGGAGCCATTCTTCTCCGAACTCTATCTTGATGAGCCGATCGAGCAGGCTCTCGGCGCGGTTGCGGGGCGAGCGGTCCTGCGGGAGGAGGTGGTCGAGGTATCATCTCTCGTCAGCAGCAGCCCCGCGGATGCACCCCGATTTCTGCGAGGCCTCATCGCATATGGCGGAGAGCTCGGTTTCAACTGGGCGTTCTTCACGGCGACCGGACAGTTGCAGAAGTTCCTGAGGCGAATGCGACTTCCTCTCATCGAGTTGGCAAGTGCCGATCCAAGGCGCGTTCCGGCCTACCAAGAATGGGGAACGTACTACCAGACCGGCCCAAAGGTGTTTGCGATCGGCCGGGCGCAGATGTCAGCCTTCCTGGCGGACCCCAAGCTGCCTCCGATCAGGGAAGCATGCTGATGGAGGATCTCTATCAAGCACTCCGGCGCAACGCGGAGCGTGCCGGGGGTGTCACGGCTATAGCCGACGGCAATCAATCCTTGAGCTGGTCCGCTCTGGCGGCCCGGGTCGCGGCGGCGGCGGATGATCTCGGGACCGATCGCGAGACGGTCGGGCTGTTCGGCAACAACAGCGTGGATTGGGTGGTCGCGTTCCTTGCGGCAAGCATCGCTGGAAAAACGATCGTCCCGATCCCGACCTTCTTCAGCAGGCCGCAGCGCGAGCACATTGCAAAAGACGCATCGGTTGCCCGCGTCATCCTTACGGGAACTGCCGGCGAGTCTGAGTTCAACTCCGCATTGCGGTTGTCGGGACAGTGCGCCGGTGTTCTAAGCAAGGCTCCTCCACGCAATGCTGGCCTGATTATCTATACTTCGGGCAGCACAGGGACCCCTAAGGGTGTCCGCCTCGAGAGCAACCAGGCGGTATGGTCTGCGAAGAGCATGGCAAAGGTTGTCTCGGCCACGTCAGCCGACCGCTATCTGTCGGTGCTTCCTCTGCCCATGCTGCTCGAACTGATTTGTGGGATCATCATCCCGGTCCTGGTTGGCGGATCGGCATTTTATGACGACACAATAGCTCAAGGCTTGGTCGGCGGCGCAATGGGGGACCTTGCAGGGACGATCGAGCGCGTGCAGCCCACGGCAAGTGTGTTCGTGCCCCAGCTGCTGGCCTATTACGTGGGTCAGTTGGCGGCGCAGCATAAGCATGCCCCGGATTGCCTGCGCTTTGTCGCCGTCGGCGGCGCGCCGCTCCCAGCCGCGCTTGCCGGCGCAGCAACCCGGCTGAATATACCGATCTGCGAGGGCTATGGACTTTCCGAGTGCTCCTCGGTTGTCGCGATGAACCGCCCTGGCGCAGCGCGCGAGGGAACGGTGGGACGTCCGTTGCCTGGTCTGGACGTCGTCATCGAAGAGGGCGAGATCATCGTAGCCGGCCCCTCTGTTATGGACGGCTATCTACGAGGAACCGATCGGCCTGCTCGTTGGCGCACAGGTGATATGGGCAGTATCGATGCCGATGGATTTTTGAAGGTTTACGGCAGAAGAGACACTCTGATTGTGACCCCCGCCGGCCGCAACGTGAATCCTGAGTGGATCGAGACGATGTTGATGGACGACCCGCGGATCGGCGTGGCGACCCTCTGTCAGCTCGATGGCGCAACGGACCGCCCGCCCCGCTTGCTTGCGCTTCTCGTACCTTCGAAACGCGGCGAGGAGTGGTTCAAGTCGGCCACCGCAGCCGAGCTCGACGACCTGCTTGTCGATCTTTGTGATGCTGCGCCTGAATACGCCCTCCCCGCCGAAGCAATCATCCTCTCACGGGAGGATGCGATCAAGCGCGGCCTGTTCACGTCTAACGGCAGAGTTCGACGATCAGAGGCGTTGCGTATCCTGCGCGAAATCACGCAAACCAGAGAGAACATGTCATGAAGACTCACGAGCGGCTTCGCTCCGAGACGGCCGAGGACCTGAACCGCTTTCTTTCCATCCCGCTCATCAAAAACGCACTCGTGGCCGGCGGGTCGCGCGAACTCTATATCGCATTCCTGACGCAGGCCTATCATCACGTCAAACATACCGCCCGCCTAATGGGATTCGCTGCCGCACAGACCGATGACGAGTGGCTCCAGGACGCGCTTGTTGAATACCTCAACGAGGAGCGCGGGCACGAGAAATGGATCCTCGACGATATCCGCGCCTTGGGAGGCGATGCTCAAGCGGTCGCGAACGGCAAGCCAGGACGAGCGTGCCAGGTCATGGTCGGCTACGCCTATTATGCCATTCAATGGATCAGCCCTTATTCGCTGCTCGGCATGGTGCATGTTCTGGAAGGATTGTCGGTCATGCTGGCGGACCGACTCGCAAAGGCGGTGCAGGGCGCGCTCGGCTTGGAGGGTGGTGCCGGCTTCTCCTATCTGCGATCTCACGGCGGCCTCGACGTCGAACACGTCGCGTTCTTCAAGGATCTGGTTGATGGTATCGAAGACGAGAAGACGCAGAACATCATCATTGACGCCGCTCGTCTGATGTACAGCCTCTACGGCGCGATCTTCGAGGAGTTGGCTCTTACAGAGAGCGGGCAGACCAATGCAGCTTAACGGGAGCATTGTCCTGATTACGGGGGCGGGCTCAGGCATTGGTGAAGCCTTGGCGATAGAGGCCTCTCGCCGCGACATGCGCGTCGCCTTGATGGGGCGGCGCGCCGAAGCTCTCGAATGCACCCTTGGCAAGCTGACGGGCGGTCCTCATCTCGCGCTGCGCGGTGACGTCACAGATGCTTGCGACCGTTTGGACGTCCTCAACACCATCTCTAGGCGCTGGGGCACTCTAACCGTGCTTGTCAACAATGCTGGACTCGTGACGGCTAGCGCTCTTGCCGCGGCTTCGGATGACGATCTGAAGGCAACGATCAACACCAACTTGTTTGCGCCAATGGCAATGGCGAGGGACGCCTTGCCGCTGCTCAAGCGGTACCTCCCGGCACGCATTGTCAACATAGGGTCGGTCTTGGGGGAAATACCTTATCCACTGTTCGCCCCGTACTCGGCCTCAAAAGCCGGCCTGCGCGGCTTTTCTCAAGCGCTGCGCCGCGAACTGGCTCCCCTCGGCATCGGTGTGACACACGCGACTTTGCGGGCAACGAAAACTCCGGCGTCGGACGCTCTCGGCCCTCTCGGCTCACGCTTCAACATGACTTTTGATACGCCCAGTGCGGTTGCGACCCGTGTGTGGGATGCAGTTGAGCACGACGCTGACAGCGTCTACCCCGCCGGCCCCGAGCGCTTGTTCGAGTTCGTACAGCGATTGGCTCCGCGTCTTGTCGACAGATCCATTGTCAGACAGCTGACGCGCATCGAGCCGCTCTGATGCAAATTGCCTAAATCGATCAAAAGGAACGACCATGCTGCAGACAGTGCGTGCACTGGCAATAGTGGTGGGCATCATCGCAGTCGCGGCGATGTCCAAATACAGCCGTGCGTCGGATAACCGTACGCTTGATGCGGAAATCAATAGCGTCGCCGAGGAATGGGCAACAATCAAATATTTGAGCGAGAATGATAGCGAGCGGAGCACCAAATTGGCTGGGCTTGCTCCCAAGGCCGACGCGCTCGTGAAACGCTACCCTGGACGACCTGAGCCGCTGGTCTGGGACGGAATCGTGGTCAGCGAGCAGGCATCGCTTAGCTCTGGCTTCACGGCGCTCGGTTTCGCAGGACGCGCGCGGGACCTTCTTCTGGAGGCTTACAAGATCGACCCGAAGGCGCTCGACGCAGGAGCGCCAACCAGCCTTGGTGTTCTCTACTACCGGGTGCCAGGTTTCCCGATTGCCTGGGGAGACAAGGAGAAGGCGCGACGATATCTCGAAGAGGCGATCCGAAACGCACCACATGGCCGCGACGCGCATTACTTCTTCGCTGACTTTCTCTACGAGCAGGGCGACTACAAGCGGGCCGAAGAGATGCTCAGAATTGGCATGGCTCTCCCGAAACATCCCGAGCGCCCGATTTGGGATCAATATTTTCCGATGGTGATGGAAACGTTGCTCGAGCGCGTCGAGCAGAAGCTCAAGCATTGAAGCAGGCTCGCGGGATCTGTGTGCAATTTTGAGCGCATGTGGGACGCCATTGGCCATCAGCTGAGATCGCCGAGCGGCTGGCAGGGCCGCTTGGCGGGGCGGGTGATGGAGTTCGTCAATCGCGAGCCAAACCGACACGCTATCGCTGCCCTCGACCTCGCTCGCGACTCAACGGTACTCGAACTCGGATGCGGCCCCGGCATGGCGCTCAAGCAAATGGCTTCGGCCGCAACCCTGGGGCTTGTCCTCGGGCTTGATGCGTCGTCCGAGATGCTCCGCCAGGCCGCGCGCCGAAACCGATCCGCAATCGAGTCCGGAAGGGTCAAGCTTGCGCTCGGCAGGTTTGAAAAATTACCGTTCCCATCCGAGTCAATCGATCGGGTCCTGGCGGTGAACGTCGCTTATTTCTTCGGTTCGAACGCCGAGCTTTCCGAGGTTCACCGCGTCCTTCGACCGGGTGGGCGCGTGGTCATCTATGCGACCGATCGCGAGACCATGAGCGCATGGAAGTTTGCCGGACCGGATACGCACACTTTGGTCGACGAGCGCAGCTTACGGACTGCGCTGGAAGCGGCTGGTTTCGAAAGCCAGCGTACCGAGATTCGCAAGCTCGCCTTCTTCAACATTCGTGGTCTGCTCGCCGTTAGCGGCAAGCCTCTTCTGCCCTCGGCCACGGAGTAGTTCTATCTCGGGCTCGGTCGACTTCCTCCCTGAATAAGGTCCTACGCTAGGCTCCCATCACCAAGACGCACTTACCGAACGATCGCGGACCGTTCTCTGCTCTCGTGAGCGTACCTAACGCGTCTTGAAAGGGCGCCTCAATGCCGACGGTCGGCTTCAATGCTCCCCTCTCGGCTAGTTCAGCGATCGCTGAAAGATGCTTGATCCCCATGGTGGCGAAAGCGAGCTTATAACGGCGCGATAACATGCCGCGCGCCAGCCTTCGTGGCGTGGGATTGATGTCGACGAAGACTCCTTCGGGTTTGAGCATCGAAAGCCCATCGCCGACGCCGAGTGTCCCAAGGGTGTCAAACACGGCGTCAAACTTTTCACCCCTCACATAGGCATCTCTGTCGGAATAGGCGTAGATCAGGTTAACGCCGGCCGCATTTGCCTTCCTCATGGAGGCTGGACTGCTCGTGCCGGCAACGCGTGCCCCGTGAGCGATCGCCAATTGGACAGCAGACGAGCCAACGGCTCCCATGCAGCCGTTCACGAATATGCTGAGTCCAGGCCGTACTCGCGCGCGTTCGACGATCGCGGCCCACGCCGTCATGGCCGGGATGGGAAGGCAGGCTGCTTCACCAAATGAGAGCTGAGCAGGCTTCTTGGCTACGAGGCTCGCGTCGAGGACAACCTTTTCGGCAAAAGCGGCCGACTTTTTGAAGTCCACCGTACCGAATACTTCGTCGCCCACCTTGACATTGGTAACCCCCGGCCCGACGGCCTCCACGACCCCGGCGAAATCCGTTCCCATGCCTTTTGGGAACGACCTGCTCATGAAGAGCTTCATTGCCCCTTGGCGCAGCTTCCAATCAAATGGATTGATGGCTGCGGCGCGGACATCGACCCGCACCTCCTTTGGGCCAAGCTCCGGCAGATCGAATTCGCTCATATACATTTGTTCCGGGCCACCGTAACGGTCGTACTGTATTCTTTTCATCCTGGCTCTCATTTGTAGTTGCATCACTTCTGCGATCGCGACGTGATGATCGCCTCGACCTGGTTGCGCTTGTTGACCAATGTCCAGAGCTTCTGGGCAACGTCGTCGGGACTAACAAGCTGGTACCCCTTGTTGACGAGAAGGCCGCAAGCCCTCATGGCGCGAAATCCCGCCGAGTGTTCAATCACAGCCCCCACATTCACTATGCCGGCAAAGACCCCCATCGGGGCCACTTCGGTGTTCAACGAGGAGATGTAGTTGTATGCCGCAGTCATCATGGGCCCGACGCCGCTCGGCCCACCTTGCATGCGAACGACGGTCTGGAGCCCACCAACGATGATGATCGCACCGTCGCCACGCGCCAGCATGCCAGGCAATACTGCATGCGAGACTTCGATCGGCGAGAATGCGAAGAGGGTTGCCAAGGCTTGCAGCCTTGCTGCGTTGAGATCCACCGCCGGCACAGGAGCGAACTCGCCGACGGCCTGGTAGACGGCGACGTCAATCGACCCGAACCGCTGCTCGATCGCGCGGACCAGCGCCGGTATGCTGACGAGATCGTTGAGGTCGCTTGGAAACGCTTCTGCCTCAACGCCATCGCGAGCAAGCTCGGCGACCCTTTGCTCGAGCGGAGCTAATCGCCGCGCGACCAGCGCTACCCGGTAGCCTTCACGCCCGAACCGCGTCGCGAGCGAGGCGCCGAGCCCGCTACCGGCACCGAATACGGCGATCGTCTTGTTCCTGCTCTTGGTCGCGTTTACCTCGTCCATCGCATTCCCCACCGCCCCAAGGTTCATCTCACCAATGCGAGCAAGCCAGCGTACGTTCATCAATCGAGCGTCTCTCGGTAAAACCAGACGGCCACGCCCATCACGAGAAGGGTAAAAACTGCGATGGGCCAGAGCTCCGGCGCAATCGCGGCCATACCATTGCCCTTCAGCAGCACTGAACGAACGATGCGGATCGCATGCGTTGTGGGAAGCAACTCGCCGAGCCATTGCGCCCAAAGCGGCATCCCCCGAAACGGGAAGATGAAGCCCGACAGAATGAGCGAGGGCAGCAAGCTGAACTGCGCGAGTTGCTGGGCCTGCATCTGATTGGATGAGATGGTCGAAAACGTAAGGCCGATTGCCAGATTGCCGGCAATGAACAGGCCGAGTGACAGCAGCAGCAGGGGCACCGATCCTCGAATCGGCAGATGGAACACAAGTGAGGAGACGATGAGGATGGTTATCGCCTGGAGATAGCCGATGCCGATGAAAGGGACGACCTTTGCGAGCATGATCTCGATGGGCCGCACGGGCATCGCCATAAGGTTCTCCATCGTGCCGCGTTCGCGCTCTCGCGTGATCGACAAGGTCGTCATCAGCATCGTCGACATCGTCAGGACGACGCAGATCAATCCTGGGACGACATTGAGGACCGTAAGCTGTTCTGGATTGTAGCGAGCGTGCACGACAAATTGGAACGGTGTCGTTGTAGGCCGCGCTTGCCGGATTGGCGGCAGGTCGCGGTTAAGGACATTTGCGACTGCGCCCAGGGCGGCCGTTGCATTGCCGATGGCCGACGGGTCCGTGGCGTCGGCATCGATCAAGATGGATGGCTGCTCGCCACGATCTACCGAGCGGTCAAAGTTTGGAGGAACGTTGACGACAAAGAGCGCTTCGCCGCGCGCAAGGGCCTGTTCCGACTCTTCCTCCGACGCGTACCGCTTGATGTCGTAATAGCCGGTATTTTCGAGCGCGGTCACAATCGTCCGCTCATATTTCGTGGGCTCACTGATGAGCAGCCCGGTTGGCAGATTGTGTGGATTCGTATTGATGGCGTAGCCGAACAGGAACAGCTGCATGATCGGCAAAGCGATGATGAGACGCAGCGTCATCGGATCGCGGCGAACCTGGACCCATTCCTTGCGCAATAGCGAATAGAGCCTTCTGGGTGACAGGCCGGTCATTGTGCGGTCTGTCTTGCTGAGAGCTGATGGATGAAGACGTCTTCCAGGCGAGGCTCTGTTTCTGCCCAGACCAGGTCCGGAAAGGACTTGATCGCCTGCAGCAGAGCGTGCCGATCGACACCGGCGAGGCGCAAGGCATGCCCGAAAACGGCTGCCGCTTCGACACCGGGCGCACGGCGTATAATCCGCGCGACTTCGTCGACGCGTTCGCCGACTGTTTCATAGACGATGAGACCCGCGCCGCTGACAACCTCGTCCGCGGTCCCCTGGACCACGATATGACCGTCGGCGAGGTAAACGATGCGGTTACAGCGTTCGGCTTCGTCCATGTAGTGCGTTGACACCAGCACGGTGAGGCCTTCACTGGCCATATCATGAATAAGGTCCCAGAACTCGCGGCGCGCCTTCGCATCGACGCCGGCTGTGGGCTCGTCCAACAACAACAGCTTCGGCCGATGCAACACGCACGCGGCGAGCGCCAGGCGCTGCTTCCATCCGCCTGACAGATGACCGGCGAGCTGGTTTTCATACGCACCAAGGTTCATCCGATCCATGATCTCGCGGACCGACCGGCGCTCATCCGCCAACTCATAAACGCCTGCGACCAGCTCCAGATTCTCTCTCGTCGTGAGATCCTCGTAATAACTGAACTTCTGGGTCATATAGCCGGTCTCGCGTCGGATCAGCGCTGCCTCTTTGCGGATATCGTAGTTGAGGCAGGTGCCCTCCCCGCTATCGGGCACGAGCAGACCACACAGCATCCGGATGGTCGTGGTCTTGCCGCTTCCGTTGGCGCCGAGAAAGCCGCAAATCTCGCCTTGCGCGACTTGCAGACTGAGGCTCTTGACCACATGCCGATCACCAAATGTCTTGTGCAGATCGCGCACATCAATGACAGGCTGCATCATGGCCTGCCTTCGGGGGCGGGCAATACGGTCACCGGCTGTCCTGGATTGAGCAGGGCAGCCTGCGCCAACGGGGGCCTCGCTTCGATCAGGTAAACGAGCTTTGCTTTGCTTTCCTCGCTGTAGATCACAGGAGGCGTGTATTCGGGCTGCGGAGAAACGAACGAAATTGTCGCGGCAATGTCGGCCTCGCAACGGTCGCATTTGATTGTGACGATGTCGCCGCGATGTATCTGAGCAAGCTCCGGTTCGGGCACGAAGAAGCGCACGAAGATATTGCCGGGTGGAAGGAGGGACACGACAGGAGCGCCGGCCGCGACGGTTTCTCCCGGCCGCGCCAGAACGTCGGCAACGCGGGCCGCCACGGGCGAGGTCACGCTCCGTTGCGACAGGCGCCAATCCGCGATCTCCACTGCAGCCTGCGCTGCTTCAACGGCTGAACGCTGCGCCACGATTTCGCCTTTGCGCCCCATCGGGGCGCGCATTTGAGCGAGTGCGGCTTCCATAGCGGTGACGCGCGCGGTTGCCGACCTGTAGTCGGCGCGCCTCTGATCCAGGGTCTGGTAGGAGACCGCGCCATTCTTGATCAGTGCCTCGGCACGATCGAGATCCATCTTCGCCCGTTCGATTGTGGCCCGCGAGTCGGCAAGATTGGCCTCGGCCTGCTCGATTTCGGTCGGTTTGGCCGCCGATTCGAGATTTGCAAGTTGATCCTTGGCCTGCTGCAGTTGGCGCGCCGCTTGGTCGCGCGCAGCACGGTCCACGGTTCCATCCTGAGCGAACAGGGGAGCTTCGACGTCGACCCAGGCGCCTCGCGCAACGCTCACCTCCGTGAGCAATCCTTGCTGCGTTGGCCCGACTTTCACGTAATCTGCCTCGGCATAGCCCTGCCACGACTTAAGCGGGGGCACTCTTTGAAACCACCACAAGCCTGCTGCGACCGTGGCCGCGAGCAACGCGCCGAGAAGGATGATTGACCGCCGTCTCACGCTCAAACCCGCTTGTTATCGGTTTGCCGCTTGAGCCGCGTTGTTTGGCACCGCGCAGCGTCGGCTGCTCTACACTGCACCCTTCCTGCAGAACCATCCGCGTCTCCATCGAGGGCGATAACTTTCATTCTGATTGGAGCGCTTCGGGCCGCTTTGATTCCAAACATACGTCCAAGGCCGTCCTTTCATTAGAGCGATTAATCTATTATCTAGTAAGTCGGTCGCCGCAAGTCAATATTGTTAGAACAGCCGATCTATTTGCGCCGATTGTCCCGCGAAAACGCAGGAGAACGGCTTGCTGCAAAGGCGGTTCTCCACGGACATCGAAGTGGCAGATTGGGACGTCGTCGCCGATCGGCGCCCCGCAGCGCGACCGATCCGCTCGCGGCAAATGGTTAGGTGTCGGCGCGCTGCAGCCGAATTGCGCCCTCGGGGCACGCCGAGACGCAAAGTCCGCAAGCCTCACAGGCGCTGGCATTGGGCGTCGCAGCAGTCTTCATGCCATGCGCCCAGACCTTGAACTTGGCGAAGAAAGACAGACCCTTGTATATCTCAGCCGGGATACGCACGATCTCGAAGACGTTCACCGGACAAATCGTCACGCAAGCGGCTTTCCCCTCGCAGCGCGCCGGATCGACGACCGGCCGCACCAGGCCTGGCACCGCACGGCAAGTCTCTTTGGCATCCTTATTCATTGCTCCCCCGTTAGACCAGATTTCGCCGCAGCGATCGTCTCAAGCAACACCATGTGGCTTGCGGACGCCCGGGCCTGTTCATGCCCGGGCTGTTGCGGTGATCTGCATCGCAGGTGGAGAGACGCATCAACACGCCTCCTCTGATCGACAGGGCCGGTTCGCAGTGGCGAAGCTGGTCCCGAAGATCCAATCCCAAAAGCCGGTGGTGACGCCGAAATTGCAGGGTCGCCGGCCGTAGTGGTGAAGAGCATGACGATGATTGAGTCGATAAAGGTAAGTCTCTGGCTCGATCCGCCAGTGATGCACGACGTGATGGACCCAGACGTACCATAGATAGCCGATCGCGAACCCGGCCGTGAACGCGCTCGCAAGCGCGAACCCGAGCTTCCACCACAGCGGCAGCAGGGCTCCACAGGAAATCGCCGCGAGGCTGATCCATGTCGGTGTCCCGACGAACCCGGTTGGGTCGTCGTGGTGAGCCTCATGCATGTCGCTCAGGTATGGGAGTGCATGCAAGACGAACCTGTGCGCGAGGTACTCCATGAGGGTCCACAGCACGAGGCCGATCGCCATGCTGATGGTCGATGCTTTCCAGCAGACGTGAGAGGCGGGCCACCACGACACCATGAGCAGCATCGCGATCGCCGGCGGGTAAACCACAAAATCTGCGAAATAGGCGGCTTTGCTCATACGCATGGGGCGGTCTCATCAAAGCGTGTTCGTCCAGCGCTCATGCCGCTTGCCCCCTGGAAGATGGGATACGCGAGACCGATTCGACGCGGCTGAGTTCGGCCAGATCTTCCTCAGTGAGAACAATGCCCGTCGCCGCTACGTTCTCTTCCAGATGAGCAACCGAGGCAGTGCCTGGAATGACGATCATCACCGGCGACAGCGCCAGCAGCCAAGCCAGGGCAATCTGGTGGATGGTTGCATTGTGCCGTCGGGCAATAACGGCCAGCCGTCCATCATCGATTGCGGTCATTCCTCCGCCGAGAGGGAAGAACGGACAGAAGGCGATCTGATCAGCTTCGCAGGCCTTCAGGAGCACGGTATCTTTCCGCTGAGCCACGTGAAAGTGGTTTTGCACCGCGACGACGGGCGCGATCGAGCGGGCTTCGGACAGATGATCGACATCGACATTGCTGAGACCGAGGTGGCGAATCAGTCCTTCTTCGCGCAGCGCGGCGAGGGCCTCGAAGCGCTCCGCGAGCGACTCCCCATGAGGCGGTCGCATCTCGCCGATGCGCAGGTAGACGAGGTCCAGCCGCTCCAAGCCGAGATCTACGAGGTTTTCCTCGACCAGCTTTCTCATCTCGACGCCCGAGGCCGCACGGTGGCTGCCATCTGGGTCGAAGATGTGCCCGACCTTGGTCGCGATCAATAGATTCGGTGGGTAGGGATGGAGCGCTTCGCGGATAAGAGCATTGGCGCGCACCGTTTTGTCGCTGCTGCAATAGAAGGCCGCCGTATCGATCAGGTTGACACCCAGTTCGACGGCTCGCCGCAAGACGGCGCGGCCCACGTCAGCGTCTCGGGGCGGCCCGCGAAAACCATTGGCCGAGAGACGCATGGCCCCGAAGCCGATTCGATTGACGGGCATGTCGCCGCCAATGAGAATTTCCATAGGATCGGTTGCTGACACTGTGACTACTCCGGATGAGGATGGGAGCGGTAGTTCGCTCGGTTGCGCGTTCCTGCGGGGCGCCGCTCCTTGTGCCTGTGGCGCCTTGCTGCCGCGCAATAGGTTGCCCTTATGGGTCTCGATCTCGACCGTTTCGACCTTCCCCTCTGACGTAGGGAGCAGAGAGCGCGACGCGACACGTTCGGCCTTTAGCGGGTGACCTTCAGATCGGGCTGATCGCCTTGCCAGCCCTGAAGCCCTCCAGGAATCTGCTGGAACCGAAGGCACTTCGACATCATGGTGCCGGAGAGACACACCGCATCGCCCTTGATGGACCAGGTGAGGGATTGAGAAAAAAGAGTCGCTTGTAGGCCTCCGGTGCCATCCTTGTTCAGGGTGAGCTTGAAACTTCTCCCGCTCGGCGAATCGGCGGACCAGGGAGCGCCGTCCGCGAGAATCATGGCCGCCCTCTGGGGCGGCAGGAATGCCTGCTGCTCCGCGGCGGCTGAGGAGACTGTCATAAGAAGTTGGACGGCAGCGGTTGCCAGCCGTACGTGGGTTTTCATGTGAACTCCTGTTGAACGAAACGTGGTGGCGATGCCAATGATAGATCATTTAGTCTAAAATTAGGTCGCGTAGCGCTCTCGGTCAACATTATTCGACTGAATGATCTATCTGACTGCGGGGCTCACAATTTGCGTCCTCCAGCCGAGCGAAAGGTCATTAACCTGCCCAGCTATTCGGACCGGCGACGTTTCTGATCGTGGCGCAAATCGCGCCGAAAACGCCTTCGCGCTGTCGGGCAAGCCTCGCGAGAGTCCGGCTATCTCGAGCCCAATGGCCGTGAACTGACTCGCCGTCAAGAAGGCAGGACATGCAGCAGAACAGGGCTTGTCGGTTTGACACCGGCACCCGGAAACAGACCGGGTGGCGCGCCGCCTGCCGGGAGGTACGGGGCTGGTAGTCCCTCAAGGAAAGTGCCGGACGGGCGGCGCGCCAAAGCCACGTCTAGGCATTTCGCGCGGAGTAGTCAACTAAAATAGACTGAACGATCTATTTTCTTTCAGGACAGGACCTCACTTGTCTTCGCAGAAACACTTTTTTAGATCATTCGGTCTATCTTTGTTGACGTTGTCGGCCGAGCTCAATAGGATCGATCTACATTAAGGCGCAAACGTGCAATTACGTCGATCGCAGGCGCGCCCTTACAATCAGCCGTTTCCCGCTATGTTTGCTCTCATGCGCCGTTATGTGAACCTGGCCGCGGCGCTGCTTGCGGTCATCCTCCTAACAGGCTGCGCGACGCTTACCGCTCGAAATGCTGTGCCAGAAGCGGCAGAGTCGCATATCGATCCTGACGGGTTTCACAATATCCGATATTGGGGCGATGAGCCGGCAGATGCGAGCACGCCTCAACCTGGTTCGGAGATCGACGCTTCCGAAGCTCTGAGACGCCACCAAACCGGGCGCTCCTTGCGCTTCCTTGCGATCTCGGGCGGCGCCGAAGATGGGGCGTTTGGCGCCGGCCTTTTGGCGGGCTGGGGCGAAGGCGGAAATCGCCCAACCTTCGATTTGGTGACCGGAGTGAGCTCTGGAGCCCTGATTGCTCCGTTCGCCTTTCTTGGCAGGGAGCACGACGCCCAGTTGCGGGATATTTTCACGAACTACGGCAGGAAGGATATCTTCGCCTTCAACGTGCCAAACCTGCTGGAAGGCTCGGGATTGGTCGACAATTCCCCATTGGCTCACCTCATCGAGAAATATGTCGATGCCGAATTCCTTCGCGAAGTCGCCCGTGAAAGAAGCAAGGGAAGAGTGCTGCTGATCGGCACGACCAACCTCGATGCGCAACGGCCGATCCTATGGGACATGGGACATATCGCGGCAAGGGATAGTCCCGAGGCACTCGATCTGTTCCGAAAAGTGCTGCTTGCTTCCGCGACGCTGCCAGGTGTGTTCGCTCCCGTCCGGATGAAGGTCCGTGTAGGCGGCAAAGACTATGACGAGCTGCACGTCGATGGAGGCGTCACAAGACAGGTCTTCATTCCTCCATCGATTCTACGGCTCATTTCCGGCGGCGCAGGCCAGAAGCTCCCCGGACAAGCGCGGCTATATGTCATAAGAAACGGCCGCATCCATCCGCAATGGGAGTCGGTCAAGGACAACGTGCTGTCCGTCAGCCAACGCTCGCTCTCGACGCTGATCAAGAACCAGAGCATCGGCGACCTCTACCGAATCTATACCATTACAAAGCTGAATGGCATCGAGTTCAACCTTGCGAGCATACCCGCCGATTTTCGCCTCCAATCCGATAAGGCGTTCGACCAGAAATACATGAGGGCCCTGTTTGACCGCGGCTACGAGATGGGCTCGCACGGCTATCCCTGGATCAAAAGCCTCCCCGGCCTGCAAACCGCAAGCCAACAGTCGCTGTCCGGGCTCTAGACCGATGGCATGGATCGATGGCAATGGTGGCGGAGGAAGCGGTCCCAAGATGCTACTGCAAGGACGTTCCTGGCGCTCGGCTCCCACGGCCGCTAGTCGAGCCCCACTTTGCCCGGCGCCCAATATGCTTTCGTGTGCAACTTCCGTGATTCAACACCACGATTTCTGAGTGATTGGTGCATCTTCTGAACTGAAGAAGCTTTTCCACTTAGCACGAAGGTCGTGCAGTGCCGCTTGACCTGCATGACGACCTTTCGGAGTTCATCAAGGTGCGTATCGTCCTGCCGCCGTTCAACCGCATGTGCACTCGCGAGGCCCAGCGCGGCAAGCACGGAGACGGACTTGAGGCGATCATTGACCTCAAACACATACTGCCGGGACAAGATCGAGCGCCCAGCGGCGTCTAATGCAGCAGCCAGACCAAATGACGTTTCGTCACCGAACAAGAGAACATCTGTACCGATTTTGGTCAGATCCAATGACTTTCGGGGACCGAATATCGTTAGCTCATCCCCGATCACCAGATATTTGGCGAGTTCGCTACCGGGACCATTGCCATGACAATAAGCGAGAAAACGAATTGAGCCGGACGCAGTATCCCAATTCATCGGGGTATAGGTCCTGGTCGCTATCCCGCCGCCAAGCTTGATTTGAATTTTATCGCCGGGCGTCCAATGCTGGTCCTTGAGAGCGTCGCCCTGAAGCTCGATCAGCCGAAAGCTATCCGAAAGATTCTCCGTGGCCGAAACGCGCGCCGGATACATAAAGAAGCGCGTCAGTGTGCGCTCCAAAAATCCAACCGGCTGCTTCATTTGTTGATCTACTGTCACGGCGCTTTCCATTTCCGCGTGATGTCGCCTTCATTGTCCATTCAGGCGATTTCACATTTCAAAAGTTGTAGGCGATACCAACGCCAACCGTTGGCTGGAACGTTTCTTCGGTCAAAGGGCTGTTTTTGGCTGGGCCGACGAGTTCCGAGAATCCGGCTCGTCCCATGACGTTCCAGTGGTCGTCGAATTTGTAGATACCCGTAGCCAAGAAGGAGACATCCTTGATGCCTGCGTTTGGACTGTAAGCCCTCATGTTGTTGCCGAGAGCAGTCGCGGTTCTCGCCGTTTGTTCCGATACGCCAAAAAAGGTCTCGGTATATTCGCGATCGGCCCACGTCACTTCTGGCCCGACCGACATATGCAGTCGTCCGATCGGCGAGAAATGATATTGGGCGCCCAACGTGGCGGTAACACCACCGTCTGGTCCGAAACGGTTATTGAGCGCTGCATCGACCGAAAACGGACGGATATCGTAAGACACAAATCCCCTGCCGAAGGCAGCGTCGCTAATATCCGGAACGCCGTTCAACCGGCTTGTCTTGGCGCTAAACAAGCCGTTGCCGTTCGATCGTCCGGGGCTATAACCGATCGCGAATCCGGCTTTCCAACGTTTGTTTTTGACGACATTCACGCCCAAGCCATTCTCCATGCTGAGAAAGGCCCGGCCATCGAAGAGTTTGACGTCGAGAAACGGAAAGGGCAGGACTTCCATCTTCCTCGCGCCTTCATAGGCGGGGTTTACGAAAGTCCCAATTCCTAGAAGCACTGAAGCTGGTTGGCCCATAAAGGCGAGATGAGAACCCCTTGTCTCATTTCCTTCGTCTCCGTCTCCGTCTCCGTCTCCATCATCGTCGCCGGCCTCCTGTGCGAAAGCGACTTTCTTGCTTGTTGGCTGCGTGGGAGACTGCGTCTTGTCGTCCCAGACGAGCTGAGTACCACCTTGAGAGGGCGCGAGAGAATCCGAAGCCGCATTGTCGACGCGATGAAGCGACAAAGGCGGTGTGAGGAAGTCGCCCTGGGCGTCGCTGGCAACATACGGCGAATCATAGGTTCGGGCTTCCGCAGCGCTGATGACTGGAGGAGCCGACAAACAAAAGACCAAAAAACACATGACCGAAGTCGAAAGATGGTTGCCGGGCTTCGTTAGGGGCTTTGATGTTTTCATTGACGATTCCTCCATCTCGAGCCCCAAAACTCGGAACTGCTCCCACCAAGGGAACAGTCTCATTGCGGCGTAGGCTCCTTCAAAATCATGACGGCTCTGCCTGACGTGCGATGACCGCGGAAGCCGCGCCTTAGCGCTGCAATTGACCCGCGTTTCTAAACAACCTCACGACACATCCTTCTCATAATATTACACTGAGTGCATAATTGCAACTACTCTATTTTAGGTTGCTCTTTCGTGCAGTCGCTGTGCTAAACGTTTTTGATGAAACGGACCCAACCCACAGCAAGCGGACTGCGCGAAAGAAAGCGCTTGGAAACCCTGCACCGTATCGCAAAAACAAGCTTCAGGCTGTTCAGCACGAAGGGCTATGAAGAAACCACACTGGACGATATTAGCGCCGCCGCCGGCATATCACGCCGAACCTTTTTCCATTACTTCAAGTCCAAGGACGAGATTCTCTTGGCTTGGCAAACCGGCGTGGTCGCATCCATTCGTGCTGCCATACTTGAGGAGACAGCAGAACAACCGCCTATCGGGGCGTTATGCAATGCATTGATGAAACTGGCTAGGCGTCATTCTTCGGATACGTCCATCGCCCTTGCGAGGCTGCTTAAATCAAGCGATCAACTCCGCGCGGCGAACCAGGCTAAATATCTGCTCATGGAGCAAGCCGCGTTTGAATCGCTCTGCCGCCTTTGGCCCAAGCGCGGCCAGCAGGAGCGGCTGCGCATGGTTGCAATCATCGGTTTGGCAGCTTTTCGCTCCGCCGTTGACGGCTGGACCGACGAAGGGGGGCAGCAGCCATTTCCGAAATATTTAGAGGACACGTTTGCTAATTTGCGTTCTGCACTCTGAGACCGAGGCTGCGGGTATGGCGCTCGTTCAATTGCGAAGCGGCCAGGCGACTGACGTTGAGCAGCTTCCTTGAGCCGCGCCCGCGTCTCGATTGCCGAACGCTACAAAGGCCTCCCAAACAGATCAATTTTGAGGGCCGTGCGTGTCGGCTAGTTTGGCCCAGTTGATTCAGCGCCTCTGGGGGACATCCATGAGCAGCATTACCAGCGCGGCCAATTTCGTCCGCCTGATCGTCATGAGTGGACGTGCCGTCTTTCATCTCGCGATTGGCAGCCTGTTAATTGCCTTCGCCGTCTGGCTGGTGCTGCCATCCGGCAGCTCATGGGTTCTAGACCTGATTGCGGCCTATGTCGGCTGGAAAGGCCTTGAGGTGATCGGTCTCGGGCTCGAACCGTTTGCCGGCAGGCCAAACGCGCAATCTATGGCCGGTCAGATAGGGACAGCTCCCGGCCCACATGGAAATCGCGCCATGCGGGGCCGAGAGCAGGGCCTTTCCGCCATGCAATCGCAGCGCGGTCGCCGCTATTGAATGCAGGACATCCAGCCGCACCGCGAACCCGCTCCGGCCCGTCGAGTCGACATCCGCCGCGGCTCAAGCCGCGGCGGAAGTTTTTGCCTGAAACGCATGCAGGAAGTCCGCCGCGCGTTGAGCATGCGAGGACGCAGTGAAGATCGCGCGCGTGTCGTTCTTCAGGACCTTGATCCATGAGGCAATGTAGGATGCGTGATCTTCCCTCACCTCCGGCGTCAAACCGAGATCGGCGCAGAGGAAGGCCGCACCAAGCTCCGCCACCAATTCCTCTATGGCGTACCCCTCATCGCCGAAGCGCTTGCATCCGAAGTCGCGGTTGAGGCGCTTTTCGTGACGAGTCCAGTGCGTCGTTTCATGGGCGAGCGTCGCGTAGTAGCTGACCCCATCCACAAAGAAATCGATGCAAGGCATATGGATGTTATCGGTTGATGGCACATAGCAGGCACGGCTCCCGCCATGGACAATGTTCGCCCTCGTCGCCGCAAAGAAGGCGTCCGCATGCGCGATGCGCTGAACGGGATCGGTCGGCTGTTCGGGCTGGCCGTAGTAGTGAGCCGGAAGTCCCTCGATCTGCTCGACGTTAAACACGGTGTAGCCCTTCATGAAGGGAATGGCGCGTTCGGCTTCTTCGCCGGTTTCCGTGTTGGTGTCCCTGCGGATCATGCGGTCGGCATAGACCACAAGCGTTCCGGTCTCGCCTTTGCGCACATGAGCTCCGAGTTCACTCGCCTGTTTGAAGGTCATCCAGATGGGAGCGCCATAGCCGTGATCGACGGCGGCGGACCACAGGACAAGAACGTTGATGCCGTTATAGGGGATGCCGTTGCCGCGCAGGGGCCGCGTGATACGCCCGTTGCCATGCTCGGCTTTCCATGGCTGGTGCCAAGGTCGCACACCGTTCTCAAGAGCAGTGACGATCTGGCTGGTGATCTTCTGATAGATGTCGGCTTTCATTGCGGGCCTTCCTCATTGCCGGTTGCGCATGCAACCGGAACTAGGCCAGCGCCAATGAGCGGGGGTTGGCTGTCACAGCCCGGAAAACGAGCGGGGCTGGTGCGGGCCGGAGCCGAGCGTAGCGAGGTGACTACACGGCCCGCCGTTTTCCGCCCCACGCCTTCGTGGGGCTTGGGCTTGACGGCCTGGGGGCCGCAGGCCCCGGAACACTGGCCGTAAAACTAGCCCGCCGCACCGCAAAACCAGGTCGTCGGAGGCGAATTCGAACCACTCGTGGACGACGAGCGGTTGACAAGACGACGCAATTGTAGATTGTAACTGTATTACATCATTCAATCCCTGATCCATTTTCATGAAACGATTGTCGGCGTCGGAGCTTGCCCTGCAGCTCCTCTCTCGTCCCTCCTATCCGAACTATGACGAAATCCTCGACTGCATTCGGGACGACTTCAAGTCGCGTCGATTTCTCTCAGTCTATTTTCGCGAGAGACGGGAAAAGATCTTCAAGCGCCGGGAAGGCGATACCCGCAGCCAATATCTCTATTTCAATTTTCTGTCTTTCCGACTGGAGCGCGGGACACTCTCTCGATTTGACAACCGCCACGATGTGCTCGAGGGATTCGAACGTGACGCCAAGAGAAAAGGCGTCACGCAGCAACACTTGCACAATCTCATCCTATTTCACTCGAGGGACTTCGAAAGCGTCGAGATCCGAAACATCGCGTCTCTCCTGTTCAATTTCTACGTCACTAGCGATGTCCGCGAGCAGTACCACCACAATGCCACTGAGCGTCTCATTCGAACCCAGAGGCTCGATTATTTTGACTTGGGTGAGATCATCAAGCGAGTACGGCGCGCCTTCAAGATCGACGCCTTCTACTTCGCCGTGCAGCGCACTGACTCCCAAGAAGCGATCCTGCCTATTGACGCTGAAAGTGAATTCAGTCTGATTCCACAATATTCATTTGGTGATCACACCCCTTTCGTCGCGTCCCGAACTGTAATGGGTCGCTTACAGGCTGCCATCAAGCGCAATCAGCATCCATCAGGCCGGCTACGAATCGGGAATAAATACAGCTACTACAAGATCGTCCCGGTCTATCACTACTATGCAGACACCGATGTACATAAGCGGCGCCCAACAACCCGGACACGCCCGAGACTAGGATTCTCAATCAAGCGACGACCTCTTGGCTGTCTCATCCTGGCAAGTCACGAAGAAATAAAGCGTTTATGTTATTCGCTTACCCGCGAGCTTCTCTCTGAGTACTCTGGATCGCAAAACCTTCTAACGAAGCTCAGCATCGTGAATTCTCTCGCCTTGGAACGCGCTGAGGTCCAGCAGCGTTTGCAGACAAATCCACTGAAGAACTTCTTCGACTATAACCGGCAACTGATACGGTTTTCCGAGCGGATCGCACACTCCCTAACGCACGTCACCCAAGCACAACTGGCAACCATACGGCTTTTCAACCCGTTGGACGGCGCGCTGGAGGTGCTGGTAACGTGGCCCCGCAAGAGGAACAAAAGCGATCCGATCAACCGCGAGAAGATTGTTGTCGGCGACGGCCGCGGTTCGTTGAACGCTTTTGCGTTTCGGACTCTTCGAGCGGGTGAGCACGCCTACATTCCTAATCTCCTAGCGCCCTTCCCTCCAAAGCTTGTCGACCGAGGCTTAAAGGCGATCTTACCGGCGAGCGAGGGAGCCGTGTCAGAACTCTGTCTGCCGATCTTCAAGAATGGCCTGTGCATTGGAACGATCGATCTCGAATGCACCGTCGAGCAAGCCTTCGATATGAACATTCAGTTCTGCCATCAGCTCTCGCAGATGCTTGGCGGATTCACGGAAATCCTCGATCGAAGCTCCGATGCGGGCTGGCTTCCGCGCCTATCCTTCTTCCAATTTGCGGCACACCGGATTGAGCAAGTACGTCGAGAAATAATTCGCCATAAGCGAGTACACATCGATACGCTCCTAACCTTGATGGAAGATCGGCTCTCTCCGAATTACATAGAGCCGCACAGACAACAGGGAATGCGCGTTACCAAGTTCTTTTCGGAGGTCGAGAAATTCATCATTGGTTTGGACAGTACGCGGAGCCGCAGCAAAGACTTTTTTGTGCGCGAGGGCTCATTTCCGGCGACGATCGCAGCCAGAACCGCTCACTCTCTCCAAGTCATTCTCGAGAACATTATTGAGAACGCTGATGAGCATGACGGCTTCGCCGGGCAACTCGCTATACGTTGCGCTCCAGCGCGGGATCCGGAGACGCTGGACGCGTCCGTGCGAGCTTTGGAAATCGAATATTCTGCAAGGAAGGCGCGCTTCAATCTGACCGCTCTGTCGGAGGTTGGGATTGCCCCGCGCTGGAATGCCGAAGGAGCGAGCTATCATTTGGGCATGTTCCTGGTTGGCGTGCACGTCCGCCTTCTGGGAGGGACCATATGGTTTCAGCGCTCGGCGAATTCTTCTCCTGGGCCGGCACCATCATTTCGCATGCTGATCCAGGTTCCAATCCCAGACGAGCCAACAAAGATCGCTCGACCTGAAATTGCAGAAGGTGATCAGAACTAGTCGGAGCCAGACATGGAAAGCGACAGTGGACCATTGCGCGTTCTCTATCTCGAAGATCAGGAATCTGAGTACAACGACTATGCAAGCAGACTAAACCCGCTGCTAATGTCACTGGGATATTCGGAGCTGGAATTCGATTGGGCAAAATCCACTCCCGAATTCCAGAGCAAGATTCTTGCTCGTCCGCATATCGTCTTCTGTGATAATCACATAGGAAAGAACAAGACTGCTGGCATTCGTATAATTGCGGAGACAAGACGGCAGTATCCCGATTGCCTCTTTTGCCTCCTAACGAGCCACACCATTCACGTGGAAGCCCTTGGTGCATACGTCCCAAACCCGGATATCATCATCTCCAAGATTTATCTTGGTTCGGCAGATTATTCGAAAGAACTAAAGACCTTTTTCGAGAGCAGGCTCAAGCGCTCACCTATTCGCAGAGTCGATTTGACATTTGATTTGAAGAAGCATCAACCGCGCCACCCAAACAAGAAGGCCCTGACGGAAGCAGAATTATTCTCAATGATTGAACAGTGCATCGATACGGGCCGCGATGGGAAAGAGAGCGGGCTCTCATCGGTTTCGCTCTCACCCGTTCCCGGCGGGGCGAGTGGATCTGGCGTTTACGAGTTACGCGTCCTACGCGATGGGAAAGTGACAAAGGTGCCAGCGATACTGAAGATTTCAGATCGATCGAACGCCATCAAAGAGCATCAAAACTACGTCCAATATGTAAAATGGCGTTTGCCGTATACTTGGCGCGTCGACGTGCTGGGGACGGGCCTTACCGGCGAGTTCGGTGCAATTTGTTATTCGTATGCAGCTGGCGGCGGTGGCTCGCCGAGACCAATCAACAGCTTTATTCGAGACGGCCAACTAGATGTCATCGACAGAGTAATCAGAACAATTTTGGATTCTGACAATCAAACTTGGTACGCGGAAGATCGGCAAACAGACCAGGATGCACGCGACTATTTCGTCTCGGATCGCTTCTATATCGGCGGCAACAGACAACGCGAGGAATTCCAATCCCAGTTTCTCGACTATCTTGCCGAGAGCGCCCGCGAGAACAACATACCGGCATATCACGATGATGGCCATTTCATTCTAAACGGCAGGAAGTACCCTCGCCCCAACAAGTTGCTGTTCTCGCGAAACTGGGGGCCGGTCAAGGAATGCGTTTGTCACGGCGATATGAACGGCGGCAATATCATGTACGCGGGTGGCGACTCGAGCGTTGTATTTATTGATTTCCAACGGACGGGTTATTGGTACCTGTTTCGTGACTTCATCTCGTTTGAATCGAGCACACGTCTTGAGTTTCCCACTCCCCAGTCAACGACAGCGCCAAATTGGTGGACGCGACTTTCTGAATTGATTGAGTTGGAAGGGCTGCTCCACGAGCAGGGGTGGCGCTGCAAAGACCTTCCCGAATATGGAGCCTACGTATGCAGAATAAGGCAGGCAGCCCATTCGAACTTCAAAAATGAGCCGTATGAATTGTACGTTTTTGCGAATGTGATTCACTGCCTATGGCTTTTTCAAAAAGCATCCACCTGGGGACAGGAGAAGCGACTTCGGCTCGCTGCTGCTATCCTAGCTGGCTGCGAATTCTTGCGCAAAAAAGTAGGGGATGATGCGTAGCTATGGCGCGGGCTTCTTCCAACTTGCCTTTATTTGGTCGTCTAGCCAGCTCATCCAACTTTCGGCGTCGCGCCGATTGGGGATGTGCACAGGTAACGCAACAGGTCGCTCCGTCTCGAAGCCCGATTCAAAATCGGCGGGCTGAGATTCCGTCGTCGTCCTTCTGTCTGGTTTGCGCATTGGCATAACAGTGAGAATATTGGAACGTCTTCTCTATTGGTGTAAAGAGTTTTCGTTAATGTACTGTTAACCCTATTTTTTTCTGACCGGAGAGGTGCAAATTGCTCTAACGACCATCGTACTCGAGTTATTGCGTTTGCGCATCGTCGTCGGCCAGCCAATTGCCCGCAATGAGCAAGGATATTTGGAATTAACCCAAGCAGGTAGCCGTGCCGCGGCGGGAAGCCGTGCTTGTTGCGGCTTCCGCTCGCCGATCGAATTCGGGCGGCCTGCTACGCCTCGCATTTCGTGCGGCATCGCCCGCGTGATGGCGACGGAGAGCTTCGCCCCTCCGCCTCGCACCAGCATGTGGCGGTGATAGCGCTGCCCATCGTAGCGAGGATCAGTCACGCCGAAACTATAGCTCCAGGCCCAATCCTCGAGCTGAAGGATATAGCAGAATACGGCATCCGCCGGTCTGACGCGGCGCTCTTTCTTGCGCACGGACATGGCTCCGGTTGATCGCGCTCATCCTAGTCATTCACCGGCATCGTGCGGGCCGCCATCCTGACCGCGCCACACGTTCTTCTTCGGCCTTATCGCACCGTCCTCAGAATCCGGCGCAAGCGCTCCGCGCTCGTCCACTTCGTTCCCGCCAAGGTGCGCCCGCCTCCTCCGTCGCAGCGGCCTCCTCGAAGACTGCGATTGGCGCGGTCAAGCGATGGAGGACAAGATGCCATTTTGGACAATCGACGAGTTGATGCACTTGACGCGTGATGAGCTTTGCAGGCTCGCATGCGAGGTCGAGCAGGGAGTGCCCGCGTGCGAGGCCGGCACGCTCGAGCGATTGAACGCTCTGACAAGCCTCGAAAATATCCGGCGCGTCATGACAATACGCGGCTTGCATTTCTGATGGCTGCCAAAGCAGAACGCCCCTGCCGATCTCTCGGCAGGGGCGCCTGGCTTGCCTTGGTATCCATTTGGTTTTAGCCGCTGAAGCCTTCCATCCGGCGCGAGCCATTCCGGCCCCTGGCAGGACGTCGCGCAGGACGCTTGGCCGTCTTCACCAGCTCTACTTTGGCCTCGAGCAGCTCGGCGATAACCGTCTCGGGGACGGTCAGAAGAAGCTTACTCTGCTCCCCACCTGCAAGGTCCTTCCATTTGAGCCGCGTCTTGTAGGGCTTCGCTGGCTTGAAGCTCTCGGTCGGCTCGAACGTCTCGACCCTGAACGCGATCTCCCGGTTGACCGCAACGCCGTCCTCCGCGAACAAGTGCAGTTCGTGCTCGGCCGCGAACTCCTGCGGTGTCTGTTCAGTGAGCACGACATCGCGGTTGAGAAGCACAAGGCGCGCCTTGAACGCCTTCTCCGGCTTGAACTCGGGATTTGCCGCGGGGTCGAAGGGTTCGACAAACGCGACCTGCTCGACCGGTACCAGCCTCTTTCCGATGGTGACGACTTTCATGATGACTTCCTTTCGCTTGGGTTGATCGAGACATCACGCTAGCGAAATGACATCACCAACAGGACCGAAAGGATTGGGAATCGAGGCGTAACGGTCGGGAAAGATTCGGAATCGAAATGTGCAGTCGGAATCGTTCGGAATGGGTCGGAAATTTCGGGAGCTCGCGCAACGAATGAGTCGACATTCGCGCGTGTCGTGATCGTAATGATCGGGAACGTTTCGCGATGCAGCATTTTATGTTTGCTTTACACCTACCAAAAAAAGACAATCGTTCGACTCTCGTGGGCGTCTTCATTCAGCTCGGAGGGTTCAGAGAGCGTGGAGATACCTGTTTTTGGCAGCCTTTCGAAATGGCACAGCCGGCTAGGTTCAAGTGAAACGCTCCCGTGCAGTTTTGTCACCCTTCGCGTTCGTGAAGAAGAATCCAAAGCACCTTGGGAGGAAACATGCAGTCAGACGGCGCGCCTCAGAAGAACCATGTACAGCTTGCGGACGACCTCCTCGAAGGCGCAGAAGCAATTGCCGAGTTCCTCTTTTGTGGCAGGAGCGACCGTGAGCGCGGCCGCAATCGTCGCAAAGTCTACTATCTGGCGGAGAACTCCCAGATTCCGTTCTTTAGGCTCGGCGCAATTCTATGCGTACGCAAGTCGGTGCTGCTGGATTTCATCGCTTCACAGGAGATACGCGTCTTGCCGCCGAAAGAATATCGCTCCCGGAGAAGACACGGACGCGGGGAGAAAATCGAGCAGGGAGGGAAGACGGACACAGAGAAGCGGCAATGATGGCTCAAGCCACCCCCCCAAAGTTGCCGGTCGAACTTTCGTTGAGGATGCTCCTTAAGGCGCGACATCATCATCGTCCGTGACGATATCGGCGAGTGGTTGCAACCCCCCGCCGCGTAGGAACAGACGCCAGCACTGCGCGGAGCGTTCCGTCTCCGACAAGCCCTTCTCGTCGAGGCTTCAGGTGGGTCGAAGATTTCGTCGCGTGATTTCTCGGCATGGCGCGCTCCGACTGTGACGCATACAGCCTACGCGATCTCTAACGCCGATCGATCGTAATGTTTGGTAGCTTGCTTCGTTGTATAGGCCACAAAGCCCTGGTGACTCTCTTGCGATCATGCCGCGGAAAGCCGGATGAGGCTTCACACGCTTCGCTACGGCTCGCTCTTCGGCAGTAGTCCTGCCAAACGCCGCCTATCGTCGGCAGCGAAATCCCTTCGGATTTTTTCGAGGATCTCGTTCTCTTCCGCCGCAGTCAACCTTAGCTGGCTCGTTTCAAACAAGGAGGGATAAAGGGAGCGGAGGCGACGCTCATCATCGGCCTTGAATGCCTCGGCGATGTTTGTGATGGTTTGATCGTCCGGGTTTCCGGACGGATCGATCTCTTTCGGACGGTCGTTCATGTTCGTGGTCTCAGCCTTTCCTGTTCTAGCTCTTGCGTCTCCTCTTGTTCGGCGACCCGGATGCGCTCCAACGACAGCAGCCGGTGGATCATCACACCAAGTCGCTCGCAGATTTCTGCTGCTGAACGTATCACTTCCGGGCGATTAAATCCACCCTTGAAATTGTCGACACAGAAGAGCCAGTTAAACTCAGGCTCCTCTTCGCTTGAGATTCGGTAAACGAGCGTTGCGTTGTAGTCCTTCCACCATTTGTCACGCGAATTCTTGTAATCCTTGGCGCGCGCCGCCTTGAGGAGATCATCACAAACATAGAACCGCTCGCGTTTCTCAAGCGTCGCCACGTAAGCCGTGTTGTCGGCGATCTTGAATTCCTTGTCTTCGTTCTCCTGTCTCAGCATCGCAGACAGGGTGTCCCGGCGAAGCGTCTTGATAACACCATCTTTGCTCGCGGCTTTGAGGGCGACTGCACACTTCACGCCGGTTGAGGCATCGAAAACAGCGGCAGCCTGATTGACGATGAAATCGATATTGTCGCGGCATTGCCCTTCGGCCTTGCTCACATTGCTTGTGATGAACTGCTTCAACAGGTTGTTGAGCTTTCTCTCCTTCGCGATCGACGCCTTGAGTTCAATAAAGAGCGACAGAAAGAGTGCCTTGTCGCATTGGGCGTTCTGTCGAGCCATCTGAAGGAACGGTGGCCAGACTTCCAGATAGATTCGGAGCAGTCGTCGCAGTCGGGCAGTGCTGAGAATGAGATAGATGCTCGCGATGAAGAAGATGAGGGACGCTGCCGAAGAGACATAGAGATAATGCTTCAGAAGGCTGACGTTTTCTGGTGTCGTCTCGATCTTGGCAAGCGAGGATATGAGGCCGGTTAGACCAATAACTCCGGAGACGGCAGCGAGCGCAACCACGGCGGAATAGATTGTCGTGAAATACGAAATTACTTCTTTGCCGCGCGCGAAACGCGCCGGCCAACTATTGACCTCGTTTTCCAAATGAACGCCCCAGAAATTGAACCCCTCAGGTAGAATAATCATCAAAATTAGATCGAGCGCAACCTGTAGTTTTCCTGAATTGCGGGTTTTCGCTTCCCTTGCTGCTTCCGCCAAGCGATCCCGAACTCAACCTACTCCGGCCAAATCTCAACCCTTTCTCCCCGGTTGCGCCCCACGTCCTTTTCCGGCCTTGTAGCGCCTATCGCCCGCACTCGTTCGACTGAAAGCGTAAACTCAACAGACCTTGCCTAGCGCGAGCGCTCCCGCCGACGCTCCTCATCATCGGCAATGTGCCGGCAAACCATGTCATACCATCTGTAGCCGTCGAAATAGGCGATCTCACCGCCGCCCCCATTGATGTAATACGCCCAGGCTTCGCCGCGCTTGATCTCGGCACGTTGATCGGCGGTCAGGCCGGTTATCCGTTCGCCGGTTGCCGTCAAAGGCTCCCACATCATTCATCTCCTCAGAAGGGAACGTCATCATCATCGGTAACCTTGGCGGCGAACGGTTGGTACTTCCAAAGCCTGAAGCTTGCGTCGACCAGCAAGTGAGAACCAAAGCCATCTTTTGGCACCTGCTTCATAAGCGCGGCCGTGAGCCTGAGGCCGAAACGCCGGGCCTTCACCTCCTTCTTGGTCGCTTCCCGGTTCGGATCAAAGGCTGGGCTTTCGCGGAGTAAGGCACAGACGGCTCGGCCGATCTGCTGATAGGCTTCGAAGTCGGCCAGCTTCTCAGTGCGGCGTACGCGGCCCTCCTGTTTCCGGTTCATGACGACAGCCCCTCTCTCGGGTAAGTAGAGGCGACTTTGTGGGTGTCCAGCAGGATGCATTGCGCCGCTATCGACTTCAGATAGGCTTCGTATTCTTCGTCGTGCCTGCCCTCGCGCTTGCGTCCATTTGCATCCAGGAGGTTCAACACGCGGATCTGTGTGCTACCACCCGACTGGAAAGCACGGATTACCTCATCGAATTCCGGATGGTCCCAACCGTCCAGAATGACCGTGTTTGCCCACCGGTCTTCGTAGTAGCACCAGCCGGGCGCCCGCCACGGCTTGAAAGCGATCAGAGTCCCCTGGGGATCATCGTGGCGACCGGTCCTGACGGCTGTCGCACGATACTTTCTTGTCCCCCGATAGATGGTGAGCCGCTGACGTAATTCCATCGTCTGCTCCCGCTGCGCGATTTGAGATCACGCGCCGAAAGGTAGCGAAGCTGCGACGGGCCGCATCCGCCAAGATTGGTAATCTGTTGTAGTCGGTAGTGGCGGAGAAGCTGAATGTCGACATCGCTCTCTCGGGATTGCCGATGCGTATTGGCACGATAAGGCTGACCGAAATTCGCGCCATACTGAGGGCGATTTGCGAAACGATGTCGCCTGCCGCTGGGCTCATCCTGGAGATACTCCCGAAATCTGTCGAAGCAGGCGGCGTCGCCCTCGGCAAACCGGGGGATGGTTGCGGCCAGTAATGTTTCAATCCCAGACGGCAGCTTTCTTTACATGTTCGGGTACGGTCGCCCTTGATTTAGCATCAGCAGACGTATCTCCTGTCGTGCAAACGGACGAAGTACAAATGGCTAAGCCCAAGACCAAGCCTCGCGACGACCTCCATGCAGTGCAAGCTCGTGTCACTGAAGTTCGATACCTGCCGAACCTGTCCGAGACGGATAGCGAAAATCCATTCTGGACCTGGGGCTATCGGGTCGAGATCCATAATGGATCAAACCGCACAATAACAGTTGTTAAGCGCCACTGGACAATTCAGCCATTCGGCGAGGAACTGCAAACGACCGACGGCTTCGGTGTTGGCGGTCGACAACTTGTAATTCTGCCACGCGCCACAGAAAACTACTACAGTGGCGTTCCCCTACCGACCGGTCGCGGTGGCGCTATGGAGGGCTATCTTACAGTTCGAACGGGTGACGGTGAAACAAGACGAGTTGCAATCAGCCGCTTTGATCTGAAGGAAGCAAGCACTCGGTCTCCTCGCCGCGTCCCCATCACGGTGTCTCACGACGACCGCAGAGCGTTCAATGATATCCTCAATAGGTACATTGCGTACTGTGGATCGGCGACCGTCGCAGAGCTGGATACAGCGAGCCTTCCCGATAGCCTGAAATGGCCCTTCCAAAGACTCTGCCTAAGCCGCGGAAAAACAAGCATCTTCAACTCCCAAAAGCAGGGAGAACTCTCGAGTTTGACTCTTACGGAAGGGCTTCATGCAATTATTGATGCAACAAGCAATGCCGAGTACAATGACATACTTTTGCACGGCGACGATTTCAAATCGTTACGCGTGAAGTTGCTTTTTTTGACTGACGTAATTGTGTCACCAACTCCTGGAGAAAGGTGGGCCAAGGGCCACATCCCTACGGCTGAAGATTTGAATAATGCTCTCGAACATTTCACTACCGAAGAATTAGAGCAAGAACTTGAGCGACGGAAGAGCGATGACTCTGCACGTCCTCGTTGGACTGATGATCCACAGCAGCCCTATCTAAGCTTCTTGTCGGCGCCTGCCTTTCTGAAGGTTGTCTGGAAGGACGTGCTTGGCGAGAACATGAAAATCAGCAAACGCAGAGTTCGCAAACACGACGAGGTTCTTATGAGTCGCGTCGAAGCGTACATTTCCAATCGTATTCGGAATAAGTGCAAAGACCTCGGCGATGCCGAAGGCATTACCTTCATTGTTGATGGAGAGAAGAGCGCAAATGTTTCAAAGCGATACGCGCGCCTGGGTATTTCGATACCATCCCCTCGATAGGAGTATGACTTTTTTTATTAAGTGATAGACTTGGAAAACCAGAACTGAGCTGATTTAATGGCGGCACCAACCGGAGTGCGCGTCATGATGTCCGATCGATCGGTTGTTGTTGCAGTACGCATATTTGCGATTGCCCTGCTAATAACGGTGCTGCTCGCTCTGCTTTTTGCACCGCAGAACCTCATCTTCTATGACCTCTATTACAGTCGATCAGCTACCTATGACCTTCTCTATCGCGATCTCGGGCAGAGCGATGCCGTCTCCAGCTTGGGCAGCGTTCTTTTGTCTGCGATCTACGCTCTGGCAATCGTGCCGTTGCTATCCTGGACGACGTTTGCGTTCTGGCGAGGTACGAGGACTCAGCTTGTCGTTGCCATTCTCTGTTGGACCGTCATCTACGGCATTGGCCCGGCTGCAAAGCTGATTTTGGGAGACACTTCAGTCTGCTTCGATCAAAAAACCGGTTCGCCATTGAAATGGTATGTGAAATTGCCCTCTGGCGAGATCGTCATTTCGGACCAGGGTGGATTCGATCCTGAAACAGGGCTGAAAAAACAGCAGGTCACACCGGAGATCTGCAGTGCCGCTAAGTCGCGCCATTTTTCGACTGCCACCCCTAAACAACATGTCGCCGGTGGCGTTGAGTTTGCGGAGCCGGCGGTGCGTATTGAATGGCAGAGCGGTCGCTGGTTCGACAACGGCCCCTTTATTGTCTACGTGAGATTGTCGGGGCTGGTCATCAAGGATTGCCTTGGTCTGTTTTGCTTATCTGCACGGAGAAGCGGGACTCTGAATGTAAACCTTTGCAACGGGCAAAGAGGCTTGGACGGCACGCCGCTTTATATTTGGTTCGCTCCGCGCTCCGAGCAGCACTACACCATTTGGGAATTCACTGTTCCTGCTCTTCCTGCTCAAGCCTGTGTTGGGCTCGCAGCAACGGCGGCGATTCAGTCCGATGACATATCCCAACCGGGGACTTTCTGCCTTTCGCCGCGACCGGATACCTGTGTCGCAATGCAAGATGTGAAAGGATCAATACCAAAGACAAGTAATCGACCATCCTGACGAGACTATCCGTCCGCTACGAGGCAGTTCCGATTAGAGTAAAGATTCAGCGGGATGGGCCGCGCATCCATAGAGCCTCAGCGGCATCCGAGCCGGTGTCTCCTGACGGACAAAATTCAGCGGTCATAGGCATCGGCTCATAGGCGCTATTGCAATCTATACTTCATCGCGAAATACGTCGCGCGAGTAGGGTCAAAAGGCCAGCACGTTTGGCTTTCCGTTAGCCAGTCAGAACCGTCACGGACAACATTGTTAGCGAATGCGTAAGGCTGCAATCTCGAGAGCAGTCGGTTCCACTCCGTTATAATGGCGGTCTCCGAGGCATGCCACTGATCGTCTATGTTCTGAAGATCGCCGCTTATCGCCGCGATTGCGTGAGTTCGCGCAGTTTCATCCATGCATTCGATAGCGTAGCCGACAAGCGCGTAATCGAGATCGCACCAAGCGATTCTAAACAAATGCTCGTCGGAATTCTCTACGCCGAAGTTCCACTGAATCCACCGATGGTGGGCGGCTGTCCAGAGGGCCTGACGGCGCTCGGGCGCCGCGTGTTCGCGGAACGCGCGAAGACAGTCCGCCACACATCGCCTTCCGGCATCCGGAGCTGTCGGCTTGGGATAAAGCCATATAGATTCAACGTAAGCCTCCAATGAAGCATTCGTAGTCTTTGCCAGAGCTTGCCCCAGTGAAGCTTGAAGGTAGGGAAATCGCACGGGATAGGTGTTGAAGATCTTCAACCAAGCGCCCCACCGGGGCTTGTCTTCCGCGACCTTGATTAGCAGGTCGCAGAGTAGACGTGTAGCGCTCGTCGAGAGACCCGACATGGTTCGCGGCTGTGACACAGTCTGGTAGGCTGCCGCGAGCTGAATGTACGGATTAGCGCTCGTCAACGAAACGCGAAGGCGCTGTTCTGAATCCAGAACCGAGGTAACTTGCATCGCGACGGCCATCTGCCGCACATTTAACAAGCTAGCGACCAGCCTCTCATGGGCGTACCGGTACAGGAACAGGATGGTTTGGGTTTGCAGCGCGTTCGCAACGAATGGCACACGTTCGAAGGCCTTCCAGCCCTCAACAATAGCTGGCCAGTCGCCCGTCCTATCGGATTCTTCGAACTTGGCTAGCGCCGCACGTTCCCACTCTCGCGCGTGAGGGCTGGATAACTTTATCTCGACCGCAAATGCAGCAGTGGTTTGGCCCAGATAGTCTATGAGCTCTCGGTTCTCACCGAGATCATCCGGCAACAATGACCAAAAGTCATTCTCGGAGCCACAGGACTGAGCAACGACAAGGGCGGCCGTAAGTGCCGGCAACGCATCGCTGGCGGTGACGCGCCAATCGCGAAGCTCGGCGATGAGCCATCGCATCAAGGCGACGATACGATCCATCTCCGCCGGCTGCAGCGGTATGTTCGTAGCCCGGGCACGATTGATAAACTCGAACTCAGTCTCGAGCGCCGAGAAGAGGTCATTCGCCTTGTCCCAGTCTGCCAGCGTGCGGATGGGATCACCGAGCTGTCTGGCAACTCTCAAGAGATCTGCCGGGGCGAGAACAGCCCCTGGACCGATCGCCTCTTCAATTATTCCCTGCAACTGATCGGACAGAGCGCTCATGGCGCTTTCCAGATCAGATGCTCTGGACGGTCGAGCTCATTCCACAGATCAAGAAACGCTTGCATAATCAGCTGGCCGTCGCCTGCCTCCTGCAGGATGTGGTGCTGTTTGCCCAGGCTATTCACGGAGGTGCCAAGCGACCAGGCCCTCGCGCCTAGTCCGGTTGCCGGAAATATCAGGAAACGGTCGTGGAAGGCCCATCCAACGGAGCCGCTCCTAATCCGAAATTCGAGCTTTAGGCTTAAGTGGCTCGATGCGACGTTTCGGAATATTTCCTTCTGCTGATCGGTAAAGACCGGACGCTGGGGTGACTTGCCTCGAAGTGCGCTCCACGCCGACCTCATCGTCGGCAGACAGCCGGATCGCCTGGGTTCGAGGGGAGGAATGTATCCGGCTGTTAGAGCACGAAGGTCGGAGTCAGGGTAAGGACAATGAAAGAGTGTATCGAGCACCTCGTATGCGCCGAGATACGGATCCCAGAGCCAAGCTCCCTCGCGTCCGTGAGCCCGTATGAGAAAGCGCAGGTCGTCTAGGGCTTTTTCGTGCTCGATCTCGTGTTGGCCCTGCGACGGCCGGTATTGAATGAAGCGTTTCTCCTGCGCGAGACGAGCTGCATCCTCGCGATAAATGCGACGTTGCGTCCAGTCTCCGGCCGGGTTGGTTTTCGGCTCACCGATAATGGTTTGGACGTCGGGAACGCCAGTGAGTGGAATGCGCATTTCCTTCGTCGCACCGGTCTGATCGCGAAAGCTAAAGACACGCGCGGGCGTGTCCGGCCGCACGAGGTGCGTGCTCAATCCGATTGAATGAATAAATGCCAGCTCGCCACTTGCCGCAAGTAACACGCGGTGTTCGTCATCCCACACAGTGCTTCGGGGCAACCCTTGTCCCCCGCGTATCGGTAAGACTGCTTGCGTTGTCTGGATCGGCGCCGCCGAGAAGTCTGAAATGACGTGATCGTGCTGATTTTCGCACGTGACTCGCAGTGGGCGAGCGGTGGCTCTCGGATGCCAAGCGACGTCTACCGTGAAATCCCCGGAGGCGCGGGATTGGCCGAAGCGCGTCATTATTACAGCCACGGGAAGTTGCACGAGAACATTTCCCAGTCGATCCGAGAGGCCATCGATGCTAATCGGTACAGACTTTCGTATCGCTTGCGACACCTCCTGGAGAATTTGCGGACGCTCGAACAGCGGCTTGAATATCGTCTTCTTCGGGTCGGCCCATTCGAGAACGTAAGAGCCATTCCAAAAATTGTTCTTGAGAACCCGGTTAAGTGGAACAGATCCTATTGAGTCCGCAGGCACGAATTGTGGTGGAATAGGCGCAAGGTCGCTAAGTTGCAGCGGCTCACCAGAGAGCTGCCACTCTCCACTCTCGCAAAATGCGCTGAATGCGGGCACCAGCTCGGTGATTGGCTTGATGTAGCGCTTAACTCCGAAGCCCCACCCAGACAACAACTTCGATCTAATCGGTTTAGCGCTTAGCATTCCGCGTTTGTCGCTGCTAACCGCGAGCCGCTCCTCTGCTACCAGGATCGAAAGAACGTTAAACGGCGCGCCGCCCGAAAATGCAAAAATTTCTGTCACTTCGAAATGTGAATAAAAGCCGAGCACGCCGGGCAGGATGAGCCGCGTCAGTTCCTCTCGTGCGTTCGTCGAATTCCAGTCAGACGCCGGCAAAGTGCCCTCTAAAGATAAGGTATAAGTTCTATATCACGAAGCAACCGGAGAAAGGCTACGCGGAGTATTCTAGCCAATTGCCTGTGCTGCAGATTGTGACGCCGGGTGAGCATGCTGGCCGAACCCGCAAGGCAGCCGGTTCAGGTCGGCCGCTGGCCAACAGGTCTGCTCGAAGACACAAGCTCGGCAACACAAGAACTCCTCGAACGGCGCGATCTGGCAGTGTTGCTCGCGCCGATCGTGCACGCTGCGATGTGCGCAGTGATGAGGCTCAAGAGTCGTAAAGAATGCTGCCGGTTCAAAACTGCGACTGACGATCGGCTCACTGAGCTTGTTCTCATGAAAGGTGAGACAGTCACTCCAATTGTGACCGGCGCAGGGATCGACGGTCGGATTCGGTAGACAATAGTGAGTGTTCGCGCCGGTAACGAGCAGAAATTCGTCCGGTTTTGTTGAAGACTTCAAATACGCGGTTCTCCTGGACGCGACGGCCGGAAGGCGACTGTTTGCCAATGTGGGAAAGCCCGGAAACTCGGCAAGTGGCGACGCAGGGTGCGCCGCATTCAATTCAGCATTTACAATCCCCAAAAGCGCTAGTGAATTCGTCTGGACCTCGTGAAAATGTCGCGGCAGCTGGCTGTAATCATGGGGCATTTGGATGCGGGGCTGGCGGCTATCGATAATCGCGAGCAACTGTCCATCTAGGCGTTCAAGAACGACGATGGGATAGAGATTGATCTGCGGAAATGCGTCGAAGTGCGCGCCGTCCGGCTTGCGCGCGATCCAAAGCGCATGGAAGAGCCGGGTAACTTCCGTCGGAGCTACGTACGTTCGCAGTTGGCTCGGCTGGATCAGGTCTGGTGGATTGTTGATAAGTGTCGATCGTGCCAGACGATCAAAAATCTCGTCGGAGCGGGCGACGGAATCGCGTTCGTCGATGACGCGGATATTTGATTCAGTAACCTTGCCTAGCGCGACAAAGGTGTCGTGCGGATTTGTGAAGATGACCCACCAGCGGCCCGCCGTGATGGCAAGGCACTGCACCATATGTCCGCTCTGCTTGTGGAGCGTCGTCACATACTGGTGAAGCTTATTTAGCCACTCGGCCCATTCGAGGATCACCGGTGATTGGTTAGGGAGCCCACCGGCTTTGCAGTGCTCGATGGCCTTGGCGATCAAAGCCTCATGGCTTGAAGGTTGTGTTGGAACCTGCTGGGCGGCACCGCCGAATGACGGCGTAACAAGCGGCTTCGCCCACGCCTTGGCCTCTACGATCAGCAATGGTGCTCGCGTCGAAGGATTGACGCCCAGATAGTCAAGGAAGAGCGTCGTATCGCCCTGAGCGCGTGCCTCTTCAACGATCTCTTGGGTCAGCCGTCTCAGATCCCAGCCGAGCGCGGCCAGTATGTCGTCGATAACGTATCGGCGGGTCGTGTGCTCAAGCGGATCACGGAAGGCGGCACCAATAAATTCCGGTGGCCCTGATCCGCTCGATCTCGCCTTGAATGCCTCAAAGATGTCGTGAAGAGCCCTCTTGAAGCGTGCCCTGTCGCGAGGCGCGTTCACTAGATAAGCTCCGGCAGGCGATAGAGGAGCCTTCGTGCAGCGGGCCATCCAGCATCAACGAACGCTTCCAGACATGCGACCAGTTGATCACGCCTGCCGACGTCGCTGAAGACTTCGCGATGATCGGCCAGAAACACGCCGACGACCTGCACAAAACGGTCCGCGCCAAGCGACTCGAATTGGAATCGTTGTTTGCGTCCGCCCGCGAGCAGCGCGTGAGCGACAAGGTCGAACACGCGGGGCGGATCGGCGGGGATCAGATAGCCGAGCATCTCGATCAGATGAAAGATCGTATGCGGCGTTCCTATGTCGCCGATCCTGCGAAAGGTCTCGTAGTTGTCGTTAAGAAACGCGTTTTTCAGGCTATTGCGGGCGAGCGGTTCTTCGTCGTCGGCATTGTTGCGAAATGCGCCCGATGCAAAGAAGAATTGATCGCACATGTTGTCGAGCAACTTGGCGAAAACCGTCGCGTTGTCCTTCATTGCCTCGGTTCGCGCCTCCGGAGCAAGATCGAAGAAGGCTTGCATGCCGGTTGCACAGACCTCGATAAGCTGAGCGGCAAACTGCTGGCATCGTGCGCGTATCGCGGCGTCGTTTGCGTCGCTTGTGCCGTAACCGGCAACGAGGCCGCCCCGGATCGAATGAATGGCGTGGCTGATTTCGGCATCGTGTGCGGGCGGGTCCGAGAGGCACAAGTCAAGCCTCCCGCGTGCGGCCTCGCGCGCGTGCGTTACCCAGAGAATGACGATGATGCTGCCGAGTGGCTCCATCAGGTCGTCCTTCGCCCTGGCCTCGAATTGCTCGGCCTTCGGCAGGAGAGCGAAAACGAGCCGTTCGACGTGGGCAGGGTCGACATGCAGGACGCGGATCAAGAAGTCTGCGAAAAAGCGCAACACGCGAGCGTTTGTTTCGCGTTCTGCAATGGTATCGGCGAGTTCCCACATGAGGTCGCGGGCCGTATCCCAGAGCATGACAAGGCGCCATGCGACAGCGAAGCGGACGGCTGGGTGCGCATCACCTACCAAGCGGCGTAGGTCACCTGAGAAACGAGCTGCCGTCCCGGCATCGACGCGACACAAATACATAATGGCTTCAGCGCCATCCACGCGGCCACCGCGGACAGAGGCCAGAGAGTCTTCGTCCCTTGAATCGTCCTCTTCAGTTGCAGTCGGTGTTGTATCTGCAATCAGGACGCCGACCAGATCACATAGTGCGACGGTCGCGTCAGGCCTCTCCCGGAGAACACCGGTATTTTCGGATAGCTTGGTGCAGCCCCTGCCAACAGTGTCCCTGGCATAGGAAACGACCTTGGCTCCCGCGGCCCCGGTTGCACTCTCGGCAGTGTGCCACAGGGCGTTCAGCAATGCGACGGCCTCAAGCGGGTCTGCTGTAGCTGGCCCCTGTGGAGTGAGGCCGAGCTGGCTATTGATCTCTTCGATCTGAACGAGAAGCTCGGCGTTAGGCGAAGCCGTTACGTCAACACCTTCTTCGCGAAGCCACCAGTATTGGTCGTCACCGGGGCCCGACCACGACGTAATTTCGAACGGACGGCGGTTCGGCTCGCCCGCGTTCGCAGGAACGTTCCGGACAATCTGTTGGGCTTCGGGGGTGACCAGACGGTCGATGCCAATTGTCCTGAAAACTCGCAGCTGGAAATGCTGCCTGGCTCTTTCGGGGGCGCGAGAGAGTGGAAACTCGATTGCCATCACTTCGCGTTCAAAGCTCTCGCGGGCATCGCTTGCGAGTGTGGCGTAGCAGGACGCGATGAGGTCAATGGCGTCCTTGGTCGTGTCCTGCGATAGAAGGAAGGGACGCTGTAGTGCGAAATGTGAAAGCAGAGCGGCAAACGGTCCGCCGCGTCCGGCGGCTGCCCTGAACAATCGCGCCCAGAGGATCGCGAAGCGGTTGCGGGCGAGGACTTCTCTCGCCAACTGGATCGCTTCATCTTCGCTGGCCTCGCGCAGGCGAGCCGAAAGTGTCTGGACGAGACTAACCGCATTGTCGCTGTGCCTGTCGTCCGGATTCCATGCCCATATGTGGCTGCGGTCATCGATGAGCCTGCCGCTTAGTCCGCTGGCGCGAACGGCGATCTCCTCGGCTGAGTCGTCGAGTGGTTGCGTGCCTTCGACATATGCCTCAAGAGCGGCCACAAGGGCGTGGACGCCTTCGATAGGGTGCGCTCGAAGGAAGCGCGGAAAGGCTTCCTTCAATGTCCATCGCGCCATCTCGTAGTCTTGCCGCCGGTTGCTACGCAGCGGCAGAATTTGACTGTCTCCGATGGACGTCGCCTCATCGTCGGTGACGGTGTGGCTAAAGACAGCCCTGTAGATGTCGGGCACAAACGATGGGTCACCGTCGCCTATTTTGGCCACCTTCCGTGCCAGCCAGGGCATCTCTTCATGAGCGTGCTCTCTCAGACGGTCTGGCGTGAGGAGCTGCTCCAGACAGCGCCGTGATGCAGCGGTGTCGCTCATGAAGGTATCGGCAACAAAGCCGACAGCAGCCGATGCAATCTGCGACGATTGCCCCGTCTGGCGAATGGCATGATCGAGTAGCCGCCGCGAAGCGTGACCAAGCTCGGCCAATTGTTCCGGCGTCAGGCGACGCTCAGAGAGCAGAAAAAGCAGCGTGCGCAAAGGCCAGCCGACATCTTGGATATGGGCGCTTGCCGCAGACGCCAGAAAGCACCATGGACCAAGCTGAAGAGCTTGGCCGTCCTCGATCCTTACAGAGAGAGCGCCGACGACATGGGAGAATGCTCGAAAAGCCAGTTGCTGCGTAGCGCTTGCGGACAGCAACGTTACGAATCCACGCATGTCCTCCGAGACAGCGGGAAGCTCGCATGCTGCACGGGCCGCAACGCTACGGGCAACTGGATCGGAGGTGCTATCTCCGGCAAAATGGACGACCGCTTGCCAGAACTGCTGATGTTGAGGTGCCCCAGTGACCCACAGATCTTGCAGCGCGTAGGACAGGGCGGGAGCGAGCATCAACCCGAGCCCGCGATCCCTGCGCAGAAGGTCGCCTGTGGCCTCAACATCCGCCGGGTCAATGAAGACGCGGCTGGCCGCATAGTCGAACAGGATGTGGTGACGAAAAGCAACGTGACGGTCGCCGGACACGGCGATGAGCACGTTGTTTCGCATGAGATTATCAAATGCGGTCGTGTCGCTCCGCGCGACCGTTAGGCGGTTTGCTTGCAGACCGCGGTTGGCAACCATCTGTTCGACAGCGGTCCTGAGACATAAATCAGCGCCGCTGCCGAGGGGGGTGATACGATGTCGCCAATAGAGTGCAAGCAGCTCGACCTGGAGGCTAACGCCGCCGAACACGTCGGGAGATACACCGTCACCGATTAGATCGGCAAGCAATCGCGTATTGAAAGGCACGCGTGCCAGATCGCGGAGGCGGTCGCCCGCGCGATCCAGCACAGCTGCAATTGATGGGGCTCTTTGCCTGAGCTGGCCAAGCTCGTCGTCGGACCACCGCGGAATATGGAGGTGGCGCACGTTCGGAAACGCGGAATCGACATACCTGTGGGATGGCGGTTCGCCTTCGAACAGATGCTTGAATTGCTCCCCGAGTTTGAGATCGAAGGTCCGGATCGAGGCGATGACACGCCAGCGGTTACCCGGAAGATCGAGCACTTCCGCGATAAGTGAGCGAAACACGGCCTCGCTTCTGCCGCCTCGTGTAGCGTCAAGCGCATCAATGAAGAGGAAGGCCGGGCCGGTACCTGGCCAGTTTTCGAGAACCTGCCGGACGCCGTTGTCCAGTTCGAGCGCGATCCGAAGCCCGTCAAGAGACTCCACGAGAAGCCGATCAACCGCCAGTTCGATGACTTCGCTTCCTGCCACACGGAGACGCTCGGCGGCGGCGCTTACGACTGCACTCTTCCCGGCACCCGGTTCGCCGACAAGAACCAAAGACCCGTCGATCGCCGCTTCGACAGTTGCGGCGGTGCAGTCCCGTTCGATTTTGATCTCAATGTCGCCGACCCGAGTTTCTTCATAGTGCGTCAGATGCGCCTGAACGCGCGCACTGTAGGTTCGCAAGCGTTCAACGTCGAGCTGATAGCTGGCTGGGGCGCGAAGTCGCACGCCACGGCCTGCCATCGCCTGACGCAACTCAGTAGCGTTCGTGCCGCGTCTAGTCGCCATAAGCCGCTGGCTTAACTGCTCGACGGTCGAGAAGGCTGCGGCGGCATCAGCCGCATTTTCTGTCACGTGCGCGAGCGTTTCGATTGCCGCGGTGCGATCCGGTCCACTCAAATTGAAGTCGATGATCGAAACGAGCCGCATAAGGGAGTCAAGATCGCCACTATTGGGGGCTACGCCGTTGATCTGCTGCCAGGCGCCTTCGAGCAGCGTGCGCATTTTGTCGAGTGCTTGCTGCTGAGCTTGAGGCAGAGGAGCGGAGGCGGGTGCCTGAGACGAGGCCAATGCAATGGCCAAGTCACGCTTGATCGTGCCATGGGCATCGGAGCTGACGGCGATGAGCATGCGGTCCCGTTCGGGATCGAGAGGACGGTCCCAGCCGCGTGCGCCGCTCCCGGAAGTGCAGGCTTGAAACTGCCTGACGATTTGTTCGGCCGTTTTTCCGAGTTCGCTGCCGGGTCTCGTGGAAAGCGAGAGGCTTGTCTTTGCCTGAATGAAGACCCATCCTCCGGCGCTGGTCTCGATGAGAATGTCATCGAGCGGGGCTTCGGTCTCGAAGCGGATCGAGCGCAGGTTGGCATTGCCAAGCCGGAGCCTTTCATCGAGGGGACGGTCCGCGAGCAGGCGGCATGCGAAGGCAGCGCCGACCGCTGCCTGAAAGTTTACTCCGGCAGCCGTAGCATTGCCGCCACCTGTGGCGAGAAGTTCGTCTCCTGTGGGTATTTGGGGATCGGGTGCCATAGTCAATTGAATCGGTGGACGCGCGGCGCAAGTCAAGGCGCGCGTGTGGAGTCGAGCAAGCCTTGAGATTCGAGAGGCCTCGCGCTCTCGAACACCGGCGGCAGGTCCGAGCGCTTCGGGACAACCTCAAGATCAGCAGCAATCGGAGTAATCCTCAGCTGCCGGTCTAATGGACGCGTACTATCAATTAATAATCTCAACGGCTTAGACCGTTCGCGCGAGGTCGATTTTTCTATTTGGTTGCATATTTTTGTGCTGAAATTGTTCGTGTTAGCGGCAATGGGCCGCCAAGAACAACAAAAGCATGGAGTGAGCGCACGGTGACAGAAATCATGCGCCGCAGCTAACGTGACGGCAGGGCACGTTTCGGGGTACGAACGGATCTGGGCTCGGCCGACGGACATCCATCTTACCGGCAAGGGATGCGTTATCGGCATCATCGACCAGCCATCTTGGCTGGGCAATCCGCTGTTTTCCGAGAACATCGCGTCGTTGTTCCAAGTCGCTGGCGCCAGTTGTGCCCGCGAGAACGACAAGTGGGCTCCCATGCATGGAGCAGCGGTCGTATCGATAGCCGTTGGAGAAATTGGGGTCGCGCGCGAGGCGAGTGTAGTTTATGCGGCAATTCGTACATCACTGGGCCGACGAACGCTTCTCGCAAATCATGAGCACGCGCTCGAAGCATTTCAAGCTTACGCGAATGCAGGAAACCGCCTCGATGTCCTCAGTACGTCGCATGGATGGCGTGATTGGGAGGCCGGAGCGAAGCAGAACCGCGATCTGGTGGAATGGTTCGAGGCGCGCAACATACCGGTCTTCTCGACCAATGAACCTATGATCTATCCATGCGGCCCTTTGGGTTTGGCCGCAGATTGGCGCAAATTACCGACACCTCCCGAAAGATATCATAGGCAGATCGCCATTCCCGTCGACGAGAGGTTGATCGCATGCAGAAATCGGCAGGAAATTGACCGCTGCGGCAGCTTATTTTATCGGATTCAGAGCGGTGGTATCAGTTGGGCCGTCCCGTTTTTGGCTGGATTGTTCGCCTTAGCCCGGGAGGCGTCACCCCGAATAACACGACACCAATTTCAGGATCTGTTGCTTCGCACAGGGCGCACTCAGAATTTCGCTTATCCGCGAAACCTCCTCGTCCCGGATATGACGAGCTTCGCTAATGCTTTAGGCCCGGCTAGAGGCGATGTCCGGAATCGCAAACAGCTTCCAATATTGAAGTTGCCCTGAATGACCTACCGAATTTGATTCAACGCAACGCTTGGTTGCTTGCGAAAGGATATTTTTGGATTTGCTCCAGCAGGAGGGTATGCCGTGCGCGCTGTTACCCATCGTTGGTTGCGGGAGTAGGATTTGAACCTACGACCTCAAGGTTATGAGCCTTGCGAGCTACCAGGCTGCTCCATCCCGCGACCGAAGAGGCGTTGGATATGCTCGCATCTTCCAATAGTTGCAATATAAATATTTACAATCTTAGATAAAGAGCACCGTTGATTGCTGCGGACATTTCATTCCGCCTCCTGAGAGAGTTTCGACACGGCGCAGAATGGCACAAACCTCCCCACAAAATCGGCAGCGGCTTTTGTGCCGCTTTGTGCCAGTTTTGTGCCGTGGAGTTTTCGGGAACGATTGGGAATCCTCAGCGGAATTCGTCTAACCACTTGGAAAGAAAAGGTTTCCGTTCGTACTGCGTGGGAACGACTTGTAAGGCATGAAAAAGCCCGCCAAAGGCGGGCTAATTCATTGATCCAACTAAGGAAAGTTGGTTGCGGGGATAGGATTTGAACCTATGACCTTCAGGTTATGAGCCTGACGAGCTACCGGGCTGCTCTATCCCGCGTCAATGAGAAACTGCTTTGTAGAGAAATACTTAGCCGCATTCAAGGAATAAATTCCTAGAAAAATACCTGCCATGTCCGATCTATGTCAGATGGAGCAATCGGGGAAGCTTTGTAATGGTTGAGAATGGGGCCTTTGGAGGCCCCCCGTCCGCAACGCGGCCCAATCGCTCGCTGCGACCTCAATTGGGGCGATACGAGTAGCCGTTAGGCCCATAAGTGATGACTTCACCAGTCGCCGGTCTCCGCATTTCCCAACCATCCGGCGGGATGTCGTGCTCCGTCATCGGCGTCCTATCTTGAATTGCTAGCGCGTTTACGCCCTTGTAGACGAACAACCGGATCACGGAAGGCTCCTTTCCGCGGTTCCTCATGGCCATCGCTTCGATCGCCAAATTTCGCATAGTCACATTGGCCTCCACTAATCGGGATTTCCGTGTTCGACTATGAACCGTCGTGCTGTTCCCCGGCAACTCCCGCGCCCAGCTCAACACTCAGGTTTTGGTCGGCGAACTGGGCTCCGCCGCCTGCGGGGCGGACGCCGCGCTAAACCAGTCTTGCGTTCGGCTGATGGAAGCCGGGAGACGACTTCGCGCTTCCTCCTGCTAAACGCCTCCTTCCGCCAAGCCATCCATTCACTCGACAAGGCACCCGGCGCGGCATGCTGCTCCAGTTCGAGCGCCGCGATCTGCGCCGCCCGATCCTCCGGCCGCGAGCATGTCCAAACGCTCGCCGACCGTGCCGCGTACCAGCTCAAGAGGCCGGCCCGAGCCCAGACTTGATGAGATTGCCGCCTCTTGGATTTATGTCGCTCGACCGCAACGACCGATCAGGACGGATCAACTTCGCCCAAGATAAACTCTCGCATGAGAGCCTCTGAGATCTCGGCCTCCTTCGCGAGCCGGTTCGCCTCTTCCGTCTGCCCCAAGGCGTTCAGAACCGCAGCAAGGCCGCTTTTTGTTGCTGCGGCACCCGCGTAAATTGTGTCGGCGGCACATGCTTCAATCCGGCGAAAAACCTTCAACGCATCTTCGTAATTTCCGGCCGTTGCGTGTGCGTCGCTAGAGGAATGTGCGTACCATACCCACAAAGGATGTGTTGCACCGAACGCCTCTTCAAGGCGCTCAGTAATCCAATGCTCTGAAAGGGATTCACCGAGCCTGGCGTACTCAACGTCAATCTCCTCAACGCCGAAGGAAAGGTAGCTTCCGAATCGTCGCAGGTACAAAACGTACTCGTTTGGCTCAAAAAGGGCTCGTGTGACGGCCGCCGGATCCGCTTCATCGATCGGTGGGTGGCCGGAGCTCGTATATTTTTGAAGGCGCTCAGGAAGAGCGATGCTGCCATCCTGAAGGCCCTCGGGAATAGCTCTTGTTCGATCAAGATCGGCCTGCATCGTGGCCACAAACTCGTATGCGCGAGCCTGATTTTCGATATTAAAATCCGGAATTGATGCTCGAAGTTCATCGATCGCGTTCTGGCAATTGTCCAGCGTCAACTTGACGAGTGCGTCGTCGCAATCGAACGACGCGTTGAGATAATACTTGCCGAGCCTCGTATTCAAATGCACACAGGCCCGTAGCGCGATATACTTCAACACATCTGATGCAGCCCGCATCCATCGCGTAGCGGCGAAGTATCCTCCTTTGCTCTTGAGCAAGAGCTCACACGTGGTCGCGCATTCGTGCAGCTGCGCACAGAAGTCAAATATCGCGTCAAGGTTGGCGCGGTGCGGCATGTAAGCGAGCACTTTTGTAAGCGTTTCATCTTCCGCCAACAGGTGCCTCTTGACCTCCAAAGCCTTGATCCCGGCAAGGGCCGTACAGGTTTGCTTGATTGAACCCATGTAGTACGTGATGATCTTATGGAGATCCGCTTCCGTCAGGCTGCCTGTGTCCCACAGGTAACGCCGGATTGGGGGCAGCAAACAGATCCTGTCGTCCGCTTCATAAGCGAGCCCCGATCCCAGTATGTCCCGGACAACGGCATAGAAGGCTTCCCCCGTGAGGCGCCTGCAGAGTTCTTTGTCAAAACCGCTCGGAAACTCTGCAAGAGCAGTGAGAAGCTTCTTCGATCCAGCATGACGGCTCCCAGAGTTGACCGATAGCTCGATCGAATGTGCGAGCGAAGTCGCTTTACCCACGGGCGTTCCATCGCGCTGGGCGAGGGCGGTACCCACCCGCTTCCACTCTTGAAGCACCTCCGACAGGTGATCGAAGCGTTGTGCTTCAAGTGCAATGAGCTCGATGGCGAGGGGGACGCCGCCCAGCTCTCGCAAGAGAGGCTCGAGATCAGGGTCGCGCTCCGAAATGCGCGGTGCTATCTCCAAAAATATCGCCTTCGCTGCCTCGGTCGATAGAGGGTTGAGTTGCAGGCGGAGTGACCACGACGGTACCGCGGGCAGATCATTGCCCCGCATCGTCGCCAGGATCGCGATGTCTGGAGCTGCCCCCAAGGTCAGCAACTCCTGCTCTACCTCCAACTTTGCCGCCTCCCAAGGCGTCTCGAGGTTGTCCAAGATGAAGAGCGCGGGGCCATCTCCCAACGCGGTCAACACCTCCCGGATCGCGCCTCGGGGTGTAAGCGCGATATCGGCCGCCTTTGCGATTGCGTTGCACAACTCGCCGGCGGAGGTAGCGCTTTCAAGCCTGACAAAGAAACGCCGTGGTCCAAACCGCGAGATGACAGCTTGGTGGTTCGCAGCATCGGCTGTGATCGTTGTTTTGCCGATCCCCGGCGCCCCATGCACGATCATGCACGAGCTCGCTTCTTTCGCTAAAAGGTCGATAAGGACCGCGCCCTCCTCGTCGCGGCCAATGCAGCGGATCGGCCGTACGAAAGACGTTGCGCCTTGGGTAGAATCGGCAGCAGCGGCTCGCTGTTGAGCCTTCGCGATGTCGGCTTCTATGCCCTTCTCGATCTCCTTCTCAGCCTCCTGGAAGGGAATAATCCACTCCCTGGAAAGCTTCAGTTGGGGAGACTGTCGGTGCGCAATGTAGCCGAGGTTCTTGAGTGCGGCGACGGTAGACACAATCTGATTGAGGTTGAGGCCTTGATAGCCGGCGCGACCCGGATTGACGTAGATGCCAGTGTTGTTTTGGCGCGCCCCTGGCGCAACAAATCCCAACAGTTCTTCGTACGTCCGCTTGTTGCTCGGATCGCGGGAGCCCTGATGGTCAGGAAACTTTTTATCGAGCAATCTGCCCCAGGCAAGCCGGTCGAAATTCTCGCTTCTCCCGCGTTTCCAGAGCTGATCGATTACTTGCCCGAGCGCCCGGCTTAGGGGAAAGTTTTTCCAATGCTGCTTTGGCCTGGCTGGGGGAGGGCCTATGTAATCCTCGTCCATTAAACGAGGTCTCCGTCGCAATGCGGCCAGTCAAGCCGACCCCTTCCCACCAAGGCTTTCATTCAACTTTTGCCTGCCTGGCTGAAAGTAAAAAACCTATTCCACCCGAAGGGCTATTTTGGCAGTGTCACAGTCGTGAGTTCAACCTGCGTGACACATTACAGCAAACAACCGATTTGACCACCGGCATAGTCGTCGAAGAGCAATATCTTCGTGGAAACCGGAAGCACCGCGACCCCGTCAAAGGGCCTGCACTCGTGAGGCGAGATCCCGAGACGGGCGTCGTCACGCTTGAGGCTTACTACGTCGATGGCAAACTCCATCGCGAGGACGGCCCTGCCGAAAAGCACCTATCCAAATCGGTACGATCGGAAAATTACTATCGTCACGGGGTCAAGCATCGTGATCCCGAAGAAGGTCCCGCCGTCACAACAATCAGCCTGAGCCTCGGTACCCCGGTTTGGCAATGCTATTATTGGAACGGAAAGCTGCACCGCCACGGCGGTCCTGCGCTTATTGAGCACAATCGTAATAATGGGAAGCTTAGCCGTCAGTACTATTGCCTTGACGGAGAGTACGTCAGCCGAAACGAAGCTTTGACCCGCCACAGCGCGAAGCCCGGTCCACAATTAGGATGACCGACGGCCATAGCGCAGCCGAAAGAATGCGCATTTGACCCGCTAGCCTAGTTTGGTGGCATTAAGACCAAGCGATCGATCTGCGCTGCAGCCTCCTGCAAGAAGCCGATTTGAACACCGACATATCGTTGGCTCACGCCCAGTTTTGCTACGCCGATGCCTTGCGGCCGTCGTTATATGGTCGAGGCCATATAAATATACGCATTCACCATATAGCGCCCGATCTTCCATGTGGAATCTCCTGAACAAGGAGAGATCACATGTCGACCCCTCGAAATACTTCAAAAAGGCCTAGCGCAAGCGTCTGGCGGCCATCGGCGGACGGTTTGCCGCCGCTGCTGGCCCCGGGAGCTACTGTTACGATCATTGCGTCGCGAGCGGATGGCAGCACCTTCGTCGAAGGGCAGGCTCAGAACGTGATGCGCTACGCCGAGCCCGACTGCTATCTCGTCTTGTTCGAGGGGGAAGCGCTGCCAGTCATCCGCCGGCTTGTCCCCGAACCGCCGTTTGCAGCCGATGCGGCATCCTCCGCCAGCCAGCCTTCCCGCTATCTGAACTTCGATGACGCCAGCCTGGTGCGCGGCATGCAGCTGAACATGCTGCGCGCCCGCGCTGCCCGAACTTGAAGGGAGCGCGCTGTGAACATCTTCAACAAGCCTCCCACGTCGACCAATGACGCTGCCGACCTGTTGCACGCTGGTGGCGCTCAAATCGTTCCGACCAAATTGGGATTCATCCATAGCATCTACGAAGCAGACCGTGGTCCGATCGAGTATTTTGGTGTTGGCCGCGACGCCGGGCGGAATGGCATCCCGTTGACGAGCGCCGAAAGCCCCATCGTCGCGCAGGTCGAAGCAGCCCGTAGCGCTAATATCGGCCGGGCCAATAGCCTGCACGAGCAAGCGCTGGCCGAGCTAGACCTTGGGCTCGGCGAGCTGGACGAGCCGGCGACGCGGGCAGCGTTCGAAAGCCAGTTCAATGCGCCGCGATACGCCGCGGAGGAGCAAGTCAAGCCAGCGATCGATGGCTTCGTCGAGGCGCGCCACAATCGAACGGAGTTCGAACTCCTTCATCGGCGCCGCCCGGTCATACCAGGCGAAAGCTACGACCCGAACGCTCCCCTCATCAAGCCCTTCCTATGGGTCGCGGCCGCGGCCGTCCCTGACGGCGCTTTCAATGTAACCACTTACCTTCCGATTATGTTGAGCCCTTGGCAAGCCATCGCGATGTCGTTCTGCGGCTGCATTGCCATGGCCTTCTGCGGGATACTGTTCGGCACGGGACTGAGGTACTTCAACTATCAAGTTGGAAGAGCCGTTCGCCTCGTCTGGCGGACGTTGACTATCGCATCTGGCTTCCTGGCGCTGGATGTTGCGGTGGGGCTCGCGCAATACCGCTCGTTGTTAGAGCTTGCAGCCTCCGAGGGCCAGGAGCCTTCTTCCTATTCTATCTTCAGCGTCGCCCCCAGCCTGGTTGGGCTCCCTGTCCTTATCGGATGCGCCATCGTATTCGCTTGCGCAGTCCTCAAATTCATGGGCGGCAAAGGGCAACCCTACACGCGTTATGGCGATCATGCCGCGCACGATCGTCCCGTTCGAGTGGCTGAGGCGGAAATCGCGGCCATCAAGGAGGATTTGTCGTTCGCGACCGAGGAAATCCGGGTTGAAGGCATCAATGGCCTCTATCAGGAGCACGAGGACAACTTCGCACGGCTCAAGCAAGCCAAGAAGAATGCCTCTGACGCGCGATTGATCTGCGTCGACCTTCGCAACTCTTTCCTGAGTTACGTTCGAGCCGCCGAGCCCGACCTCGCCCTCCTTAGGGCAGGCTACGCTTCCGCGCGTCCGGATCTCGACCCGGAAGCGTTCCTGGCGGTCAATCTGCGTCCTTCCGAAGGATTTCCGGTTCCTTCCGAGATTGAAGATGCGATCGTTCGCGCCGAAGCAGCCCACGCGCGTCGCTCCGCGCAGCTTGCAAATCTCGAGAAAGCCATAAGCGACTTTGCGATCAAATCACGGGAGGACTTCTCGAAGTTTGTCGCAAGGGAAAGCCGCCGCCGCGACAGCCGCGGTCCGGGTAGTTCCCCGATCAACCTCTGACGCGGGAGTTGAAGATGAAGAGAATACCTCATCGTCCCTTCAGCGCGAGGAGAGCCGCTGCCCCTTCGTCGTTGCATATGTTGTTTGTCGCAATTGGGCTTTCGCTCGTTCTGTTGCTTGGCGGCGGCTACTGGCTCTATGCAACAGGAGGCCTCGCTTCTCCGCCACAGATCGACAAGGAAACATTATGCTTAAGAGGTCGTCGAATTGATCACGCGTCATACTGGCTCGTGGACACCACCGATCCTCTCTCGCAGACGGATAGCGACCGACTCGTCGAAACCAGCCTGAAATCAGCGGACGCCTTGCCGGAGCACGCCCTTCTTGTCGTGGCTGTCCTGAATCCCGAGGACCCGGCAGCGCCGCGCATCATCTTTCGTCGGTGCGCTCCCCGCTCGCCTGCCCAAACATCGGAGCTTACAGCCGGCAGGCAGGTCATTGTTGCTGAATGGAAGAAGAAGTTCGAGGCGCCTCTTGTCGAGGCGCTGCGCACCGCCATCAGCAACACGCCGAAAGCCGCTCGCTCCCCGATCATTGCTACGATCACAGCCTTGACCCGCCGAGTGGACTTCGATGCGACCGTGAAGGAACGGGAGCTCACGGTCGTTACGGACCTACTTGAGCATGACCCGAAGGGTGGATTTAGCCATATGCAAGGCGGCGACCTGATGGCCCAATTCCGCCGTTCATCGCTGGCGCAGACGTGGCCGGACCTGAAGGGTGTGCCGGTGACCGTTCAGTATGTCCAACGAACGGATGCCAACTACATCCGGGCACAGACGCCTGCTCATCGAAATTTTTGGCGATGGTGGTTTACCACAGCAGGCGCAGCTCGGGTTGAGTTCCGCGGTGTGGTCGAGCCGCCCCCGCTTCCTTTGCCTCCTATAACTGGCGGGAAGCACGAGCGTCGCATCTCCGTACCGCGCAAAGTCACCCGGGGCACATGCAATTGCGGAGGTTCATGATGGAAACGATCCTCATCATGCTAGTTCAGCTCATCGTCTCGATCCTGCTCGGTGTTATGCGGCTCACCTTGACGCTGGCCGTATTGCTGGGTCGGTTTCTGGCCGTCCTTCTGCCGGTCGTCTTTCGGGGCGTCTGCGCGCTCATCAAGGTGATCGTTCGCCATCTAAGCCAAGAGCGGCAGGAGAAGATCGGTCCGCGGTACATCGATGTAACGGCTTACACGCGACATCCGGATAAGCCGCGTGACGGAAGTGGCCCCTCGGCGTCGCTTTCCTATCGGCGGCGTCACGCTGTGCGCAACTATTGGCGGCCGGGAGGTCGATGATGTCAGAGACACGCTCAGCTTTCCGTATTGCTCGGCGCGTTTTCATGGGTACGACGGCGATCACCACCATGGCGGTGGTCGCCATCGTCGCCATGCCGAAATCCCACCAATTTGCAGCACCAGAAAGGTTTGCAATGGCCTGTGCCTTTCTCGGCGTGGGTCTTGGTGGCCTCGGCGGCGTCTGGACGACGTTTCGTTGCTACCGGGATGCGGCCCTTCTTCACGCCTATGAAGGTGCTACAACTGCAATGCGGGATACACTGAATTACATCTTGTATGAACGTCGCTTGGCGTGGCGCTGGCGGATGCCGCTGGCGGCAGCCGCCTGGTCGGGATTGGCAGGATCTATCCTCTGCCGTTGGCCCCAGCTTGGCGAATTCGCGTCTCTCGGAAGTGCCTTTCATTTTGTAGGTGGGGCCGCGCTGGCTTTGCTCGCCCTTCAGCCGGTCTATGTTCGCGCGAACATTGTGAATGGTCGTTACCTAAAGCGGTATCTTCGCCAACAGGTCCGGCATATCGGGTTCATCTCCGCGCAGAAGCGCCGCGCCGCTTTGAAAAAACAGCTTACGTCCCCAAAAGAAAGTCAGTTCGAGGCGGCCGAGATCACTTGGGAGCTCGATGATTTTTATAAGAATGCTCTCGTTCTCGGCATGCCCGGCTCCGGCAAGACCATGACGGTGCTGAATGTGCTGACCGAGCGGCTTCTGGCCGCCAAAGCCGACGGCCTTGCTACAGCTGGGGTGATCTTCGATCCAAAGGGCAGCTTGTTGGACCCACGGCAAGGCAAGGATCTCATTACACCGCTTTGCAAGCGGCTCGGCCGGGCGAACGATCTCTTGATCTTCTCACCTGACACTTGGGCGACGGATGGTCGCTCGAACCGATCAATCGCTTGGAATAAGCTGGACACGGACGCCGATGCCCTCGATCTCGCTTCTGAGATCGTGACGGCCCAACGCTTGTCCGGCGGCGTCGTCAGCCAGGAAACGTTCTTCTCGGACTCTTCCCGCATTGTCTTCCGGCATGCCTTTGTCCTGTTGCGGGCTGCCCTTTATCCGGAGCCGGTGTCCTTCACCGATATCTATCGGCTGTGCACTGAGGACATCGACAAGGCCGAAATCTACACCTGGCTAGTGGAAGGTCTCAGTGATCTTTATCGCGATCGTTCAATCCCGCCTGAGATCGAAAGCGCCATTGTCTACTTTGGAGAATGGCGCCGTATGCCGGATCGGCAGCGCGGCGGAATCATATCAAGCGTCACGCAACTTGTTGACGATTTCTCGGGACCGCCAATCTCCGAGATGACGTCAGGGGCGTCGACCATGCGCATCGGTGATATGATCGATCAAGGCAAGATACTCTACGTGCATCTGCCGCTGGCAGAGCGTTCGCGATTATCACCCTTGCTGTCGGGCATGATCAAGCTTGAGTATCAGCGCGAGGTCCTTCGCCGGGTGGGAAAAGCGCGCCCATCTTTCATGGTCGCTGACGAATTTCAATCAATTTGGGTTACGGGCCAGAATCACGGTGATAGTGACTCGTTTGAACGATCACGGGAAAGTCGCCATGCCAACATTGTTGCCGCCCAGAACATCTCGTCATTCCTGAAGAAGACCAAGAACAAGGATGAGATAACGAACTTCCTCGGCTTATGTGCGGTAAAGGTTTTCCTCCGCAACGGCGAATTGGAGACCAATAAGGCGGCGTCCGACCTGTTCGGCGACCGCAGTGAAGTGATCGTGTCCATGAGCGAGAGCCCCAAGGCGGCCGTTGGCCTGGTCCGCAATCAGACCAGTTACAGCCGCTCGACCCGATCGACGCGCGTCGTACCTCCAGAGCGGTTCACTCGACTTGCTGTCCCGCAGCGCCATGACCGTAAGCAGCAGTTTGCAGAATCCATTGTCTATTTAGGTTCACGCGACACGACCGCGCCGCTCGAACTCAACTGGCCAATCCATGTGTTGAAGCCATGAGCAAGCGCCCGGTTTTCGTCGCCTATGCTGCCGTCGCGATCCTATGCGTCGCTCTCGCTGTCAACGACGGCATCGAAATTGTCGCCCGACCACTTCTGCCGTGGTTCGCGTGGATGTTGCCCTAGAGGAGCCATCAATGCTCAGCGATCTTTTCCACGCGATTGTCCTTCGTGTTCAGATGGGAGGCCACATCCTTCTCATCATCGGCTGCTTCTTTCTGGCGGCCGGAATCTTCACTGGCCGGATCGGCCATTATGTCAAAGGTTTCGCGCTGATTGTTGTCGGTGGATACATCGCCGGACTTGCGAACATAATTCGCTGAGGAGGTTAAGCAAATGAGCGCACCAGACGGCGGAGGGGGAAAATATGGCCCAATTCACGCTGCGCACACCCGGATCAAAGCCGAAATGGACGACATCGCGCAACGAAAAGCGCGGAAGAACCACCCTCTCACAAAGGAAGTACCGAGCGCGGCACTTGAAGTGACCGATAAGGGCATGTCGCGAGTGCTGTGGGCCACGACACCGCTGACCGTAGAGACATCGAAGGTGCCGCCGGCAACCTCGTCGCAGCAGCCGTCGATCCGTGCGGAAGAACAGCAGGCGCATAGCGCCGAAGAGCGGCAGCAACGGCCTGACCAGCCTGAAAAGCAGCCGCCCCGGAGAGGCCGGCCCGTGCCACGACCCTCCTTCGCCCTGCATGGGATGGCGCCCGGCGGTACGGTGACCCATACCGTTTCGGGGCGTATGCGAGCCGTTCGTATTCAGAGTGAGCCATCAAGCTTCGCGGCCGAGGCGACAGGTACGATCCGCCAAGCGAACCCGCTACGGGAGGCCGCGGACAGGCTGTTCGAGAAGAAAGCCGAGAAACCAAAGGCGGCTCCGGAAAAGGTCGTCACTGAAAAAGATGGGAGTGACGGGATCGAAAGGTAAATTCAACGCTCGCCGGGCGGCTTCTTGTCGATGATATCAAGCAGCGCCTGGGCATAACGGCCGTGATCAGGAAACGCCTTGTCGAAGGTCGGCCCCAAGCGGTCCTCCATCTCCTCCATGTTGAAGACGAGCGTATTGGCGAGCTGACGAAGCTCTAGGTCCGCGGCGTTGAGAGAGTCATAAGTCTCAATCATGGCGACCGCGACATCATCGCGTAAGAATTCGATCTTCGCATGCGCGGACATCACCTCGGCTTCGAGTGACTGCAAGCGTGTCTCGCAGGCTTCTTGAAGGTGCCTAAACCGGCGCTCGAATTTCAGTTCGGCTTGGGCAACGCGGCGTTCGAGTTCTTCTTCATTTTGTGTACGCTCAATCATACGCGATACCTTACCTCATTTGAGTGAAAAATCCCAGATTGTTCTTTCGCGACCGTTCAGCGAGTTCGTGGTTCGGTTGCACGACTTCGCACGGCGCGTCGGTGTGCGGGCCGCTTCGGCCCCTCTACCACGAGCGCCTTCGCAATCGCGTCCATCGCATCGTTGTGCGTGGTCTTCTTGAAGAGATGGCCATAGATATCCATCGTGACCGCAAGCGTGCTGTGTCCGGCGAAGGTCTGGATCGTCTTGGGCGGAAGGTCCGCATCGATCCAGCAGGAGACGGCAAAGTGCCGGAGGGCATGCCAATTAAAACGCCTGGGCGCGGGAGGATAAAGGTCGGGATCCTTCGAATGCAGCGTAGCGAGCCTCCTAAAGAGCGGATCGAACTCGCGCTTCACCATGTTGTCGTGATCTTCGTAATGACCGTCTAGGTTGGGAAATATCAAGTCGGCCGGTTTCGAGAATTTAGATCGACTGCGCCAGGCCTTGAGCTCGTCAACCGTCGCCTGCGATAGCGGAATCTCTCGATCACCGGCTTCTGTCTTCGTGACATCCTCCTCGCCGTAGCGGTCGACCCGCGTTTCGACTACCACTTCCATCTTCCTGAAGTCCAAATGCCTCCAGCGAAGGGCGTGAAACTCTCCAGCGCGAACGCCGGTGGTAGCGGCGACTACCAATTTCACATGCACATCCGGGTCGGCTACACTCATGATCTGCCGCATCGCTTCCGAAGTTGGTGGAGTTACGCGCTTGCGGCTCTTTCGTTCATGACGCGGCGCGACCACCTTGACCTTCGCTGCGACGTTCGTCCCTAGAAGATCCTTAGCAATCCCGAAATTGAGAATGGTGCGCAGCGTGGTAAGCAGCTTGCGTGTGCTTGATACGGAAAGGTCGGACTTGCGGACCCTATCTCGGAAATCACTTACCATGCGGGCCGAGAGTTGCGCGAGCTTGTGATGGCCAATGCCGCCTTCGAAGAAAGCACGTGGGCCGAACTTGTAGTTCTCATCGAACCGCTTCTTATCCGGAGAAATGTAATTGTAGACCTGCCCTTGGTACCATTCGAGCGACCGGCGGGTCATGCGCTCGCGACGCGCGAGACGGTTTTCACAGTCCTCCAGGAAAAGCTCGCAAACTTCCTTGACCGTGATCTTGCTCGCTTCCGGCCGGAACGTGCCTGACCGCACTTCGCCTTCGATCTTGATACGGAAATCATCGGCTTCGCGCTTGCTCGCGAATTGCTGGCGCCGCCACTTACCGCCGACATCCGGATAGTCCACCGCCCAAGCGGTCTTGGTCTCTCCTTTTGCTGTCCTCCAGTTGCGTTTGCGTACAGTAGCCATGATCCGTCGAATCGAAAGCCGCGCGGTTTGAGCCGCACAGCGGTTGAGAAATCGTCCAGGGGAGAATTCGCTGCCGTCGGCCGCGACCATTTCCGTCGCTTCCCCTCAGCCCTGTCCTGATTGGATTTTCCGCACCTGTCATTCGTGTTTTACACGAATGGTGGTTGCGCGTCAATACCATTCGTGTAATACTCGAATGGTGATTTGTGTTTTACTCGAATGGACGCTATTAAAGTGGGAGGCAAAAGAAGGACCATGTGGATGGTAGGCCCCGGACAATTTGCAAACGCCCTCGCGGTAGTGCTCGGCGTGCCCAGCACGACAATCGAGCAGTATGATCGCATTCTGTTGGAAGCGGGTTTGCGCACGAAGGGCGGCCGTGGACCCAGCGCAGCGCGGTTGACCGCACGCGATGCCGCAAACCTGATGACAGCGATACTCGGGAGCGCCAAGGTTCTTGACGCGGCCGCAGCCGTCAAGCTTTACGCGACCACAAGGCCAGATCGTGGCCAATCCTCCAAGAAGCTTTTCAAGTCAGCCGGCATCGTGGAACTCGAGAAGCTTCCTAGCGAGCACAGCTTCATCGACGCTCTGGAGACCCTGATTGTTTCAGGTATGGAAGGTGGGCTCGGGTCATGGATGGAGGAGCATTCGGGTGGAAAGCGAGCCCGAAAGCCGTCGCTGCCCCTAATTGATATTGCCGCGTCAATGCCTGGCGCTATCGGCGACATTCGGCTTGCCGGTGTCCTTGAAGGCGTTACAGCGCAGGTGCGCTACATGACGCCGGGCCCTTGGAAGGAAACGCACCAAGACTCCGATGGCGAAGGCGCTGATCTGGCTCAATCGCGAAGCATTACCGCCCGGACGGTTGTCCGGATCGCCGACCTTCTCGCGGGGAGGGGAGACTAGCCATGACCGATACCTCCCGGGAAGATCAAAACCCCTTCGATGACGTGATCATCGAGGCTATCAACATCGGTAAGTACATTTACAAGAGCGAGATCGACATGGCCGACGATGATGCGGAACGCGATAAATTGATCAAGCAAGCTCAACGCAGCGTTTATCATCTCGTCGAAACCTCGCGGCTGCCAGTCTTTCGCCTCGGCTCACGCATAGCGGCCCGAAGGTCTGCTCTGAAGGAGTACGTTGAGAAGCAGGAGCGGATGACATCCCGCAAGACGAAGGGATTCAAAGATCCCGAAGACGGAGACAAATAGGCCTCCGAGAAGACTATTCTTCTGGAGGCAGCCTCGCCGCTTTCGACGTCGCCGACGCCAATGCGCGGCTCAAGCGCATGCGTTCGAGGGCCGACGTTGCGCGGTCCATGGCGATGTCGCGCGGCGAAGGGTCAGGAAACGCGGACGAAGGACCATGCGGTGAAGCCGCATGGTCCTCCTTCCTCGGGCGTGAGCCTGCGCTGAGCCCTAGTAAACGGTCTTTGATCTCCCGTGAAATTCGGAAGCGTCCCGTCATGCCGGCTGGCGCGAGGGACGTTTCGATGAACGCTGGCGCTTTGCGCGGTTTGGCGGTTCGCTCCCCTTCTCTACCTGATCCGCCGAATTGTCGTTAGCCGTTACAACGGCGAGCACGGCTTCGGGCGATGCCACAAGCAGCTTGCTGCACTCTTTTCCGCGGGGATCCTTCCATAAGAGCCTCGTTTTGAACGGTTTGGCTGGCGTGAAATCCTCCGTGGGCTCGAAGGTTTCGACGCTGTAATCCACGCGTGGATTGATCGCCACCCCGTCTTCCTTAAAAAGCCTGAAATTATGTCCCTCGACCAGGGTTTCGAAGGGCGTTTCCGTCAGGCAACTATCACGGTTGAGCAGCTTGATACGCGCTTTGAACGGACGCGTGCTCTCAAGGCCCGACGCCGTGCTCGCATCGAAGGTCTCGATGAAAGCGATCTGCTCGACAGGTACTAAGCGGCGTCCGACGGTTATCACATTGTTCATACGCAATCTCCTTTTTTGAAATGTTGATGCTTTCAGCAAATCAAATCCGAGCCCGTCGCCGCAACACATCGCTTTCTTGAAAGAGAGTTTCTTCGCGGATCGCTATGATCGTTGACAGACGTGCGGCCTCGCGGCGCGGATGTCCCATCGTCCGGCCGGGCGTTTTCTGAACGAGCGCGAAGGCGAAACGCGTTTCTTCCTTCACGGCAAGCCGCCGCGATGCCGCGGAGGACTCCCCGGCCGGTGTCGTGCCCTATACGAGCGTCTTCAATGTTCTGGGGTGCTAATTTGTATTATCGGGATGCGCGGGTGGCAGCGCGTTCACAAGGTTGCAGGATACGCGATAGAGTTCGCGCGTGCCGATCTTGTCAAAACGCTCCGAAATCGGCTCGGGCCAGAAGCGCGCCGAGTAGTAACCTCGATCGTGCCAGTATTTTTCGAGCTTTCTGGCCAGAGCGGCTGCGCCATGACGTGTGAGCGTGTCTCTGCGGCTCTTGTCACCGCCAGCGTCATCACTGGTCAGTGTCGCCGCGCCGGAACCTTGCTCTGCAATATGCCTCATAACTATACCTCCCCAAAATATTGTTCGTTGTTGTCATTGATATAGCCGCGTGCAGTCCCGCTTCAATTTTATTCCCTCTTCAAAGAGAACTAAGTCGAGATGTGCAAGGTCATCGGCGCGCGCGTGAGCGACCGTTCGTTCTTGAAAGAAAAACGTTTGTTGAAATTCAATGAACGGGTGATCAGCGTGTGTGACTAGTTGGGGGGTGAACGAGACCGGAAGCTGTGCGGCAGGGTGCTGCTGCGATCCAATCGGATGCGCGGTCGCACGTAGAGGTCTTCCAAATTATCCGGTAGGTGCATTCGTCTCGGTTGAAAACGTTGCGAGGAACTCTACCGAAACACGATGAATGAACTCGAAATTCAGGGATTTTAACCAGCGGCCTTGAGGCAATCTGCGACGAGCGCGTTCGGAGGACGCATACCCCAATATGTCATTGGCGCAGCAGCTCGGCCGGCTCTGAATGGGAGCCTTCGGCTTCTCGCACAGAAGTACGGTTGGTGTCTTGGCGACGGACGATCTTTTTCGGTTAGTGCGTCGCGCCACCCCGGAGCAAGCGCCGATAGCCGGTCGCCGTCATCCATTGCGCCCTGGCCAAATGCGTTTCCCATGCGCGCCGCGCGCGGTCCGGTTCGCGTTCCGCATCAATATGCAGCACAATCTTTGCGACTTCTTTCCAGTTCGCGCCTTCGGCGTCGGCGTCGAGCAACCGCCGATAGGTTATCAAGTGTTGTTCATCATAGACCGTAAACGTCCCGCCCGCTGGGGCCGTGTCGTCCACATCGGGATCAACGGGCGGTTTCTTCATGCCGTCTCCCCATGCGAAGGCGCTTGTAGATGGCGAGCGACTATAGACACTGCGCCCCCGGCGGGTAGTCCCTTTGATTGCACCACGTGGTGCGAATGGAGCACCGGCTGTATAATCGCTTTTCCCTTATCGCATTTTACAGCCCGAACGCTCCTCGTTAGCGCTGCAATCACTCGCCGTTGGAATCCAAACGGCAACCGCAAGTCTGCTTGAACCTTTCGGGGTCGCTACGGAGAGTCCGCACCTTGCTCCGAAGGGCTACGTCAACGCTGTGGCATGGAATGCCAACGACTCGCGCTAGGCGACCGGTTCAACTAGCGATCGAAATCGCTGCCAGGTGTGGAACGCTGATGGATGGTCAAGTGAAGGACTTCGAATGTCCAACATATGCGGTAGCCGGCGGTGAGACCAAAAGTGACGTTCAACTCATGGCTTTGACAACGCGGTCAAGCGGAGCCCATGCAGCACGCGCCATCGCTTGATCATTCTGCTGCTGCATTGCAACCGAATTAGGCGCGCCAATGAGCGCGGATAGGGCCATTAGGGCCTTCGCTTGGTTCCCGCATTAGTCTTGACGAGGGCGCACCTCGGAGCGCCCCACTCAATCCCTATCAACGGCGACGTGAACGTCTCCTGGAAGGGCAAAACCTGAAGTCTCGGGCAGGCGGTTCAAAAGCGCATGCTCGAGGACTATCGACAGCGAGCGGTTCGCTTCCTAAGAACAGCCACAGCCTGTTTTTCCGACGGCTTTTGCCTTTGCATCATCGACGCAGCAGGCATTCGCGGCTTCTGGCGCCGGCCCGCCACAGCAACCATCGGCGACCTTCACACCTTCCACGCCGCCGCGGGTGCACACGCCGGTTTCGGGCAATTCGAGCTCGACGCGCTCGGCCGCCTCGCGGTCTCCCGCAATGTCCGCGGCGATGCTGCGCACTTGCTCGTACCCGGTGATCATCAGGAAGGTCGGCGCCCGGCCATAGCTTTTGACGCCCGCCAGATAAAAGCCGGCGTCGTCCTGAGCGAGTTCGCGCGCGCCGTGGGGACGCACCGTGCCACAGCTATGCTCGTTGGGATCGATCAGAGGGGCCAGCGCGACCGGCGCTTCGATCGCGGGATCGAGGCGAAGCCTTATCTCGCTTAGGAATGACAGATCCGGCCGGAAACCGGTCGCGACCACCAACTCGTCGGCGACGACGGTGCGTGCGCAGCATCCAGAAGAGGTCGAGACCCAAAGCCGGCCTTCGATCTCGGATATGACGGCAACGGGAAAACTGGTTTCGACTTGCACCTGTCCCGATGCGACGAGCGAAGCAAAGCGGGAGCCGAGCTCGCCGCGGGCAGCCAGCTTGTCATTTGCCCCGCCTCCGAAGGACTTCGCCGGGTCAGCGCCCCGGAGCAGCCAGATCGGCCGGGTGGCGGGTACCTGCTGCGCCAACGTCGTCAAGTCGGACAAGGTCCCGACCGCCGAATGTCCGGCTCCCAGGACCGCGACGGTTTTGCCGACGAAGCGCGCGCGCTCCGAACCAAGGACGTCCGGCATGCCATAGGAGATCTTGGCCTTTGCCTGCGGTTCGCCGACCGCGGGCAGACCGTTTGCACCGGCGGGGTTTGGCGACGTCCATGTCCCGGACGCATCGATGACGGCATCGGCGCGCAGTGTCACCGGGCCCTTGCCATTCTGGTAGCGAACTTCGAACGGCGCTGCCTCCCGCCCCTTGGTCTTGGCCTTGTCGAAGCCGGCACGTCCCACGGCAGTGACCCGGCTTGATGTGCGGATCACGTCGCGCAGCGGCGTCTTCGTCGCGAGCGGCTGGAGGTATTGCTCCAAAAGTTCACCGCCGGTGGGATAGACGGTCGGGTCCGGCGAATTCCAGCCGGTCGGCGCGAGTAGCCGCTCGGCAGCCTTGTCGACATTATATTGCCAAGGCGAGAACAGCTGCACATGCTGCCATTGACGGATGGAGTGACCCGCCTCGGGACCAGCTTCAAGCACGATCGGCGTCATGCCACGTTCGAGAATGTGTGCGGCTGCGGCCAAGCCGACCGGTCCTCCGCCGATGATCGCTACCGTTTTGGCCTGGTTCATGTCACTTCTCCTCCAGAACTCGAAATAAGAATCTCATGGCCGATTCATGCGGCGCATTTGTCTTCCTTGCGCACGCACCGGCCTGCCTCGGAACAGCACTCCGCGAGCAGGAATTCCACAAGTGCCCGCATCGTTGGATAGTTCGCTTGGCACACGAGTGTCGTCGCCTCGCGAATCTGCGAGATGAGGCCGACGGTCGCCAACGTCTTGATGTGATGAGACAGGGTCGAAGGAGCGATCTTCAGCTTCTCCTGCAATTTGCCGACCGGCATGCCGGCGTCCCCGGCGCGGACCAGGGCGCGGTATATTTTCAGCCGGGTCGGATTACCCAGGGCTTCGAGATGGGCTGCGGCAGCATCGGGCTTCATGACGGTCTCATGACAGTTTTGTTGCACCTGTGGGAATACCATACTTCCAGAATATTCGAAATACAAGCACCTTTTATTGACCCGCTAAAAATATCTCGATAAGTCTGGACACATCGAATTAGGAGAAATTCGCGATGAGCGACCGTATCTACAATGTGCTCTTCCTGTGCACCGGCAATAGCGCCCGCTCCATCCTGGCGGAATCGATCATGCTCAAGGATGGCCGCGGCCGGTTTCGGTCTTTTTCGGCCGGTCGAGAGCCAAAGGGGCAGATCAACCGCTTTGCCCTCAAGGTGCTCGATCGCCTCGATTATCCGACGGGCGGCCTGCGGTCGAAAAGTTGGCAGGAGTTTGCGGCGGCGGATGCGCCGGTCATGGATTTCGTTTTTACCGTCTGTGACAACGCCGCTGGGGAAAGTTGCCCGGTATGGCCCGGCCAGCCTATGACCGCGCATTGGGGTATCGAAGATCCGGCTGCGGTCGAGGGGACGGACATCGCCAAGGAAGCCGCCTTCGTCGCTGCTTTTCGCTACCTGAAGAACCGCATCGGCGTCTTCGTCAACCTGCCGCTCAGCGGGATCGACAAGTTGTCGCTCGGCACCAAGCTGCGCGAAATCGGGCGGCTCGATGGCGCGACCACCCCTCACCCGAAGGCAGGCTGATGGATACGTTCGATCTCCCCCGGCGCCTGGCCGCGGAAGCGCTCGGTACAGGCATTCTTGTCGCCACCGTGGTCGGGTCCGGCATCATGGCCGAGACGCTGACGAAGGACGTCGCGCTCGCGCTGCTCTGCAACACACTGCCGACCGGCGCGATCCTTGTGGTGTTGATCACCGTTCTCGGACCGATCTCGGGCGCCCACTTTAATCCTGCGGTTACCCTCGTCTTTACGGGTAAACGCGAGTTGCCGCCCCAGGAAGCCCTCCTCTATGTCGTCGCGCAGGTTGCCGGTGGCATCGCCGGCACGATGGCGGCGCATCTCATGTTTGCGCTTCCGTTGGTGGACTTCTCGACGAAGATCAGGACGGGCGGCGCGCAATGGTTCGCCGAAGCCGTCGCGGCCTTTGGATTGGTCGCAACAATCCTTGCGGGCATCCGCTTTCAGCGCGCGGCCGTACCATGGCTCGTAGGCCTCTATATCACGGCGGCCTATTGGTTCACGGCCTCGACCTCATTCGCAAACCCGGCAGTCGCGATCGCCCGATCGCTGACGAACACGTTTGCGGGAATACGTCCGGTGGATTTGCCGGGATTCATCATCGCGGAGCTGATCGGTGCCTGTGCCGGAATGCTCCTTATGAACTGGATGCTGGGGCGGCCTGAGGCACGCGGCCCGGTACCGATTGCGGAGACACCACGATGAGCGTCACGATCTACCACAATCCCAACTGCGGTACGTCCCGCAACACCCTCGCCATGATCCGGCAGAGCGGAGAGGAGCCGACGGTCATCGAGTATGTGAAGACACCGCCCAGCCGCGCACGGCTGAAGGAACTGATCGCGGCGATGGGTATCTCCGTCCGGGCGCTGCTGCGCGAAAAGGGAACGCCCTTCAAGGAGCTCGGCCTCGACGATCCCAAATGGAGCGACGAGGACCTGCTCGACTTCATGATGAAGCACCCCATCCTGATCAACCGGCCAATCGTCGTCACGCCAAAGGGCGTGAAACTCTGCCGGCCGTCGGAAGCCGTTCTGGACATACTACCGAATTCCAAGATCGGTCGATTCGTGAAAGAAGATGGCGAAGTGATCGAGAGCTAGGGTAGCGATCGATAGGCGCGATAGCGCGCCATTATTTGTGCCGCCAGCCGAAGGCTTCAGCCGCTCTACTGAGTCTATAGGCCGAACTGAGCCTTGAACGGGTAAAAGCTGACGGGATCCCCTGCCCCGAGATTCCCGACATTCCCCGGGATCCGCGCCAGGCCGTCGGCGAGAATAAGCGGGCGCAAACGGGCCGATCCACCCCGTCCGAGCTTCTCAAGGTGGGGCGTTCCCTGCTCATCAAATCCGGTGATTGCCACCGGCACAAACTCCGCGCGGCCGAGCCCATGTTCAAATGGCTTCGCAGTGCGCGCGGCGATGGCGCCGCGCTTTGAAGAGACCGCACCGATCAAAGCTTCGATCAGCGGACGCGCGAACAGCAACGCTCCCACCATCGCCGCGACGGGATTGCCCGGCAGCGCCAAAATCGGTGTCGAACCGAGGCGGCCGGCTGCGAGCGGTTTTCCCGGCTTCAAAGCTAGTGACATCGCCTGACATTCACCGCCCGCGTCCTGTATGGCGGGAACGACATGATCCGCATCGCTGCCCGAGACGCCACCGGAAGAAAGAACAAGGTCATAGGAGGACGCGGCACCCGTAAACGCTTCTTGGAGCGCGGCGCGGTCATCAGGCGCGCGGCCGAGATAGTCGATCTGAATGGCGGGCGAGCGAAGCAAGCTCATCAACATCGGCCCGTTTGCATCATGGAGCTGACCGCTCTCAAGCGTTGTACCCGATGCGATCAACTCATCGCCGGTCGACAGCACAGCGACGCGCAAACGCCGCCGGACGAAAAGACGGTTGATGCCGGACGCCGCAAGGATGGCGATATGACGCGCATCGAGAACGGCGCCGGCGCCAATGATTTCGGAACCCGCTTGGACATCCTCTCCCTTGCGGCGAATGTTCAAGCCGGGTGTGGCGGCGCGAAGGGTCACGCGGTCCCCACTGAGCTGGACCTTTTCTTCCATCACGACGGCGTCCACGCCGGGCGGAATGGCTGCGCCGGTCAGTAATTTGACGGTCTCACCCGGCGTGAGCGTCTGGGTTGTGGGCGAACCGGCGGCAACGCGGCCGACCCGTGTCAGGACTGTGCGCGCGTCGGCAATGTCTCGGTCGAGTATGGCGTAGCCATCGACCGCGCTTTGATCGAACGGCGGCAAGGATATTTTTGAGCGGATAGCGCTGATCGTGATGCGGCCGGTAGCCTCGATCAGGGCAACCTCTTCGGCGCCTTCGATCGGCTGGACGAAAGACAGGATGCGCGCAAGCGCATGCTCGGGCTCAAGAAGCCCCGGCCGGTCACAGATGTCTTGGCGCGTCAGCATCGGAATCGCATGGGAAAGACCCAGGCGGACGAGCCGCCTGGGCGAGTATTAAGGGAAGAACCTATCGATTACGCCGAATATTCAGTCGACTTGAAGCTGAGGTGCTTTACCCCCTCGGGCGCATCCGCGATCTTGCGGATATTGCCCCAGGTTTGCTTGTAGTTCGGGATGATAAACTCGTTCACCCCGTCTGAGACCACGTTGCCCTGAACGCCGGTGGGGTAAGCGAACAGCATGAAGGTCTGCTTTCGTTTGGCGGTCGGTGTCGGGTAGACCATCGCCTGGGTCGAGCCGTTGTCATTATAGACTTCGACCAGATCGCCCTGTTTGAGCTTCAGCTCGGTCATGTCGTCCGGATTCATCTGGATATAGGGATAGGGCATCCGATCCATGACGAACTCGTTGTCCTGATCGAGATACGCATTCTGCCAGACGATGTTGGCGCGGCCATTGTTGATGAGGAAGGTAAACTTCTTCATCTCGGCTTCCTTGCCGGCAGCCTGCAACCCGCGCCACTGCGTTTCCATGAACTTGGCTTTGCCGTCCTTGGAGCCGAACTTGCCATCGGTGAAGAGACGCTTGGTGCCGATGATCTTGCCATCCTTGAATTCGGTGGCCGGCTCCTGGAAACCATTGGTGCCCATCGCGCGCAACCGCTCATAGGTGACGAATTCGCCACCCTTTTCATGGTTGTGATAGCCATCCATGAAAGCGTCTTCTTCGGTCTTCCAGTCGAAGCCCTTGAACTTGTCGGCGACGTCGTTCTTGCCTTGCGCGCGCAGCACACGTTCCATGTTGTTGGCAATGCGGGCGGCGATCAGGCTGTCGGGCATCGCCTGGCCCGGCGGGTCCATGTATTTCTCGGTAAGCCGCATTCGGCGCTCGCCGTTCATTGAGGTCAGATTGGCTTCGCCCGAAGTCGCCGCCGGCAACCAGACATGGCAGGCTTCGCCGATCTTGGTCGGGACGATATCGACATTGACCGCGAACAATCCACCCTTCTTGATCGCATCGACGATGGCCTTGATCATGGCGTCACGATCGCCGTAGGGCGCGGTCATCATGGCGTCTTTCACCATATCGGTGCGCTTCTTGTAACTCTGCTTGAACTTGAAGGCGTTGAGCGTCGTCTTGTAGTGATCGCAGCCCCAGATGTGATGGACGCCGCCCTTACCTTCCATCAGGAGCTTATCGACATAGGCCGCGGGCCGGCCGACATGCGCGTCGGACGGACGCGAATAGCCCTCCTGATGCCCGCCCATGCGCACGCAGCCGCCGCCGGGCCGGCCGATATTTCCGGTGGCGAGTGCGACATTCACGAGCGCGCCATTGGTACGGTAGTTGTCGTTGCCCCAGATCAGGCCCTTCTCGTAAGCGAACATCGTGCGTCGTCGCGCGTTGCCGGCCTTGGGCTGCGCAATCCATTCGGCTGACTTGCGGATTTCATCGACGGAGAGACCGGTGATCTTGGCGGCGTCCTCCAGCGACACTTTGTTCGCTACCCGCATCGGGTCGAAATTCGTCGTCGACGCATCGATGAACGCCTTGTCGACCCAGCCCTTCTCCGCGATGTAAGTCATCCAGGTGTTGAACAGGGCGAGATCCGTACCCGAATTGATCGCCAGATGCATCACATTATTCTTTCCCGCTTCGACTTCGCAGGCATTGACGGTAACAGTCCGCCGCGGATCGACGATGATGATGCGGCCCTTCTCGACCGCCTCGCTGCCGAACTCGGCCTTCTTCTTGTCGAGCGAGGTGCCGCGCAGGTTCGGCACCCAATGGTTCAGGAAGTAGTTGGTCTGGGTTTCGAGCGCATTGGTACCCACGGCAACGATGGTGTCGGCAAGCTCGGCGTCCTCGTAGCAGTTGTTGAGCTCGCCCACGCCCATGTCTCGCGTCGCATGCACTTCGGAATTGTAAGCCGGACGGTTGTGGATGCGGATATTCTTGACCTTCATGGCGCCGAAATAGAGCTTGCCGGTGCCCCAGGTGTTTTCGTAACCACCGCCTGCACCACCATGATCGAAGGCGGAGACGAACAGGCCGTCCTCGCCCATATCGTTGATGACGGCGACGGTGACGCGCGCCACGAGATCGAGCGCATCGTCCCAGCTCGTCGGCTGCATCTGGCCATAGCGCCAGACCATCGGATCGGTCAGGCGCTGAAGCTGCGTGTTGCGCTGCTGCGAATAGCTCATCTCGGCCATGCGGGCACCGCGGACGGAGCCGAGGCCGGAATTGACCACGCAATCCTTGTCCGGCTTGATGACGATGTGAACGTCCTGTCCGTTCTGGCGGACGATGTTGTACATCGATGGCGCGTACCACGCGTCTGTCTCAGCGGGTTGCTGCTTCGAGAGATCGGTGTTGAACTTGTTTTCAGCCGCACCTGGGCCGCCCTGCTTGTTCGCGGGCCAGGTGTAGGCCTTGTAGCCGCAGCCGACGATGCAGTAGTGGCAGGTGACGTTAAAAGCCTTCGCGTCCTTGGGGACGATCGGAAGGCGGTCAATCTGACGCTTGTAAGTCATGATGCTTTTTCCCCCTCAAATCAGAGCACGTTGGACAGGCGGCCGTAGAGCAACTCATCCACGCCTTCAGCGTAGATGTCGCCTTTGTCGTCAACGCGCAGTGCGTATTGCGGGAGGTTCTGTGTGGCCTGACCCCACACCTGCTGGCCACCGGCTTCGCAATCGAAGCGCGAATAATGGCCGGGACAGTTCAGCGTCTTGTCGCCGCCATTATAATTGAGGGGAAATCCCTTATGCGGGCACGTCGTGGAAAAGCCGACGATATCGCCATCGGCGCCCGCGCCGCCCGGCACGCGCTTGCCGAGCTTGAGCAGCACGCCCGGTGCATCGGCGTCCGGGTAAGAGACAGTAAAGGGGTCATTGACCTTGAGATCGGCGATGTTGGCGAGCCGGTTGGCGGGATAAATGACGCGTGCCGCTGCAGGAGCAGCTTTGGCTTGGGAGGTTGGAACAACGGACGTAACAGCGACCCCAGCGGCCGCAAGGCCGGCTCCACTCATAAATTTGCGGCGGCCGGCATCAACCATACGATCGCAGTGCTGCGACATGGCAAACAACTCCTCGGGTGCGCCAGTACGCCTACTGGCGTTGGTTTCCTCGGGGGTATTCGGCCGATACGCCTATCAGCCGGAGCGTTTCGATCGTGTCACGTGGCCGTCAAAATAAGACTGTACGATATGTCGAGACGTCTCGACTTATTCAATAATCGAAACGTTGTGGCTTGTCACCTGTCCTTTGGGTAAAAGGAAACGACTCATGCTCCAATCCAGGGACGTTGCGATGCGGAAAACGATGCTGGCAGTGACAAGCCACGCCAACACCGTGCCTGCGGGCGGTTCGCTCAGTGAGGCTCACGCGATTTCAGCGCTCGCGGCGCTCGCGCAACCGACCCGGCTCGCGATCTTTCGGCTGCTGGTGAAGCATGAACCGCTCGGCGTTACCGCCGGCGTCATCGCGGAAACCGTTGGCGCACCGCACAATACGCTGTCGTCGCATCTCGCCATTCTGGTCCGCGCCGGCCTTCTGCGCTCATCGCGCGAGGGGCGGACGATCATCTACCGGTCAGACGTCGAGGGTATGCGCTCCGTGATCGCCTTCCTTGTGAACGACTGCTGCGACGGACATCCGGAGCTCTGCAACCTGATCGCGGCCGACGCCGCCGCCTGCTGCGCACCGGCTTCCAAGCCCGGCAACCCGAGAAAGGCTGCGCCCAAGCGCATCCGCTGAGCACCTGAACGTTGCGATTTCATCGGCGGGATCGCGCCTTTGGCTTTGGCGAACAGCACGCGCGCAAGCTTGCGACCAGAGGCGTGCACACTTCCGACCGCCCATCGCAGCAATCAAGCAGTAGAAAAACTGCGACATCACGAAACGCGGCGAGATTGGCACGATAGACGATCGAGCGGCTGCGCCGCTCGGACGTCACCAGTTGCGTATGGTTTAGGATCGATAAATGCATCGAAAGCGTGTTCGGCGGCACGCCGAGCAGCCGGGCGAGATCGCCTGCCGCAAGGCCCTTGGGCTCATGCCGGACAAGCGTACGGAACGCCTCGAGGCGGGTGGACTGCGAAAGGGCTGCGAGAGCCGCAACGGCGCTATCAATTTCCATACATCTAGAGTTGTAGAAATAACGCGGCACGTCAACAAAGATTTGGAATTCTTTAGCGGAACGGTCGCACATAGCTCGTATGAATACGGACTCGCTCCCGCAACACATGATTTCCGTTGATCTCATCGACACGCTACGTTACAAATCCTTATTTCGACACTTCTAGAGACACTGAACAATCCGATGACGACTGCTCTTAAAGACCTATCAACCCTCCCGAACGTCCGCCGCTCCGCTTTCGCGGTCCCGACCGCGGCCGAGCTCGGCGTCCATGCCCCGTTACATCGGCCAAGAGTTCTCCTGCTTTACGGATCTTTGCGCGAGCGCTCGTTTAGCCGCTTCCTGACGATGGAAGCCGCGCAGCTGTTGGAGACGTTCGGCGCCGAAACCCGCATTTTTAATCCGAGCGGCCTGCCGCTTCCCGACGACGCACCCGAAACCCATCCCAAGGTGAAGGAGCTGCGCGAATTGTCGGCCTGGTCCGAAGCCCATGTCTGGTGCAGTCCTGAGCGGCACGGGGCCATGACAGGGATTATGAAAGCTCAAATCGACTGGATTCCTTTGTCGCTTGGTGCCGTTCGTCCGACCCAAGGCAAGACGCTTGCCGTGATGCAGGTCAGCGGCGGCTCCCAGTCGTTCAATGCGGTTAACCAGCTCCGGGTCTTGGGACGATGGATGCGGATGTTTACGATCCCCAATCAATCGTCGGTGGCCAAGGCCTACGAGCAGTTCGATGAACAGGGCCGGATGAAGCCCTCGGCCTACTACGACCGCGTCGTCGACGTGATGGAAGAATTGATGAAGTTCACGCTTCTAACACGGGGCCATGCCGACTATCTGACCGACCGCTACAGCGAGCGTACGGGCGGCGTCGATCAGAATGCCATTCGTGTAAAATCGGAAACCGTCTGAGTGCCGGAAGTGGCTGAGAAGCGTCGCCTTCTCAGCCACTGTTCCAGGATCGGTTATCCGATCCTGCCCGAGACGTAGAGCTTCGCGAGCTCATGCTTCGGCGCGTGAAACACTTGATGGGCCGAGCCAGATTCAATCACGCCGCCCTTCCCGTTCGTGGACCAGAAGAGCGCCACATCGTCGCCAACGCGTTCCGCCTGCCGCATATTGTGCGTGACGATGACGATGGTCAGCCGCTCCCGCAGCGACAAGATCAATTCCTCGATCACGCTCGTGGCGATCGGGTCGAGCGCGCTGCAGGGCTCGTCCATCAGCAGCGCCTCGGGACCGAGAACCAGGGCCCGCGCGATGCACAGCCGCTGCTGTTGACCACCGGACAAGAGCTGTGCCGGCGCGTTGAGCCGATCCTTGACTTCGGACCACAGGCCAACGGCGGAAAGGCCGTTCTCGATCGCCTCGTCGATCGTGGCGCGATCACGCACCCCGTGCTCGCGCAAGGGCAACTCGAGATTGCGGCGGATCGACATCGGGAACGGGTTCGGCCGCTGGAAAATCAGCCCGATGCGCCGACGGAGTTGAATGTCATCGCAATTCGGCGAGAGGATATCCTGCGAGCCGAACAATATCTGCCCGTCGACGCGACATCCGGATACGGCGCCCGAAAGCTGGTTGAGACAATGCAGAAACGTGCTCTTGCCGCAGCCGGAGGGGCCGATGATCGCCGTAACCGCACGGCCGGCAATGTCCAATGACACGGACGAGAGCGCAACCTTCGTACCGAATTGAACATTGAGATCACTGACCCGCCACAGCGGTTCACGCTTGACCAGTTCGAGATGCGGCACCGGCAGATGCGGCTTCTCGAACCTGACTTTCAGGCCGGGGTAAGACCCGCCCATCGCTTCCACAGTTTGGCTAAACATCCAACACCTCCATTGATGAGTAGAATAAGTCCGATCAGGACGATCGCGGTTCGGTAGGCTGCGGCATCGGCTCCCGAGATGTTCATCGAGAGATCGAAGATGTGAATTGAAAGCGAACGCCCGGAGTCAAACAACGACGTGGGCATCCGGTCGACGTAACCGCTGGTAAAGATCAGCGCGGCCGTCTCGGCGAGAGCGCGACCGACGCCGAGCACCGTGCCGACCAGGATGCCGGGCAGCGCAAGCGGCAGCAGAATTTTGGCGATGACCCGCGTCTTAGAGAAACCAAGCGCCGCTCCCGCCATGCGATAGGAATTTGGAATGCTGCGAAAGCTGTCCTCGGTGGTACGGATCAAGATCGGCAGCACCATGCAGGCGAGCGTCAGCCCTCCCGAGAGAATGGAAAAACCGAGACCGAGGAAAATGCAGAAGAAGGCGTTGCCGAAGATGCCGAAGATGATGGAGGGAATGCCGGCCAGCGCGTCCAGGCTCAAGCGGATGAAGCGGACCGCCCTGCTCTGGCGCGGCGCGAACTCGGACAGCAGTACCGCCGTACCAAAGGCAAGCGGCAACGCGGCGGCGAGGCACACGGCCAGTATCAGCGATGTCGAAACAAGGATCGGGCCGATGCCGCCGGTGCGCCCGGAGCGCTTTGGCGCCTCGATCAGGAACGACCAGGACAGGTGATCGATCCCGTGAACGATGACGTTGGCGAGAATCCACGCCAACACGGCGAGCACGGTTAGCGGTGCGACCCACATCGCCAGCGCGATGTAATCGCGGCGACCGCCTCGGATATTGATGGCTGCTTCAATTTTCAACGGTCGTCTCCGGTGCGTACCATTCGGCGATGCAGAGCATCGTGAAGATGATGAGGATCAGGAACAGACCGCTGACGAACAGCGACGAGCGGTGAATGCCTTCGGCATAGGGAATTTCGAGGACGATGTTGGCGGCCAGCGTCCGAACGGGGTCGAACAGGCTGCCTGGCACCTGAACGATGTTGCCCGCGACCATCAGGACGGCCATCGTCTCCCCGAGCGCGCGGGCGGCTCCAAGCACGATGCCCGAGACCATTCCGCGGCGCGCGGACGGAACGGCAATCTTGGTGATCATGGACCAGCGGGAGAAGCCGAGCGCCTGGGCGCCAAGAAGAAGCGCGGACGGAACGGTTCGCAGGCTGACGATGGCCAGCAGAGTGATGGTGGGCAGCACCATCAAGGTCAGAATCAGGATCGCGGCAAGGGTGCTGGCGCCCGGCGATCTTACGGCGGCGATAAGGGGCACCATCACCGTCAGGCCCCAGAGGCCGAGAACCACCGAAGGAATCCCGGCAGTCAGCTCCATGACCCGCATATAGGTGGCTGCGGCCCAGGACGGCGCATAGAAACAGCAGAAGACCGCCGAGGCCAAGCCAACAACCGTGCCAACCAGCACCGCGCCGCCGGCAACCAGGAAACTGCCCACGATCATGGGAGCGAGGTTGAAGTTGTCGTGAGCCGGGTGCCAGCTCGCATCCGTCAGGAAGCGCACGAGCCCCACGGAACCGATCGCCGGAGCCGCCGCGCTGAGCACGACGACGATGACCGCGCAAACGATAATGCTTGCGGCCAGCCCGGTGCCCCAAAGCAACCGGCGGACGAGATCGTCAACGCTGCGAGGCCTTGAGGCCTGCGGAGTGGTCGAGCGGGACATAGGAAAGCTCCTTGACGAGATCATCGACGGCTCCTGACTGCGCGTAGGTGATGAATTCCTTGGCGAGTCCCTGGGGCTCGCCTTTCACAACGAGGTTCAGTTCGCGAATGATGGGGAACTGGCGGCGCCGGACAGCTTCGAGCGTCGGCGCCACGCCATCCAGCGGGAGCGGCTTGATCGGCGTTCCGATCTCGGCCTCGAATTCGGCGGCGCCGATGGAGACGTAACCGATCGCCATGCGGTTTCCGGCGATGACCTTGATCGCTTCCTGGTTGTCACCGACGATGACGTCCGCACGCACCTCGGTCGCCTTGAGCTTGAAGTGCTCAAGGAAGAGCTCCAGCGTCGAACGGCCTTCGGCCTTGTGCTCGACGACAATGGTCCCGCTGCCGGGACCGACCGCCGACCAGTCACGGATCTTTCCGGTGAAGATGTCGGCGATCTGCTGCGCTGTCAGCGTCTGCACCGGGTTGGACTTGTGAAGAATCATGGTCACGCCGTCGAGGGCGATCGTATGCGCAATCAAGTCCTTCTCATTGTCATACAAGGAACGGGACGCCATGCCGATGTCCGCAAGACCCGTCCGCGCGTCGTGAACGCCGCGCGAGCTGCCTCCGGTTTGAACGTCGACACGGACGCCCTTGCGACTCTCCTCGAAGCGCTTGCCGATCTCCGCAGCCAAGGGCGCGACCGTGCTCGATCCGGTCAGGACGAGGCGGTCATTCGCAGCCATGGCGCGCCCGCTTCCCAACGCGACAAGGCAGACGCCGCTTCCTGCGACAAAGGATCTTCTCGAGAGGACGTTCCTGGTCATGCCGATCTCCCCATGAGGCTGCGGAAGGACACCGCAGCAGCGTCGATTGAGCGTTACTTCTAGAAGATTGATAATTCTAGATTGATCGAACTATCACCGAGCCGGATTCGGATGTCAACTGCAAAAGCCTCTACTTCAAGATGAGAGAGCGACGAATTTTTGGGCGGTTGAACGGCAACTCACGGGAAAAGACGACAAGAAGGCGCTCGCGCTTCCACGTTCTTGCTTGTAATGTCGCGCGAATATCCATATTTCTAGGTGCACGGTTTTTAGAGGGCTACGCGATGGATATTGATCATCTTGCAAATTGCCTTGAGAAGTTGGGCAACGGCACGCGGCTTGCGATTTTCAAGCAACTTGTGAGAGCCGGCCATGAGGGATTGTCGGTGGGTGAGTTGCGCGAGCGGCTCGACATCCCGCCTTCCACCTTGTCGCATCACATTCTCTTTCTGGTGACGGCTCAGCTCGTCCGGCAGGAGCGGCAGGGGCGCACGCTTCAGTGCAGGCCGAACCTTCCCCTGATGCGCGAGATTGTCGCCGAACTGACGGCCGAGTGCTGTTCGGGCGGCGCTTCCCCGGCTCCTCAATCAACCAAGAAGACGGAAAAAGCGGCACCGCGCGCCAAGCGCGCGGCACGAGGCTAGAAGCTATTTTTGGAGAGGCTGCGCTCTGCCGTGGCGCCCCGCGACGGGGCTCGGGGGGCGGCCTTAAGCGTTCGGCCAGGGAAGCGAATAGGTCTTGATCGTCGTGTACAGCTTCATCGCTTCCGCGACGCCTTCCTTCTGACCGAGACCCGAGTCCTTGATACCGCCAAAAGGTGAGAGCTCCGAGCGGTAACCCGGGACTTCCCACACGTTGACGCTGCCGACCCGCAGCTCGCCGATAAAGCGCGTGATCCAGTCAAGCCGGTCCGTGCACACGCCCGAGGAAAGCCCATACTTGGTACTGTTGGCGATCGCGATTGCGTCATCGATCGTGTCAAAGCGGATAATCGGCGCGATCGGACCGAACGTCTCTTCGCGGACCAACTCGGATTGGCTGGTCACATGGTCCACGACGGTTGGCTGGACCAGGGCCCCTTCCCTCGATCCGCCATGGATCACCTGAGCGCCCTCCGAGACCGCCCGCTTGACCCGCGTCTCGATGCCAGCCGCCGCCGCATCGTCGATCACCGTTCCGACATCCGTCGCCCTGTCGGAAGGATCGCCATAGACCAGCTTGGCCGTCCGTCGCGCCAGGGCTGCAACGAAATCGTCGGCGATCTCCCGCTGAAGCAGGATACGTTTAACCGCGGTGCAACGCTGCCCGGAATTGCCATAGGCGCCGGCGGTAGCCAGCGCTGCGGCCGCCTCCACATCCGCATCTTGCATCACGATCAGCGGATCGTTGCCGCCGAGTTCAAGGACGGTGCGGCGATGCCCGGCCCTCCGCATGAGATCTTTTCCGACCGTCGAGCTGCCGGTAAAGCTCACGAGCTTGACGTCGTCATGTTCACAAAACACGCGAGCGATTTCCGAGGGTATCCCGGTTACGACGGTGAAGAGCTCCTCCGGGATACCAAGGCCGCGGCACAGATCGGCCAGCCGGAGTGCTGTAAGCGGCGTTTTCTCCGACGGTTTGACGATGATGGGCGTGCCGGTCGCGATTGCGGGCGCAATCTTGTGAATGACCTGGTTGAGCGGATGATTGAAAGGCGTGATGGCCGCCACAAGGCCGATCGGCTCGCGCTGGGTAAAAATGCGGCGCGGTTTGCCATTGGCGCCGACCGTTCCGGGGTAGACCGCGCTGTCATCGAAATTCGCCGCTGCCGCAGCAAGGTTCAGCACATCGATTGACCGCATCACCTCATGATGCGTGTCCTTGAGGGAAAGCCCGGACTCCGACGTTATCAGCTGCGCGAAGCCATCCGCATCGGCGCGGATGGCGTCCGCCATCCGTCGCAGGGCATCACTGCGCTCGCCTCGCGACAGGCGAGGCGCTCCGGCAGCCATCCGCTCGATCGTCCGGGCGACCGTCACCGGGTCCGTCTGACGGACCGAGCCAATGAGCGCGCCGTTGTAGGGATTATAGACGGGGATCATCGAAGACGCGTTTGCCGGTCGCAGTTCCGCCGCTGCCGTGGCCATTGGCTTGCTCCGTTCGTCGGATAGTTGTTTCGTCAGACCGCGGACTCAGCCGCTACCCGGACCGGGGACGCACGCGACGTCACAAAATCCCGGAAGCGTGCCGCGACGACATCGGGTGAAACCGTCGGCCGGCCAAGCTTCTCGATCGAGCCGGGGGTGATCTGGACGTGAATGAGGTGCGCGCCCGGTTGCTGGAGCACGGTGTCCAGCGCCTTCCCAAAGCCGACGAGGTCGTCGCAGCGCGCCGCCGATGCGTAACCACAGCCTGCGGCGATCATCGCAAAATCGATCGTCGAAGATACGGTTTCCTGGCCGCCGGTTGAATCGTGAACGCCGTTATCCAGGATGATGTGGACGAGATGTTTCGGAGCATGGGCCCCGATCGTCGCCATGTTGCCCAGCTTCATCAGCGCGGCGCCATCGCCGTCGAGGACGACGACCGGCCGCTCGACATGCAGCGCGACCCCGAGGCCGATCGCCGAGGCACATCCCATCGATCCCACCGCGTAGAGATTTTGCGGCCGATCACCGACCGTGAAGAGCTCGCGCGCACATTTTCCCGTGGTCGCAACCACGGCGGCGGATTCGGGGATCGTCGCCACGACCGAGGACAGAACCTCGAAGCGGGACGGTCTTCCGGTCATCGTCCGGAGATCCTGGACGCGGGCGGCCGGTCGTGGCGCGCGGGGCGCCGGGCTGAGCGGTTCAGGCCCGATCGTGTCCTTCTGCATCAGAAGCGCATAGGGAAGACGCTTCCGATCCATGTAGCTCACCGCCGTCTCGAGCTGATCCGAAAGGCCGTCGGCTCCGCCCGCAAAGATTTGATGCGGAACCCGGATCGTTTCGAGAAGGCTTGGCGTGATGGGGCCCATCACCTCGTGTTGCGGCTCGTCGTGCAGGCCCGGCTGGCCGCGCCATGTGGTGACCAGAAGCAACGGAATGCGCAGCGTGTGGCTGAGCGAGGTGATCGGGTTCACGGTATTTCCCAGCCCCGAATTCTGGCACATCACCACCGGCAACCGGCCGGCCAGCCAGGCACCGGCGGCGATGCCGATCGCCTCTCCTTCGCTTGTCGCGCCGACATACTGGAGCGAGCGGTCGCTGATCACGCGGTTGATCAGCGGCGTCAAAAAGGAGCACGGGACGCCGGTGTAAAAATCAAACCCGCATTCACGCGCTATGTTCACGAACTCGGATGCTGGCAGCATGGTCGCTCTCTCCATCTTCGATTACCGTGGCGGTGGCACCGGCAGGCACCTGCTCGCCATCCTCATAGACCCACAGCGCTTGGCCCAGCTGTGGAATCTCGACCTCAACGCCGTTCCCGACGGGGAAACGAAGGCCGCGGCCATGGCTGAAGGCGATCCGCCGGCCCGGCACCGGATTGAGCGCGGGCTCGATCTTCGAAACGCCGAGTTTCATGTGGTGCGCGATGTCCCAATCCTGCTGCTGGCCGTCGACGAGGGTCGAGATCCAGCAGTGAAACCAGTTCGCCCCCGGTGCTTTGCCGGCCTCGAAAAAGTAGCCTGAATAGTAGGCGGCAGGGATGCCGGCAGCATACAACGAGCTGATCAGGAAGGTGTTGATGTCCTGGCAGCTTCCCTTGGTCAGCTTCGTGAGCAGGGGAATTTCGTCCTTGCCTTCGTAGAATTTGTGCTTCGGATGGTCGTAGTCGAAGAGCGACGCCGTGAATTCGATCAGCCGCGCGATCTGTTCGTGCTGATCGCGGGCGCCCTCCGTCATGTCGAGGACCGCTTCCTTGAGCTCGGCTGACGGCTTGGTGAACCTGTTCTCCATGACCTTGAAATGCGCGTGCGGCACGTCGCCATGCCCGGGGCCGATCTGAAACGTAAACCGCGCTCCGGCGCCGTCGGCCGACGGAATGAAGTACGCCTCTTGCGGCGCGTTCAGCGCATGCACGTGTTGCAGCCCGGCGATTTTGGGCGGCTCGGCCGCCTCCAGTCGCTGATAGAGCATATGCGGCGGCTTGCCGAGAATGAGGCCAAGGGGCGATGGCCCTCGCGGCGCTTCGGGGATATCGACATGGACGGTCGTCATGCGGCACCTCTCTTTGCGGTTTGTTCGCGCGCGGCCGGCACCGGCACGATCAGGCTTTCGGTCATGTAAGCGGGTTGCTGCAAGCCAAGCGCGGCGAGTAACGTCGGCGCCACGTTTGCCAGAGAACCGGTTTTCGCTCGCCACGCGAAGCGCGCCCCCGGAGCCGGGATGACCGTGAAAGGTACCGGGCGCTCGGTATGCGAGCCGAATGGGCGGCCGGCCTCATCGATCGTACGGTCGGCGTTTCCGTGATCGGAAGTGACGATGGCGGTCCAGCCATTCTCGTGACAGACGGCGAGAATGTCCTTCAACGCCTCATCGACATGCTCGGCGGCCTTCGCCGCGGTGTCGTACCGCCCGAGATGCCCCACCTGGTCGAGGTTGGGAATGTTCGCGAGCACGACTTTGTTGTTTGGATCGCGCAAGGCCTGGACGATGTTCCGGTGCACCTCGGCGATCGACATCTCGGGATGCGCCGCAAACTCGGTCTCCGCAATGGAGTCGACGCAGATCTCGGTTCCTTCGAGGCCGCGATTCAAGCCATTGAGGAAGTAGGTCACGTGCGGAAACTTGCAGCTCTCTGAAATCCGCACGGAATTGAGCTTGTGCTGCTTGAACTCAAACCCAAGCCCCTGTGTCAGCGGGCGCGTGGGAAAGAAGACCCGTTCTTCCGGAACGGTATCCCCGAGTTCGACCAACGAATATACCGGGTTGGTGTCGGAGAGGAGGCGCGCAACCTGGATAGCGCGATCGGCCCGATGTTGGGTCAGCAGCACCGGCTCGTCACGCCCCACGCGGCAATCCTCGGAGCCCGCATAGGCGATGAACGAAGCCTCGCTCTCAGCCAGGAGATGACGGCGGAGCGCCTCGTCATGATAGAACGGCAAGTCCAATCCGCCGATGAGCGCGTGGGTGTAGGACCGGGTAACACCGAGCTTGCCGCTGCGATCGGCGAACCATCGCCGTCCCATGATAACGCCAAGCCTGGCTCCCTTGATCTCGTGCAGCGCGCGGCGCAACTGGTCGAGCAGAGCCGGCGCAGAACCCGCTTGCGAGTCAACCCCGTCCAGCACGGGATGCACGACGATGTCTGCGACACCATGCTGGCACGCAAGCATCGCCGCTTGCGTGAGTGAATCGATGTGGCCATGGACGCCCGCGTCCGAGAGCAAGCCCACGACATGGAGCTTGCGAGACGAAGCCACAGAGCGCCACGCCGGTAGTTCAGCCCAGCTTCCATCGCGATAGGCCGCCTGAATGCGCGACAGCGTGGAAGGGATGACGAAGCCGGCACCGATGGTCAGGTGCCCGACCTCCGAATTTCCGACCTGTCCCTCGTCGAGGCCGACCGGCTTGCCGGAGGCTTCGAGCGTCGCGAAGCCATGCTGGGACATGCAGGCGAACCAGGTCGGCATGGTACGTGGGGTAACGGCGTTTCCGGGCTTGGGGGTGTCCAGGCCGGCACCGTCGAGTACGAGAAGGAGCGCGCGAGCGGGTTCCATGTCAGGCCACCGCGCTTACGGCCGCTGCATTGTGATGCTGCTGGAACCGCGCCAGTTCATCCCAGAAGCCCGGAAACGACTTGCCTACGCAACGCGGATTGACGATGTCGATGCCCGGATGCAGCAGCCCCAAAATCGCGAAGCACATGGCGACGCGATGATCGTCATAGGTCTCGACGGTGGCGGGCTTGACCGTACCGGTGGGCCGCACGACGAGGAAGTCCGGTCCCTGCTCGGCATCGACGCCAAGCCGCTGAAGCTCGGTGGCCGCGGCGTGGATGCGGTCGCACTCCTTCACGCGCAGGTTTGCGATGTTGGTGACCCGTGTTGGTCCTTTTGCAAGCGCCGCAACCGCCGCGAGCGTCAACACCGTATCCGGCATGGTATCCATATCGACGTCGACGCCGTGCAGCGGCGCGCCGGTCAGGGTGATCGTGTCCGCAGTGATCGCCAGCTCGCAGCCCATTTGCTGCAAGACCTTGGCAAAGCCGACATCGCCTTGTGCTGATCCCGCGCCGATATGGGGAATCACAACCTTGGTGCCCGTGATGGCGGCTGCCGCGAGGAAGTACGACATGCCCGAGGCGTCGGCCTCGATGTCGATCACGGAACTCTGCGGCACTCCGCAATGGACCACATAGTGGTCGGGCGTCACTTCCGTGACACGGATGCCGCATGCGCCCATCATGCCGATGGTCATCTGGACATAGGGCTTGGAGACGACCTTGCCTTCGACCAGCACCGTCACAGGCCCGTCCGTCTGTTGGGCGGCGAGCAGGAGCAGCGAGCTCGTGAACTGCGACGAGGTCGATCCGGTGACCAACCAATCGAGCGAGGTATTGATCTTGCAGCCGCCGCGAATCTTGATCGGCAGGCAATTGGCGGTCTTCAGGCATTCGAAGCCGATGCCGATGTATTGGAAGGTGCTTAAGATGTCGCCCATCGGGCGCTCCGAGAGGCGCGCATTCCCGGTCACAGTCGTATCGCCATGGGCCATCGCGGCGAAGGAAAGCAAGAATCGCGCGGGGGTGCCTGCGCCGCCGACATAGATCGGCTCCTTGGGAGCCGTCAGCCGCGCGGCATTTCGCTCGACCACATACCCATCCGCCGTCTTCGTGACGGACAGGCCGCCGAACTGGTTCAGGCAGTTCGCCAGATGATCCGTGTCTTCACAATGAAGCGCACGGCGGATCTCCGTTTTGCCGAGACGTTGCGCAGCCAGGATCAACGCCCGGTTGGTAAGGGATTTCGATCCGGGGATGTTCGCGACGAACGGCTCGGCGGTGAATGCGTCTACGGGCGTGATGAGGTGGGCCATCGAATTGCTCCAGGCTTTGCAGAGGAAGGATCAGGAGGGGTCGGCGCCGATATATCTATGTTTCTAGAATAGGCGAATTGTTTTCGTGAAGTCAATTCGATTATTCTACACTCATCGAATTATTTTTCGGGAGTGCCGCGCCAGAGAGGTAGCGTGATTGGCCTTGCGGCAAAAAAGCTGCGGCGACGTGACCTTCCACGATCGCCGCAGAGTTTGAGGGAACAGACGCCGCTAGGCGGAGCTAACTTGTGCGCGCGCTGGGGCTAAACAGGCGCAAACGCTGCAGGGGTATGGCAACGATGGCGAGGCCAATGAGCATGAAGCCGATGCCGCTGACCCGCAATGGGCCGAACTGTTCGCCAAACACGATCGCCGAGGTGATGGCGCCGACGCAAGGCGACAACAGGGCGAATGGCGCCACGGCTCCGGTCGAATACCGCTGCAGCAAGCTTCCCCAAATAGCGTAGGCAAAGACGCTCGCGAGGAGGCCGAGATAGATCGGCGCGGCGATCCCACTCCACGACGCGTGCGTCAGGGCCGAGAACAGCGCTCCCGGGCCATCCGTCGCGAACGAAATCGCCAGCGCCGGCAGCGGCGGCACGAGGCTGGCCCAGACCATCAGGCGAAGCATATCCACCTTCGGAAGGCGCTTGACCAGGATATTGCCGATAGCCCAACTAATCGCCGAGGCGAGCGTGAGCGAGAAGCCAAGGAAGGTGATCGAGCCGCCAATGGTGAGGCCAATCAACAAGAGGCCTGTAAAGGCAACCAGCATTCCCGTAATCTGCCGCGCGTTCGGACGGTCGCCGAGCACCAAGACGGCGAATAGAACAGTGAAGAGAGCCTGCGTCTGCGACACGACCGCCGTCAGGCCGGCCGGCATCCCGAAAGAGATCCCGAAGAACTGTAACAGAAACTGACCCGTGAAAATCGTCAACCCGATGGCGATCAACGTCGGCCAGGGGATATTCGGCCGCGGAAGCCAGATGACGGCAAGGGCCGCAACGATGAAGCGCAGGGCGGTCAGTTCTGGCGGCGTAAAGCTTTGCAAGCCGACCTTGCTGACGACGAAAGCAACGCCCCATATCACCGCCACCAGGACGGCCAGCGCAACGTGGACCGGCTTCATTGTCGTTTGGTCCGTGCCGATTGATCCGTTTGTTGAACTCATGATTTCCTCCATAGTCGATTGCGCGGACGCGCTGGGTAAAGGTTCTACCGACGCACGCAGCCGCCCTCAGCGACGGGCCACGCTCCCGCGCGCCTGCCACTTAACGTGACGACCATAATCGATACTTCTAGATCGATCGAAATATTAAACGCCCGGATAGCGATCCGGTCAAGCAATATTTTGGAGGTTGTACGGAGTTATGCGGCCGGCCACCGCAAAACCGGGCGGTCCCCGCCCCGGTCCTGAGATGAACATGCAGCTCTACCGGGAAGGGTCTGGCCTTAAAGAGACCGGCGCTGCGAGATCGTTAAGGTTGGCCAGAGCGTCTTCGCGCCACGAAGAGGATCGGCGCTTATGACCTGCTTTGACTGTATGAGGCGCTGGTAGCGTCTTTGCTGTTCGTCGTCTCTTTGCAGCTTTTTGCGTCGGCACAACATTCGGCGACAAGGAAATCGACCAAGCCCTGCATCACAGTGTAGTTGGTATGACAGACCAGTGTCGTCGCCTCGCGTTCTTGCGTGATCAACCCGACAATAAGTAGCGCTTTGATATGGTGCGACAACGTCGAAGGCGCGATCTTCAGTTTCTCTTGCAAGCGACCAACCGGAAGACCGCCCTCCCCAGCCCGCACGAGCGCACGGTAGATTTTCAGCCGCGTCGGATTACCCAACGCTTCAAGATAGGAAGCCGCCGCTTCGAGTTTCATTCCCGATCCTTTCAGCCCAAAAGACGACTTTAGCCTGCTTTCCGAAATTTTCCGAATGCTCCTTAACAGCTCCGCATTCTTAACCCATGCACACGGCGGCCAAAGCACCTATAATGCTTGGGCCTCTTGCGCAAGGCTTCTCAAACCAATCGGCTCCAGACAGGAGCCCCCCCAAAAGAAACGTCGGCTCCGGCACAGCCCCTTTTGCTGGACCATGGGCTACCGCTATGATGTTTGTTTGATCAACTTCGGCTCCCGAGGAGCTCCCCCTGGCTTAAGTCACAGCGGGCGGTTTTGGGCGACATTTATGTCTGACAAGCATCTCGTCATACTCGTTCATGGAATTAGAGACATTGCACGATGGAAGAGCGAGGTCGCTGGCCCATTGAGAAAGGCCGGCTTCATCGTGGAGCCGACCAACTTTGGGCGGATGAATCTCATCGAGTTTTTGCTGCCCGGCGCCTACTTCAGAAACAAAGCTATCGATCAGGTCTGGATCCAGATTCAGCATGCGATCAAGCGGCACCCCGGTGCTCGCGTTTCGATCATCGCCCACAGCTTTGGCACCTACATCGTGGCGATGCTGCTGAAGCATCAGTTTACCTTGCAACTGGACCGCATCGTGTTTTGCGGCAGCGTCGTTCGAAGCAATTTCCCCTTCGAGCAGATCGATGAACGATACAAGGGATCCATCGTCAACGAGGTTGGGACCGCCGATCCCTGGCCCGCACTCGCGGAGAGTGTCACAACGGGCTACGGTTCGGCAGGTACCTACGGATTTGAGCGTCCCGGCGTAAGAGACCGCTACTACAACGGAGCCGGCCACGGGTTCTTCCTAAACGCCGAGTTTTGCGAGAAGAGATGGGTCAATATCCTCGTCCGAGACGACAAGGAGGATATCGAGGATGGCGATGTCCCAGCCCTGAGCCCGCCCCTCTGGGTCCGGCTCATCTCGATTTTTAAGATCAAGTACATTCTCGTCGTGGTCCTCGCCGCAATGATAGCTAGCTTTGCCTGGGAGGCACGGCGGCCGCGTCCGGCGCCGCCCTCGTCACCTCAAGTCGGTTTTGAGATTTTCAATCAGGATCGCGTCGTCGACCTTACGGACTGGAAGCCCATGCCCGAGGACGCCCTATCGGTACCGACGTCCAAAACGGTCTGGCACGATCGGCTCAAGCTCAAACGCCTGCGCGACGATCTCAAAACTTTCACCATGCGACGGGCGGTCACCGGCGAAATAAAGCCCGAGTTCACTTCGGCTACGCACAGATTGACGGTCAAGGACGCTTCAGAGCGGCCGCTGATTCAGTGGCGTCCAATCGACCGTCTTTATGATGTCTTGATCGATGTTTCGAATGAACCCGTGGGGGAATGGTTCGACGTTCGCCTTGATTCCGTCTACTGGAACGTCTTCCTTACGAAGGATAGCCAGTGGATTGGACTTCCCGTCCTATTCCCAACACACAGTATCCGGCTCGAAGTCCAGTCGCAAAGCCGGACGTTTGGCTCCTTCCAGCGCGCAGCTTATAAGCGCACCGACACGCCTGAAAATAATCTCGTCAATGAACCAACCGCTGAAAAAAGCGCGGACGGGCATTCAATCGTTTGGAATATTGACCGTCCCTCGCAAAATTGGGTCTATCGCCTAGCTTGGGAATGGTGAGGTTTCGTCGCGGCCCTTAATTGCTGGCTATTCTGACGGCCCCTTATACTGATTCCATGCCCCGACCCGAAATGGTATTTCGAATATTCTCGAAATACAGTTGACAGTACGAAGAGCCCGTGCACATCATGTCGGTCGTTCAGGTAGGCAACGCAGCCGGACACTTGGAAACCTTGGAAATGAGCACGGCTCCAAACCTGTCGAGCTCTGTGGTTCGAGCTGGGCATTCGGGCATGCTGCGTGAGCACGCCACAGCCAAAGTTGAGCGTTGGAAGAGCGGCGCCTGCACGCCAGGGCCGGCTCTATCCGCGTCGCATCGGCTAGTGGCGGCGGATGAAAATGATCTATGGACCTACTGCGCCGCCGATGAAATGGCGACGAAGGCGGGCGCTCTGGGGTGCGGTTGTTCATGAAACACGTTTCTGCGGACCAAGCCACCGGTCCGCTCGCTGTTGTCGTCGCGCTCGGCACCACCCAAACTATTGCGTGGGCCTCGAGCTATTATCTTCCCGCCATCCTTGCCACGCCGATTGCGCGCGATCTTCATCTTGCGCCGACTTATGTGTTTGGGGCTCTGTCGGCAGCGCTCGTTATTGCCGGGCTTCTCGGACCACGCGTCGGTCATGCCATCGATACATTCGGAGGGCGCGGCCTGCTCGCCATCTCAAACACCGTCTTTGCGGCCGGCTTGCTCATGCTGTCTGCCGCTCACGAGGTCATGGTGTTGGTCGCGGCATGGGTGCTGCTTGGCATCGGCATGGGGATGGGTCTCTATGAAGCGGCATTCGCGACGCTTGCCCGCCTCTATGGTACCGGTGCGCGGAGGTCGATCACCGGGATCACCTTGATCGCCGGCTTCGCCAGCACGGTCGGTTGGCCGCTTTCGACCTGGCTGGATGCAGAATTCGGCTGGCGTGCCGCCTGCCAGGTTTGGGCGCTCATCCACATCGCCTTGGCGCTTCCGATCAATCTCCTGCTCCCTCGTGCCGCGCCGCTCCACACGGCTGCTCCGGCCGCACCACAAGAGCAAGGTCGCTCCCGTCAGAGCGAGATCTTTTCGATGTCGGTGTTGGCCTACATGTTTGCGGCTGTCGGCTTTGTCAGTTCCGGGCTATCGGCGATCTTGCCGACCATGCTGGTGACGCTCGGGGCAACCCCGGCGGCTGCGCTTCTTGCGGGAGCACTGGTCGGCCCGGCGCAGGTCGGTGCGCGTCTGTTTGAGGCTGGCTGGCTTGGCCGCTATCATCCGCTCGTCTCGGCGCGACTGGCGACCCTCATGAACCCGCTGGGCGTCGTCGCGCTGGTTCTTGGCGGCGCCGCCTTCGCACCCGTTTTCGCGATCTTCTATGGAGCGGGAAACGGCATCATCACCATTGCCCGCGGCACCTTGCCGCTTGCGCTGTTTGGACCTGCAGGTTTTCTTTCCAGCACATTGGGATCCTAAGCTTAGAATTCCACGTGGACAAGTTGTCGCG